>Ga0189292_10052_pt1 | contig 67369 bp, 56 predicted proteins | sample UW1oraminimetaG_FD_130317 | JGI IMG/M metagenome (GOLD analysis project Ga0189292, IMG submission 130317) | Marine microbial communities from the Costa Rica Dome - UW179A-orange mini metaG | ecosystem: Environmental > Aquatic > Marine > Oceanic > Photic zone | place: Costa Rica: the Eastern...
CCTTCAGACCCTGCTGTTGGCCAACAACGCCCTTGCCATTCGGATTATCTTCCCCTCAGTCAGGGTGATTCAGGTTTCTTTCAACCTGACGGGTTTGCCAGCTTCGCTGGGCAAACAAAAAAAAGCCAGTCATAAGACTGGCTTTATATTCGTAACTTGTTGTAGATATTAGAATTCAGTTGAGAATCTAACGCCAAACTCGCTCGCATCGTTGCTCAGAATTTGCAGGATATAGTCACCTGTATTCAAGCGCGCATTGTCATAACGCTCATCGAAAATGTTGCGACCGTAAAGTGCTACGGTATACGCATCATTCGCTGGCGTATAAGCGATATCGAAGTTAACAAGCTCACGGCTATCAAGTTTAGTCATACGCTCAGGCGCTGAAGTAGGCTCGCCGTACATTTCTGCACGATATGAGTAATCTGCGCGCACGCGAATCGAATCACCACCATCAAGCTCAAAGGTATACTGCGGACCAATTGCAAGGGTTAGGTCTGGAGTAAGTGGCGCTACAGGATTGAAGCCATCTTGCTCTTCAACATCAACATCCATATAGCCAATGCTGGTCATCATGCTGAAGTTTCCGTAGTTAAACGTAGCATCAGCTTCAACACCACGAGATGTTTGCTCTACCACAAGGTTTGCTGTATCGAAACCACCTTCGCTTACGCGGCTTACTTGGTATGGAAGATCTTCAAACTCAGTGTTAAATACAGCAACGCTGATGTCGAAGTAATCATTCACTCGACCTTTGATACCTACTTCGTAGTTCGTCGCCGTGATGTTGTCAGAGGCTGTGAAACAGTTGTTTGCACGAACTGCTGCTTGTGCGCCTTCGATATCATCAAAGCCACCCGCACCGAAGAACTGACCAATAAGGCAGTAAGGACGTGCAGGGAACTGACCTGACTGGTAGCCAGACTGGATAGTTGCATAACCTGTCATGCCATTTTCAAAGGTGTAGTTTGTGGCTAGTTCCCATGTCACTTCGTCCCAATCGTTTGAGTCGTAGATAGTACCAAGTGCTGAAAATACGTTTGCTGACGCTTCTTTTTCATCTTTCGTGTAACGAAGACCACCAGATACGCTAAGCTCGTCAGTAAGGTCACGACGAACATTTACGTACACGGCTTTTGAGGTCGTTTCTTGGTCTAGCTCTAGAAGGTTCGCGCCACCATCAAAACTAGAGTCGTCGCCCTGGCGGTTGCTACCTTCTTCGTTGAAGTAGTAAACACCAGCTACAAAGTCAGTGTATTCATTGATGTAGCCGTTAAGCTGAAGCTCGATTGAAGTTTGATCTGCTTCACCGCGCTCTGGGAACTGATCTAGCGAGTAAATTGTTCCATCATCATCAAGACCCGCTTTGTACTTAGATGTACGCTGACTTGCAACAACCTTAGCTGTGTAATCTTCGTTGATATCCCACTCGGTTGTCAGTGAAAGACCGCGAGCTTCATTTGATACGCCAGTTACCGCTTCAGTACCTGTGGCATTGTCATAGATATCGTAACCTTCAGGTGTTACATCAGTATTGCGTAGTGGTACGCCAACGCCATTCTCACCACCGAAGTAACGCACTGAACCCACTTCATCGATAAGCACGGTGTAAGGACGTAGACCGCCGTCACCATTGTTAGCGTCTGCTGTTAACACCATGCGGAAGTCATTTGACGGCTCCCACTTAAGTGATACACGACCAGAAACATCTTCAGTCTCACCAACATCGTACTCGGCGTTAGGCACGTTGATGAACTCACCAAGACCATCGCGCTTGTTGAATGACAGGTTCATGTTAAACGCAACGGTTTCTGATAGGCCGTGGTTAACAAAAAGATCTGCTTTAACGCGACCACGGGTACCAAATTCTGTGTTGATTTTGGTCACATCGCCTTGATCAGGCTCTTTAGTGATGATGTTAATTGCACCACCAATTGAGTTACGACCATAAAGCGTACCCTGAGGACCACGAAGTACCTCAATACGCTCAATGTTGTTTAGGCTCCAGTTTTGACCAACCTGACGGCCCAGGTAAACGCCATCTACATAAACACTCACACCCGGATCAGTTGTGATTAAGTGGTCTTGAAGACCAATACCACGAATAAATGGGTTTACAGAAGATGTGTGACCGGCAGAGAAACCAGTAACGTTTAAGTTTGGAACGAATTTACCAACGTCTGTTAAGTCTGTAATACCTTGGTCTGCTAACTTGTCGCCGTCAAAGGCGCTAATAGCGATTGGAACTTCATAGATAACTTGAGGGCGTTTTGTTGCGGTAACGGTAATGGCTTCAAACTGTTGTTCTTCAGTTGCTTCGGCTTCTTGAGCAACGGCAATGTTTGAAAGAGCTGGAACGGTCATCGCTACTGCAAGTGCGACAGGTGAAAGCTTACTGGCGAGTGCCTTTGACACGTCAGTATTGGTTTTCATGGTATAACCCCTTTGCGTGAGTGTTAGGTGTAAAATTGTTTTTTTGGCCGCTTCAAGTTCTTCTTTGGAACTTTGAAAGACTAAACTCAACGAATTAAGAGGCGCACATAACCGTGTGCTTATACTGGATTACAGGCAATAAAAAAGTAAGTCGCAATAAAACATTACAAACTTACTTTCAATAAAACGCTGCTTTAAAAGTAGAAACTACTTTTCCAGTCCTCTGAAATTCAGTAGAAGAATTTAGGCTTGAAGACTGGAACGATATGTTACCGTTAGTTTGTGATCTTGCAAAGTAAAATATTACACTTTTACTAAAATAAGACTTCAAAATTAGACTAATTGGTTAGGTATCTCAATAACTACATCTTGTCGATAAAAAACTTAAAAACATCTATTTATCATAACTATACATAAAAATCACCAGACTACTCCCCAAGCCCATTTCCATTAATCACAGCCCTGACCAAACGGACAAACTTTGAACAATAATTCGCGCTATTTTTGAAAACTACTTTCGCAAACATCAATGCGCCACACTCGCGACATGCGATGAACGTTTTGGCGAGAACCTCGCCTTCTCTATTACGCGCAAATCAATTTATCCTTTTCCCTACTTTCGCATTGGCTTACACCGCCAATATAAGACCAAAATCTTATCGTCGTTGTCGACAATCCAAGCTCACCAAGGTTGAAAATGGCCGTAAATAGGTATATATTGTCGACATTAGTCATTTTAAGATTCTATACAGTGTTAGCAAAAAGCGAACAAGCCATCACCAACGCCGACCGTACGTTCTTTCAGTTAAGGAAGGATATTGTTGAAGGTGCGATTCCAGCAGGCAGCAAGCTTAGTGAAATGGAATTGTCGACAAAATATGAAGTGAGCCGTGCGGTCATTCGCGAAGCCATTAATCGCTTAGCGACTTGTCACCTTGTTGAACGGAAAGCTAATGTAGGCGCCCGCGTGGTAGCACTGTCACCTGAAGGCCTTATTCAGCTATATCAAGTGCGCGAAGCGTTAGAAGGTATGGCCGCACGCTTAGCTGCTCGCTATATGAGCGATGATGAGATTGCAGACATGCAAGCATTGCTTGATAGCCACTTCGATAAAGTGAAAGATGGCCAAAGCTATTATCAAGAAGCTGGTGATGTAGACTTTCACTACAGAATTGTAACTGGCAGTAAAAACGATCATCTTATCAGCGTGCTTGTAGACGGGCTTTACCATCTTGTGCGTATGTACCGCGTACAGTTGGGGATGGCAGGCCCCCGCGTAAGCACAGCGTTTGATGAGCACAGACACATTGTAAATGCCATTGCCAATCGCGACGAGGAACTGGCTGAAATGCTAATGCGTCGCCACATACTTTATTCAAAAAACAATATCGAGAAGAAGCTTAATAATGGCTAACACCAATAAGTCTTCTTCACACCTAATTCACCTCTACCCTACTTTCAAATAAGCGAGTGATTATCATGAGTGCAGGAAAGAAATTCAGAACAGCATTAGAGAACAACAAACCGCTCCAAATCGTGGGCACCATTAATGCCTACACCGCCATGATGGCGAAAGCTATTGGTCACCAAGCTATATATCTATCAGGTGGCGGCGTAGCGAATGCGTCTTACGGCCTACCCGACTTAGGCATGACGTCACTAAATGATGTGGTTGCAGACGTACAGAGAATCACCAGCGCATGTGACCTTCCGCTAATGGTAGACATCGACACGGGTTGGGGTGGTGCATTTAACATTGCCAAAACCATTCGTGACATGGAAAAAGCCGGTGCGGCAGCAGTGCACATGGAAGACCAGGTTGCGCAAAAGCGCTGTGGCCACCGCCCTAACAAAGAAATTGTAAGCACTGAAGAAATGGTCGATCGCATTAAAGCAGCGGTAGATGCCAGAACTGACCCAGACTTTTTCATTATGGCGCGCACCGACGCGTTTGCTCAGGAAGGATTAGAGAAAGCTATTGAACGAGCTAAGGCCTACGTTGCAGCGGGCGCAGACGGTATTTTTGCCGAAGCAATACAAACCGAAGAGCACTACCGTGCATTTGCTGAAGCGTTAGACGTTCCGATCCTTGCCAATATCACTGAGTTCGGCAAAACCGAACTATGGAACAAAGAAGAGCTTGGTGAATGGGGTGCTGACATGGTGCTTTACCCACTAAGTGCGTTCCGTGCGATGAATAAAGCAGCAGAAACGGTGTACAAATCTATACTTGAAAATGGCGATCAAAAAGCCGTTGTGGACAGCATGCAAACACGCATGGAGCTTTACGATTATCTTGGCTACCACGAATACGAGCAAAAACTAGATGCTCTATTCGCCGAAGGTAAGAATTAGCACGAATACGAAACAGCAGGAAGCGAGTGAGGTGCGAGGCACCATTGAAGCTGGAACGGTACACAGGGCGTTACCACGCCGTGAGCCCATCCATGGGGGCTCCGTTTCGGCATCCATGCCTCAAAGGGGTAACGCCCTGTGCACCGCCCCCACTCTCTCGGTGCCTCGCACCCCACTCGCCTGATGAGTTCAATGTAATTTTTATTTCTAAATTTTTAAAAAAGTACCTTACAAATTTTACAAGACCGGAGACAACAAGATGGCTAAACAGTTAAGTGGCGCGGGTTTACGCGGCCAAGTTGCAGGTAAAACAGCATTATCAACCGTAGGTAAATCAGGTTCTGGTTTAACCTATCGTGGTTACGACGTAAAAGACTTAGCGCAAAACTGTCAATTTGAAGAAGTGGCGTATCTTATTCTTAAGGGCAAGCTACCTAATCAGTCTGAGCTAGACGCTTATAAAGCAAAACTTCGCGGTATGCGCGGTCTTCCTGCAGCGCTTAGAGAGGTGCTAGAGCGCATTCCTAAAAATGCTCACCCAATGGATGTACTTCGCACGGGTTGTTCAATGCTAGGTAACCTTGAAATGGAAACAAGCTTTGACCAGCAGCAAGACGTGACAGACCGTATGTTGGCATGTTTCCCAAGTATTATCTGCTACTGGTACCGCTTCTCGCACGACGGCGTGCGCGTAGATGTTGAAACTGATGACGATTCAATTGGTGGTCACTTCCTTCACATGCTTCACGGTGAAAAGCCACGTGAACTTCATGAACAAGTCATGCATGTATCACTCATTCTTTATGCAGAGCATGAATTTAACGCGTCTACCTTCACTGCACGTGTTTGTGCTTCAACCTTATCTGATATGCATTCTTGTGTAACCGGTGCTATCGGTTCTCTGCGTGGTCCACTTCACGGTGGTGCTAACGAAGCCGCCATGGAAATGATTGAAGGCTTCACTTCTCCTGATGATGCAGAAGAGAAGATGATGGGCATGCTTGAGCGTAAAGAGAAGATTATGGGCTTTGGTCACGCTATCTACTCTGAGTCTGATCCGCGTAACGAAATTATTAAGCAATGGTCTGAAAAACTGGCTGCTGATGTAGGTGACGACGTACTTTATCCTGTGTCTGTTCGCTGTGAAGAAGTGATGTGGCGCGAGAAGAAGCTTTTCTGTAACGCCGATTTCTTCCATGCCTCTGCGTATAACTTTATGGGTATCCCCACGCCGTTGTTTACACCAATCTTCGTAATGTCTCGTCTAACTGGTTGGGCGGCACACGTTATGGAACAGCGCGCTGACAACCGTATTATTCGTCCGTCAGCAGAATACACAGGCGAAGAACTTCGCCCAGTGCCTGCTATCAGCGAACGCGCGTAAGGCTGAGGTTAAGTTTTTATGAATATTGATTACCGTAAACCGCTTCCAAACGCGGGGATCGATTTTTTCGATACCCGTGAAGCGGTAGATGCTATTGAGCCTGGCGCCTACGCCAAGCTGCCTTACACCTCACGTGTACTGGCTGAAAACTTGGTGCGCAAATGCGCACCTGAGATGCTCACCGACTCGCTAAAACAGCTGATTTATCGCAAGCGCGACTTAGACTTCCCGTGGTTTCCGGCTCGCGTAGTGTGTCACGACATTTTGGGTCAAACGGCACTTGTCGACCTGGCTGGTCTTCGCGACGCTATTGCAGAAAAAGGTGGCGATCCGGCGAAGGTAAACCCCGTTGTTCCTACGCAGCTAATTGTGGATCACTCATTGGCTGTAGAGCATGCTGGTTTTGAGAAAGACGCGTTTGAAAAGAACCGTGCTATCGAAGACAGACGTAACGACGACCGTTTCCACTTCATTAACTGGACAAAGACGGCATTTAAAAACGTAGATGTTATCCCTCCGGGTAACGGCATTATGCACCAAATTAACTTGGAGCGTATGTCACCGGTTATTCAAGCTCGTGACGGCGTTGCCTTCCCTGATACACTAGTGGGTACGGACAGCCACACGCCGCATGTTGATGCACTTGGCGTTATTGCGGTAGGTGTGGGCGGTCTTGAAGCGGAAAGCGTAATGCTGGGCCGCGCGTCTTACATGCGTTTGCCCGACATTGTAGGTGTTGAACTTACCGGCAAACCACAGCCAGGTATTACGGCTACCGACATTGTATTAGCGCTTACTGAATTCTTGCGTAAAGAGCGCGTAGTCTCTGCTTACCTTGAATTCTATGGTGAAGGTGCATCGCACCTGACGCTGGGCGACCGTGCTACTATTTCGAACATGACACCGGAGTATGGCGCCACTGCAGCCATGTTCTACATTGACCAGCAAACCATCGATTACTTACGCCTAACAGGGCGTGAGGAAAAGCAAATTGCACTTGTTGAGCAATATGCCAAGCATACTGGCTTATGGGCTGATGACTTAGAAACCGCCGAGTACGAGCGGGTGCTTACATTCGACCTGTCTTCTGTTGGCCGTAACATGGCTGGCCCTTCTAACCCACACGCACGCTTGCCTACCAGCGATTTAGAAAGTCGCGGTATAGCAGCGAAGTGGACCGAGGAGGAAGGCAAAATGCCTGATGGCGCGGTTATTATAGCGGCAATTACAAGCTGTACCAATACCTCGAACCCGCGTAACGTCATTGCGGCAGGCTTATTGGCACGCAACGCCAACGCGCGCGGTTTAACTCGTAAACCATGGGTAAAAAGCTCGCTAGCACCAGGCTCTAAGGCCGTTAAGCTGTATCTTGAAGAAGCCAACTTAATGAGCGAGTTGGAAGATTTAGGCTTTGGCGTGGTTGCCTTTGCGTGTACTACCTGTAACGGTATGAGCGGCGCGCTAGACCCTAAAATCCAGCAAGAAATTATCGACCGCGACCTTTATGCGACAGCGGTACTATCTGGTAACCGTAACTTCGACGGCCGTATTCACCCCTACGCGAAGCAAGCCTTTTTGGCATCGCCACCGCTAGTTGTTGCATATGCTATTGCCGGTACCATTCGCTTTGATATTGAAAAGGACGTATTGGGCACCGACAAAGACGGCAACCCGGTAACGCTTAAAGATATTTGGCCAAGCGATGAAGAAATTGACGCTATTGTAGCGAAGTCGGTGAAGCCAGAGCACTTCAGAAAAGTGTACGAGCCAATGTTCGATTTAAGCGTGGACTACGGCAAAGACATTAACCCGCTTTATGACTGGCGTGAAATGAGTACCTATATTCGCCGCCCACCCTATTGGGAAGGCGCAATGGATGCCGAGCGCACCATGAAAGGTATGCGTCCGCTAGCCATTTTGGGAGACAACATCACCACCGATCACCTGTCTCCTTCTAATGCTATTTTGGCAAGTAGTGCAGCAGGTGAATATTTGGCGAAAATGGGTCTACCTGAAGAAGACTTTAACTCGTATGCCACACACCGTGGTGATCACTTAACCGCACAGCGCGCTACCCTAGCGAACCCGAAGGTGTTCAACGAGATGGTGCTTGAAAACGGTGAAGTAAAACAAGGTTCTCTAGCGCGCGTTGAGCCCGAAGGCAAAGTTATGCGCATGTGGGAAGCCATTGAAACTTACATGAACCGCAGACAACCGCTAATTATTGTTGCAGGCGCTGATTACGGTCAGGGCTCGTCACGAGACTGGGCAGCCAAAGGCGTACGCCTAGCGGGTGTTGAAGTGATTGTTGCAGAAGGCTTTGAGCGTATTCACCGCACTAATCTAATTGGTATGGGCGTATTGCCACTTGAGTTCAAGCCTGGCACCACGCGTAAAACGTTAGAGTTGGACGGTACAGAAACCTACGACGTTAGCGGCGAACCGTCACCTGGCGCAACGCTTACGCTAATAGTAAACCGTAAAAACGGCGAGCAATTAGAAGTACCGGTAACCTGTCGCTTAGACACAGCAGAAGAAGTCTCTATTTACAGCGCAGGCGGGGTACTACAACGCTTCGCCAAAGACTTTTTGGAAGCTGAGGCTAGCTGAGGCAGCTGGGAAGAACTGAACCGGTTGCTGGACACGCCGTGAATACATCCATGTAGGCTCCCAATTCGCATCCATGCGAATTGAGGGTCCCGCACCCAACTCAGTACTTCCTAAATCAGCTAACTTCTGTTGACAGGGTTTACTATTTTTTGGGAAGGAGGTTGGTTACGATTTGAAACCAACTTCCTCTCCCCCCCAAAAAGGAAAAAACATGACAAAGTATGCGCCACAACTTCGAGTACCGGCTACCTACATGCGTGGCGGTACCAGCAAGGGTGTGTTTTTCAATTTAACCGATTTGCCAGAAGCAGCGCAAAAGCCGGGACCGGCGCGCGATGCCCTGCTTCTGCGCGTTATCGGAAGCCCCGATCCATACGGTAAACAAACTGACGGTATGGGCGGCGCTACATCAAGTACCAGCAAAACCGTTATCTTAAGCAAAAGTGAACGTGAAGGTTACGATGTCGACTATCTGTTTGGGCAAGTTGCCATAGATAAGCCATTCGTAGACTGGAGTGGTAACTGCGGAAACCTAACGGCAGCCGTGGGCGCTTTTGCGATAACCAATGGACTGGTAGATAAAAGTAAAATTCCAGAAAACGGCATTGCCACCGTCAATATTTGGCAAGCCAACATCAACAAAGCCATTATCGCTAAGGTGCCAATGACCAATGGCGAAGTTCAAGAAACTGGCGACTTTGAACTGGACGGCGTCACCTTTCCTGCTGCAGAAGTAGAAGTGGCGTTCGTTGACCCAGCTGACGGTGAAGGAGCTATATTCCCCACAGGACGCTTAGTCGACACGCTGGAAGTCTCGGGCGTAGGCTCTCTTCAGGTGACTATGATAAACGCGGGTATTCCGACTATTTTTATCAATGCAGAGGATCTTGGCTACACAGGCACTGAGCTGCAGAATGACATTAACAGCGATTCAGAAGCACTTTCCAAGTTCGAAGCCATTCGTGCACACGGCGCGGTCCAAATGGGTTTAATTAACGATGTGGGCGAAGCGGCAAACAGACAGCACACGCCAAAGGTTGCGTTTGTCGCCCCTCCGAGAGGTTATAAAGCTTCAAGCGGCAAAGATATTTTAGGCTCAGATATCGATGTATTGGTTCGCGCGCTGTCTATGGGAAAACTTCATCACGCCATGATGGGCACAGCGGCGGTCGCTATTGCAGCAGCTGCGGCGATTCCAGGTACGCTGGTAAATATTGCAGCAGGCGGCAGTGACAGAGACTCAGTTACTTTTGGGCATCCATCAGGAACGCTAAGAGTAGGTGCTAAAGCGACGTTTGAAGATAACAAGTGGCAAATTAAGCAAGCTGTAATGAGCCGAAGCGCCCGTATTTTGATGGAAGGTACGGTACGCGTTCCCGTTGAACAAAGTTAATACAACACAATGTTACATAAGATAAAATTTATTTAGACATTAGTTTAAAAAGCCCTCTTGCCGAGGGCTTTTTCGTCTACAATTGGTTATTATCGAAGCCTAAGTGCCGAGAGTAGATCACATGTATAAAGTTCTTGTAGTAGAAGACAGCCTTACTGTCCGAAAGATTGTAAACAAACTTATTGAGGATAATCCTCACTTTACGTGTGATCTGTGCGAAGATCTTGCACAAGCTCAAAGTGCCCTTGAGAGCGACACCGAATACTTGGCTGCCATCGTCGACTTAAATCTTCCCGATGCTCCCAATGGCGAGAGTGTAGAACTTGCACTTTCCTACAATGTTCCAACCATCGTTCTTACTGGAAATTTCGACGAATTTACCCGTGCCCAGCTACTTGATCAGGGCGTACTGGATTACATTACTAAAGAATCACGCTATTCATATCTTCAGGTGTCTAAGCTTGTAGATCGCTTAAGAAAGAACCTCACAACCAAAGTACTGGTAGTGGAAGATTCAAGAACCAGCCGAAATCACATTTGCTCATTACTTCGCAAATTCCAATTTCAGGTGCACGAAGCGAACGATGGTTTAGAAGCGTTGGAAGAGCTTGATAATCACCGCGATATAAAAATGGTTATTGCCGACCACCGTATGCCAAACATGGACGGTTATGAGCTGGTAAAAGCTATACGCCACGAAAAGCGCATGCAAGACTTGGTATTTATCGGTTTATCGGCAAACGGCGATAGCGTGTTAACGTCGAAATTCATTAAAAGCGGTGCCAATGACTTCCTGTCCAAACCCTTTTATCACGAAGAGTTCTACTGCAGAATTATGCAGAACCTTGAATCACAAGAAATGATTCAAACCATTAGAAATTCAGCGAACTTAGATCCGCTAACCAAAGTCTACAATCGTCGTTTTCTTTACGAAAAAGCAGAAGAGTTATTTGCAAATAAAGCATCAAGAAAGGATGTTATTGTGTCTATGATCGATGCTGATAACTTCAAAAGCGTAAACGATACATACGGCCATAAAACGGGTGACATGCTGTTGCAGGAATTTGCAGCGTTGCTTAAAGATTACTTCCCCGACGATCTTATTGTGCGATACGGTGGAGAAGAGTTTACCGTAGTATCGGTAAGGCCGCCCAAGGTTTACTTATCAGCGCTTTCAGCGTTTATGGATGCAGTGCGCTCTACTATTTTTACCAACCACAAGTTCAATATTACCTGCAGCATTGGCGTATGTGCTGAAGAACACGAATGCTTGGAATCACAATTGGAAGTGGCAGACGCGCGCTTATACGAAGCTAAGCACGCGGGAAAAAATCAGATCATTCTTCGAGACTCTGTGGCTACAGCTGCTCATGCGTGATAGGCGGTTTCTATAGCAGCCAACTTGGTAACATATAGCAAATAAAGATCAGCAAGCCGAAGTAGCCTATCAACACAGTGGCAATCGACTTATCAATAAGGAAACTGCCTTTGCTCGAATGGGGAGCCGAACACACGTTGCTTTCATCGCTAGGTGACAAGACAGAAAAGATGATAGCTGGTATTACTGTGCTTATGAATCCCGTCACATTCCACCAAAACCAAAATACCTCGTCTATAAAAAATGCAAATGACAAATTGGTCAGCACACCACAAGCTAGCGCAATATTAACCTGAGTCGCATTAACCTTTTTCGACAACATACCGAGTAAGAAAACAGCCAATACAGGCCCAAAAAAGACAGAACCCACTTTGTTTACCGCTTCTATTACTGTAGGTGCTATATCGCCTGCATTGAGTGAGAGCAGTAAAATGATCACGCCCCAGGTCAATCCAGCAAATTTAGCAGAACTCAGGTAGCCGTCAGGTTTTGTTCGCTTGCCAGTAAGTTTGAAATAGTCTTCAAGTGAAACTGCTGCAAGTGAATTGATTGCAGAGCTTAAAGACGACATGGCTGCGGCAAGAATGGCGACGACAAGCAGGCCGATGAGCCCATGAGGTAAATAGTTAAGAATAAACACGGGCATAAGCCAGTCCGGGTTATCTTTAGGAATTTGAGATAGCAGGTTGGCGTCGTTAAACGCTAGCGTACCAACCACCAAGCCCGCCAAACAATATAGAAGTGTTATAGGGAACCTGAAAATGCCATTAGCTAACATCATCTTTTTAAGATCGCTTTCCGATTTCGCTGACAATGCCCGTTGCGCTTCAGATTGATCGCAACCGTAGTAAGAGGCATAGAGGATAATGCCACCTAGCACCATAGGAAAAAAGCCGAAGCCGTCGCCATCAAAGCCCAGAGATGAAAAGTTGAGGGTAGAAACTCGTTCGCTTGGAAGTAATTGTAGAAAAGATTCCCACCCGCCTAATGCACTAAGACCAAAAGCAATACAAATAGCCGTCCCCATGACAATAACCACCATTTGTACCGCATCGCCATATACAACAGCTTTCATTCCCCCCTGTAAGGAGTATAAAACGGTAATAACGCCAATGAGCAATATTGCCTGTGTAGAGGAAAACTGCATGGTTCCTTGTAAGATAATGGAAAGGGCGTACACCATTATGCCGGTGGCAAACGCTCTACTAAATTGAAAAACTATACTGATACAAATACGGGTAGAGGTAGAGAAGCGCCGCTCAAGATAGTCATAAATACTTACCACACCGCTTCGGTATAATGTTGGCAGTACGGTGGTGATGAGTAAAAGCATGGCTAGCGGCACTGCTAGCTCATACGAGAGCCAAATTAGGCCTCCCCCCTCGCGAAACCCAACAAATGCAGGGGCGGAGATGAAACTGACCGCAGAGAGCTGGGTCGCCATAACTGAGAGTAACAGTGGTTTCCAGTTTAAGCTTCGACCAGCTAAAAAATAGTCTTTCTTTGACTGCTGATCGCGCAGACTAAAGCCGATTATGAGTAAAGTAATGAGGTAAATCGCAATAACACTGTAATCAAGAATATCCATATAAACGCAAGGTTGTGCAACTGAATATCTACCTTTACATAAACTCGCTCTATTTGCATAACAAAGCGCACAAAAATTGTGTACTTTACATCCAGGACTTTCTCGTCGACTCCACCTCGAATAACACACTATCTGCTAGTTTATTAACGTATTCTTCTGGCAGAAACGGAATGGTAACCGCCCCCGAGGCCAGTACAAACTTAATGGTGGCCAGCTTTTTCCGTTTCATAAACACGCTCTGCTTAACGATGACTTGTTGCGCTTTGTAGGGTTCAAAGCACTGATAATCAACGCCTACTCTACCTCGTCTTATGTAAACGTACTTGTTATCGAAAGCTATACCCCATCGCCACCATCTAAGCGTGAGTAACAGCGCTATGGCACTAAAGACAATGAGTGCCCCAAGCATAATATCTAGATGGGACGACACAGCGCCAATAGTGAAAAAGATAATAAAAGGCAACGTCCAGCCCGCAAGCAACCAAAAAGTAATAAATCGCTTACTAATGGTTTGATAATCTTGACCTCGCAGGTCACATCCTGGCATCACTTCTTGACTAAGCGCGAAGGCTTCATCTTCGGTTACCGATGGCACAATAAGCTTATTTGGCGACATCAGTTCTTGCACTTGCTGGCCAGCAGTAGAGTTCTGTTCAAAATACAAATTAACTCGTTTAAGGATTTTATCCAGCCAATCTTGCTTTGCAGTTATCATTTGAATGCGTGATGCGCGCATGCTGACTTCCAGCTTATTGAGCAAGCCGCTGCGACGAATATAGCGGTCCCCTGCTCTTGAAAGCGTGTAGCCGTAGAAAGTGAAAAGCGCGCCACCAACACTTAGCAGTGCCACCAATGCCATCAGCATCATAACAACCACAAAGGCATACAAACCAAATTGCCACCACGCTACCGTTTGTTCCCCGACTAACTGATTAAGCTGTAAGCCTTTATCGGCTAACCACTCTGATACAACCCCAAACACATCGTCATAAAAAGGCGCTGCGGCACCCAGTATGATCCAAACGCGATTGTTAGTGATGCCGTGAATAATAATGTCTTTTACGGAACGTCGATTCAGCACTTCTTCACTTGTATGGAGGTTATCTGCTGCTTTAGCCCCCATGCTTTGTGTTCGCAAAGACGAACTTTGTCCATCGGCCAATTCTCCATCATAGACGTCCTCGCTTGATAGCTCATCTCTTTCGCTCACTTCGTGATGCGCTTTTTCATACAACACCTGTTTTTTCAGAGCTTCGGCGTAGGCTTCTGGCACCGCTACTATTTTGGCCTCTTCTTTACCACTTCCTGCCGTATCGAGTACCACTAACGCGTATCCAAAAGGACGATAATAAAAAGGGCGCTCAATCTTAACGTTTTGAATACGCCACAAAGGTAAGTTGGTATAGCGGCGCTGAAACACGCCATGATGAATCTCAACGTGCTGGTTATGCACGCGAAACTTGTACATTAAGAAGCTTATTACGCCACTACCACTTGTAGATAAAAAAAGGATTCCGGCACCTATTAGCACTTCAGGGGACAGTAGGTTATCCCAGATATTGAACGATATGGCTAAGGCGGGAATGGTGTAAATAAGCACTTGAGCCGAGTTGGTAAAATTACGAATAGTAAAATACAAAATAGAAATCAGGGAGAGGCGCTGCCACTCATCACCCGTTTCTACTTTAAGTTTCGGTTCTATCACTCCAGCATCTGGGCCATGGGACTCAAGCGCAGCATCTTCTTTCAGATCTTTTGACTGATTCAGTGTAGGCGCTTGGTTTGAAGAGGTTTCAGATACCGTCATTAGCGTGCACCGATGTCTTTGTGAGCAAGTATGAACTCACGCAACTGCTCTGCCCTTTCAATGCTTAACCCTGGTATTTCAAAGGTATACATTTCCCCACCGGCAGAAAAAACCTGTAGTGAAGCAAGGCCCGCCCATCTTTCCAGAGGCCCGCGATTAACTTCAACGTGCTGAACACGCAAAATGGGTTGGCACGAGAGCTTCCTAAAAATTAACCCAGACTGCTTGCTGATGTCTTGTTCGCGAATGGCGTAAAATATGCGTACATCAGCAAAGAAATGGTACAAGGCCCATACGCTGCCTAAAGCGACGATACCTGCAATAACATACGGATAAGCTTGCAGTAAACCGTCTGGCAATGACCAAAAACTTTGAAATCTTATCGCCGTTGCTATACCTATTAGCACTAGCGCTATCAATAAAATTGAGAACATATTTAGCGCGCGGTACTTTTTGGATATAGGCAATAACGTGAGCGTTTGAAGTGAAGGGATCTCATCAACGCTTAGCTGATTGTTTGAAAATACTGTCTCTTGTTGTGCGCTAATTGCCATCACATTAATTCCTTTTACCACTTATAAATTAAGAACAAGCTGCCGTTTTCCTTATTGAGGTAGGCTAGCGGACAACTCTGTTCCTAGAGATTACTCAAGCACCGGTTTCATAACAAAAAAGAGGGCAAGCCCTCTTTTTTTACATTACCTATTAAAGAGCGCGTTACGCCAACTAGTCATCAACCTGCTGTTCATTCAGCCAATCGTGTAATGCCTTCATGTCGTGCTGAACGGCCATTTGCAGCTCTTCCACCCAATCATGCACGTTCTCCCACCATGTTGGGTGGTCGCCCTGTTGAATTTGATTAGCAATACGCTGTACGCGAGCCAAACCAACAGAGCCAGCGGCTCCTTTAATTTTGTGAGCCTGTGAGCACACTTCTGACTTTTCGTCCGCACTTAAGCTTAGCTGCAGTATTTCCATGTATTCGGGCATTTTTTCTTGGAATACTTTAACGCTAGCTCGCACCATTTCATCCCCTATGGTATCAACTAACATCTGTAATAAGTCCATATCTAAAATGTTACTTAATGTTTTGTTAGGTTCAGGGCGCTCTACTTCACCATCAATTTCTAGCGGCGCAGGCGGTGCATGGAACAACTCGTTAAACACCTCAATAACGCGAGATTTTTTAATCGGCTTAGCAATAACGTCATCCATACCGTTTTCTAAGTATTCATCACGCTTTTTAATGACGTTTGCCGTTAGCGCCACGATAGGCGTTTGCATAACCAGATCTTCTTCAATAATCGTACTTGCCACATCGAACCCGGTCATGTCAGGCAATTGAATATCAAGCAAGATAAGGTCGTATTGGTTTTCCCTGACTTTATCTATGGCTTCTTGCCCCGTCATTGCTACATCGACTTTCTGGCCAAGCTTCTCGAGTAAGGCTTTGGCGACCATTACGTTCAATTCAATATCTTCTACTAACAAGATATTAAGCCCTGTCACTTGAAGCTGCGCCACTTTCATTGGGCTGTTAGAAATTTGAACTGGCAACACAATTTCAAAACGGGTGCCTTTACCCACTTTACTTGAAACGTGAATTTCACCTTTCATCAAGTCGACCATTTGCTTACAAATCGCCAACCCAATACCGGTACCTGTGGCCGATTGGTGGTCAGGGTGATCGACCTGATAGTACATGGCAAAAATTTTATCAATTTCGCTTTCAGGAATACCTACGCCCGTGTCTTCGATCACAAACGTTACGTACGCCTTATCACCATCGGGTTTGGTCGATGAAACCGTGAGGCTCACGTGCCCTTTTTGTGTGAACTTCACTGCGTTAAACAAGATGTTCCACAATATCTGACGAAGGCGCGTACCATCTATTTCAACAAGGCGGGGAAGCGGCTCGTTAATTGTCGTTTTAAGCTCTAGCTGTTTGTCGGCAGCAAGCAGGCGAATAATGCTGCTAAGTTCTTCGGTAAAGTCTTTTAACGATATGGTTTTAAGACTCAGCTCAAGCTTGTCTCTGTCTAACTTATCAAGGTCGATAATATCGTTAAAAATGTTACCTAACGTTATAGCGCTGGCATATATCGTACTGACCCAGTTAAATTGTTCTTCACTCAAGTCGGTATCACGCAGCATACGGCTTAAGCCCACGATTCCGTTTAGTGGTGTGCGTAGCTCATGACTTATGGTTGCGATAAAGCGAGTTTTATCGGTACTGGCTTTTGCTGCAGCATTTTCAGCCTGCTTACGCTCAGTCATATCTCGACCGAACGACAATAAGCCAAGGCGATTACCGTCTTTATCGAAGAAAGGTACACGTTTCATTTCGAAGTAACGACGACGTCCATCGGCAAAGCGAAGCCACAACTCTTCTGTAATACTGGCGTTAGTCTCTAAGACTTCGTGATCACTCGCTACAATTTGACGGGCAAGCTCTTCCTCATATACGTCTTTTGGCGTTAAACCCAGCAACTCTTGCTCGGTTTTACCCGTCATCAGTTCCGCTATGCGGTTACAACCAGCAAACCGACCTTCTTCATTCCGGTAGTATATTAAGTCTGGCGAGGCATCAATGATTGAACGTAACAAGGTTGATAAGCGGCGTGCTTGTGCTTCCTGTTCAGATTTATCCTGAATCTCTTTTTCTAAATCTTTAAACAGCGCCTCACGCTCTTCTTGTGCTTGCTTACGCTGCTCTATCTCGTGGTTAAGCTGCCTGATGTTGCTTTGAAGTTCGCGGTTAAGAAAGACATCTTCTTCTCGCAAGCTTTCTAGTTGGCTGACAACTTCCTTTAAATTGGTGCGTGAATTCTCTAATTGCTTTATTAACTCGCTAAAGAAATAAAGTACCCAAGGCGCAGACAGCATGGTCAGTACAACTGCACTGATAAAATCATCAGGCTGAACCTGGCTTCCCATGCTCACGCGTATTACGTATGAGCCGCCTAGCGTAAACACAAGTGAAAGAACAACAAACAATATGCTGAGCTTTAGAGTGCCAAAACGCTGAACAAATTGGGCAAAGCGAATTGCCCAAGAATCGTTTGGTGAATCTGAATGCATGTACGTCAAATTTAAGCTTATTTTGCGGTTATCCTATCAGGCTTTCACTGCTTCGGGAATGCGCTATGTCAATGCGAGATGCTATCGCCCCGCTTAACGTCAGGATTTAAAGGGAGACTTTTCGGTAATTTCGTTAATGTACTTGGTATTCACCCACCCAACCTTGGTGTAGGAAACTTTTGCCCACTCTCCCCGCTTCTCTAAAACTTTTAACACCTCGCCTTTGTTTAATCCGTTCTCGACCACCCCAAATGAGACGTCAGGCCCTTTTCTCACATTCAATGCATTAGCACTTACGTTTGCCACCCGTTTCACCGGGCTTGCGAGATCTCGTTGTATTTGATCGTGGGCTTCTCGCTGCGAGCTCGATTCACTTGATTCTCTCGCCCATTTGTCGCTTTCACTTTGCAACACCAAAGCTTTGAATTTCTGGAGGGGAAAAGCAGGGCCAGGGTCAACCTTTCTCGCGGGGGCAATCTCTTCGTGCCCAACTACGGTAGAGATATCGTAGTAACTACTCAGTGTTTTACAAATCGATAGTGTCCTTGCAATTTGTACCTCTGTATATTTGTGCCAGTAGCCAATCGATTGCTGGTTGGCGTGTTGCGCAGCCAATACTTCATTCTCACCATAAACTTCGCCAAACCAACTTTCATAAGTACCGTCTCCTCTGGCTTTCAGCTGGCCAGCATTGTCTAATTCAATGCCAATGGAATATTGGTTCAACCCACTGCGACCTTCATAGTGACTCTCTCCTGCATGCCACGCAATTTTATTGGTAGGTAACATTTGCACGATGTCACCGTTACGCCCGACGACAAAATGGGCTGACACGCCGCTGTCGGCATTGGTTAACACATTGACCGAGGAAGCAAGGCTACTACCAGCGGTAAAATGAATAACAATAGTATCGGGAGAGCCAGATTGAAAACGTCCAGGTGTATTAGGAGAAAGCCTGAAACTGATATTGTCGCCAGTTAAAATGTGATCATCTATGCTAAAGGTAGGCGCTGGTGAAGCGTGTAGCGTATTCATACAATAATCCTTATTGTCTTAACGGCACGCCACTACAGTGAATTTTTATTCTTCGCCTTTCACACTAAGCGCACATTCAATTTACACACAGCTCTTTCTTTCAGCATCGTATATAACACTACGAGCCTTACCTGCGGTCAATTTTCAAACAATATAACAAACTGCTTATATGAGTGGAACCATAGCTTTACAATTTAATAAAAATACACCGCAAACCGCTATTGACAACATAAAACATCGAAATATAAGCATATTTATTCAACCAAACAATGCAAATGATAACCAATATCATTTGATTGAAGCGAATTATCCACTTTTCAATATTGATAACATTTTTGTTACAAACATAAACATCCATGCGTAAACATTTGATTATTCTATATTTAATTATATTTATACTAATTCACTATAAAGCTTATACTTTTAGCGTTTGATTTTAGTTTTTAATGTGGGTATTTTGTACGGCCCGCATCGCAATAATGCATAAAAATGCGGAAACGACTGGAATCCTCTAATAATAAAATAACGACAAGAAAGGCGCACGCCGCAAGCAATACCGCTCGCAGGCACAAAAGACGTCTAATAATGTTGTGATACGCAAACCTAGGCGCATCTACACGCAACGCATACCTTGCCCAGTCAAAAGGTTGAAGGAGTTAAGAGATGAGTTTATATAATCCCAATGATTCCCGGGACAACTGTGGGTTTGGCTTAATCGCTCACACTCATGGGGAAGCCAGTCATGAATTGGTAACTACTGCAATACACGGTCTTGACCGTATGCAGCATCGTGGCGGCATCGCTGCCGACGGGAAAACCGGTGACGGCTGTGGTTTATTACTACAGAAACCGGATGCGTTCTTCCATGCAATCGCCGAAGAAAATGGCTGGAAACTCAGCAAAAAATACGGCGTGGGCATGATTTTCTTAAGTCAGGACCCAGTACTTGCGCAAGCCGCGCGTGACGTACTCAATGAAGAACTAGAAAAAGAAACACTTTCAGTAGTGGGTTGGCGCGAAGTGCCTGTCGACCGCTCAGTACTGGGTGAACTAGCGCTAACGGGTGTTCCGCAAATCGAACAGGTATTTGTGAACGCGCCAGCAGGTTGGAGAAAACGCGACCTTGAGCGTCGTTTGTATATGATCCGCCGCCGCGCTGAAAAACGTCTTGAGAAAGATCCCGATTTTTACGTAGCTTGTTTGTCAGGCTTGGTAACGATCTACAAAGGCTTGGTAATGCCAAAAGACTTACCTGCCTTCTACCACGATCTTGCCGATGAGCGTATGCAAAGCGCAATTTGCGTTTTCCACCAACGCTTCTCAACAAATACATTACCACGCTGGCCTCTTGCTCAGCCTTTCCGCTTCCTTGCGCACAATGGTGAAATTAACACCATTAAAGGAAACCGCGACTGGGCCATGGCACGTGCTGCTAAATTCGCAACGCCACTTATTCCAGATCTTAAAGATGCAGCCCCTTTCGTGAATACTGAAGGATCAGACTCATCCTCGCTGGATAACATGCTGGAGCTATTCTTAGCCGGCGGTATGGATTTATTCCGTGCTATGCGGTTACTTGTTCCACCCGCCTATCAAAACAACAAAACCATGGACGATGACCTTCGTGCATTTTACGAGTTCAACTCTATGCACATGGAACCATGGGACGGCCCTGCGGGTATCGTTTTAACTAACGGTCGCCACGTAGCCTGTAACCTTGATAGAAACGGTCTACGTCCTGCGCGTTACGTTATTACTAAGAACGGTTTCATTACCCTAGCCTCAGAAGTAGGAATTTGGGATTACGAGCAAGCTGACGTCATTGAAAAAGGACGTGTAGGCCCAGGTGAAATGCTTGCTGTAGACACATACACAGGCAAAATCTGGCGCTCTACTGAAATTGATGAAGACTTAAAAGCGCGTCACCCTTATAAAGAGTGGCTAGATAAGCATATTCGTCGACTTACACCAATTGAAAAGCTTGATGCGTCGTTAATTGGCAAGCGCGTGTTTGACGACGATGCCATGGCGGTGTACCACAAGCTACACGCCTACAGCTATGAGGAAATTCAACAAGTTGTAAAAGTACTCGCGAAAGACGGTCAAGAAGCCGTTGGTTCAATGGGTGATGACACGCCAATGGCGGTTATGTCATCGCGTCAGCGTACGGTTTACGACTATTTCCGTCAGCAATTCGCACAGGTTACTAACCCGCCTATCGACCCGCTACGTGAAAACCACGTTATGTCGTTGGCAACCTGTATTGGCCGCGAGCAAAACGTATTTAGCGAAACCTCAGGTTACGCCGACCGCGTATTGTTCGACTCGCCAGTGCTAATGTATACCGACCTTAAGCAACTGCGCGAATTTAACCCAGACAACTACTACTCAGAAGTCGTCGAGCTTCAATATGCACCGCAAGAAGGCTTGAAGAAAGCCATCGAGCGCGTGTGTAACGAAGTAGAAATGCTGGTTAAAAACAAGCGTGCTGCATTCGTTATTCTGTCTGACAGAAACATTAAACAAAATCGTTTGGTTATCCCTGCAGCAATGGCAGTTGGAGCGGTACAGCGTCGCTTAGTTGAAAAGTCATTGCGCTGCGATGCTAACGTTGTTGTTGAGACAGCAAGTGCCCGCGATCCACACCATTTCGCGGTGTTGATTGGTTTAGGTGCTACTGCGGTTTATCCATTCCTAGCATACGAAACCATTGAGCAGCTTTGTGAAAAAGGCGAGCTAGATATATCTCCTATGCAGGCCACGTTGAACTACCGTAAGGGTATCAACAAGGGCTTGTATAAGATCATGTCGAAAATGGGTATTAGTACCGTTGCTAGCTACCGTAGCTCTAAACTGTTTGAAGCAGTGGGTATTAACAACGAAGTGATGAAGTTATGCTTTAAAGGTGTGACCTCACGCATTCAAGGTGCGGGCTTCGATGATTTCCAGCAAGATCTTATCAACCTAAACCGTATTGCTTGGCTTAAGCGTAAATCTGTCGATCACGGCGGCTTGCTTAAATACGTGCACGGTGGCGAGTATCACGCCTATAACCCAGACGTAGTCAGTACGCTTCAAAAGGCTGTGGTGTCTGGTAACTACGACGACTACCAGCAATATGCGAAGCTTGTTAACGAGCGTGCGCCTGCGCACATTCGCGACTTGCTAGCTATAAACCCTGATTGCGACCCTATTGATATTAGTGAAGTAGAAGCACCGGAAAATTTATTCCCACGCTTTGATACGGCAGCAATGTCAATTGGTGCACTAAGCCCTGAAGCGCACGAAGCGCTAGCGATCGCTATGAACCGCTTGGGCGGTCAGTCCAACTCAGGTGAAGGTGGCGAACACCCTTCTCGCTTTGGAACTGAAAAGAACTCTAAAATTAAGCAGGTGGCTTCAGGTCGCTTTGGTGTGACGCCTCACTATTTGGTTAACGCTAACGTTATTCAAATTAAAGTGGCGCAAGGTGCAAAACCGGGTGAAGGCGGTCAGCTTCCTGGCGATAAGGTAAATAAGTACATCGCACAGCTACGATTCTCTGTGCCGGGTGTAACCCTTATTTCACCACCTCCACACCACGATATTTATTCAATTGAAGATTTGGCACAGCTAATTTTCGATTTGAAACAGGTTAATCCAACGGCACTTATATCCGTTAAGCTAGTATCTGAGCCGGGTGTTGGTACCATTGCAACGGGTGTAGCGAAAGCCTATGCCGACCTTATTACCGTTTCTGGTTACGATGGCGGTACAGGTGCAAGCCCGCTAACATCAGTTAAGTATGCGGGTAGTCCGTTCGAACTTGGTTTGTCTGAAACGCAACAAGCGCTTATTGAAAACGGCTTACGTCACAAAGTACGCGTTCAAACCGACGGTGGTTTGAAAACAGGCTTAGACGTAGTAAAAGCCGGTATTTTAGGTGCTGAGAGCTTTGGTTTTGGTACAGGTCCAATGGTGGCGTTAGGCTGTAAATATTTGCGTATTTGCCACTTGAACAACTGTGCGACCGGTGTTGCAACGCAAGATCAAAAACTGCGTGACGACCACTTCATTGGCTTACCTGATATGGTAATGAACTACTTCAAGTTTATTGCTCAAGAAGTACGTGAAATCATGGCGTCTATGGGTATTGCTAAGTTCGACGACCTTGTTGGTCGCACAGAGCTACTTAAAGTTTTAGATGGCATTACCGCTAAGCAGAACCGTTTAGATTTGTCTCCGTTACTAGCGCAGCCTAAAGCAGGCGATCATACGCGCTTATTCTGTTCACAAACGACTAACGCACCTATCGATAAAGGTGAGTTGAACGCGCAGATGCTTAAAGACGGTCAGCAAGCGGTTGTTGACGGTAAGTCTATTACTCTTAAATACCCTATCCGCAATACGGATCGTTCTGTCGGCGCATTGCTGTCGGGTGAAATTGCTAAACATCATGGTAACCACGACTTTGAAGACACACCTATCAAAGTTGAACTTACCGGTACAGCAGGTCAGAGCTTCGGTGTGTGGAACGCTGGCGGACTGCATATGCACCTTGAAGGTGATGCCAACGATTATGTAGGTAAAGGGATGACTGGCGGTAAGCTTGTTATTTACCCACCTCGCAATATCTCGTACGACCCCCACGACAGCGCCATTATGGGTAACACCTGCCTTTACGGCGCAACAGGCGGAAAGCTGTTTGCAGCTGGCCGTGCAGGCGAGCGCTTTGGCGTACGTAACTCTGGTGCTATTGCGGTAGTGGAAGGCATTGGCGATAACGGCTGTGAGTATATGACAGGCGGTATTGTTGCTGTACTTGGTCCGGTTGGCGTTAACTTCGGTGCCGGTATGACAGGTGGTTTTGCTTATCTTATGGATGATGGCAACGACCTTGATAACCGTGTAAATGCCGAACTGGTCGATGTAATGCCAATTGAAGATAAAGCGATTCTTGCTGAGCACTTACGTGGCTTAATTAATCAGCATTACGAAGAAACAGGAAGCGAGCACTCGTTGTCGTTGCTTACTGATTTCGCCGCAACGCTGAAACGCTTCAAGCTTATTAAGCCAAAAACCAGTGATGTGAAAAACTTGCTTGGTCACATTAGTCGTTCAAGTGCTGAATTACGCATTCAGGCTCAGTAGGAGGATTTAGTTTATGGCAAAGAACGTATATCAATTTGTCGATGTTGAACGTATCGATCCGCCTAAAAAGCCGATCATGGTTCGTAAACAAGAGTTCGCGGAGATTTATCAGCCGCTGAGCCAATCTCAAACCGAAGGCCAAGCAGATCGCTGCTTGGACTGCGGTAACCCATACTGTGAATGGAAGTGCCCAGTGCACAACTACATTCCTCAGTGGTTAAGCTTGGCGAACGAAGGCCGCATTTTAGAAGCTGCGGAACTTTCTCATAAAACCAACAGCTTGCCTGAAGTATGCGGCCGCGTATGTCCTCAGGACAGACTGTGCGAAGGTGCATGCACGCTGAATGATGACTTTGGTGCAGTGACCATTGGTAGTATTGAAAAATACATTACCGATACGGCATTCAAAATGGGCTGGCGCCCAGATATGTCTGACGTAGTATGGACCGACAAGAAAGTGGCGATTGTAGGTGCTGGCCCTGCTGGTCTTGCATGTGCTGATATTCTGGTTCGTAACGGCGTTAAACCTGTTGTTTACGATAAATACGAAGAAATTGGTGGCTTACTTACATTTGGTATTCCGTCTTTTAAATTAGAGAAAGACGTGATTAAGCTTCGCCGCCAAATCTTTACCGAGATGGGTGTTGAATTCGTACTTAACACCGAAATTGGCAAAGACATTCAGTTCCAGGATTTGCTTGATAAATACGATGCCGTTTTCCTAGGCATGGGTACATACAAGTCGATGCAAGGTGGTTTTGATAACGAAGAAGTAGAAGGTGTTCACGAAGCACTACCTTTCCTTATCGCCAACACCAACCGCGTTATGGGTCTTGAAAAAGACCCTGCTGATTACATTGATATGAAAGGCAAGCGCGTAGTGGTATTAGGTGGTGGTGACACCACCATGGACTGTGTACGTACGTCAATTCGCCAAGGCGCGGCACAAGTAACTTGTGCATATCGTCGTGACGAAGAAAGCATGCCGGGCTCTCGCCGTGAGGTTGTAAACGCAAAAGAGGAAGGGGTTGAGTTTAAATTCAACCTTCAGCCGCTAGACATTGCAGTAGACGAAAACGGCAAAGCCTGTGGCGTTAAGCTGGTTAGAACCGAAATGGGGCCGCCAGATGCCAATGGTCGCCGCCGCCCTGTTGAAGTAGAGGGTTCAGAGCACATACTAGAAGCTGACGCGGTAATTATCGCCTTTGGCTTCCAGCCAAGCCCTGCACCATGGTTTGCTGACTTCGGCATTATGCTAGATGAAAAAGGTCGCGTACGCGCGCCATCTGCTGGCAAATTTGCTTACCAGACCTCTCACCCGCAAGTCTTTGCCGGTGGCGATATGGTACGTGGTAGTGACTTGGTTGTTACTGCTATCGACGAAGGCCGTAAAGCCGCTGAGGGCATTATGGATTACATCGGGGTTTGATCCGAGCAACCAAGAGTAGTCTTAGCTTACAAATACTTGTCTGCAATGCCAACTCAACACTTTCAAAAGCCCAGTAAATCACTGGGCTTTTTCATTAATGAATGGAGATGTAGTAGTTCTTTGTAACATCGTTCCTGAAAGATTAGAGACTTTGCATATCGCCGAGATTGACAAAAACTAATATAAGCGCTATCAATAGACTAAAGGATGATAGACATGGAATGTAATCATTAAAGCGCTCATTTTTTATTTTATTACCTTTATAGAAAGTAAACACTGGGGCCCAATAGGACTCTGGATTCGTTCTATATCACTGGTTACTTTACTACTTCTTGATCCCTTCAAGATTACAACTGCTACAGATAACGCTTCAGCAGATATTCTCAATCGTTTGAATTCCCAGTATTACAACACAGAGGCTCAACAAGAAATCGTTGTTGTACTAATTGACGACCATTATTTAAGCAGCAATAAATTAAGTTGGCCATTGTCATACAGTCAACAGTCAGTTCTCATGCGCCAAATTTTGAGGCACGAGCCCAAAGCACTTTTCATTGATTTACTTTACACGCACGACAGAACGACTAAAGCTGATTCACCTCAGCCTTTAATAAACGTATTGGAACGCTATGGGAAGCGTATACCGATCTATGTTCCTGAGATAAAAGAGTCTGCGTTTTCGAGTGAAGATCTTTTCGCAGTGACTCATCCAGTTGTCGTTCAATGGCAAGGACATGAGCACTATTACCCTTCTCAAATTGGAAGCATTGACACACCTGCGTTTGCCATGCACCGCCAATTTTGTAAGCAAACTGGTAAATGCAACCAGCCAAAAAACATGCCTCCCATCGCCATTCAATGGGGTATGCATTTATCAACGGAACAATATCTGCTAACAGATAACAATGAATGTTTGGGCAAAGAGAACCCGATGATTATGGTATCAAAGGTATTGTTATCGGAAGTTTTTTGGAAATTGGTGCCTGAATGGCGACAACCTTGCGCATATTCCACAACCGTTCCCCCCACCTATCTCAGCGCTACATTAAGTGAAGAAAAAGCACTTCTTTCAACGATATTGAAAGACAAGTTTGTAATGCTAGGAGCGCTAATTCAAGGGGCACGAGACGAAGTTTATTCACCAGTTCACGGTAAAATTGCGGGTGTTTATTTACACGCTATGGCATTAGATAACCTTATATCTTACCACGACCAGTATTTTAGACCCGCGCCGACAATATGGCGCAACATTGACCTCGCAGATATTACCGACTGCATTCTATTTTTGCTCGTTTTCGTGTGGCGTGAAAAAATTTCCACTAATCCTAAGAACATGCTTTCTGATAATTCGCAAAAACGTTTTGTTTTTTATTCCGCCCTTGCGCTGCTGACGCTTCTGTTCACTGTAGTCGTTTTGTTTTCGTATATTTTTAACTTTCAACCTATTAACTGGGTTGCCCAACTCACTCTCATACTCTCAATAGTTGCAGTAAAAATAAGGCTTTTTGCCCCATTAAAGAAATTACTTTCTTATCTGAAAGGGTTCTACCAAGGAGAAAAAATATGATTAAGAAGTTACTCGTAATGCTGTTTATGTGTAGTGTTTTCGGCCACATTCATGCCGAGCCATTAGCAATTGTTGACTTTAGTGTTGACACTATTGAAACCTTAGACTCTGAAGGTAAAGTCATCGCTACTGTGCCGGTTTCTTCGCTTCCCAAAACCGCAATCGTGGTTATTGAGAAAAATGAGGACCTTGATCTGGTTGCAATTAAAGACAATAGCGGTGAAGTAGTATGGTTAGACACCTACTATGTAAAACTAAACCAAGGAAAGGTTGTTGATCTCCCTTGCTACAAGATCGTGACAACAGGAGCAAAAGACAGTAGAGAAACTGGCACAATGGGCTTTGGGGGTACATGTGAAGATGCTAATTAATACACAGACTCTAAAAGCAACAGTGCTTGCAACCGCGCTTATTAGTCTAACCGCTTGTCAGAGTACACTTGAGGGTGTGACCGATGCGGTAAGTAATTTAACAGGCGACAGTATTCACAATAATTTTGAGGGTAAATACATTAGCCAACCCAGCATAGCAGAATATAAAGCGCGTGAAAGTGAGCTTAGTGGCAGCGGTGGTGTAATCAGTTATTCAGGTAAAGACATTCCAGAGGCGCATATTCGCCAAAACCATGTTGTACATTCGCCAGCACTAAATATGTATTTAAATGGCGTACTTGAAAAAATTCTTGGTCAGTGGGATGGCAACCCCGTTAACATCCAAGTCCAAGTAGTCCATTCACAATCATTTGCGCCTTATGCTGATTCGCTTGGCATGATTAGTATTCCAATCGGAACGCTTAACAATATCGAGAGTGAAGATGAGATAGCTCTGCTTATCGCCCACGAAGCAAGTCATATATTACTTCGCCATCACGATAGAGATAAAGTGGTGCAAGAAAATAAAGACAACATTAATATGCTTGCAAGCGCAATAGTAATGGCTAACGTAGCCAAAGACACTGACATTGTTAAACAGGGAGATAGACGTACATTGAAGTACAACCCTAGCGAACAAGGTAGCGAAAATATATCAAAAGCCATGGTATACAATGCCGTAATTCAAACGATTTCAGACAGTGTTTGGAATACAGCGTGGAAACGCACACAAGAAGACGAAGCCGACTTGCTTGGGTTTGATTTGGCGCTTGCTGCTGGCTACTCGCCCCGTGCAAATTCTCATGTTTTACAGAGACTCGAGAATTATCAGGGTAAACAAGAAGGCATGTTAACTGCGTTTTGGGAAAAGAAACAAAATGCACTAAGTGGCGCCCTTGCAGCTGGTGATTTTAATGGTCTAGGAGAGGAAATCAATTCATTTCTAGCCGAAGGCTTAACAACTTCTCTAGGAGCTGTAACCGATTATTTTCAAAAACGTCATATGGCACCTGACGTACGGGATGAAAATATGAAGGGTTATGCTTTAAGGGTATACAAACCTGAAATTGGTCGTCGTGTTGATAAGAAGTCTTGGAACCAAGTCAAGTCGCAGCCAGAAATTTATGAAACGTTAGAAAGTTATAAACTCGCTTTCCGAGCTTCGAATGCTTTGAGCGCAGGTGATATAGCACAAGCTGAAAAACTAGCCTTAACATCTCTATCTGGCTCGACTAAATCACACCCTTATATGAGAGAAGTTTTATTTGATGTGCGTTTAGCACAGGGCGATAAAAAGCGAGCAATGAAGAACTTATCTTACATTGAACGCTGGCAAGACGCATCTCCTGCATTATTTGAGCGAAGAATCGAACATCTAATGAAACAACAACAGTTTGAAGAAGCACTAGCCGCCATTACGCTGGCCGAAAAAACTTTTGGTAATGAAAGTAAATTCATTATTCAAAAGAGCATCGCCCTATCAAATATAGGGAAAAATGAGGACGCTATCGCGACATTAGAAAAATGTCAGTCTTACTCTAAACATAAGGAAAGTTGTGCCTTGTTAAAAGAGCGCATTATTTAACTCCTGAATGTACTACTACCAAACGATGGTAGTAGTACTTTTTCATTACACTCTAAGCTCTCTTAAAATAGCTATAATGGCGTACAAGGTAGAGTGAATTATAAAGCTCACTTTCGCTAGCTTCACATTTCACTAGATAACACTTTAAGGTTCGCTCAACGTCACTGTTAAATTTTTCTCTAATATCGCATGCTGTGCCTGAATATCATCAACATCCGCTTTAGCTTTCCCTAAAATCTTGTAATCATCGCTCACAGATAGAGCTTTCTTATACCTCACCAGAAAACTGCATACCTAAAACTGGCTAATTTAAAGGCTATACACCTCACAAGGTAGTTGAACTGTTTATCATTCAGCCATACTATTTTTACAACACCACTTCAGTTAGAAAAACGAGAAAGCACCATGTATCATCGCCACACTGCATCGTATATTTCGCGCTCCGCGTTCTTTTCAGCGCTGGTTTTCTATGCGCTTTCTGTAACGACAGTAACGGCAGATACGCCATCAGTTGAAAGTAAAGAAGCAACATCCACGACTAATACTTCAAAACCATTAGCACAGCCCAACATTGTGTCGTGCCCTGCGGCATTTCACAATGTTACTATTACCGATGATGCCACGCAGTGCCAGCAGTTTGAAACGCAAGTGCCTGCAGCTATGGTGTACCACACAAAGCAACAACCTAACGACGTAGTAGCAATTTACCAAGAGATTATGTCCACCCTAACCGTACATGCCCCAGTAAACCAACGTACGCTTCTTACCTCTAAAAACAATCATACCCGTATAATAATTTCACCCGATAACGCAGGCTCACAAGTCGATATTCTTGTTATCCCAAATCAGAATAAATAGACCACACTGGCCGTAGTGTTTCACTTTCTATATTTGCCTTGGCAACATAGAAAACTGGCATTTGCCTTGCAAACCCCTTCAAAGAACCCTTTGGTTTTGTTTGTCGCGTCAATTTTATGACGCCATTTTTGACTGGTATTTGCGAGGATTACGATGGAATTGGCAATTATTCTAATGATGTTACTTATTGTCGTTGCACTAGGTGCCATAAAGTTGTCAGACGGTGGTGTCGCTTTTCCATTTAGGCGAAAGCCACAGCTATTCACGCCTGTTGAACATACTTTTCTAAACCTGATTGAGCAGGCCATGGGAAGAGAGTTTCGCATCGTGTGCCGTGTACGCCTTAACGATTTGGTGGCAGTTCGCCAGTCTGCGAATAAAAAGACAGCAAGCCAAGCCATCAGCAGAGCTTCAAGTAGACAGCTTGATTTTGTATTAGTAGACAAACACGACATGAGCCCAGTACTCGCTATCGATTTAGTTCATAGCCAAGGAAAAGAAGGCTATAAATCGCAAAAAGATTGGTTTGTATCTGGTGCACTCGATGCCGCCGGCCTTCCTCATGCACGAATTAAAGTAAAATCTGGCTACTCGGTTGAGGATATCCGCGAATGTTTGGAAAACAAGCTCATTCCATATCGCCGTATACAGCAGAAAATGGCGCAGTTACCAACACATAACCCTGAACCTCCTAAGCGCCCTACTCGCCCAGTGCGTTCAAGCAGACCAGCTGCTGCTTAAAACATAGGCTCCACTTCCCCTAGCCTTTGTTGCTTTGCTATTTTCTTACTCTCAAATAGCGGTAACAAAGGCATTTTTCTGTCAGTTTGCCCGTTTTCCTTATACAATTAATCCATTCGTTAAACTCCCTTAACACCGTCGGTATAGTTATGAAAAAAATTGGTATTTTAGGTGCAATGGATGAAGAAGTTGCGCTACTTAAAGCGTCACTTTGGAATGTTAAAGAAACCCAGTGGAAGCACCTGACATTTTACGAAGGCACACTTAACGACATAGAAGTGGTACTTGTAAAATGCGGTATTGGTAAAGTGGCAGCAGCAATTGCTACTACCGTACTTATTGAGCAGTACGCCCCCGATGCTGTTGTAAATACCGGTTCTGCCGGAGGTTTCGACAAGAACTTAAACATTGGTGATTTAGTGATCGCCAGCCACGTTATTCACCATGATGCCGATTTAACCCATTTTGGTTACAAGCTCGGTCAATGCGCAGGTATGCCTGAAGATTTCCGTTGCGATACAAGGTTAATGGAAGCGGCTCGTAGTGCTGCCACAGGCATAACGTCGCTACAGTCGACAACAGGTTTAATCTGTACGGGCGATGCGTTTATCGGTAGCGACGAAGCGGTAGCAGAATTGCGTGAAAACTTCCCAGACATGAAGGCGGTTGAGATGGAAGGTGCTGCTATAGGTCAGACTTGCCATATGCTCGACACGCCTTTCCTTGTCATTCGTTCATTGTCAGATATTGCAGGAAAAACGTCGTCAGTGAGCTTTAAAGAGTATTTAGATACTGCCGCTAAGCACTCAGCACAACTTGTTATGGCAATGATTAAGGCCCTCGCAAAATAAGATGACAGAGGTAATTAGCGACCCGCAATACCAGTCGCTATTCGTACTTTGGCTGGCTATCGCTGTTGACGCGTTATGGCGCTGGCCCCCAAGTACTCATCCATTGACACTTATGCGCTACCTTGTTCAGCAAATGGGGCGCAAAGTAGTACCCTCTCGCGACTACGGTCGATCTCAACACTATATTTCAGGCTCGCTAGCCGCCTTAGTTCTTCTTACGCCATTGGTAATATGTGTTGCTATCTTAGTGTATATGGCTCAGTACCCCGTATTCTTTGAGGCAATTATGCTAGTCGCACTACTCGATTACGGTTACCAGCGTCAGCAATTTAAAAAAGTGTTGGCGAGTGTGGGCAGAAACAAAAAGTCTCTCGCCCGTGAAATGGTGCAGACCATTACCGCCAGACAATGTGACTCACTTACCGACATAGGTATCGCTAAGGCCGCGATAGAGTCGCTATGGCTTAAATTTCTTTATCTTTATTGCGGTGTCATTTTTTATTTTGTAGTGGCAGGCCCCATAGGCGCGCTCATTTATCGATTGCTTTTGCTTACATCTTGGCAGTGGCATTACCGAACCCCCGCAATGACTTTCTTTGCCAAACCTGTGCGCAAGCTGGTTTATTTACTTAATATTCCACCTGCGGTCATTGGCGGATTGATAACCCTGCTAGTCAGCCATCCTTTTAAGGGATTTCGCGCCATGAAACGCTCTCCGGTTAAAGATAAAACGTCACTGCTACTCGCCCTTATGGGTGGTGTACTTGATATAAAACTTGGCGGGCCAGCAATTTACGCGAACAAAAAAATTCGATACCCCCGTGTGGGTGGCGTTAACGAAGTAAAGTACTCTCACATGTTGGCGGCCAAAAATACCGTTACTCATGCCATGATTGCGGTCAGCGCCTTCGCATCGTTAGCAATGCTGATAATGGCGGTGGCTTAATGAAAACGGCAGTAATGATGAAGACCATATTTTTTGTAATTTTAAGCTATTTACCTCTTCTCACATTTGCTAACTCAGAATCAGACGTCGAGATAAATCAACTATCTCATGCAAGTCAATTTGCTTCCGCCGATGTTGCACCAAACTCGGAATCAAGCCCATTATCAAATCCCGCCGAGCTAAAAATAGTCAGCCTTGCCCCTCACCTTACAGAGTGGGCATTTAGTTTGGGGTTAGGCGCTAACCTTATAGGTGTAAGCGACTATAGTGACTACCCTGACGCCGCGAAAAACATTAAGCGCGTGGCGGATTTTCAAGGTGCAGATATCGCCACCATTGTGGCATTAGAACCTGATTTAATTCTTGCATGGGAAGGAGGCAATAAGCCGCAAGATATTCATAAGCTTTCATCCATGGGGCTTAATGTATTTAGCAGTAAGATTGAGAGCATCACTGATATTGCCAGTGAAATAAAAAGGCTTGGCGCCCTTACTCACACGCAACAAAAGGCAACCCAGCTCAGTAATGACTTTCTCAACGAGTTAAGTCAACTTAGAAATAAATACGACAAAGCGCCGTTGATACCGGTGTTTTACTACTCATGGACGGCTCCCCTTATGACCATAGGGCCCGACGCGTGGGGTAATCAGCTATTGAATGTATGTGGAGCAGAAACTCTATTTGCAGACAGTCCGGTAGATTATCCTCAAGTGGCGGTTAAGGATGTACTTACTCGCCAACCTCATGCGCTCGTTGCGGCGTCTAAAAGTTCATATTCAGAGCTTGAAGTGTTTTGGCGCGACCATCGCGTTTTCCTCAAAGCCCCCCTAATTGTGGTGGATCCTGACGTTACCAGTCGCTTTTCATTGCGATTAATAAATGAACTGAAAGTGCTCTGTAAAGGTATTAAAGAAGGTGCATAAGCGCTATACTTTGCGCCTAGTTATATAGTTTTTCTGAGTGTAAATTACACTTAAATAAACCCGTCCATGGGCTAATGTTTGGTATAGTAAAGCAGGTCAATACTTCAATAGAAAGGTAAGAGTTTTTATTCATGCGGATTGTTGTTGCGGGTTTTCTTGTTGTTATCAGTGTTGCATTATTTGTGTCGCTTCAGTGCACAGCAAAAGCGACCGCTCAATCCTCTGTCGCCGCCTCTCCCTACCTAATTGAACGAGTAGCAAATAACGAGTGGTTACTTATTGACGTCCGCTCCCCGCAAGAGTTCGCCGATGGCCATATCCCTGGCGCGGTAAACATGCCCCACGAAAATATTAATGACTATTTGAGTGAGCTAGAAAACCACAAGAACAAACCCATTATTATTTACTGCCGCTCTGGCAGAAGAGCGAAACTGGCCATGAAAGTGCTAGAGGAAGCCGATTTTTCAGAAGTTATGCACTTAGAGGGCGATATGTTGGGTTGGAGTGCCGCAGGCATGACCGTAGACAGGATGTAGCGCCTCTATTCAGCCTTCCCTATTCGCATCCTCTGCCCCAACATTCTTACTTGGGTTAGTGGTGTCATAAAGTTAGGTTGCAGGCTGACCACTGTGTGTAACTGAGCCCCTGTGATACACTCTTTTTATCCGACGATTGTATGAAACACCCATGAAAATAGATATTGCGACCCCGGCCATGTTATTTCCGGCAATTTCCCTATTGTTGTTAGCTTACACCAATCGCTTTTTGACGCTTGCTACCATCATTCGAAATTTCTCGAAGGAAGAAAGAGATGAAAATACTCAAGCACAAATCAAAAACCTTAGATTGCGCATTCAGCTGATTAAACGCATGCAAATAGCAGGTGTGGGTAGCTTTTTTCTATGCGTGGTGTCGATGTTGGCAATTTACCTTACCTATCAGCAGGTTGGCAATTGGGTATTCGCGGCAAGCTTGGTGTCTCTGCTTTACTCACTATGGATGTCGGTGAGAGAAATATTGATTTCCGTGGAAGCCTTGGATGTACACCTTGACGGAATGAAGAACGCCTCGGGCAAAGACAAAGTATGAGAACTACCAATCATATGAATCATTTACTTCAAGACGAAATAAGCTACGAGCCACTAGCTCCGAAATATTTCGCTGGCGTTATTTCTCTTGGTAACTTCGTGCACGGTGACAACTACCTGACCGACGAACTGCTCGCTGATTATTTCGCAAAAAGTTTTGTCGACGACCTTAATGCTAGCTGGGTAGCATTATACAAAAACAACGTAGTGGGCTTCAGACTAACCTTTGCCCATACTCAGTGGCAAACCGACGAGTGGTGTACACCTTCTCTTTGGCCGGTAAACGCGAACGCTGTGTGTTATTTCAAATGTAATACGGTAGACCCGGCTATGCAGGGTTGTGGAATTGGCAGCCGGTTGCTGAGTAAATCTATAGAATGCGCTCAGGCTCAAGGTGCCAAAGCAGGGTTGGCACATATTTGGTTGGCAAGCCCTGGCAACAGCGCATTTAAGTATTTCACCAAAAATGGGGGGCAGCTTATCAAGAAACACCCCAACAAATGGCGCTACGCATCTATTCACGAAGGCTACGATTGTCCTGTATGCGAGGGTTATTGCGAGTGTGAAGGTGCGGAAATGCTACTTCAATTTCAAGCCCCATAAGTACGACACTGTTAACAACGTTTTCATTCTATGACCTACGATCCTCTTATTTCACGCGGCGTTTCTTCAATGTTACCCGCGGCAAACAGCTACTGGCATGCCACGCATAAACCACCGACAATGCCGCCTTTAAATAAAAAGGTGAGCACCGAATACCTCGTTATCGGTGGTGGTTATACTGGTCTTTCAGCTGCCATCACTCTTGCCCAAGCTAAACAAGAAGTCACGCTACTTGATGCAAATTCGCTGGGATTTGGCTGTGCGGGCCGCAACGGGGGCTTTATTCTATCTGGTAGCGGCCGATTGAGCTTAAGCGCCATAGAAGACAAGTGGGGTCGCGACGTCGCCAGAGCTATGCAGGACGAGTTTGATGGCGCGGTACATCTGCTTAAACAACGTATTGCAGACTTTGATATGCAGGTCGATTTGGTAGAAGGCCCCTATTTAAAACTGGCTCATAGCCCAAAGCAAGCCGAACTACTCTGTGCCAGTGCTAAGCATCTTGAGTCACACTTCAACGTACCGAGCTCTCCACTTAGTGAAAAAGACCTTACTTCGCGCTTTGGTATTGAAGGGGCGTATGGTGGCGTCGAGCTAGAGGGTGCATGCTTACACCCATTAAAATTAGTAAGCGAATATGCAAGAGTAGCAAAGGAGCTTGGAGCAACGCTTTTTTACGACTCACCAGCCATTCGCATTGAAAAGCACAAGACCGGATATATTGTCGCAACACCCAGCGGGTCAGTTTCGGCCAAACACATACTCATTGCTACTAATGCTTATACTCCTAAGCGCTTCCATGACAGCGTAGACAATAAGCAATTTCCTGTTCAGTCGAGCATTTTTGTCACTGCGCCATTGAGTAGCGAACAGCGCGCAAAGTCTGGCCTAACCACGCCAATGAGCTTTATGGATACGCGGATGATGAAATACTACTACCGTGTTTTGCCAGATGGCAGATTATTATTTGGCGGTCGTGGTGCCGTAAAAGGTAAAGATGCAGATAACGCGTCAGAGAAACAGCGACTATACCGCGCCATGGTAAAAAGCTTCCCTTCACTTAGCGGTATAGCCATGGATTACTTTTGGAGTGGTTGGGTAAGTGTATCGTTAGACAGCATGCCCCGGATTTTTATCGACAATGAGGTTAGCGGCAACAATTCTAACCGCTCTAGCGGTAATATCGGTTACGCCATGGGGTATTGCGGTTCGGGCGTATCTTTTGCCGCGTTTGCAGGGCAGCGACTCGCTCAACGTATGATGGGTAGCAATGACGTCGATTTATCGCTTCCCCTTTATCGTTCTCCTTTGAAAACCTACCCCTTTGCGAAAGCAAGAAGGCTGGCACTGCATGGCTTGTACCAATGGGCGAAAATAGCAGAACGCTAGTAATGGTTATAATTTACGATTCACCTTAATGTTAAGCATTGCATACTGTCTATAAATTGGGCTATTTTAGGTATCTATCCTTTGACGGAGTCACCTCATGTCATATATCGATGCCTTTGCTGTAGCCGTTCCCACTGAAAATAAAGCGTTATACATTGAGCACGCCAAACTCGCCGGCGATATTTTTAAAGAGTATGGTGCGACTAAAATACTTGAAGCTTGGGGTGACGATGTCCCTGAAGGGGAAGTCACGTCTTTCCCGATGGCTGTTAAAGCCAAAGAAAATGAAACCGTGGTGTTTTCCATTGCATTTTGGCCTTCAAAAGAAGTACGAGATACTGCATGGAAAAAGGTGATGGAAGATCCTAGAATGCAGGAAAACGAAAACCCCATGCCTTTCGACGGTAAGCGCCTTATTTATGGGGGCTTCGCTCCTATTCTTGAATTATAAAGGTACAGCTCTTCGCTATTTCATATCGTCTATTTTCGCTAACGCCGACGGCAAGTCGGCGGCTAACTTTTTGTACCGGCGGTATACGATTAAAACGACCACACTGTTTATCAAAAGCTGTGTTCCCCACAGCGTGAAGGCGTTAAACATGAGTACATTAAAGACGGCGAGTGCCAGCAGTCCACACCACAAAGCCAAGCATCCATAGAGGCTGATTTTCCAGTAATGTAATTGTTGTTTTAATTGGTTTTGTTTAAACGCCAACATTGACTGAACGTCTAACGTCTGGACCTTCCACTGTTTTTGCCTTACCCAATATCCCCATGCCCCGAAAGCGGCGGGAATAGGTGTAAGTACCATGAAAAGCAAAAATTGGTATGTGCTAAGTGGCTCGAACAACACCATAGTTAAACACCACATAGAAACCGCTAGCCCGAGCACCAAATCAACGGCACCTTTTAGTTTAAGTTTAAATCTTGCGCTCTTGGTTTCTTTAATCAGTGCATCTGTATCTACTGAAGGTGTTGCATCCTTGTAGGCACTTTGCCACTGAGCGAGTTGCTTATCTAGTTCGCTCATCTGCGAGCCGTCATCGCTTATGGCTGTTTTATGACTGCTCATGCCTGTTTTATCTTCACTCAAGGCTTCTCTATGATCGCTCATGGCTGTTTTATCTTCGCTCAAGGCTTTTTTGTTATCGCTCAAGGCTGTTGCTCCATTATCTGCGTTAGCTGTTGGCGGGCGCGGCTTACTCGCTTAGCGACGGCAGTCTCTTTAATACCTAACATATTAGCTATTTCCAGCTGACTGAAACCTTCTAAAAGTAATGCCAGTACCTGTCTGTACTTTATTTCTAGCTGACGTAAGCCTGTCATTAGATCCATCGCATTTTCTTGTAACGTGGCATCCCGAGATAAGCTGGCGCTGGTTGTGTGAGAAGAATCAAACTCGCCGTCATGGGTAAACTCTTGACGCCGCTGCTCTTTAATCACGTGATCAACCGCCTTGTTATGCGCGACTTTAGCAACAAACGTTTTCACACTTGCCTCACCGCGAAAGCCACTATCACTGTCTTTTGAGGCTCCTTCAAAAGCGCGCCAAACCGCCAGTGACATTTCTTGTATCAGCTCATCTTGAAGTGATTTATTAGCCTCAAATGTTGCCGCAATACGCGCCATGAGCGGCGCGTATTCACTAAGCAGTTTTTCTATTTGAATGGTTTCTTTCACTGCATTTCCATTTTTATTATTTTTTAATTCCACGCTTTAAGTGAGCAATTGAATTACGCTTCCTAGCTGATTAGCGAAATAAGCGCTGGTAAGCAACAAAGCACATACATGAAACAATAGGGCCAAACACTAATCCCGACAATGCGAAAGTATAGGGCGCAAGTGCAACTGTTAAGAAAATCAGGGCACCTATTATCAACATCGGCTTATAAGCGCCCACTACTGCAGCAATACTATTTGTAAAAGATGCTGGGATTGAGCGATGTTTTAAAATAAGCAACATAGGTACAAATAAAAGCAGTAAATTTATTGGTGTTGCCGAGCCCATCATTAGCCCGACCTTCCAAGCGGGTACATCTACTACAACACCATTTGCTAACGCCGCCACTGAATCTGCGCCCATTAACATAGCGCCAATTTGAAATTGGATCCACGCGATTACTGGCCCGGTCAAACTCCACAAGGCAACATTTGTCCATGAGCGCAGGGTTCCGCCCGACAATCTCAGCTTGTTATTTTCTGCTAAGTTGGCAATGGCCAGCCACATCACGGTAGCCAGAAGCGGACCTACCCATTTCGATATGCCTAGGCCAATTGGCCCAGCTAACGCTTGAATGAGCCCCGCGGCAAATAAGGTAATAAAAGAAAGCCCCAATAATTTAAAAGGCGCTTTTACGAAAATCTGCCAACCCTCTTTCAACCATGTGAACGCTTCCTTCGCAGGAAGACTCTTGTTAGCTTGATGGTATGTTGCACTTGTTGAAGTTACCGTTGTCATGTTTTTATCCTTTGCATTGCGTAAGCGTTAGTATTGAGTTTCACTGTTGTTTCATCCCAGCCTGCTACGCGTTAACTGCTTATCGTACAGTTGGGTTCATTGATTGATTTTTCCCCTATAGACGATAGCGATTGCAAAAACCTGACAAACTTTTTCAAAAAAAGTAAGAAAAATAAAAAAACTTTTAGCGACAATTACTTATAAACGTTAAAGTCAATATCCCCACTGTTAAATTTGGCTTGAAGCTCAACTTTGTATGAGTAATTAGGGCCTTCTAAAAAAATAATCCCCCTACTTTCCTCTAGTACTTATATTTCAGGCAAAAAAAAGCCCGCTTAACTAAGCGGGCTTTCAAAAACTATCAGAAAAACATTAGGCTAGCGTAATACGCGCAAACTTGCGTTTACCCACCTGATACACATTTTCACCTTTTTCAATGATTACTAAGCGGGTGTCTTCCACTTTATCGCCGTTAATTTTAACTGCGCCTTGCTTAATCATGCGCACAGCATCTGAAGTCGAACCTACAAGGTTAGCTTCTTTCAACAAATTACCAATGGCAATACCCTCATCGCTTAATGCAATTTCAAGCTCAGGCATATCGTCAGGGATAGCATTTTTCTGGAATCGTTGAATAAAGTCCTGATGCGCGCCTTCTGCCGCTGCGTCGTCATGGAAGCGTGCAATAATTTCTTTCGCCAGCATGATTTTGATATCACGTGGGTTTTCACCGTTTGCAACGCGAGTTTTAAGCTCAGCAATCTCTTCCAGCGGACGGAAGCTTAGAAGATCATAGTAACGCCACATCAAATCATCAGAAATAGACATCACTTTACCAAACATGTCGTTTGGCGCGTCTGTAATACCAATGTAGTTGTTCAAAGACTTAGACATCTTCTGAACACCATCTAGACCTTCAAGAAGCGGTACCATCACAATAGACTGTTGAGTGAGTCCTTGTTCTTTTTGAAGTTCACGACCCATTAGTAAGTTAAAGCGCTGGTCTGTACCACCTAATTCAACATCAGATTTAAGCGCTACCGAGTCCCAACCTTGCACCAACGGGTACAGGAACTCATGAATAGCAATTGGCTGACCGTTGTTATAACGCTTTTTAAAGTCATCACGCTCTAGCATACGAGCAACCGTCTGACTTGCAGCAAGTTTGATCATGCCCGCCGCACCAAGGTCGTCCATCCACTCTGAGTTAAAACGTATTTCCGTTTTATCTTCGTCAAGGATCTTGAACACCTGTTCCTGATACGTTTTTGCGTTCTCTAATACCTGTTCTTTACTTAAAGGCTTGCGTGTTACATTTTTACCTGTAGGATCGCCAATTAGGCCAGTAAAATCGCCAATAAGAAAAACAACTTTGTGGCCTAGTTGCTGAAATGTACGCAACTTGTTGATCAACACAGTGTGACCAAGATGCAGATCAGGCGCAGTTGGATCAAAACCCGCTTTGATAGTAAGGGTTTTGCCGGATTTTAGTTTTTCAATTAAATCCTCTTCGGGGAGTATTTCATCAACGCCCCGTTTAATCTCAGCTAGCGCTGTTTGCCAATCTTTCATTTGTACGTCACACTCTTAAAAAAACTGTATATTCAATATTGGCGGGCATTTTACGCGTACAACGGAACCATTAAAAGGTTTGCGCGTCAAAAAACGGATTACAAACAGTCATGTTGTTAAACCCAACAGCTTTTAACGTTAATTCAGAGTACTGAATTAACGTGGACTCAAGAGATAATCTCGACGATAAGAGCTATTGGGTGTAACAATTTGCGCTAACAATATAATGAGAAAAGTTGCATTTTTGAGCAACGTATGTGAAATAGTGTTGTGCACATAACATTTCTCAGGTGGGCAGTAGTATGAGAAAGAAATTAGACGCTTCTAAAGCGCTCAATTTATTTAAAAAATTACCGAAACAGCACAGAACTGGGTTAGCAGTAGCTAGCTTATTTCTGGGTGGGCTTATTCTTTTTCCAAGTGAACCAGTAGAAGCCAGTCGCCATCAAGAAGCACACATTCTGGATGCGGGTGTCCGCTATCCGGTGGAGCTTCATATTGCACCGTCAACCAACGTATTTTCTGGTGAAGAAGAATCTTCATGGCAGACGTACAAGGTGCGCAGTGGCGATACATTAGCAAAACTATTTAAGCGTGCTGGCTTCACGTCGCGTGACGTATATAACGTAACGCAGGCAGGTGAGCTTACGAAAACGCTGGTTACTTTATTGCCTGGCGATGAACTTTCGTTTAAAGCAAATAAAGACGGCAGCTTCGGCGAGTTGAAGTACAAATTGTCTTCGACTGAAACCCTGTTTGTACGTCCAGAATCATCGGATGAGAATAGCGCCTTAACCGCTGAGCTTGAAAAGCGAGATGTAGACATTCGCTACAACTTCGCCCAAGGTGAAATTCACTCAAGTTTTTGGAATGCCGCCAGTGAAGCAGGTTTAACCAGCAATCAAATTATGAATTTAGCTGGCATCTTCGGCTGGGATATCGACTTCGCTATTGAGATCCGATCTGGCGATACGTTTAACGTAGTATTCGAAGAGCAGTACATTGATGGTGAATTTGTCGGTTACGGCGACATCGTAGCAGCGGAATTTACTAACCAAGGCGAGCATTTTAGCGCTATTCTTCACGAAGATGGCACATACTACACGCCTGAAGGGCGCAGTATGCGTAAGAGCTTCCTGCGTGCGCCAGTGAATTTTAGATATGTAAGCTCTAACTTCACAAAAGCTCGCTTCCATCCCGTGCAAAAGCGTTGGAAAGCGCACCGCGGTACAGATTATGTTGCTGCGGTTGGTACGCCAATTATGGCTGCGGGTGACGGTAAAGTAATTAAAGCGGGATACGATAAATATAACGGTCACCATGTTTTCATTCAGCATGGCGAGAAATACACGACCAAATATCTTCACTTTAAGAAGCGTGCAGTGAAAGTGGGAGATACGGTTAAGCAAGGCCAAACCGTGGGCTATTTAGGTAGTTCAGGTATGGTTACTGGCGCCCATCTTCACTACGAGTTTTTAGTGGATGGTGTTCACCGAAACCCACGTACGGTAGAACTACCGAAGGCGCTTCCTATTGCTAAGGAAGAGAAAGAAAGATTTATGGAAATAGCCGCAATACGCCAAGAGCAGCTAGATAATAACAAGCGCATTATGCTTGCGATGCAATAGCGACGACTAGATGGCAAAATATATTGGCCTGATGTCAGGTACTAGCATGGACGGTGTCGACGCCGTCCTATGCGATATTTCACATACGTCTTGTACTACCCTCGCCGCCCACTCAATTCCTTATTCTGCCGAATTACTTACTGCACTCAATGCACTATGTAGTGAAGGTCCTGATGAACTTAATAGTTTGGCCATCGCTGATAGACTGGTTGCTGAAACCTTTGCAAAGGTCACCTTAGCGCTGCTTGAGAAAAACAACCTACGTCCCTCGGACATTACGGCTATTGGCTCGCACGGCCAAACCGTGCGTCACCACCCGAATTCCGATGTATTGTCAGCACACTTTGCAGAATCATCCATACGCGGCTTCACCTGTCAGATAGGCGATCCCAATACCATCGCCGTTCTTACCGGCATTGATGTTATTGCCGACTTTAGGCGCAAAGATATTGCCCTTGGTGGTCAGGGTGCTCCCTTAGTTCCCGCTTTTCACAATGCAGTATTTGCCAGTGATGATCAACACCGAGCACTCGTTAACATTGGCGGTATAGCAAACGTTTCACTGCTTGCGCCAAAACAAGATGCTTCGCCACCTAAAGGGTTTGATACCGGACCAGGTAACACCTTGATGGATCAGTGGATAAGCCTTCATTTAAATAAAAGCTTTGATAAAGACGGTGCATGGGCGGCGTCAGGGCAGTGTCACTCAGGTCTGTTAGACAGGCTCTTACTGGATGATTACTTTGCTTTGCCTGCGCCTAAAAGTACTGGCAGAGAGTATTTCAATATCAATTGGTTAAGCAATGCGCTTGCCGATTACTTCCCTTCTAGTGCAGAGCTACAAAGCGAAGAAAAGAACAATAATTTAGCCCCTAAAGACGTGCAAGCAACCTTACTTTCGCTAACAGGTAGCACTATCGCTCAGGAAATTGCGAAGCATTTACCTAAAACGAATAGAGAAGGCGCAAAAAGCGAAGTTATAGTGTGTGGCGGTGGCGCATTCAACAAAGCATTGATGCATAACCTGAGCAATGCATTAAGCGATTATGTAGTAACAGACAGCCATGCTCTGGGCATCCATCCACAGCACGTTGAAGGCGCAGCATTTGCGTGGTTTGCACATGCGTATATGAATGATATTCCAGGCAACGTGCCTGAAGTCACAGGGGCTTCGAAAGCCACAGTACTCGGAGCGTTATATAAAAAAGCATAAAAAGGGCGAAAATACATCGCCCTCAAACGCTTTTTTGGCTCAGTCTATAAATGCCACTTCACCACTTTAACTTGCTGAAACAAACATATTCGCCATCACCAGTACCAACGCGTACCCCACACTATAAGCGGCAAGAAGAAGCAACACGAATTTGCCGTATTTGGCAAACGTCAGGCCCTTTACCTTACTCATGGTAACTATGCCTGCTGACGAGCCGATAATAAGTAACGAGCCACCTACACCTACTGCATACGTGAACGCCATCCACTCGGCTGTCGACATGGCAATGTCCGCTTTTAACAACGCAGCAGTTAACGGCACATTGTCTATCATGGAAGACAGGACACCCATCACAAAGTTGGCGCCTGTTGAAGGCATTACGCTGTATACATGCAACAGGGCGCCCAACGCGTCGATATGGTCAAGCATACCAACCAACAACAATACACCAAGGAAAAACAGAAGCGTGTCGAATTCTATTAGGCGAATATAGTCCAAGATAGGATCGTCATACTCTTCTTCGCCCATAAAGGTTGCGACTAAGAACATAACCGCCATACCCGCTAAAAACGACAGCATAGGTGGGATGGCAAAAAGTACATTGGCAATTAACGTCAGCACAATGGTAGATAAGAATATTCCCGCAATAACGTAATCAACTGCCTTAGTTCATGGCGTGTCTTTTTAATTTTTACCGTACCATTCATACCTATACTCAACAGTAATGCTAAGAATAGTACTGCGGTAAGCGAAGGAATAATCAGCAAGAGCAGCTGAGTTATAGTGACCTTTTCATCTAAGAAAATCATCAGCGTGGTCACATCGCCGGTAATCAAAGAGACGCCCCCAGAGTTCACAGCAAACACCACCAGCACCGCAAATCGCATAGTTTGATTGAAGGGCAAGCCCAAGGATAAAACCATGGCAATAGACACCAAGGTCGCTGTGATGTTGTCAGCTAATGAGGAGAAGCAAAAACTAAAAATAGCGGTAAAGAAAATGAGTTTTTTAAGGGTTATTTTTTGCGGCATGATAATGTTTAACATGTTTTCAATCATACCTTTGCGGTTAAGGTAAGCAACGAAAGTCATTGCCGCCACAAGGAATAACCAGAGGGTGGATATTTCGCTTATGTTTTCTATGAGGTGTTCATTAAGCTCTGCTAGGTGAGGGCCCCTATTCGCATCTATGAAAAGAAGGATCCATGCGAATGTTCCGAAAAAAAGTGTGGTTTTGGCCTTATTCACGTGTAGCACTTCTTCAAATACTACGCCCAATAATGCCATTACCGCTATGCCAATGAGCACATAGTCCAGCATACGTTTTACTCCCAAATTGTCAGGGGTGAATTATACGATTGCTGTTCATGCATTAGCAGGTGTTCTGCGCCATAAAAGGGGATAAATCAGTTATATTCAACATGCACTAAACTGATGAAAATAAAGTGAAAAAATGCTGTTAATAAATTGAGTGGATTTTTTAAGAGATGGGAGATTTCCTGCACTTGTAACTAATGCTCTTAAAAAATAAAAAAGGGCCAATAATATAATTATTGGCCCTTAGAAATTACATCTAAAAGTTATTTAGCTATTCCCATTTCCATTTCTTTAAGCGTTTCAGTGCCTGTTGCTAAAGGGGATTTAACACTGCTCTTTTTAGCGCGCATATCGAAATAGCCGTAGCCACCTACAAGCAAGAAGCAAATGGCCGGAACAACATAAGATACAACTACACCTGCACTATCGATAATGGCGGCTTGGAACAGCGGCATAATGGCTCCACCAAGAATAGCCATTACAAGACCTGCTGCGCCTAGTTTGGTGTCGTCTCCCAGTCCTTCCAGCGCAATGCCGTAAATCGTAGGAAACATTAGCGACAAACAGGCAGAAATAGATACCAATGCTATCACGCCCGCTAAATTAGGAGACTGTGTCATGAAGATACATAGCGCCATGGCAATCAGTGACATGATCATTAGCAGTCTAGCAGGATAGAGGTACTGCATAACCCACGTCATCACGAAGCGAGAAATTAGAAATACAATCATGCTGTATTGTAAGATTTCACCACCACTTACCTCATTCCCACCTGTCGCTTTCATTGCATATTGGATAGTGAAGGTCCACACGCACGTTTGCGCCCCGACGTTAAAGAACTGAGCCAATACGCCAAACCGATAATGCCTGTTGGCTACTAACCGCTTAAGCGATGCGCCCAACTTTACGTCTTCCACACTAGACTCAACCGATTCTTGAATTGGCGCTTTAATTAGGAAGATTGCAACCCAAACCAAAACTAGTACACACGCCATACCTACATAAGGAAGCATTACCGCTTCAAGCTCAGCCCCTATCACGTTTTTAAGCTCGCTTACCGACATGGCGGCACGCTCTTGTGCAGATGCCTGATTCAGGTTTGGCAATATAAGCGTTGCGGCCAAAAACACACCTAAATTAGTACCAACAGGATTAAATGCTTGAGCTAGATTTAAACGGCGTGTCGCGCTTTTTTGATTTCCCATCGCCATGACGTAAGGGTTCGCCGACGTTTCAAGAATGGATAAACCACCGGCTAGTACAAAGAGTGCCGCAAGGAAAAAGCCGTAAGTCATGGTTTGGCTTGCAGGGTAAAACAAGAATGCCCCCGCAGCCGCGCAGCCCAGTCCGGTTAATACACCTGTTTTATAAGAAAAGCGCTTATTTATAAAAGCAGCGGGAATGGCTAAGCAAAAATACGCGCCATAGTAGGCAAATTGAACCAGTGCCGATTGCAAAGATGACATGGTAAATATTTTACTAAAAACTTTAACCAAGGGATCTGTCATATTGGCAGCCACACCCCATGCAGCAAAGCAAATCGTTAACAATACAAAGGGAATCAGTGTGTCTTTGGAAACCAAAGGGGCGTTGTTTTTCATAAGAACGGCCTTTCGCTTGTAAATAATTAGTTAACCAATTTAAGCATTGCTCATTTGTCCTGTCAATAAATCAATTTAATTTACTTAATTCAAAATATGCTAAAATTTATACTTTATGGTTAGACGCTCATTAACACATCGCTAAAGGGTTTACCTTGCAGGTCTGCGCGTGAGCAATAAAATCACTAATAGTCAATAAGATAGGAACACAAACAAGGTTAACTCAAAGCTTTTTCAATCTCTTATATTCTTCGGATCTCACCCTTATCTCATTAACCAAAAACCTACAAGTTGCAAAATATTATTAAATAAACAAGGTTGATTTAATTTACAAGGTTCGTTAGATTTCGTTCAAAACAATCGTATGTTAACGCCTTGTAACGTGTTCCACACACTGATTTATCAAGCATCAACAAGGGGTTAGCAACAAACGCGCAGATGATATCAGTCCCCCGTTAAAGACAAATGGAGACTGATAAGCATTTTTTATTGAGAGAAGAACGATGAAAACAACTAACGCCGCACGCTATTTCACTGGATGTAAGAAAAGCTTACATACAGTGCTCTTAGTTAGCCCCTTCCTTTTTGCCTCCACTGTGTCGGCATCACAAGGTAAGTTACAAGACGCGTTCGACTTTCAAGCAAGTTATACGGGTGAGTCAGCCACCAATGTTAGCGGTGGCGAGCGCAGAGGCAGTGCCTATGCTGGTCAGCTCTTTGTTGGTGGAGAATTAGATTTAGATTCGTTGGCAGGCTGGGATGACACTACAATCCATATTGCTATGACAAACCGACACGGCAAAAACTTAGCCGAGCACTACATTGGAAACAGCACTTCTGTACAAGAGATCTTTGGTGGTCAAAATACTCGTCTTGCACGGTTTACGATTTCTTCCTCGTTTTTAGATGGTGATTTAGAACTTGAAGGTGGCCGTACGGTAGCGAATATCAGCTTTTTAGGCTCTGAGCTTTGTCAGTACTTTCAAACCAATGCTGCTTGTGGAAATCCAACCTTTGTATTTAGAACCAGTAACTTTACTTGGTGGCCGGTTTCAAGCTGGGGCGGCCATGCAAAATACTGGCTTTCACCAAAAACATACTTCCATACCGGCGTCTACGAAGATAACACCAGTCATCAAGACTTGGGCGATCACGGCTTCGATTGGGCAACTAATGAGGCTACAGGTGTTGTTGTCCCCTTCACTCTGGGGTATCAAACCACGTGGGACAATGACGAATTACCGAGACGTTACGAGATTGGCGGTTGGTACGATGGCGCAGACTACACCGACCCAGTCTTTGATGATGAAGGCAACTATGCGGCGCAGTCAGGTAATGATTACGCAGTTAGAAACGGTCGCTCGGGTATATTTGCACGTTTTGAACAAACCGTTACCCGCCCTAACCCGCTAACGAAAGAAGGGTTAACCCTATTCGGTGCAGTGCTAGGTGGTACATCGGGTGAGCTGATTGAAGACTACTATATAAAAGCGGGTTTTGTACTACGAGGTACCCTGGCCTCACGCCCTAACGATACCATTGGTTTTGTATTTACCCGCCAACAGTACAGTGACGAAGCGTTGGAAGACCAGCGTATACTAAGAGCCACCAACGGCGGTGTAGGAACACCCTCAAGCAGTCAGACTATGTTAGAACTGAGTTATGGGTATGAGCTCAACGACCACATAAGAATTCAGCCGAACGTTCACTACATCATCAACCCCGACCAATTCGCACAGCGCGACAGAGTCAAGGCGCTTGATGACGCTATTGTGCTAGGACTGAGATTCGACGTAAATCTAGCGGCTTTGATAGTTAACTAATTCTCCCTGCAATACACTTAACAGCGCCCTCGGGCGCTTTTTTTTGCTAATCGTTTAGTACACTTTATTCATTTTTGTTTATTTAATTCTCGCAACTAGGTTAATCAATCCAACTTCACGTAATTTCTGTATTCAATACTATCTAAAAACGCATGCACGCCGTAACGCTTGGCGCTGCTATAACAATCTATTCAATGTTAGATAAGGATTACGAATGACAGAGTCAGTACTTTTTAGCTCGTATGATTGGGCCGGTAATACATTGCAAAATCGCATGGTGTTAGCGCCAATGACCAGAGGCAGAGCAGGCGCCGATCGCATACCCAATAAAATTATGGGCGATCATTATGTTCAGCGTGCTGATGCAGGGCTAATTATCACTGAAGCAACAGCTATTTCAGAAGAAGGTATTGGTTGGGTTGATACCCCCGGAATTTATACTGACGACATGGTTGAGGGCTGGCGCTCGGTGGTCAATAGAGTGCACGAGGCAGGCGGAAAGATTGTTCTACAGCTATGGCATACTGGACGCGCTTCGCACAGCGACTTCCACAATGGAAATTTGCCCCTTTCTGCATCAGCGATAAAAATTGAAGGGGATGAAATCCATACGCCTAAAGGCAAGAAACCATACGAAGTGCCAAAACCGATGACATTTGACGATATAAAGCGCACTGTACAAGATTACAAAAAAGCAGCTATAAACGCCAAGGCAGCGGGATTCGACGGTGTGGAGGTTCATGCGGCAAACGGTTATCTCATCAATCAATTTTTAGATAGCAGAAGTAATCAACGGGATGATGACTACGGAGGTAGTTCGGCCAATCGCTACCGTTTCTTAGCCGAGGTGATGGACGCAGTGCTAAGCGTATGGGCTAAAGAGCACGTTGGCGTCAGATTATCGCCCAACGGTGTATTTAACGATATGGGGGCCGATGATTTTCGTGAAACCTTTACCTATGTAGCTCAACAGCTAAATAAATTAGAGATAGGTTATTTACACGTAATGGATGGCTTGGCCTTTGGTTTCCATGAAAGGGGCGAAGCCATGACCCTTGCTGAATTTAGAGCGCTATTCGACGGAATGATCATTGGAAACTGTGGCTACACCAAAGAAGAAGCCGAGAAACGTTTATCTGATGGCGATGGTGACATGATTGCGTTTGGAAGACCTTGGATCACGAACCCAGACCTTCCGACACGATTTAAACACGATTACCCTCTCGAATCCTTTGACGATCCATCGTCATGGTACGGCGGTGGTGTAGAAGGCTACAACGATTTTGAAACCTACCGTGAGAAAAGTGGGAAAGACGCGATGACATCGTTGACCTGATGTTGTTTGGGCAGAGCTTAGCGCTCTGCCCTTTTCAAAAGCGTTATTTGAAATGACACGATGCGTAATGCTAACGCGTTCTCACTATTTAAATGTGGCCTTAGTTAAACGACTTTTTCTTAGCGGCTAATACGGCAAGTTTTTCTAGACACGACATCCACGCGTAGTTGTGCTGATCGCATTCTTGCTTATTTACAAAGCCTTGCTGAATGAGAACCAACCTTACATTCCCCTCTTCAGTCTTTTCGAAGTGAATGTCGACTGATGTCATCACCGACTCTTCCATGTCATCTTCCCACGCCCAAGAGAACGACAGCTGCTCATTCGCTAAAATAGTCACGTACTCACCAGTCAATGACATTTCAATGCCGCTGGGATCCATCATCTTTATGCGATAGCGACCGCCTTCCTTGAAATCACTCATGATTTGTGTGACCGAACAATCGCCCGGCGCAAACCACTCACTAAGATATTCAGGCTCGTGAAATGCTGCAAAAACAAAGGGCAATGATGCATCTAGCGTTACATCAATTTTAAACTCGTGCATAAAGCCGCCTTAGATATTCTTTAATGTTAAGGGTCTGTGTCTATCTTACCTTATAACAAAGGTTAGGCGCTCTAACGTCATTTACCTTTGCTATAAATAAAAAAATCCCGAGCCCGCGTAAGGAAAGGCCCGGGAGAAGGAGAACATCCTCAACATTTTTTATCGACAGCTCAAAGCGACTTCTTGAGCTAAAAAATGAACCTATGCACCTTTCATCAGTGAATCCATGCTGGCTTTACTGCCAAAGTGTTGTGAACTTACTCTTTCACTTACCGACAAATACAGATTGTCGATGTCGGCATTTGCCATAAACTTCTCACAAAATCCTGGAACATGAGGCTCGATAAAATGTTTAGCGGCCAACATGAAGTGGGCAATGAGCTGTTTAACGTTGTCGGTACCCATGGCGATACGCATAGTCGTCAATTCTATGCCGGCTTTCTTCTGCTCTTCGGTACTGAGTTCCGAATGAGACGTCAGTGCCGGGCATAAAATTATCGTATTATTCTGGCCAATACTCACTTGGTGGCTAAATGCCGGCTCTAGGGCATCGAAGAATCGTACGAATACATCCCGAGGCAAATTTGCCGGGGCCATATCAACAGTGAATAAGGTACACGGCCAGCCGTGTGTATGCTGCTTCTCGCGCAACCCGGCATTACTGTGTTCAGGCAGTGCGTGACAATTAACGCGAATTTGGTCGTGAGCATTCAAAAATGCAGTAAACACTTGGGTATTGATGACCTTCGTCATCATACGCTGCTCTAGGGTCTTCATGCCGTTTAGTACATCAAAGGCCTTTTCAGAATCTAAGAACGCGCCTTTAATGTAGTAAACATCCCAGAACATGGTCTGTGACCAATCAACACCATTTGCTGAACTGCCTTTTGGCTGGAACATACGGTGTCCTTCACCAATCACCACGCCCGCTGTAGTTGCGCCACTGCCACACAAATCTTTGGTGTAGCTGTGAATGACATAGTCTGGTCGCGCAGCTTTGTTTTTATGCTGAAGTGGCTGGTGCAGTACAGGTGTAGCAAGGGTGGAGTCCAACATTACCAACGCATCTTGTGCATGAGCTAACTCACATATTCCAGGCACGTCCAGTACGTAGCCGTGTGGGTTGCAAGGCGATTCTAGATAGACATGAATTTTTGCGCCATTGCTTAAGCGTGATGCATGCTCGGCCTTGGTTTGCTGCATAAATTCAGCAAAGCTCGCGGTGTCGTATCCATCAAACCACGCTATTTGGATATCCATTCGGTTGCTGCGAGCAAAGTAGTCGTGAAGTAGCTGATACACCCCGCCGTAAACATTCCTAGAAACAATCAAAACATCTCCGTGACTAAGGACATTTGATAAACACGCATCAATTGCCGCCATGCCCGAGTTGAAGTTCCACGCTAAATATTCGGCAGCATACGGACCCGCTTCCATGTCCACAATGGCGTTAGCAAGAGAGATATTAGTAGGGTTTAACAGGCGCGAATAAATTTGGTGGGTGAACTCTTTGCCTTGAAACGCGTCATCTACCCATTCAGTACAGGCATACACATAAGTCGCTGTTCTTACCACCACCGGTGTTGCAGAAAAAAGTGCCGTGACATTGTCGAACAGTGGATAGTGCCCTTGTGAGCCATTGCCACTCGACAAACTTTGATACGTGGCACGAAATGGGTTTTGTAACGTGTCTAATATTTTGGCAATTTGAAAAGACAAAAACTTTTTTGCGTTGAAGTAAGCTAATCTGTCTTCTTTGTCGAGTCCTTGCAAGGTATTGCTTGTGATATCCCATAGCTGCATAACGCTGGCTTGAGCACCATATAAGTGATGGGCGGTGTTAGCGAGTGCTCTACCGTAGTCGCTCTCAGCATTTATACCGAAATGGGATAGTTGTTCCTCAACTAAAGCCTGCGTAGTTTCAGCTTGGGTTGTGTTACGCTTAGGTGAGAGCACCTTAGCGTGCGTTACATCAACATCTGTTGAGTTTTGGAATTTGTTTTCTGACTGCATAGCGATTCCGTTGCAAATTGACTTCAGGTGCATATACATGACACCAACACTGTTTACAAAAATGTAAAACTTAAATCACATTTTTAGAACAACTCGACCGACGATTGTGCAGCTAGACAGAGGAAAGAAAAGTTTACTTTAGGAGTGTTAAGCGAATGACAGTAAGGGGTTCGAAGAGTATTGAACTCACCATTTTAAGCGATGAGGCAAACGACATTGCTGAAGCACTTCGCCAGAAAATAGCAGTTAGCGACGACTTCGTTGGTGCTGATGGCCGCCCGCTTTTAACGCTTAAACAAATTACTCAATGCCCTGAAGATGTAAATTCAGAAACGGTTACGGTAATGCTTGCAGACCCCGACCTTGCCTCCCGTATAATTGATAAATGTTCAGTACTCACCTGGTGTCAATCAACTTGGGCTGGCAATGCTCCGTTGTTAACTTCAAACAAAAAAGACTACACGCTTACTGGCGTAAAAGGCATTTTTGGAAAACTCATGCGAGAGTATGTTTTTGCTTACTTACTTGGGCATGCCAGAAACGTAAAAGCATTTGAGCAAAACCAGCGCGCCGCTCAGCCAAAATGGGAAGCGTCAAAGCGAATGCCGCTAAATGGTCAAACGCTAGGTATCGTTGGGCTAGGAAGTATTGGTCAGGCGTTAATTCCCGTCGCCCACGCATTTGGAATGAATGTGGTGGGGTTAACAAGAAGCGGAAAGCAGATAGAAGGTGCAGCGGCTGTTTATACTCCCGAAAATATAGAAGCATTTGCTAGAGCGTGTGATCATGTGGTGAATTTAATGCCCGACACGCCATCTACTCAAAATATACTGTCTCACGATTTTTTCGGTGCGCTGAAACCCCACAGTGTGTTTATTAACGCAGGGCGAGGCAGTGCTGTTAACGACGAAGCGCTTTTAAAAGCCTTAGACAAGGGCACATTGGCCCATGCAGTATTGGACGTATTTCGCAACGAGCCACTCGACTCCGCTCATCCATTTTGGCAGCACCCTCGTATTTCGGTGACCGCTCATACTGCCGCGGAATCTCAACCGAGCGATGTAGCTGACGTGTTTTTAGAAAATGCACTGCGTTACATCAACGGTGAATCGCTCAATTACCAGTTTGATTTTGCAAAGGGCTATTAAAGGTTAACTAGCCCTTTTTTGTGTTAAAACAAGTGTGTCTGTACAAGGTTCAGCTAGTGCTTAGCTAAAGCCCAATTAAAACGCCACCGCTTAAATACGGGGGTCAGTTGCCGTTATCTCAATGCGATCGTGATGCTTTTCATGAAACGCTAATAACTGAGGGTAGTCTTTCATGTTGTGCAACTCACGGAAAAGCACCCAATCAATCATGCTGTATAAACAGATTTCTGGGTAGGTCCATCCACTAAAACCACCCGCATCAAGCTGATCTGCCAGCGCGCTCAATACCGCTTCAATTCGCTCATTTTGAAGTCGGTAATACATTTTGTCTTCGTTAATATCAAAGTCTGAACGCTTAAGTAGCATAAGCTGAACAAATGAATCATTCGCTGCGTCAATTAGGGTGAGTTGATTCTCTTCTTCCCAACTCAAGCCATCGTGATCAAGCTTGTCAGCAAGGTAATTGTAGATGATCCGAGAATCGAAAATCATTTGGCCGTCATCTTCAAGACAAGGAACTTTGAGCGTGGGGTTACGAGAAGCCAGAAGTTCGCGGTCTTCGCCTGAAAAGATTTGAAGATTCAAAAACTCGTGCTCGGTAGAAGCAAGTACAATGCGAATGCGACGTACGTAGGGAGAAGTGGTGGAGCCATACAATTTCATAATCGCTATCCTAAGCAGTGATTTATATTGAAATTAGTGTAGCCGGAATTTAAAAATAAAAGGAAGTATAACGTTGGATACAACCGACAGGCATACAAAATGATGCGATGTATGCCTACCGTTTTGGCTGCAATCGTCTATTGAAGAACGATTTAGCGAACAAACGAAATCGTTTAAACGCTGAAGCTTGCCCCACAGCCACAAGTCGTTGTGGCATTTGGGTTTTGCACTAAAAACCGTGAACCTTCTAAGCCGTCCACATAATCAACAACCCCACCCACTAAATATTGTAGGCTCATTGGGTCGACAACCATAGTTACGCTGTCTTTTTCAATGGTCATATCGCCTTCGTTCACTTTCTCATCGAATGTGAAACCATATTGGAAGCCTGAACAACCACCACCTGTTACGTATACACGTAATTTCAAATCAGGATTTTCTTCTTCTGAAACAAGGGCTTTCACTTTCGCTGCTGCAGCGTCTGAAAACTCAATTGGCAACGCCGTTTCTACAGACATACCCACCTCTACATTAACCTCGTGCTTGCGCACTTTGTGCTTGCTCGCAATTATCTAATACTTGCGGATAGTTAGCAATTATTGGGGCAAAACTTAACGATTCAAGTTACTGCGCAGTAATGACGTTTGAGTTAACTGACACGTTGAGATAGAAATGTGAAGCAAACTGGTTAACACTGACAGATAGTAAACAGCAGCGTGAACAACGCTTCCAAGTGTCGGCGATACACGAATAAAGGGGCGAATATGAGCAAACCCAATAACACAGAGATACTTTCTTCTAGCCCTGTTCTGTTTGAAGATTTCGGACAGTCTCGTTTTGCTAGCAAAGAAGAGTACAAAGATGCGTTAGTGCAACAACAAGAAAAGCTCTTTCACGTACAGCAATCTTACTTTCATCAGAAAAAGCGTGCACTCATTGTGTTTGAAGGATGGGATGCGTCAGGAAAAGGTGGCGCGATTAGACGTATTACAGAAAAGCTTGATCCTCGTGGCGTAAGCGTATTTCCTGTGGCAAAGCCTGCTAAAGAAGATCAGGAAAAACATTTTCTCTATCGCTTTTGGCAACAGATTCCCTCTCCCGGTTCTCTTAAAATATTTGACCGCTCACACTACGGAAGAGTGCTTGTAGAAAGAGTAGATAAGTTGGTAGATGAAGAAGTATGGCGGCGGGGTTATGACGAAATAAACGCATTTGAAAAAACGCTCAGTGACAGCAGGGTGCGCATTATCAAGCTCTTTATGCATATATCGTCAAGCGAGCAACGCGAGCGATTTGAAGAGCGTCTTCACAACCCCTTCAAGCGCTGGAAGTTAACCGAAGAAGACTTGCACAACCGTAAAATGCGTAAAGCCTATATCGAAGCAACGAATGACATGTTCAAGCATACTCACACCAGCTACGCGCCGTGGCATGTAATAAACGGTGAGTTTAAATGGCAAGCAAGAGTAAATGTACTCGATACCGTAATTGAGAGACTCAGTGAAGGCGTAGATATCTCTCCACCTCCACTGAATGAGCGTTTGATAGCGCTGGCCTCCAAACAACTTGATGTGGATGAAGACCTAATTAGCAAATAGAGCGCGCGTCCATTAGACGCCAACCAAAACTGATTTGGCGAATGCGCGCTAGTTGTTGTTGTCCGGTAACGTTACGTTCAACTCAAGTACACTACAATCGTCATTGTTGTCTAGCTGTACCGATACTTGGTCGTCAGCAATAGTCACATATTTACGGATAACCTGAATGATTTCCTGCTGCATCATGGGCAAGTAATCAGGCTCTGTCCGCTTTTTACGCTCGTGCGCAACAATAATTTGTAACCGCTCTTTGGCTACTGCCGCAGTGCTCGGCTTTTGCTTCTTTTTGAGCAGGTCGAAAATTCCCATTACTTCCCTCCTAACAGACGCTTAAAGAACCCTTTCTTCTCTGCTTCTAGGAAACGATGTGGAACAGTTTCGCCTAGCAGACGTTTAACAGCGTCAGCATAAGCTTGTCCTGCATTAGCTTCTTCGTCAAGGATAACCGGCTGACCTTGGTTCGACGCTTTAAGTACCGCTTCAGATTCTGGAATAACCCCTAATAGCGGAATAGCTAAGATTTCTTCAACGTCTGCAACGCTTAGCATTTCAGCGCTTTCAACACGGGTTGGATTATATCGGGTTAATAAAAGGTGCTCTTTAACCGGCTCGCCCTTTTCTGCGCGCATCGACTTACTTTGCAGAATACCTAAAATACGGTCTGAATCGCGCACTGAAGATACTTCTGGGTTGGTCACTACAATGGCTTCATCTGCGAAATACAGTGCCATCTGAGCTCCCTGCTCTATACCTGCAGGTGAATCACAAATAATGTATTCAAAGTCTTTTTTAAGCTCGTCTAATACTGCCTGTACACCTTCAACGGTAAGGGCATCTTTATCGCGGGTTTGCGATGCAGGAAGAATGAAAAGATTTTCTGTTCTCTTATCTTTGATAAGCGCTTGCTTAAGGGATGCTTCTTTGTTGATAACATTTACGAAATCGTACACAACGCGGCGTTCACAGCCCATGATAAGATCAAGATTTCGCAAACCCACATCGAAATCTATCACGACCGTTTTGTGACCTGCTAGCGCAAGCCCCGTACTTATTGCTGCACTCGATGTAGTTTTGCCTACACCACCTTTTCCTGAGGTTACTACGATAATCTTTGCCATCTATTCTTTCCTATTGGTGCGTACAAAGCATTAAGCCAACGGCTCTATACGTAATGTTTCTTCTTCTAAATATACTTGTGCAGGTTTCTTCCAACATTCACCTTTAACGGTTTCATGCATAATGAATTGCCCTGCAATTGAAATAAGTTCCGCGTCTAACGACTGACAAAATACACGGGCTCCCGTGTTGCCTTTAACTCCGGCCAACGCACGACCGCGCAGTGTGCCGTAAACATGGATGTTGCCATCAGCCAGAAGCTCAGCACCTTCACTTACCGATGCCGTAATTACCAAGTCGCTGCCCTCTGCATAAACTTGCTGACCTGAACGTACAGGTCGATTTATTACTTTGGCGGGCTTAAGAGTGGGTGCTGCTGTGGAAACTGGCTCGCTTTGGGCCGGTGCAGCGGCAGTTTGCTGTTGAGTCTGAGCAGCGCTGTTGCCGTTACTGGTTTCACTGCCGCCGTCGGCGCTCGCTTTTTGCGAACGAAGTGCACTATCTGTGAATTTACTTTGGCTTACATCGGCCAACCCCAAATCATTAATGGTAGGCTTAAGCTCTGCGACTTCGCCTTTCACCGCCATCGGTTGTAATTGCAGTTGACGGCAAAGTGCTACCAGCAGCTCGAATTCAGTGGCAGATAAAGGCTTTATTAAATGCAAAATCAGTGAGGAACGAGTGAAGAACTGCGGCGCGCTCGCGATCTTCTGAGATAACTGAGCTTCGAAGTTATCTGGCTCAAAATCTAATACTTCTAACACAATACTGGTGAGCGTAGTGCCCTTCATGCGAAAGCAAGTTTCTGTCATTTTTTCTTCCCGAAAAGGCGTTACTTTTCCCATAGCCAAAGCCATGACTAAAAGTAAAACCTATTAGCGCTAATGTTTGTTGCTGTCTTACGCAGCTATACAAATAATTTATTGCATCACTGTATCAAAAATCCTGTTCACATACAGCAACTGTTATGCCTGATTAAACACGTTTTGCCCCTACAATACTCAAGAGCGCGCGTAGAATAAGCCAAGAACGTGCCAATGAGCGAACAGTTTTTAAACAAGGGGGAGTTCTGCGAGTTTGCTCCGAAAATCACTTATATTAATTTTCCCCTTTAAACGCAAAAAAGTGCGATTGTCAGACGCACTTTTTACCACTTAAATTCCGCTTTAAACACTTATGGTGTAGTGAGCTTTTTAGGGTCTAGCAACGACTCTAGCTCTGATCGGGAGATATCTGTCATTGCTTCAGCCACATCGATAACAGGCTTATTTTCCTTGTAAGCAGTTTTTGCAATTTCTGCAGCTTTAGCATAGCCAATCACTGGATTGAGTGCTGTAACAAGTACAGGATTTCTGTAGAGCGCAGCCTCTATATTGTCTTGATTAACAGTAAAGCCTTCTATTGCCTGCTCGCCAATAAGCGTTGCACTGTTGGTCATTAGCGACAAACTTGAAAGTAAATTGGTGGCTATCATGGGCAGCATGACATTGAGCTCAAAGTTACCAGACTGCCCACCAATGGTAATCGCCGTGTCGTTACCCATTACCTGCGCTGAAGCCATTGCCACGGCTTCTGGGATAACCGGGTTTACCTTGCCGGGCATGATAGATGAACCTGGCTGTAGCGCAGGCAGCGCAATCTCACCTAAACCAGCCAAAGGCCCAGAGTTCATCCATCGAAGGTCATTGGCAATTTTCATTAGGGTTACAGCCAAGCTCTTCGTTGCGCCAGAAAGCGTCACTGCTGTATCTTGAGAGCCAATCAGTGCAAAGAAGTTGTCGGCGGGCTTAAACGCAATATCGGTAAGCTCCCCTAACGCGTCTGAAAAAGTAACCGCAAAATCAGCATGGGCGTTTACGCCTGTTCCCACTGCAGTACCACCTTGAGCGAGAGTTTGAATTGCTGGCTGCACAGCACGAAGTGTCTTTATCTGCTGTTTAAGCTGAGATGCCCACGCGAGTATACTTTGATCCATGCCAACCGGCATTGCATCCATTAAGTGTGTGCGCCCGGTTTTGCAATATTGCGCTACCGATTTCGCTTTAACTTCGATTATGCGAACGAGATTTTCAACAGCCGGTATGAGCTCATCGGACAACGCGATGGCTGCACTTACATGAATGGTTGTAGGTATTACGTCATTTGAGCTTTGCCCGTAATTGACATGATCATTCGGGTGAACCTCTTCACTTGAATAACGCGACGCTAATCGTGCAATGACTTCGTTGGCGTTCATATTGGTACTGGTGCCAGAACCTGTCTGAAAAATGTCTACCGGAAAGTGCTGCATCACGTCATCAAGAGCCAGTAGTTCATCACACGCTTTAACGATGGCTTGTCCCCGGTCGCCATCAAGCGCTTTTAGTTTCATATTGGCTTGTGCCGCGGCTTTCTTAACTGTAAGCAGTGCCCGTATAAATGCTTCAGGCATTCGCTGCCCACTCACAGGAAAATTTTGAATAGCACGTTGAGTTTGCGCGCCATACAGTGCTTTTTCGGGAACCTCTAACTCTCCCATACTGTCGCGTTCTGTGCGTGTTGCTGACATGACTCGTATCCTTGTGTTGATGAAACTTATATATGGCGTATTTATTACGCATAAGTTGAAGACCTTTTAAGCTCAGAAAAGATCAACTAGTGCTAATAAGATCGCCTATAAAAAATGGGGTACTAACATTTGCATATCTATTTTTATTCTTGCTAGCGCAATTCGATCACTCTCACTCTTTGCGTATCGTTCAGCTTTGAGCAAAGGTTTGTATACGTGATCTAAACAATAATAACGCCACTGCTCACTCACCAATGGGTCACAAATGGTTTCGTAAAGCACTTCAATGGCGTTTCTATAGACAGAAAACCTGTCGTGATCGCTTCGCATAAGGTTTGCTACACACGTTACACCATCAAGGTAATTAACTAATACGTCGAACTCTTTTTCGTGATGACCAAGTCGAACTTGACGAAGTGCATTGCGTATCGATGACATGCGACTCCCTAACGTAGCAAAAATTGAACAACCCAATTAATATAAATGATAATCGTTAGCATTTACAATGATCCAGTGCTATTCTTTTTCGTATAGGAATTTGAGTCTCCCGATTCCACCCGAAAGGTGTAATTAACCAATATTCAAAGGACATTTTTTATGATTAAGAAACTACTAGGTGGCACAGCCCTCTTCTTTTTAGCCTCTAGCGCGTTTGCTAACGAGTGTGAGGTTACAGTGGAGTCGAATGATGCCATGCAGTTCAATACGTCGAATGTCACCATTCCTGCGAGCTGTAGCGAGTTTACGGTTACCCTGAAACACACCGGTCAATTGCCTAAGCAATCTATGGGACACAACTGGGTAATGACTACAAAAGCTGATGGACAAGCAGTCGCAACAGATGGCATGGGTGCGGGTTTAGACAACAACTACCTTAAACCTGACGACGAGCGAGTAATAGGTGCCACAGACATCATTGGCGGCGGCGAGCAGGCCTCTACCACCTTCTCTGTTGAAGGCCTAAACAAAGATGAAGAATACATGTTCTTTTGCTCTTTCCCTGGCCATATAGGCATTATGAAAGGCACAGTTACATTTTCTAGCTAACTTTCCACGATAATAAGGCGCGCTCATTAAGGTGCGCCTTTCTAAATGGATACCGCAAGGTTAAGGGAACAGTTGTAATGGACACGACGTCTCAGGCATCAAAAAGCACAAAAGGGATGTTTCTGCATAGGCACTTAGCCTACTTCTCAGGCAGCCTTTTTCGCAACCTGACTCGCGACGTTTTTTACCCACACCTTACTAATAAACGATTACTCATGCCGCTTTTTATCGCGGTTCTCCTTGCCTACGACAATACTCGCCCTGTTACGCTTTCAGTACTCTCAGATGCATATTTTCAAGTGGCCGCATTCGTGTATGCTTCGCTTGCCCTTTATTATCTAGCTACATTGAGGGTTTCAGCAGATGCAATTGGCAATTACATGAGAGCGCATCCTGTTCACGAGGTGGGGTTGTCTGCCCTGCTTGGTGCCTTACCAGGCTGTGGCGGTGCTATTATCGTTGTTACGCAATATACACGGGGTGTAACTAGCTTTGGCGCGGTTGTAGCAGTATTGACCAGCACCATGGGGGATGCGGCATTCCTGTTACTCGCTCAAGCGCCGCTCGATGCTTTAACTGTAATGGCCGTTAGCGTGACGGTGGGTGCAGTAACTGGGCTGGTCGTTAACAAATTCCACAATTACCAAGCACCTGAAAATGAAGGCGATGTTTCCACGTCACCAAACGGTGAGAGTGCTCATGTAGTAAGCCGTAGCGCCATATTCATTTCCAAAATATTTTGGATGCTTGTCAGTTTGCCCTCGCTAGCTGTTGCACTTGCGCTAGCATTTCAGCTTCCCGTACACAATTACCTCGGAATTGATGAAAGTAGCTTAACCCTCATTGGTGCCACAGCATGTATTTCGAGCCTAGTGCTTTGGTGGTTGTGCGGTTCGGGAAGCGGGTATGCTTCAATTACAAAAGAAGATTTAATTCCGCCTCCGCCTAAGTGGCAGGAAAAGGCCGCGTTAGATACACAATTTGTACTAGCGTGGGTGGTGCTAGCATTTCTGATGTTCGAACTGTCTGTTGTTTGGTTTGGACTAAACATTGTTGGCATGTTTAACGCCATGGGGCCCGGATTGGTTGGCTTAGCAATAATCATTGGTTTCTTGCCCGGATGCGGCCCTCAGATACTGGTAACCACCTTATACTTAAACGGCGCAGTTCCCTTTTCAGCGCAGTTGGGCAATGCAATAAGTAATGACGGCGACGCCTTATTTCCGGCTATCGCTCTGTCTCCCAAAGCAGCACTTATCGCCACATTATACTCTGCTATTCCAGCGTTTCTTGTAGGCTATGGCTACTGGTATTTATTCGAATAAAGCTTTTAAGCGCCATGGCATAAAATAGGTTACCGCTGTCTTTTAAGGATTATTCTATTTCCACAGAAAGCGCCTCTTTCCACGGCACGCTGATCTCATAATTGCCTTTACGGGTTTTGTATTGGTATACCGATGTAGAAAAGACAATAGATTCGACGTCGATATCCTCATCGATAGTAAGCATGACGTTAACTGCCTGGAAAAAGCGAAAGCGATATTTTACGTCTTCTTCGAGCAGGTTAGACTCACCAGATTTCAGCGTAACGCTTTCGCCGTTACGCTGGCCCACGATAGCAATGTCTAAACTGCCATTTACGACTGCCTTTTGCTGCTTAGACTGCAGTAAAACCAGCCTAAGTTGATATGTGTTATCACTTAACTTAAATACCTCAACTCCTTCAATGACAAAACCGTCATCGGTTTTCTCTGGCGCCATGACGCGTTCATAGAAACTCAGAAGCTCCTGCTGCGCCTCAAGCTCTTTTTTCTGTTCGCTCAAGGTATTAGTAATATTCTCAGTTTCGAGTGTGGCCAGTTCCATGGCGACTTCAAGTTGATTCACCCTCGTAGTGAGCGCGTGATTTTCTTCCGACAAAATAGCAATCGTTTCCTGTTGAGCCAGCACTTTTTTACTGTTGCCTTCATCAATTATTCGCGCCAGCTTGTAGCCAAACCCAACCATTGCAAACATGATAAACGCTACTAGCAATGTCCACTTATAGTTGCCTAATACTTCTTTTAATTGGTCTGTCGTCATGATTTCTACATCAACAAAAAACACCCTGCGCTAAGGCGCTCTAAACATTATGAATTTTAGGTGTTTATGGTAAGCTTCTCTTTACGTTAATTTACTGTACCACAACATGCGCTTGCAGGCTTTAAGAGAGGAAGTAGCTCATCCACGCACATCCATTCAGTTGTGCATGCTGGGCATTGTCGGGGGAACCTGCGCGGCGCTTTTGATTATACTGTTTCGCCTTTGTGTAGAATGGCTGCAAGAAACAGGTATTACGTCGCTTCAATCCGTTCTTGCCTATGACTGGTTAGTTTGGCTTATCATGCCATTTATCAGTGTAGGACTAATTTTATTTATTGCCTTTCTTACAGGCTTTAAGCACTACCGCCTTGGTATTCCCTTTGTTATACACAGGGTAAAATACTATTACGGCCACATTCCATTTAGAACCACAATCAATCAGTTCTTTGGCGGCATGCTAGCGCTTGCTGGCGGATTTGTAGTGGGTAGAGAAGGCCCCTCTGTTCATTTAGGCGCCTCGGGCAGTAGCTTTTTAGGACAGTGGCTTCGCTTACCTTACAACAGCATTCGAATTCTCGCTGGTTGCGGCGTCGCGGCAGGAATATCAGCGTCTTTCAACACGCCGTTTGCTGCCGTCATTTTCGTGATGGAAGTGGTACTTAGGGAATATAAAATACACATCTTTGTTCCCGTTATGTTGGCCGCAGCCTGCGGTTCTGTACTCACCCGTATTGTATTTGGAGAGGTCAACGAGCTTTCATTTTTATCGTTTAATGCGTTTAGCCAATGGATGTATTTTTATTTAGTGTTACTCGGCATTCTGTTAGGCATGTTAGCGGTATTATTTAATAACCAACTCATGCGGGTGATGACGTGGTTTAGACCGGTTTCAATGGTGTGGCGTTTAATACTTGCCGCACTTATTACCGGTACTATTGGCATGTTCATTCCTGAAGCCTTAGGTGCAAACTTCATGGACGTCGAACATTTGTTTGATAGTTCCCCCGGCGCTTTGTTGTTAGTGTCTACCTTGGTGTTTAAGGTGATCCTCGCTGTTTTTGCCATTGGACTTGGTATCCCAGGGGGGATAATTGGGCCGGTTATGGTGATTGGTATGCTGGCAGGCGCTGTACTTTTACTGCCGCTGTCGTACTTTATCAATGTGCCTGAATTTACTAATAGCTTTGCTCTGCTGGGCATTGCTGGCATGTTGACCGCCGTATTGCATGCTCCCCTTGCGGCGCTTTCCGCGGTTATGGAGCTATCCTACAGCCCTCAAATAATTCTGCCTGCCATGTTGGTTATTGTGCCTGCTTACGTGACCTCAACGCAGTTTTTTGGCAACCGTTCTATATTTATTCGCCAACTCGACTATCAAAACCTTCCTTACGCCATTTCGTCTATTCGCGAAGCGCTTGAGAAGACTGGGGTACTTGCAGCGATGAATACCGAGTACAAGCTATTTCATGACGCACCAGAGCAAGCAATAACCAATTATTTAGAAAGTGAACCCACAAAAATTGTCATTCAGAAATCAAGATTTGAAATAGATGTGCAGTATAAACTGGTCCAATACAATGTGAGTTTGGACCACGATGCAACTGCATTAAACTATTACGAAATGGAAGGTGTAAGCGCACAATCTACGCTTCACGAAGTATACGAACATCTCAAGAATTCGCGCTCTGGCGCAGTTTATATTTATGATCAGGAGCTTAACGATATTATTGGCGTAGTGACGTGGAATATCTTACAAAGCTTCTTACAGAAGGCGCATTATTAATATGTACATTTTATGGTTTAAGGCTCTGCACATCTTTTTTATGCTTGCGTGGATGGCCGGTCTTTTCTATCTACCTCGACTCTTCGTCTATCACGCAACAACGACTTCACAAGTAGTTAAAGATGAATTTAAGGTCATGGAGCGCCGTCTATGGTTCTTCGTAACTCCATTCGCCTTATTAACTCTAGCATTCGGCGTTGCGCTTATTGTCAGCTACGGTGGTACATGGTTTAAAATGTCGGGGTGGCTTCATATAAAGTTACTGCTGTTGCTTGCTATTTATGGTTATCACTTCTATTTGTTTAAATTAATGAAGCAATTCGCACGTGACGAAAATAGACATTCTCCGCGCTTTTATCGCTTTTTAAACGAAGCGCCGGTGTTGCTCATTCTTGCTATTGTTTGCCTGGCTGTGGTGAAACCGCTTTAAAGGTAATACAAAACTAAATAGTAAAGAGAAACGTAAGAAGTGTGTCAAAGCCAGTACTCATGGAACCAGTGCTGCTGTGTAATGTGATAAGTAAATTGTAACTTAATGTAGAGCGTGTTGTAGTCATTACACAATACCGCCCATAACGTGTTATTTCTTGGGTTTAATGAATTGTTTATATCGGAATACTAACCATGGATGACAGTAATCAACACCTCAAGCATTTGCTTAAGCAAACAGACATCGCCTTCAAAGCGCTTATGAGAGAGCCTGCATCTAGGCTTTTGAACGAACAATATGAAAAAGCGAAGCTAGAGCTGGATAGCTACACTGCTTCGCTAAAACACACTTTAAACCAACGCCACCAGCAACAAAGACAACGTTAGTTCACAGTCGCGTAATTCGATTATGTCTTTACTACAGGCTTAAGAAGTCTCAAGTTACGTAACCTTATTGAAGGTTTCAAACTGATTGGGCAAAGCCCCTGCAAGCTCCCCTGATAATTTTGTGTAATCAGCTAATACCGACGGTAGTTGCTTAACAAGCATCTGAATATTGCTTTCCAGCTGCGCGGCTTGTTTGTCGTTTCTATACGACAACGCTAATTCTATATTGGCGAGCGTTGAGAATAATTTTAAACAGCGGGACAACCTTGCTTCAGCAGGCTCACTTAGCTGATGGTGTGAATTATTTTCGCCCGCCTCTTCCTTATCTACTTCGCTTTTTTCTGACTGCTTTTCCCAGTGGTTCCAGGCATTTTGCCACACAGGTTCTAACTGCTTATGCACTTGTAATAATCCGTTTAGCCAGCTTTCTAGTTCCTTTGAAGGCCTAGCTGTTCCGTGAATCTCAGACGTTTCTGTCAATTGACCGGGCAATGGCGATTTATCCTGACGCATGAAATCTAAATGTGCCCGCAGGCCATTCATCAGTGTATCGGCAAGTTTGTCTACGTCTTTGTCTACAAGGTGACTATCGCTTGATTGAATAAGCCACGGCATCCACTGTTCGGGCATAGGGATTTCTGGCGCTGACGCTACGGCAAAGATCATTCCATCCACTTGATAGGCACTTGGAAGCACATTCTCGAAGCTAGGAAGCGAAACAATACCGCTGATTATGTCTATTGGAAACCCGTCTTTCACCATTGCGTTCCTATTTTAATTTGCGTTCTGTTTTATGAAACGGTAGTCTGCGCGGCCACTTTACAGAGGGTGCGTTTTCTTACCTAATATCTACACAAAATAATGGGATATAAGGCTGAAGAAAAGCGGCTTATCTGTATTGGGTACGCGACAATAGGTTTAAAACCAATCTGTTACTGTATTGGTTTAGCGGTACTGTTGCGTGCTCGCCTACCTATTGTCATGATAGCAAAACTTAACTAAGAGTCGTTGCAATGGCAAAAGATAAATCAGGATATATCATCGCGGCCGCCTTTATTGGCCCTGGAACAGTAACTACAGCAAGTCTGGCAGGTGCAAACTTTGGCTTTCACCTTGTATGGGCTCTGCTTTTCTCAATATTCGCAACCATTGTACTGCAAGACATGGCGGCGCGTCTGGGTGTGGCCAGCGGCCAAGGCTTAGCCAGTGCAATGAAAGACATGGCTTACAAGCCATGGCTAAAGAACCTTTTTATCATACTTATCGTCAGTGCTATCGGCATTGGCAATGCAGCCTATGAATCTGGTAACCTCACCGGTGCTGCTATTGGCCTTGATGCTTTTATTAATATTGGTATAGGTCCCTGGGCCAGCATCCTCGGTGCTATTGCTATTGTCCTGCTTTGGTCAGGTAGCTATAAGTGGATAGAAACAGTGTTAGTCTACCTTGTCTTCATTATGGCTGGCGTTTTTCTGATTACACTACTGGTAGCGAAACCTGATATTGCCGCCATGTTTAGCCAGCTCATATCACCGAGGCTAGATGCAGATGCCATCACGACGGTACTGGCGTTAATTGGCACGACCATAGTACCGTACAACCTGTTCCTTCACGCTAGCCTCGTTGCAAAATCATCGAAAGGCCAAGATAAACAAGAAGCAGTCATCGCCTGCCGAAACCAGTCAGCTAGAGCTATTAGTATGGGTGGGCTTATTACGCTTATCGTTATGGCGACGGCTATGATGGCGTTTTTCAATCAGGCAGCCACTATGGATGCTTCAAACATGGGTGAGCAGCTTAAACCGGTGCTAGGTGATAAGGCTCAGTGGTTCTTTGCACTCGGATTATTCGCAGCTGGCTTAACCAGTGCCATTACCGCTCCTTTAGCTGCCGCTTACGCCGTAACAGGGGCACTAGGTTTATCTGACGATATGCAGAGTAAAAGCTTTAAAACCGTATGGTTTATCATCATAGTGGTGGGTGTGAGCGTTGCTGCTCTTGGATTTAAACCCTTACCTGCAATCTTGTTTGCACAAGCGACTAATGCCCTTCTGCTGCCTATCATTGCTATATTTTTGCTTGTAGTTATGAATAAAAGCTCCGCGCTGGGTGAATTTAGAAACACGTGGAAAAGTAACCTGGCAGGATTTCTTGTTGTAGGTACAGTGATTGGATTAGGTTTGTATAAACTAATCGGCGTATTTAGCTAGCTGCAAAAATGGGGTCAAAAATGGGGTCAGAGTAATTTTCTCCCTTTGTATGTCATTATAGTGTGCACTCGCAGGTAACAGTGAAATTAAGTGACTAACAAAATAACTATATATGAGAAGGGCCAAAGTAATACTTTGGCCCTTTTTTGTAGAACGCGTGGTTAAAAAAAGTACTCTGACCCAGAGGTATCCCCACAAATAATATAACGATATCAGCGAGATAAAAAAAGATAGGAACATTCATGACGTTTGGTGATCAGATCAATCGCCAAAAATCACTGAGGCCAAACAGCCATGAATGCTCTA
>Ga0189292_10053_pt1 | contig 67200 bp, 62 predicted proteins | sample UW1oraminimetaG_FD_130317 | JGI IMG/M metagenome (GOLD analysis project Ga0189292, IMG submission 130317) | Marine microbial communities from the Costa Rica Dome - UW179A-orange mini metaG | ecosystem: Environmental > Aquatic > Marine > Oceanic > Photic zone | place: Costa Rica: the Eastern...
AAGCTAGGAAGCTTGCCAGACCTTCCCGAAGGGCGAGTTTAAAATGTCCGTACTCTTTGTTGTGTCACCTTGATGTAGAACCACTATACCTGCGGTAACACGCCGCGATTACGAACATTTTAACTCTCGCTGAGTGGGTAATGATCTATGCGGACTGGTATGAGCACAAGCGTAGTAAATCGGTATTCATGAGGGTTTATTGGGTAACGGTTTTAGTTAACCTTTTTTCGCTAGGGCTAATTGCATTTGAAGCAAGCGTACCTAGATTAGTAGCGAGCTCATTCTTTGCTGCCTGATAGCGTTCTGGAAAGGCCTGCTTGTCGATATTTTCCAGAACGTCCTCAAGCTCTTCTATGCTATAAGCGGCGTAATTTGGTTGTTCGGTGATGGCAATACTCATTGATACTTCCTTGTAAACGCATCCTTTCCCTACGCGCTATTTCAGCGCCGTATGCACCGCATTAAGTGTTACCTACAATAAACTGCTACAAATTCCAGTACCAAATTTGGCATGTCGCAATGTTCACTTTACGCAAACTATGCTTGGCTTTTTCAGCATCACGCTTAGACTCGTAAGGGCCCAGAATAACGCGGAACCAATCGCCGTTGCTGCCAGTGCTGTGTCTGATAAGTGCCTCTAAACCTTGGAACGCAATTTTGGCTTTCATCTCTTCAGCCTGGGCGCGGGTTCTAAACGAAGCGCACTGCATTAAATAGCGTTTGTCAGATTTTTCTTGCTCTTTGACCTCAACTTCTACTTCATATCCTGGAAGGGTCTTAATGTACTCCCATTCTTCTTCAGGAAGCTCAGGTAACGTCTCTTCTGTAGGAGCCACAGGTCGTGAAGCTTGTGTATCCACGTCGTCTTCTACATTGTCTTTTATTGACCACAAAAATGCACCAAAGCCAATCACCAATGCGAATACGCCAACAAGGCGCACAATAGGAAGTTTTCCAGAAATTGGTGCGTTAGATTGCGCGTTTCTGGCCGGCTTTCTACCGTTACCAGCCGGCTTCTTTTTTTGAGGAGAGCGTCCACGGGAGACATAATCGCGTTGAGCCATAGTCGGCAATATTCCTACTTGTTATCGTTGTTTGTATGCGTAAGAAAACGTCATATACCAAATCTATATGAAGGAGCAGCCTTCCTGTACCTTCAATCCTGCGGAAATTTTAACGTATTGCCACCTAACAAGCTAACTGAAATCGGTAGGATCAATATCTATTGACCATCTTACCTTCATCGCCTGTGGCAACGCCTGTAAAAATGGCAGTGCCAAGCGCAGCGCATTGTGAAGCGGCGCACGCTTTTCATGACTGCATACCAGCATAAATCGAAACCTGCCTTGCCGCTTTTCAATCAAACAAGGAAACGGGCCATTTAACTCAATGGCATGCTGCTGGTGAAATACTTGCTTACTGTCTTGTAAAAAGCGATAGGCCAAGCTGCTGTCGGTCGCCTCAGCGCGGATCACAAATTGACTAATAAAAGGCGGAAGCCCTGCCGCTTTACGCTCCATCAAAGCGTGTCTGGCGAAATGCCCATAGCCGTTATGTACTAAATCTTGCAACAAAGGGTGGTGGGGATTGTGAGTTTGCAACCACATTTCCCCTGGTTTACTGGCGCGCCCTGCTCTTCCTGCAAGCTGAGTAACAAGCTGAGCAAGCTTTTCTGGTGCTCTAAAATCGGCACTAAAAAGTGCACCATCACAATCTAGCACCGCCACTAAGGTTACATGTGGGAAATGGTGACCTTTTGACAGTATCTGAGTACCTACTAGCAGCTGGTACTCTTGGCGGTTTATTGCATCCAGTGTTTGGTGCAGTTTGTCTTTGCCCCTCACGGTATCACTGTCTATTCGTACCTGCTTAACACCGGGAAATAAGCTTGCAAGCCCTTGCTCGACTTGCTCGGTTCCTGTGCCCGCTGTAACTAACTCATTGTGATGGCACGCTTCGCAGTTTGGTGGCATTGAGCGCATGCCGCCGCAGTGATGACACTGTAAACGGTTCTGCGCTTTATGCACAGTATAAGGACGGTCACAGCGCTTACACATCACGGTTTCGCCGCAGTGATGGCAAAGCAGCGCTGGCGCATAGCCTCTGCGATTCACAAACACCAATACCTGATTACCCGCGCTAATATGCTGGCGCATTATCGTTAACAGGCCTTGCGAAATACCATAGTGAATAGGTTGATCGCGCGCGTCTAGCACATGCTGATGCGTGCTTTTTGCACCTCCTGCTCGCTTAGTTAACTGCAAATGGGCATAGCGACCGCTTAGCGCATTATTAAGTGTTTCAAGTGCGGGCGTGGCGCTACCTAATAAAAGAGGAATATTGTGCTGCTTGGCACGCATGGCCGCCAGATCACGAGCATGATAGCGAAGTCCATCTTGCTGTTTAAAAGACTCGTCGTGCTCTTCATCCACAATCAGCATGCCGGGGTTGTGCAGCGGGGTGAAAATAGCCGAGCGGGTACCAATGATAATACCGAGTTCTCCAGCTCTTGCTCGCTGCCACACCTGTAGCCGTTCTTTATCAGAAAGCTGAGAGTGTAAAACGCCCACTGCAATACCAAAGCGCTTTTCAAAGCGTGACACCGTTTGCGGCGTAAGCCCAATTTCTGGCACAAGGATAAGCACTTGCTTCCCTTCACGCAGCAAGGGTTCGATAGCTTGAAGATACACTTCCGTTTTACCGCTACCGGTAATCCCTTCAAGCAAACTTACAGCGAAATTGCCCTGCTGACGATTAAGTGCGGCAATGGCAATCGACTGCTCAGTATCTGGAATTGGCTTTTCAGACACCGATAACGAGGCAAGCCAACTGCCTGACTTAAATTCAGGCGCGACTTCTTCAATGCTTATCAATGACTTTTCGACAAGTGCTTTGACCGCAGGTGCGCCATACTGCTTGCGCGCTTGGGATGCTAATAAGGAACCACCAGCCAGTGCAGTAAAACACGCTTGCTGTTTAGGCGCCCGCGATAACGTGTCTGCAGTCGTTTTTTTACCTTCTTCGGTAAGCATTAGCATGTCTTGGGGTGTTGGCGCTGCTGGCTCGCCTTTGCGCAATAAAACAGGCAGCATGGCGTGCAGGACCTCACCTGGCGCATGATGATAATACTGCCACAACCACTGAGCCATTTTCAGCAATACATTGTCAATAATTGGGGTATCGTCTAGAACTGACTCAATGGCTTTTAGCTTGTTGGCATTGTCAATTTCGCTTTCAGCTTTATGTATTGTTTCAACGACAACGCCCACGAGTTTGCGCGGGCCAAAAGGCACAACCACTCTAACACCCGCACTAAGTGCGTTATCGTGGGTATATGTGAAAAGTTGGCGCAGTGGCACTGGCACGGCAACTTGGATAAAGGCCATTGCGAACGTTCTACCTTGTTTGATGACTGTTACCGCGCACAATGCGCATACTAAACGTCATATATTGAAACTACTCATATCGAGACTATTCTTTTAGCCACACGTTACAGCAATTTTTGCAGTTAACAGTACATTTTACTATTAGCGTGTATTGGCCGAGCCTTGAAAGCCAAATATTTAAACATACTTTGCTGTTAAGCATAAAAGGAATGTTTTTTGTTTAGCTGTCGTGCCTAACAGTTATACAAAAACCATACAAAAACCGCTTGATCAAGCCCCTGCCATCCTTTATTATGCGCCGCTCTTTTTGCGATAGGCTGTTCTTTGAACGACTTATCATTTGAATTAAGTAACGTATGGTGTGCGACTTCGGGTTGTATAGCGATACGGCCTTATTATGTGAGGTAATCCCATGAAACAAGATATCCACCCTAAATACGAAGCAATCACAGCAACTTGCTCATGTGGTAACGTAATGAACATTCGTTCTACTCTTGGTAAAGACATCAACCTAGACGTATGTTCTTCATGTCACCCATTCTACACTGGTAAGCAACGTAACGTTGACACTGGTGGTCGTGTTGATCGCTTCAAGAAGCGTTTCGGTGCATTGGGCAAAAAGTAAGCCTGATATCGAGTTCGAAAAAAGCGCCTTTATGGCGCTTTTTTATTGCCCTAAATCTGCGCTTTGCGGTAAACAGCTGCACTAGATAATGCTTCTCCTACCTCATTACTGTCACTCTAATAACAAAACCTTAAAGTGGTGCCGCTAATCCTCTAAGACTCTAAAAAACATGCCAGAATCACAGCAATTGTGAGGCTATCGCACACATATGATTAATGGAATTTTTTTGCGTTAGATAGGTGCTTATCCCAATCACCACCACTGGCTTTCTTACATGCTTCCTCGCTATCAAAATAAATAGCAGTAGGCGTTGACTTAATTGATGCGAGTGCAATATTCACCTTGTTTATGAAGTCCATATCCCATCCATTACTCAGTGCCCGTTGTTTTTCCTGCTCTGAGTCGAAAACGGCGATTACCTGAGGTGCTCTCCAATGCCCCAAATGAGTTAGCCAAACAAAACCGTTGTTGTCAGATTTTACGTCTTCGCAAACATCGGTTAGCACTGCAATTAATTTTCTTTCAGTCATTTCCTCGCCTTCAGTGCGAATTTAGGATGTGCACTCACAGCATTTTATCAGAAATATGAGACCTGAAATTAATAGATAACCTTATGTGTTTTATATTTTTGAGAAGGGCTTTTGCTAGAACTAAAGGGGGCAGGCTGCTACTTACTGCATAACTGCATATTAATTCAACACGCAATAGACGTAAGGAATGCTTAACTCAGTCAAAATAAATAATATGAATGGCAATTATAGCCCTATTTTACTGGTCTAATTAGTATGCCTAACCTACATTGGTACATGAGAATTCTGATCAGATATGTACACAGTGATTGGCTGTGTTAGAGTTGCGATCGGCACTTTGATAGTGGGCATTAATACTGTGAATAATGCTTTATTATCAAGGCTTGTGGTGCTTTTAGGTACGAAATTTGAGCGAAGAGATCAGATTCGGTATCTGTTTAGGTATGTATGTGAGATTAGCAAAACTTTACTCCAAGTTGGCTTCTTTCACCGTACCGGCCCAGTGCTAACAACTATTTATAATCATTTTTATCATTACTTGGTTGTAACGCGCTTACGTTTATCTACCTATAACTATAACGATAATAAAATAGCTACAGAGCGTGAACGAAAACACCGATGAACCCTACATCTAAGGAAACCCTTTTACATGTCAGATTTTAGACAACGCGCACTTGATTATCACGCCAAACCCACTCCGGGAAAAATCCGCGTAGAGCTATCTAAACCTGCCGATAGCGTAGATGACCTTGCTCTTGCTTATAGCCCAGGTGTTGCCGAGCCGGTCAGAGAAATTGCTGAAGATGCAGACAATGCCTATAAGTATACGGGTAAAGGTAACCTGGTTGCTGTTATCAGTAACGGAACTGCGATTTTAGGCTTGGGAAATCTAGGCCCACTGGCATCGAAACCCGTTATGGAAGGTAAAGCACTTCTGTTTAAGCGCTTTGCTGGGCTTGATGCCATTGATATTGAAGTAAAACATCGTACAACTGAAGAGTTCATTAATACGGTTGCCAATATTGCTGATACATTTGGCGGTATTAACTTAGAAGACATCAAAGCACCTGAATGTTTTGAGATTGAACAAGAGCTGATTAAACGCTGTAACATTCCGGTGTTTCACGACGACCAGCATGGTACCGCGATAGTAACCGCAGCCGGTATGCTTAATGCCTTGGAAATTCAGGGTAAAAACATAGAGAGCGCCAAAATAGTTTGTATGGGAGCCGGTGCAGCAGCAGTTGCTTGTATGGAGCTGCTTATTAAATGCGGTGCCCAGCGTGAGCGTATTTATATGCTAGACAGAAAAGGCGTGATCCATACGCGTCGCGAAGACTTAACCGAGCACAAAAAGCTATTCGCTAACAATACAGACAAGCGCACGCTGGAAGATGTAATGGAAGGGGCTGACATCTTCGTAGGTGTATCTGGTCCTGATGTCTTACCACCAGAAACGCTGGCGTTAATGGCTGAAAACCCGATTGTATTTGCATGCTCTAACCCAGATCCTGAGATAAAACCTGAACTTGCTCACGAAGTACGTAAAGATCTTATCATGGCGACCGGACGTTCCGACTACCCTAACCAGGTTAACAACGTATTGTGTTTCCCGTTTATTTTCCGTGGCGCACTAGACGTTCGTGCAACGGCCATCAACGATGAAATGAAAGTAGCGGCAGTAGAAGCCCTTCGTGCTATTACGAAAGAGCCCGTACCAGAGGAAGTATTAGCTGCCAGTAAAAGTGCCAGTCTCACATTTGGCAAGGAATATATAATTCCTAAACCTATGGACCCACGCTTGTGCGAGCGCATTGCCTCTGCGGTATCAAAAGCGGCTATTGAATCTGGCGTAGCTCGTTTACCTGAAAGTGCAGACGAGTAAAATACGACTAAAAAACATAGCGGTTGAGTTAACACTCAACCGCTATTTTCGTTTAAAAGCTAAGTATTAATCGTCTTCCGACACATCGTTTTCGAAACTTGGGTCAATTCCCATTTCTTCCATTATGCGCCTTGCTTCTGCGGGTACGCGATTAGGGTTATCTTTTCGCAAGTCATCATCGTTAGGCAGTGGCTGTCCGGTAAACGCGTGTAAAAATGCTTCGCACAGCAGTTCCGAATTAGTGGCGTGACGCAAATTATTGATTTGGCGGCGGGTACGCTCATCGGTAAGTGCTTTAAGCACATTAATAGGTATAGAGACAGTGACTTTCTTTACCTGTTCGCTTTTTTTGCCATGCTCTGCGTAGGGGTGAATATATTTACCGTTCCATTCTGCCATTGTACTAACTCGGTCTACTCTTTTTTATGTTATGAAGAGAAATTCTAAACAAGTTCACGAAAAGGTCAATTGAGCAGTGTAAACCTCTTGACGTCTAGACATATATTCTTTAATTTAGACGTCTAAACGTCTATAAGAATACATTTTTGAGAGAAAAAGCCATGGTTTCTTACGCACAAGGTATCGATGCATTAAACCAGTCCCTGTCGGAACTGCGTGATATTGATGTATCTTTTGAATTCTTTCCGCCTAAAACGGAAGCCATGGAACAGACCCTGTGGAAGTCAGTTGAACGTCTAGCACCGTTGAAGCCTAGCTATATGTCGGTAACCTACGGCGCCAATAGCGGTGAGCGCGACAGAACTCATGACGTAGTTAAGCGTATTCAGCAGCAGACCGGTGTAGCAGCGGTTCCTCACTTAACCTGTGTTGATGCTAGCCGTGATGAACTTAAGCAAATTGCAAAAGACTACTGGGACTCAGGCATTCGCCGTATTGTTGCGCTTCGCGGCGATTTACCGCCAGGAGTAGAAAAGACAGAAATGTATGCCTCTGATCTTGTTGCTTTGTTAAAAGACGTTGCTGATTTTGATATTTCTGTTGCTGCCTACCCAGAGAAGCACCCTGAAGCGCCAAATGCCCAGTTTGATTTGCTAAACCTTAAGCGCAAAGCAGAAGCAGGCGCTACAGAAGCGATAACCCAATTCTTCTTCGATACCAGTGTTTACCTTCGATTTAGAGACCGTGCGGCCGCAGCAGGTGTAGACTTAGATATCGTTCCGGGTATTTTGCCGGTAACCAACTATCAAACACTGGTGAAATTTGCTGGGTTCACAAACGTGCACGTGCCGGGGTGGCTGCACAAAATGTTTGACGGTCTTGATGCAGATGACCAAGCTACCCGCAACTTGATAGGTGCTAATATTGCCATGGATCAGGTGAAAGTACTGGCGAAAGAAGGGGTGAAACACTTCCACTTCTATACTCTGAATCGTAGTGAGCTAAGTTACGCCATCTGCCACATGCTAGGCGTGCGTTCTGGCGCTTAACTAATAACAATGAATACAGCGTGCTGGCAACCTTCGTTGAAGCACACTAATAAGGCGCAGGTTATGCGCCTTTCTTGTATAAAGACTGCATTAAACTTTGCCACCAAGGCCGACCGCAGTTACCATCTGATATAACAAGTAATGAACTACCGATACCCCTTTTACCTCGCATCTGTAGGTTAAGCATTTTATTTTTGCACGGTATCGTCAGGAGAAGTTGAGTGGATTTAAACAAGGTCAAAGCCTTATATAACAATGTTACCCCTCAGATTAGAGATCTTTTTAGTATCTTCATAAAGCGCTGCAAAGAAGACAATATTACTATCTCTGCTGGGCACTTAGCCTATGTAACCTTGTTATCTTTGGTACCGTTTATCATGGTGACCTTTACCATAATGTCGGCCTTTCCTGCATTCGCGTCGGTTAGGAGCAAACTCGAGCATTTCGTATTTAGCAACTTTGTTCCTACCGCTAGTGATGTGGTTCACAAATACATGACCGATTTCGTCGGGAACGCGTCACAGATGAGTGCCATTGGTATTTTGTCGCTCTTGGTCGTTGCGTTAATGCTGATATCCAACGTAGATAAAACCCTGAATAGAATTTGGCGAACACAAAGTGACAGACCAATTGTTTATACCTTTGCTATTTATTGGATGGTAATTACCTTAGGGCCCTTACTTATTGGCTCTAGTGTGGTGGTAAGTTCTTATTTGACTGGTCTAGCGGCGTTCACCGAAGAATATACACCGGGACTAGGTACATTTTTGCTCAGCCTCGTGCCAAGTGGTGCCGCTATGATAGCTTTCACCATTTTGTACATGGTAGTGCCCAACAGAAGAGTGTTCGCACGTCATGCTCTAGTGGGAGCTATCGTGGCGACCATAGCCTTTGAAATAACTAAATCGGGCTTCGCACTATATGTGACTAACTTTCCGTCTTACGAGCTTATTTACGGCGCGCTTGCTGTAGTACCCATTTTGTTTTTATGGGTGTATTTGTCATGGATAATTGTGCTATTTGGCGCAGAGTTTACCTGCAGTCTAGGCGAAGCGTTCGAAAACCGAAAAGCAGAAAACGAACCGCGCAAGGTGCCTCAAGAATAATCAGCCTTACAGATTTAAAATAAAAAAGGGAGCTGCTCGCTCCCTTTCTGTTTATTACTGCTTAATAACTAGTTTTTCATTGAAGAAATGAACGCATCAGACTCGGCAATAGCTGAATTCATTTGTCTGATAAGCTGTGCGACGTTGTTCTCGATAGTAGAAAGCTCGCCTTGCAGCGCACCAATCGCGCTGGCATTTAAGTTATGCTTCAAATAAAGCACATTGTCCTGAAGTGCGCTTAACACTGGAGGCATTTTGCTTTCAGCTTTGCGCATAGCTGTCATTAATGAAGAATAACGACGCTTAGTTTCGCGAAGCTTTGCTGCACTATCTCGCTTCAGCGATGCATTCTCGTACTTCTCTAGCTCTTCTGCCCACTCATCAAACAAGGCCTCAGCTACGCTCTCCACCTTATCAATACGTGAACTCACTTCTTCAGCAGCGGCAACGCTATCTTCATACTGACCGTTTAAACGGTTGTAAACGTCTTCAAGCTCGCCACCATCGAATGCAACCGCTGCACTGAAAGCTTCTAACGCCGAGTTAAACTGCTCTTGAGCGTCTTCTTGTGACTCTTTCGCATTTTCAACGCGGTCGACTAAGATATCGCGCTTTTCGACGCCTACTTTTTCCCATGCTGCGTAATATGCAGACTGACACCCACTAAGGGCAAGCATAGCAACAAATGCTGATGCAATTAGCTTCATGCGGTTACTCCACCTCTAAAGCGCGCTGCGCTTATAATACTGATTAGATGCAATATGACGCCTAATGGCCAGAACACAATAGCAAGGACAACGGTAGCCGCCAGAGCGTAGCACACGCCCACAGTAATAAAGTAGAACAGCGCGCCTAGAATTCGGCCTTGAACTAAATGACCTAAACCAGGGATAAAGAAATTACAAATTGCGGCGATTACGTTACCGCCCGATCCTTGACCTGCCATATAAACATCCTCGCATTTATGACTATAATATGATTAGCTAGCACGTAATGACACTTATTCTAAAGTATACACTTAGCGTTTATCGCTTATTTTAAAAGCATAAACAGCGTTGAAGCAGTCAGCACGCAACCGTTTGTATAACAATAAACTAAACTAAAACAGGCACTCACACAACGCGCAGAAACAAAATGAAACGACTTTACCCCGATGTTACCTACTATGAAAATGGATTTATCGAAGTGGGAAGTGGGCATTCGCTTTACTTCGAGCAAAGTGGTAATCCAAACGGCATCCCCGTACTCTTTATCCACGGCGGGCCAGGTGCGGGCTTACCGCCTAATTATAAATGCTTTTTTGACAGCAATAAGTACCGCATAATCGGTTACGAACAACGTGGTTGTGGCCGTTCAACACCTATTGCAGAAACCCTCAATAATGACACGTGGTCAAACGTTGAGGATATCGAAGCGCTTCGAACACATCTTTCCATACCTGAGTTTCTATTATTTGGCGGCTCGTGGGGCTCGACGCTCGCTCTGCTTTACGCGTTAAAGTACACATCGAGGGTGACTGGCTTAATTCTTCGCGGCGTATTTTTAGCTCGACAAGAAGACAGAGATTGGTTTTTATCGCCCAAAGGGTGCGCAGCTCAGTTGTTTCCCGAGTATTACCGCAAGTTTACTAAAGATGTGCCCACGCCCGTTACGTCAAGTGCTGTGTGTGACTTTTACAGTGCAATGGTGCGCTCTAGTAACGACGTTTTGCGCCATGCAGCGCTTAAACGGTGGTATCAGTGGGAAGAACGATTATCGCGCATTACTTTGCCACCAGGTGTAGGAGACTCTACCACTAATTACCCTATGCAGCTGGTCACCTGTCTAGCCACCTTAGAGTGCCATTTCCTTTCCAACGAATGTTTTTTAGAAGAAAACTATATACTTAAAAACATAAGTAAAATAAGCCACATTCCCGGAACAATCATTCATGGCCGTTATGATATGATTTGCAAAACTGAAGCCGCAGAAGCCCTTCACAAGGCGTGCCCACAAAGTCAGCTGCAAATTGTTCCGGATGCGGGGCACAGCACTTCAGAACCTAGTATAGGCTACGCCCTTTGCCGCGCTACCCGCGATATGTCACGCTTTATTCAGGAGTCATCTAAGTGATTGGATTAATTCAACGAGTATCAGAAGCTAACGTTACCGTTGCCGGAGATGTTATTGGTGAGATTGGTAAAGGCATGCTGGTGCTATTAGGCGTTGAAAGAGAGGACGGTGATGCAGAGATAGAAAAGCTCGCAAACAAGTTGTGCCGATATCGTATGTTTAGCGACAGTGAAGGCAAAATGAACCTAAATATTGAGCAAGTAGGAGGTGAAATTCTGGTTGTCTCTCAATTCACACTTGTTGCCGATACGCAGAAAGGTAATCGCCCCGGTTTCTCACGAGGTGCATCACCTGAGCACGGACAAGCCATTTACGAAAAGTTCGTGCAGTCGCTCAAAAGCAAAGGCATGAGAGTAGCCACAGGCGAATTTGGTGCAGATATGCAGGTAGGCCTTATTAACGACGGCCCTGTCACCTTCCAATTCAATGTTTAGCGGGTCATATTGTTCGCTTCTTCGGCATCCCAAACTTGCTTACATAATTAAGCTTGTGCCTTATGGGTTCTTACGTTTAAATACTTGTTCATTCATTTAAGAAGGCCGGTTTATTGTGTACAAGGTAGTCACACCAAAAAGCGATGCCGAGTTTGAAGCCTATTTTCATTTTCGGTGGGAACACTTGCGCCAGCCATGGAATTTCCCTCCAGGCTCTGAAAAAGACGAATATGAGCAAGTCGCAGAACACCGCGTGATCACTAATCGAAATGGCGACATCGTGGCTTGCGGCCGCGTGCATTTGAACACAGCTGAAGAGGCACAAATTCGCCATATTGCGGTTCATCCAGACCATCAACGCAAGGGCTTAGGCCAAATGATCATGGCCGCACTTGAGAACGTTGCAAAGGACCTGGGCGCGGAACGCGCCGTCACAAACAGTCGCGAAATATCTATCGACTTCTTTAGCGCCTGTGGCTTTGAAGTAGAGCGTGAAGCGCCTAACGAGCTAGGCATGCTGAAACGTCAGCAAATGGTTAAGAAGTTTACTGAGAACAATACGCTTGTACTCCACCCTAAGTGGTGCAAATCGTTGCAAGAGACGTGGTCTGAAACCATTCCCATTACCGAGCACATGGGCATAAAGCTTTACCAATACACCGGACGCACTCTTGAAACACGTGCCTCATTAAACAAGAACATTAATATTCACGGTACTATGTTTGCGGGTAGTATCTTCTCTTTAGCCACACTCACTGGCTGGGGCATGATTTATTTGCAGCTTAAAGAGCGTGGATTAGACGGCGATATTGTATTGGGCGACGGTGATATCCATTACCACAAACCCATCACAATGAAACCTAGAGCAATTTGCAACATCGAAACCTTGTCTGGCAAATTTAAGCCGTTAGAGAACGACAACAAAGCTAGGTTTGAACTAAGTGTTGCCATTTTAGATGGCGACACACCAGTAGCGGAATTTGAAGGGGTATTCTACGTGCTTCCCCCGTCTAAAAACGAAGAAGAGTAGCGTTTAAGATTAATGCTTCGACCCTGGCATTTGCCTATTGGTACTTCGCTAGGGCCATGCCCGTAAATACTGTGAGCAAAGAAAAGCTTACGTCTATTTAAAAACAGGGCAACAGTCAGGATGGGTCACTGCCCATAAAAAAAGCGCCGTTAAGGCGCTTTTTTCGTTACTGAGCTAGGTACTAAGCGACCATAGCCGCTTGAAGTTTTTTCATCGCGTTCTTTTCAATTTGACGAACACGCTCTGCAGATACCTGATATTTGTCAGCTAAGTCTTGCAGAGTAATTTTGTTGTCTGCTAACCAACGGGTTTCGATGATGTCTTGGCTACGCTCATCTAGCGTTTTAATCGCTGAGTACAAGCGCTTGCTCGCTGCAGTATCCCAGTCGTTGTTAATCACGTCGGTTTCAACATCTGAAGATTTATCTTCTAAATATTGAACTGGCGCAAAATTGCCTGTTTCATCTTCGTCCGCAGTTAGGTCGAACGCTTGGTCTTGAGAACTCATACGCGCTTCCATTTGAAGCACTTCTTTTGTACTCACACCCAGTTCGTTCGCTACCGTTTGTACTTCATCGTGCGTGAACCAACCAAGGCGCTTTTTCGCCTTACGTAGGTTAAAGAATAATTTGCGCTGCGCTTTGGTTGTCGCAACTTTTACTATTCTCCAGTTTTTAAGTACAAACTCATGAATTTCTGCTTTGATCCAATGTACCGCGAAAGAAACCAAACGCACGCCCACTGTTGGGTCGAAACGCTTAACGGCTTTCATCAGACCAATGTTACCTTCTTGAATTAAGTCGGCTTGTGGTAAGCCATAACCTGAGTAAGATTTTGCAATGTGCACTACAAAACGAAGGTGTGACATTACTAGCTTACGAGCGGCTTGTAAGTCTTCGTCTTCGCGAAGGCGCACTGCCAACTCACGCTCTTCCTCAGCGCTAAGCATATCAATGCTGCTTACAGCTTGGATGTAGCCTTCAATGCTACCGCTGTGTGGCACTGACAGGGCCATAGATTGCAAATTGTTGCTCATTGTTCACCTCATTTATTGCCGCTTCATATTAGCAAAGTAACCGAAGCTGCGCGAGACCTAATTAAGATATGAAGTCTAACCGATATGTAGGTATAGTGACTAATTCTACAATATCAAGACCTAGAAAAAGAAAAAAAGTTCAACTTCACATCCACCGCCACTCAATTGCTATTAGCGTTACGGCTGTGGGTCAGTCATTCAACCACATAATTATTATACGTAGATTACATGCTCAATTGTGAGAGCTAATCTCACCGGTATGAATTCCAACGCTTATTTATTGTTCGCTAGAAACACCACGCTAGGTTCAATTGCGAGGTAAATGCGCACCTGCGTTAAACTGCGAACCAACAAGTAAAACATAAACCTTATATAACTTATCTCATACCTTGCTTTTCTCGTTGGAAACTGAAAATAATAGATTGAATTAATCGATTTTGCACTACAACCGCTGTACAGCATTTTCCAGACTAAAACGATAACAAACTGGAAGGGAAATACTTAAGGAAAGGAGTAAGGCAAGTGAAGCAAAGAGGAACTTGATGTTTGCTTACGTCGCTAGACAGCCCATATTTGATGTAAACAGAGACGTTTACGCTTACGAACTACTTTTTCTCGTTGGGGAAGACAACTGCTTTCCCGATATTCCTCCCGACGAAGCTACGTCTAAGATACTTACTTCGACCCATCTAAGCTTAGGGGTTGAAGAGATAACCGGAGATAAAAAGGCTTTCATCAACTTTCACCGCGATACACTAATGTTTCGCTTTCCAACTTCTCTAGATGCGAGCAAGGTGGTTATAGAAATTGTAGAAACTGTGGATGTAGATGATGCACTCGTCGCCGCTTGCAAACATATTCGAGGTCTAGGCTACCCCATTGCCCTTGATGACTACGATATGAAAGGAAAGTGGGAAGCATTCATCCCATTTACAAGCGTAGTCAAAATAGATATCACAGAGATTCCTCACGAAAAAATCCCCGCACTCGTCGACCGTTTCAAATCTAACAAAATCAAACTGGTAGCAGAAAAAATCGAAACCTACGAAGAGTTCAACAAATTCAAAGATATGGGTTTTGACTACTTCCAAGGTTACTTTTTAGCTAAACCGGAAATAGTCAGACACAGAAAACTAGGGCCTAGCAGCCTAACTATGATGGAGTTGCTTACGCTAAGTAGCCAAGCGAAGCTCAACTTCGATGAAGTAAACAAAATCATAGAACGGGACCCCTCTCTCACCTACTTACTCTTGCGCTTTATCAACAACCCAATGGTTAACAAGCGACATAAGATAACGTCGCTTAAACATGCGTTAACCTTTATGGGTGAAGTAGAGGTTAAGAAGTTTATTTCGCTGCTTGCGCTTGCAAATCTGAGTGATGGACAGCCTACAGAACTGATGCAAATGGCGCTTGTTCGTGCAAAATTTTGTGAACTGGTATATACCCAACTTAAAGGGGGTGATGATCCTCTAAAAGGTTTCCTTACCGGCCTACTTTCTTTGCTTGATGCTATGATGGAACAGCGAATTGACGATTTAGTCAGTAAAGTACCAATTAGTGATGACGTTAAAGATGCCTTATGCGGAAGCCCCGGTATGCTAAGAAACTGCTTAACGCTTGCACAATTCTTTGAACGCGCTAAATGGTCAGGCATTCAGCAGTTTTCAACCAAGTACGATATTAAACAAAGTCTTCTACACAGCTATTACAACGAAGCGATAAAGTGGGCCAAGCATATTCACAAAGCCGCCCAAAAAGAAAACTAACGCATCCACTTTGCAAAGTGATATGAAATTATTAATTGAATAGTTGTTAGATTGCGCTTACATATCATAGACTAGGGTCTGTTCTTTTTTGCAGCATATCAAAGAACAACAGGCCCAAAAGTATGTCTTAGCGTTAGCTAAGCCCCAAAATATAATAATAAGAAAAAACTTAACCGTGTTGTATCAGGAATAGATTATGTTCGCGTTTATAGCTCGCCAGCCTATTTTAGATAAAAGCAAAAGCGTTTTCGCCTATGAACTTCTGTTCAGAGATGGCAAGTCTGGCGCTTATCCGGAACATAATGAAGAGAAAGCTAAGTATATTTCTGAGCATTTTCATCCATTAGGGCTCGATGATATTAGCGGCGAAAAAACGTCGTTTATTACATTTTCCTCAGAGACGCTTATTTCGCGTTTTCCCACATCGCTTAACCCTGAGTCGGTTGTGGTTGAACTGGCCGATCCGACCGACAATACGAACGGTCTATTTGAAGCCTGCCAGCACATAAAGCAACTTGGTTTTAAGCTGGCTATCGATGACCCAATGATGGTGGGCGCCAAACACGATATTTTCCCTTTGATCGATATCGTAAAAGTTGATGTCACCAAAACCCGTTTTGAAACTATCGAAAAACATATACCACGCTATCACGATGCAAACGTGCAGCTGGTAGCAGAACAGGTTGATACACAAGACAATTTCTCAACGTGTGTAGATTTAGGTTTCGACTTCTTCCAAGGTTATTTTTTCTCGCAGCCAGAAGCGCGTATTATGAGACAGCTTCCTGCATCGAAAATGAACGTTGTAGATTTAATGGGCGAAAGCTCCAGCAGCGATTTTGACATAGACCGCATAAGCCAAATTATTGAACGAGACGCCACATTAAGCTTTTTATTGTTGAAGTTTATCAATAATCCCACTATCAATAAGCGATACAAAATTACATCGTTAAAGCACGCGCTTAATTACATGGGTGAAGTTGAGATAAAGAAATTTATCGCGCTGCTTTGCTTAACAAATTTAGGCGATGAAAAGCCCCTTGAAATCATTCATATGTCACTCGTTCGCGCCAAATTTTTCGATTTACTGGCAGAGAGAAGAGGGCTAAAAAACAATCCGCCAATATCCTTCCTGGTCGGCTTGTTCTCGCTTCTTGAAGGTTTACTTGATCAGTCTATGACAGACATCGTGAAGCAGTTGCCGCTTTCTGATGAGGTTAACGATGCGCTGCTTGGCAAGAATTTGGAAATGAACAGTTACATGACCTTGGTTCGCGCCTTTGAAAGTGCGCTATGGATGAATGTTATTAAGCAGGCGAAAGTCCTCAATATTGACCAAAAGCAACTACACATGCTGTATAACCAAGCTATTATTTGGGGTAATGGTGTACGCAGCACAATTTCTTCTCATTACCCCCGTGCTATCGCTTAACTTTATAAGCTAGCTAACCAACCCTGACTACCCTTAATCTTATCCAGTGCACCTTAAAACGCTGCACTGGATACGAGCAAGCTAGTTACTGATGGCTATTACTTGGGCTCTATTTCCCTTACATGGCGCTGCACTGAGATAAGTGAGCCAAGTAAACCAAGCAGCACGGACAACCCCAGCATAGTTAGCAATGCAGAACCAGTTAACCCGGTGATATTGAAATCCTTTTGATACATAGCGGCAAACGTCGTAATGCTGCTATCCATCCACCATAAGATAATAATAACGGCAAACCATGCCATCAATCCGCCCAGTAGGCCATACCAGAAGCCTGTATATAAAAACGGGCGATGGATAAACGCATCTGTTGCGCCAACCAGCTTCATCACTACGATTTCGTCGTACTTGTTCAAAATATTCAAACGAATGGTGTTACCAATAATAAGCACAACCGCGATAAATAACAGTAACCCTATTAGCGTAACCAGGTCTCTGGCTATATCGATAACGGCATACAGTCGCTCTAACCATTCGATATCCAGTTTGCCAATATCAACTTCCCGCTGCTGTCGCAGCTTATCTAACAATGCTTTGGCTGCAGTGGGTGACGCGTGTTTTTCGTTTGGCGTCACTAGCACTACATCAGGCAGGGGGTTTTTCTCTAGGTAGGCGATGGCATCACCAAGTCCAGACAAATGCTGAAACTCCTTCAGTGCATCATCTGCCGGAATATAAACAACACGGTCTATTTCAGACCAGCTATTCAAGCGTGCCACCAGTTGCTGCGAACTCGCAGCGTTAATATCCGGTTTTAAAAACAGAGATATTTCCGATGCCTGATCCCAGCCTGCTGTAATCTTCTCAGTGTTTTTCACCATGATATAAAGTGTACTAGGCAGCGTAATACTTAGCCCCAACACTCCAATGGTCATTAAAGACGCCAATGGCTGGCGCCACAGCTCGCCAAGACTAGCCAGCGCTTGGCGCACATGACTGACAAAAAACATAAGAATGGATTGAATAAAGCCCACTTTGGCAGAAGACGCCCCTTTTGCACGCCCTTTAAACAAAATGCTCATGACCAGTCTCCTTCACCACCACCTAAACTTGTATTATCAAGATCGTCAGTGAGGCCATCTGTGATCATTTGCCCATTCTTTAGGGTCAACGTTCGATAACGCATACGAGCAATTAAGCCTAAATCGTGGGTGGCGATAAGCACTGATACACCTGCTTGGTTGAAATCTTCGAAAAGACGAATAATTTCCATAGAAAGCTTGGGGTCGAGGTTTCCGGTTGGCTCATCTGCCAGTAATAACGGTGGCTTGTTTACGACAGCTCGAGCAATACCTACTCGCTGCTGCTCCCCCCCTGACAACGTAATGGGAAGGCAACGCGCTTTGTCTCTTAGGCCTACCATTTCAAGTGCAGCTTCTACGCGCTTGCGAATTTCTTTATGGGTGTAACCCTCAATGACTAGCGGTAAAGCCACGTTGTCAAAAACCGATTTGTCCATCAGCAGCTGGTGACTTTGGAAGATCATGCCGATGTCGCGGCGAATATAGGCTATATCTCGACGGGTAATAGCGTTAAGGTCGTGGCCGTTAATAAGAACGCGCCCTACTGTTGGGCGCTCCATAAGGCTGATAAGTTTGAGTAGCGTACTTTTCCCTGCACCAGAATGCCCTGTTAAAAAAGCCATTTCCCCCGGCGCAATATGGAAATTCACCTTGCTTAGCGCGCGTTGTCCGCCCGGATAGGTTTTGCTTACCTGCTCAAACTTTATCATTATTTTTCCCTACCGCTTTGCTGGTTTTAGCTTTCAGGTGTGTCCATTTCGCTAAACAACGCATCAATAAATTCTTGTCCATCAAACTGGCGTAAATCATCAATACTTTCGCCAACACCAATATACCTTATAGGAATTTTAAACTTATCGGCAATAGAGAATATAACGCCGCCTTTCGCTGTACCGTCTAACTTGGTTAGCGTGATGCCTGTTAGACCAACGGCTTCGTTAAACAACTTGGCTTGGCTAATAGCGTTTTGCCCAGTACCTGCATCCAATGTAAGCATAACTTCGTGAGGCGCATTTGGATTGATTTTCTTCATTACGCGAACCACTTTCTTAAGCTCTTCCATCAAGTTGTTCTTATTCTGCAGGCGCCCTGCCGTGTCGGCAATAAGGATATCTGTGCCGCGCGATTTTGCTGCTTCTAGTGCATCGTAAAGTACCGATGCACTGTCAGCGCCAGTGTGCTGTGCGATAACCGGAATATCGTTGCGCTCGCCCCATACTTGAAGCTGTTCAACCGCCGCCGCTCTAAAGGTATCACCCGCAGCAAGCATAACTTTCTTACCTTCTTGCTGGAACTGCTTAGCCAGCTTACCAATAGTCGTGGTTTTACCTACGCCATTTACGCCAACCATTAAGATAACGAACGGACCTTCACTGGAATCATGTGCTTTCATGACTTCAGAAAGAGGCTGATTAACTTGAGACAACATTCCCGACATTTGCTGCTTCATGATCTCCAGCAAGGCTTCTGCATCTTTCAAATCTTTTCGAGAAGCACTATCAGTTAGGTGATCGATGATTTTTTGCGTGGTATCCATGCCCACATCAGCAACTAACAGTTGTGTTTCAAGGTCTTCGTACAACTCGTCATCGATGGTTTTGCCTTTAAACAGGCTAACAATACCACTGCCTAGGTTTTCTTTTGTACGAGATAAGCTTTCTTTCAAACGCGCGAATAACGACTTTTTCTCTTTCGGCTTTTCTTCGGCTTTGGCTTTCGCCTGCGCTTCAGCTTCTGCCTTAGCGCGGGCTTCTTCTTCCGCTTGCGCCTTAGCCTGTGCTTCAGCTTCTGCCTTTGCGCGGGCTTCTTCTTCCGCTTGCGCCTTAGCCTGTGCTTCAGCTTCTGCCTTTGCGCGAGCTTCTTCTTCCGCTTTAGTCTTCGCCTGAGCTTCAGCCTCTGCCTTAGCGCGAGCTTCTTCTTCCGCTTGCGCCTTCGCCTTTGCTTCAGCCTCTGCCTTAGCGCGGGCCTCTTCTTCCGCTTGCGCCTTCGCCTGTGCTTCAGCCTCTGCCTTAGCGCGGGCTTCTTCTTCCGCTTGCGCCTTCGCCTGTGCTTCAGCCTCCGCCTTTGCGCGGGCCTCTTCTTCCGCTTTAGCCTTCGCTTCAGCTTCTGCCTTAGCGCGGGCTTCTTCTTCCGCTTGCGCCTTAGCCTGTGCTTCAGCTTCTGCCTTTAAGCGAGCTTCTTCTTCCGCTTGGGCTTTTTGTTTCTCTGCTTTTTTGTTCTTACTGAACCAGCCAAAAAGTTTCGACATCGTTAGGACAAATCCTTATAAATTCTTAGCAATTTCGGCTACACTTGCCGCTTAATGTATGAACGCATGATACCATTGACAGCCACTATGAAGCGAGTTTCTCGCCCTACTCGGGCACCATCTTCTGCAAAAAAACCTTATTCATCCCAAAATAGGAAAAAATCAGGGAAAGCCCAAAGCACAAATAGTACCGGGCAAATACGCATTATTGGTGGCCAATGGCGTGGTAGAAAGTTACCCGTACTGAATGCAGAGGGGTTAAGGCCAACTACAGACAGAAACAAAGAAACCTTGTTTAACTGGCTAATGCCTTACATAAATGAGGCACGTTGCTTAGATGTATTTGCAGGTTCTGGTGGGTTAGGTTTAGAAGCACTGTCTCGCTACGCAGCACACTGTGATTTTATAGAGTTGGATAAACAAGCGGCAGACCAACTGAAAAGTAACCTTACCCTATTAAAAGCAAATGACCTGGCGTCTGCGACCGTTCATCAAGGGGACGCGCTAGGCATTTTAAATGGTATCAGCCAAGCGCCTTACGACATTGTTTTTGTCGATCCGCCTTTTGCGAAATCATTGGTAGCACCTACGCTGACTGCGCTAGAAGATAACAAACTTGTCCGAAGTGGTAGCGTGGTGTACTTAGAGCACGAAAGTACGCTTACCACGCCCGCTTTGCCCGCTCATTGGCAAATTATCAAAGAAAAACAAACAAGTGCACTGCGCTATATGTTAATAGCAATAGACTAATTAAAGTCTGTTATTAACGTTAGGTTGGGCCGCAAGTTTACTAACAGAACAAGACCCATGAGAAGGTGGTTTCGGATTACCGATCACACCTTCCATCTTTGGTCACCCAACCTAAATATCAGATACGAAATGATTAATGCCAATCCGCATAAATAATTTTAACTCTCGCTGAGTGGGTAATTATCTATGCGGACTGATATAACGCTTAACTGAGCTAAAGCTCAAGACCTATATTAGAAATACCTGCTTCTAAGGCAAGCGCTCTCATTTCATCTGCCGCTTTCGCTGGGTACTTAGCTTGCTCCACATAATCAAGCAGTTCGTTTTGTACCTCAACTTCAAATTCCATTAACGGGTGCCCTTTTACAGTTTCGTCATCGGCTTCTCCGCTTTCTAGCAAATACGCCTCAACACTGCCTTGCGATAACTTGCTAATTACCACTGCACCTTGCGGATCATCACCTGCCATCAAATTTAGCAAACCCGCTAATCCAATCGCTGCATCAATTGCCGGATACACACCATAGTTGTCATGTTCACTGGTATCTGGTGTAGCCACTTCTACTTTCTCAAGCTGAACCGCAATATTGAATTTGCTTTTCGGTGACTTTAGCGTTTCCCACACCAAATTCAGACAATTACGCAGTGCGTTTGCATCACCGGTTTCAGTGAGTTCGCAAAATAGCGTGTAGTTGGGCAACATACGTTCAAGTAGAGCAGCGCCGAATGCAACGGCTTTCCAGCCTTCCAGGGCGCGAACACGTCCAAAGGTATTAAGTTTTTGCTTTGCCATTTACAGCGCTCCAGTGGCTTGCATGAAATATTTGGTAACGCCATCGAGAAGCATCTGGATAGCAATCATTACAAGGATCATACCCATTAATCGCTCCATCGCAACTAGACCACGTTCCCCTAGAATTTTATGAAATACATTTGAGAATAGTAAGATCACTGCGCTTATTGACCAAGAAGCCGCCAGCGCAATCGACCAATCCGTCATTCTATCCGGCGCTTGATTGGCGAGTAAAATCAGCGCCGCCAGTGTCGAGGGACCCGCTATCATTGGAATAGCAAGAGGTACCAAGAATGGTTCTTCACCTACAGCTAACCCACTGGGATTGCCCGACGATGGAAATATCATTTTAAGCGCAATCAGAAACAGAATTATTCCCCCCGCAATACTTACTGTTTCTTGTTCTACATTCAAAAAGTTGAGGACCGATTGGCCACTAAATAAAAATAGAAACAGGATACCGAGAGCAAATAATAATTCTCGAATTAGGATAATTTGACGTCTTTTGGGCTCAATCGATTTGAGTACCGACATGAAAACAGGGAGGTTTCCAAGGGGATCCATGATCAAAAAGAGCATGATGGCAGCAGACCAAGTATCCATTTCTTTACTGTCTCCGGTTGTGAGCTTAGGCCCGTAATAGCGTAAACCAACGAGTATAACTCAAAGTTAGTGCTGATGGGTGTTTTAGGCGCGCAATGGTAAACCAAGCTGGGTAAGTAAAAAACACCTTTAAAGGCACTAATGTTCTTTAAACCTGATCGTTTTATCAAAAAGTGCCACTGCCTCTTAGCGTAAAAAATACTCGAAAAATAGTAAAAGTGCGCTTTACTAAATCTTAGGGTGAAGTGTTTTACATATCCAAGGCGGTGTTTTTGACGAGTAACGATTAGAAAATGGGCAGCTAATTGGCTTTTTATACACCTTTTGGATAATGTCTTATCTTCAGGGCTTTTGATGTAATAGCGAGTAACAACAATTTACTCGACGTTTTGTTCAACATTAGGACCTGTTAATCCTTCACAAGAACAACCAAAAATAGGAAATATTGCAATGAGTTTGATGACAGTAAAAGAAGTGGCTGCTTTTCTTGGTGTACAAGAAGTACGTGTTGAGCGCCTCGAACGAGAAAGCCTATTGGTATCAAAAGACAAAGATACAGACGGGAACCCGCTTTTTGACAGTGGCGATGTTGAGCGATATAAGACACTGGCCGAGCGTTTAGGCGGCATCTAATTCGCAAATCTAATTCGCAAAAAAAGGGCGCGACTTTATTTAAAGTCGCGCCCTTTTTTATTCTCTGCATTCAGCAACGTTAGCTTGGCCTAACGTAATGCATAAGGCGCCTATCCACGAGGATTAAACACCCTTCACTGCTTTAAATGCGGTGACGATCAGCAGGCCTTAGCACCGCTGATCGTTAATTTCGTTACGCACTAAAATCTTTCAGCATTCTAGCAATTGAGCGAATGCCTTTCGCTGTTGCCCCTACCGGCATTTCAGATGTTGCCCCGCCATGATAAGCAGCTGCTAAATCCAAATGTACCCAGCCTTCTGGCTTAACAAAGCGAGATAAGAAGCCTGCAGCGTTTGACGCACCGCCACCGCCGCCACCTTTCATCGGGCGACTATTTGCTGTGTCAGCAAACGCAGATGGACAGCGCTCTGCGTGAAAATCTTCAAGAGGCAGTGGCCAAAAACGTTCGTTTTCTGCCTTTGCTGCTTTTAGCATTTGTTCGCGTGCATTATCATCTAACGAGAATACGCCGTGATAGTCAGAACCCAGTGCAACCACTGCAGCACCGGTTAGCGTTGCCGCATCAATAATTAGCGGTGCGCCAGTCTCAGTTGCCGCCATTAGGCCGTCTGCTAATACTAAACGTCCTTCTGCATCGGTATTAACAACTTCAACGGTTACCCCATTCTTGTAGGTAAGCACATCACCCAACTTATAAGCGTGACCGCTGATAAGGTTTTCTGCACAGCACAAAATAAGCTGAATACGCTTTTCACTGCCTTGAGAAATAGATAGTCCTAACGCCCCTGTTACCGTCGCCGCGCCGCCCATGTCACACTTCATATCTAACATGCCTTCGCTAGATTTAATGCTGTAGCCACCGCTGTCGAATGTAATGCCCTTACCAACTAAAACGGCATCAACCGGCGCATCTGCTTTACCTGTCGGGTTATAATCAAGTACCAGCATTACCGGCGGACGTTCACTTCCTCGGCCTACATTGTAAATGCCAATCCAGCCCTGCTCTTTAAGGTCTTCACCTACCGTCATTGAGTAAGTGACCTTGTCACCACCTAATGACTTAAGCCACTGAGCAGCACGGGTTGCCAAGGTTTCAGGACTTAGATCTTCAGGTGTTTCGTTTACCAACTGACGGGTAAACAGTAACGCCGCATATTCTTGCTCTAACGCTTCTTTATCAGCCGTGTCGGCCCATTTAATTGATGCAGGCTTTCGCGCGCGTGTGAAGCTAAGTGCGAACGCCCACTGCTGCTCTTTGTGCCAATCACCGCTTAGCGTGACTGCAGGCAGGTTTAAGCCATCTAACTTTCTTGCCGCTTGCTGAATTAAACGTTCGTTAAGCTTGTCGTCAGGCAGGTGAATAACTGCACCTGATTCAGTGAAAGAAAGCTTAGCACTCTCGCCCCACACAGCTTCAGCACTGCTTAGTGAAAGGCTAACGGTAAATTCTGCCATCGCGTTTTATTCCTTATTACATCGTTATATTATTGCAAAGCGCTTGTTGCGCTAGCACAAATCTTTGTTACTCTTTGGCGCCTTATTTACTGCGCGTTTATTTTTTACTAACCGCATCATGCTTCTGCGCGCTCGTTCAAAAAGCATATATATAAATTGGCGACACTCGCCAAAATGGTTTTACCTGATAATCTTAAAAAAGGCGACACATGAAGTTTTCACCTTCCTTATTACGCGGCACTCTTATTAAAAGGTACAAACGGTTTCTTGCCGACGTTGAGTTAGATGACGGTACCATTGTAACCGCACACTGCCCTAATACCGGCGCCATGACTGGATGCGCTGTACCGGGTTATACCGTCTTTTTAAGTGAATCAACTAACCCTAATCGCAAGCTAAAGTATACATGGGAACTTGCCCAAACGTTTGATGGTCACTTCATCGGCATTAATACGCACAATGCTAATAAACTGGTGGCGGAAGCGCTAGATAACAAGGTGCTAAGCGAATTTTCAGACATCACAAATTGGAACGCAGAAGTAACACCTCCAACCGCCAATAGCCGGTTCGACTTTGCACTAACCCGAAAAAACACAGAACATCAAAGTGTTACTGAGTATATGGAAGTTAAGTCTGTCACCCTAGCAGAGCAAAATAAAGGATTCTTTCCCGATGCAGTTACTCAGCGCGGCGCAAAACACTGTTTAGAACTTGCTCGTTTATCTGACAATGGTATAAAAACCAGTCTACTATTCTGTGTACAACACACTGCTATAGAAAGCGTTCAAGTGGCTGAGCATATTGATCCAACTTATGCAGAAAGCGTAAAGATTGCCGCTGACGCTGGTGTAACGGTTTTAGCGGCAAGCTGTATAATAGACGAACAAAAAATCCTATTAAATCAAACACTCCCTTTGATTTTATAAAAAATAGGTTGATTTTTTTCATTTCGGCTTCATATTTGCGCCTTGTTTTAGTGGGAGAACGCACTAATGCGTTTGCTGGTAGCCAGCTGGTTAAATGAAAAACACCTGGCTAATTTATGAAAGCAATACACCAGCATAATAATTACATAGACACGATTGATTGCCTGAAGTTGTCGAGTCTGATATAGATATCGGTCCAATCAGGACAAGATGGATGTCGTAGTGTAGGAGATGTGGCAGATGCCAACAGGAAAAGAAACAAAATCCCTAGGACTATTAGCGCTGGCAGGTTTACAGCCGTACGAGCCAAAAGCTGACGAAGAGTACATGGGCGAGCCCCAAATGGAGCACTTCCGTCTATTGCTTAAAGCATGGCGCAACCAACTTCGTGAAGAAGTTGACCGTACGGTAACGCACATGAAGGATGAAGCAGCAAACTTCCCTGATCCTGTAGACCGTGCAGCTCAAGAAGAAGAGTTCAGCCTTGAGTTACGTACACGTGACCGTGAGCGTAAGCTAATAAAGAAAATTGAAAAAACGCTTAAGCGAATTGAAGAAGACGATTTCGGCTTCTGTGATCAATGTGGTATCGAAATTGGTATTCGTCGCTTAGAAGCTCGTCCTACAGCAGATTTATGTATCGACTGTAAGACCATGGCTGAAATCAAAGAAAAACAACTTCAAGGTTAAGTTACTAACCTCGATTACGTTGATATAGAAAGCCTCATCCCGAAAAGATGGGGCTTTTTGTTAAGCCTTTATTATGCATAACCACTATGTAGGGCGCTTTGCTCCCTCTCCATCCGGCCAACTTCACTTCGGTTCGTTAGTTACCGCTGTTGCCAGCTACCTAGATGCTAAAAGCCATAACGGAAAATGGCTGTTACGCATGGAAGATATAGACGAGCCTCGCTGTATTAAAGGTGTAGATAAAGACATACTCACTACCCTAGAAGCACACGGCCTGTATTGGGATGGCGACGTCATCTATCAAAGCCAACAACATGCCCGCTATCAAGCGGTTCTCGATGACTTGCTTTCACACGAAAAAGCCTATTTTTGTACCTGCACACGTAAGCAAATCAAAGCCATGGGCGGTGTTTATAACGGTCACTGTCGAACTGAGCCAGTGCACTTTACCAAACAGGATTGTGCAGTTCGTTTAAAAGTAGATACTCAACTTGAAGCCTTTGATGACGTGCTTATGGGCAAAGTTATGCCCTCTAATTCAAGCACTGATTTAATAGCGGAAGACGTAGTGCTGAAACGACGAGATGGCTTATTTTCATATAACCTTGTCGTGATTTTAGATGACGTATTTCAACAAGTTAACCATGTCATTAGAGGGTGTGATTTAATTGATGTCACGCCTTTGCAGCGCGCCGTGTACCACACGCTGGGCTATTGTGCTCCCGAATACGGTCACGTGCCGGTCGCTGCCGTGGCACCAGGCAGAAAACTAAGTAAACAAAACCGCGCAGCGCCGGTTAAAAACGAAACAGCCTTAGATAATCTCGTGCGTGTGATGCACTTTTTGGGCTTTTCCTTTCCAAATGCGTCAGAATTTGGTGATATTGATTCAGCGCTTAAGGCGGCTATTTCAATGTGGGATAGGAAAAAAGTAGTGAAAACACCCGAAATTATTGTTCCACAGCATGAATCCACTTATTATAGCGAACCTTTATAGTCTGCGGAGATACCATCATCATTCATCGTGTTTTTAAATCTGTTAAGCGCGCTTTTTCAAAAGAGAGTTCGTCTCCTAACGCTTTAAAGCCAAGGACTATGACCCGTGGAGAACACGGTATATCTCGTGAAGACGTAAGCGCAAATGCATTGAAAGTAATGTATCGCCTTAATGGAGCTGGCTTCGAATCCTATTTGGTAGGAGGCTGTGTACGCGACATTTTGATGGGTCACGAACCAAAAGATTTCGACGTGGTGACGAACGCCACACCTGAACAAATTAAAGGCTTGTTCAGAAATTGCCGTCTTATCGGCAGGCGCTTTCGCTTGGCTCACATTGTATTTGGCCGCGAAATCATTGAAGTCGCCACATTCCGTGGTCACCACCAAGAGTCAGACGAAGACGAAGACCTTCCTAAAGGCAAAGCTGTCGCAAAACGTGACGCTCACGGACAGTTAGTACGCGATAACGTATTTGGCACTATTGAAGAAGACGCTGAACGCCGTGACTTTACCTTTAACGCCATGTATTACAGCGTGGCAGACTTTACGGTAAAAGACTTTGCTAATGGCTTAGCCGCCATAGAAAAACGAGAAGTTGAGCTTATTGGCGACCCGGAAACACGCTACCGTGAAGATCCGGTACGCATGCTACGTGCGGTGCGCTTTGCCGTTAAGCTTGGCATGCGCATTGAAGCGAAAACCGCTGCACCGATTAAATCTCTGGCCAACCTTTTACAGAACATTCCACCTGCGCGCTTGTTTGAAGAAACCCTTAAACTGTTTTTATCGGGTAAGGGAGAAGAAACCTTCTTAATGCTGCACGAATATGGCTTAATAGAGCCTTTATTCCCTCAGCTAACGCCGTTTCTGAAAGATGAAAACAGCCGTGAAATGCAGTTTGTACGTCGCGTACTTGCTAATACCGACGAGCGCATTAATAGCGACCAGCGTGTTACGCCAGCGTTCCTTTATGCCGCATTACTCTGGTATCCGGTTGAAGAAGAGTCGCAACGCTTGCAAAGCGAGTCTGGCTTAAACGCTCACGATGCATTTAACATTGCGTCAGGCGAAGTTATCGCCCGTCAGACGCAACGTATTATGATCCCTAAACGCTTTTCTACCGTGGTACGGGACATCTGGATTTTACAGCAACGTCTACCTAAGCGCTTTGGTCGTCGTGCTTTCCAATTGCTCACGCACCCTAAATTTAGAGCTGGCTATGACTTTTTACTTGCCCGCGGCCAAGTCGAAGGTGGCGTTCTCCTTGAATTAGCGCAGTGGTGGACGCACTTCCAGCACGCTGACAACGGTAAGCAAAAAGGCATGCTTAACGCCCTTCGCAAAAGTGAAGGCGGCGCAAAAGGTGCCCCGCGTAAGCGCAAGCGTAAACCAGCGAAACGAGGTCCTGATGCATAAAGAGCACGTGTACATAGGTGTAGGTAGCAACCTTGGCGATAGTCAGACAAGAGCACAGCGTGCGTTTGATGCTATTGGCCAAATAGAAGAAACCCGCGTACTTAAAACCTCTTCACTTTATTCCAGTAAACCGATGGGGCCGCAAGACCAACCTGACTATATTAATGCGGTATGCTTAATTGAGACCTCGTTAAAGCCACACGGATTATTGAAGCAGCTGCAGCGCATAGAGCTAGAAGAAGGCCGCGAGCGCAAAGGTGAGCGCTGGGGTCCGCGCACATTGGATTTGGATATTTTGTTATACGGCAGCGAAACTATCGATACCGCAGACTTAATCATTCCCCATTACGGCATGGCTGAACGCGAGTTCGTTATGGTGCCGCTGTTTGAAATTGCGCCCAATATGGTTATGCACGACGGCAAACCCATTTCAGCGTGGGTCGCCAACTGTTCCCTAGACGGACTTCGTCGCCTGCGCTCTTCCAATTAGCGGCAAAATCCGTATAGTTCGCCACACGATATCAACAATATCAATCTGAGACATGTCATGAAGAAAGTAACTGTATCGGGCTTGCTTAAGAAAAAGCAGGCCGGGGAAAAGATCACCTCTTTAACCGCTTACGACGCCAGCTTCGCCAAAATGTTCGACGAACAAGGCATAGACGCCCTTCTTATCGGCGACTCTTTAGGCATGGTTCTTCAAGGTGAAGACGACACCCTACCGGTAACCATTGATGACATTGCTTACCACACGAAAAGTGTGCGTCGCGGTACTGAGCGCGCTTTCGTATTAGCCGATATGCCGTTTATGTCTTACGCCACTCCCGAGCAAACCTACGCCAATGCAGCAAAACTTATGGCTGCAGGTGCAAGTATGGTTAAGATGGAAGGCGGAAGCTGGTTGTGCGACACCATCAAAGGCCTAAACCTACGCGGCGTACCTGTGTGCGGCCATTTAGGCTTAACGCCTCAGTCGGTGCACGTATTCGGTGGATTTAAAGTACAAGGCCGCGAAGCTAGCCAAGCTGAAAAACTGCTTAGCGAAGCGAAAGCGTTGGAAGAAGCCGGTATTCAGTTATTGGTGCTAGAGTGCGTGCCTTCATCGCTAGGCAAAGCGGTTAGTGAAGCCCTAACCATACCGGTAATCGGTATAGGCGCAGGCAAAGATACCGACGGTCAAATTCTGGTGATGCACGACATGTTTGGCATCAGCGCGAACTATATGCCGAAGTTCTCAAAGAACTACCTTGTAGAGACCGGCGATATGCGCAAAGCAGTATCAAAATATATTGAAGATGTGCAAAGCGGTGCGTTCCCATCTGCTGAACACAGCTTCGAGTAACGAGGTAAATTATGAAGGTGGTTGATAGCATTTCAGCATTGCGCAGCACGGTGAATGCATGGAAACGCAATGGTGAAACCGTAGGTTTTGTACCCACTATGGGCAACCTGCACGATGGTCATCTCAAACTAGTTAAAAAGGCGAAAGCGCATAACGACAAAGTGGTAGTTAGCATTTTTGTTAACCCTATGCAGTTTGGCGCGAACGAAGATTTAGACGCCTATCCACGCACTATCGAAGAAGATAAAGCTAAGCTGACTTCAGTGGGTGCAGACGCGGTGTTTTTACCAAGCGTTGCGGAGATGTATCCGGCGGGACTGGACGCGCAGACTTTCGTTGAAGTACCCGGCATTTCAGGCTCTCATTGTGGCGCGAGTCGCCCAGGCCACTTTCGCGGCGTAGCTACCGTGGTGACCAAGCTTTTCAACATGGTACAGCCAGACGATGCGTTTTTTGGTGAAAAAGACTTCCAGCAGCTACAAGTTATTCGCGCGTTAGCTCGCGATTTATCAATGGCGGTGAAGGTTCACGGGGTGCCTACAGAGCGCGAAACGTCAGGCTTGGCAATGAGCTCTAGAAATGGCTACCTGACAGACACTGAAAAAGCGACGGCGAGTGCTATTTTTGCAGAAATGCAGCGCTTAAAAGCGGGTATAGAAAGCGGTAACACCGACTTTGTTGAGCTTGAAAATACCATGGTCAGTAACCTTGAAGCGAAAGGCTTTAAGAAGGACTACTGTCAGGTAGTTAACGCCGCCACGTTTGAACCAGCTAACGATAGCGACAAAGAATTAGTTCTGCTGGTTGCTATGTTTATGGGCAAGACGCGCTTAATTGATAATATGCAAATTACGCGAGATTAAGCGTAATACCAATCTTCGCGGATAGTCTCGAACTACAAAAGAAAACGCCCGATGCATGACTCCTAAACAGAGCCTGTATCGGGCGTTTTTTATATGTAGCTGTTAAAGTCTTTAAGACGCAACGGTTTCTGTTTCGCGAACAAAATCCATTAGCTCTTTCCATGCCTGAGTCTCTTTCGCAATTAAGTGCTGTTCAGCTAAAATCGCGGCCAAATCGTTATGGCTGGTAAGCGGATTCGCTAACACCACGCGAAATACAGTAATGCACTGGGAAGGGTAATCCGGCGCCTCCAGGCGAGTACGAGATACAAATGACTTACCAGCCTCACGCTGCTGCTTTTGTACCGCGACGACTAGGGCATCAATTTTTTCGTTAATGGCGTTGCGCGTTTTAGCATTCACATGCTTCAGCTTTTCCTGCACCTCAGCGGGGCATACGCGATAGGTCAACAAAGAGAGAATAGGTGTTGTGGTCAACTCGAAGTCTTGGGCCTTATCAATCATCTGCGCAAAGTCTTTGGCTTTATCGATACTGCGATCGATAAGTAGCTCGTAACCTTTACGACCGAATATATGTAGCGCCGAGTACACCATCATGGCCATACCGTTGCGGGAGCCTTCAAGCGTGGTAGCACCTAAATCTTTAGAGCCCGCACGCAGGATATATTGAGCATGATGCCTTACCGCATTGGCATTTTGTGGGTCTTTGAAAAGCGCCATTCCCGCGCCCATGGGCACGTACATTTGCTTATGCGCATCAATAGTCACTGAGTCTGCGCGCTCAATACCTTTTAGTCTGTCGCGGTAGCGCGCTGAGAATAGCGTAGCGCCGCCCCAGGCTGCGTCTACATGGAACCAGCAGCCTAATTCTTTGGCTACGTCAGCAAGCTCATCCAGCGGGTCTACGTGCCCCGTTTCAGTAGTTCCGCCTACCCCAACAACTGCCAGGAGCTTATTACCTTCCTCTTGATAACGTTTACCAATGCGAAGGGCTTTCGCTGGGTCGAGGGTTTGTTTCGGCGCAGGCACAGTTAATAACTGCTCACGACCTAACCCCAATACGTCCACAGCCTTTGAGAGCGAGTAATGGCCGCGCTTGCTGCACATCACGCCTAAATTATTAATATTGTAGTGGCGATAGGCTGCGGCAAGACCTGCTTTAGCCACACCGGAAAAACCTTTTTGTGGACCAAGTAGTTTGTTGCGAGCTACCCATAATGCGGTGATATTGGCAATAGTTCCGCCCGAGCAGAAAGCGCCTAAAGAATGCGCGGCACTGTGTAAGTGCTCATCATAAAAGTCCTGAGGCTGGTCGTACACAAGGTTGTGCATCATACCCAGCACTTGACGTTCAAGCGGCGTAAAGGCTTTAGAAGTTTCTATCTTAACCAGGTTCTGATTAAGCCCTACCATTAACTTAGAAAGCGGCAGATGAAAATAAGGTAACGCAGAGGTCATGTGACCGATAAAGGTAGGAGAATAAGTATTAACAGAATGCGCAACGAGCTTATCTAACAAGCTTTCAGCATGAGTAGACACGAACTCAGGTGATTCAGGCACCTTTGAGTCTGAAAAGTCTTTTTCAATTTCTTCTAACGACGTCTTCTTTGTCACTACGTGCTGCGACAAAAAATCTAAGATATTGTCAGATAAATGCTGCTCTATTTGAGCCAGCTTTGAGTCTTTGTGTTCAGGTTTGGTAAAGACCCTAAACAGGTGCTCTAAACTAACTTGCGCTTCACCCACTCAACACACCTCATACTTAAAACAATCACACATTTCGCTTACATTCATTGGGCGAAATCAACAGGCGGTTTTGTAGGACACCGGCCTGACACTTACTTTTCCTTTTAGCCAACTAGCTTGCGACACAATTATTTTGCGACTGGTGCAGCTACTTAACCAATATATCCCTTAACGGTACATCGGTAGGGCTAATGCGCGTTGACGCGGTCCATTCGTTGCCAAACCTGAAAACTTATCACAATACTTTCAGGGTGTCGCACTTTACATCAGATTGCAATGTACGCCAAGGGTTAGCGCACGGCATTTAAGCGACTATTAACGTTTTATTACATGTCCCAATTGCGTGAGGCAACCAATTCTGTACACGTATTTAGGCAAATTCCCGCGAATTTTGTACCGCAAATTTTATCAGTCTCTACTATATTTAATTTATGAATAGTACCAACACGAGTCTCTCGTATTGGTTGTCCATCTTCTAATTGCGAGCCTAAGTAGCCATTGAACTCACATTCAAGCATTCATCGCTACGATAAAGTACTGCTTTAACGCAAGGGGGTCTTTCTATGCCCATTCGTGAAATTTCCGAGGATTTCTCTATCGATGATATCGTGCCTTATTTCCAACCCATCGTTGACTTACAAAGCCAAGGTGTATGGCGTTATGAGTGTCTAGCACGCTTAATTACTCAAGGTGATAAAACTTTTCTGCCTAGCGAATTCCTCTACCTTATAGAACGAGAACAACACGTAAACACGCTAGCAGCGAGCATGTTCGTGCAGTGCGCCAGTTATTTTCACGACGTCATCATTCCTTGGAATATCAATATAACCGCTAATGATCTCCACAACGAAGAACTTACCAATACCCTTATCACCCATTTAGCAAGCTACCCCACGCCCGAACGCGTAAGCATTGAAGTGAGTGCTTCTACTGCCCTATCCAATCCGAAAAGCCTCACTGCGTTTATCGAAAAAAGTATGCACGTGGGACTGGGGGTTTTCATCGACAACGTTGGGTCATGCCCAGGCAATATACGTGCGCTAATGAACTTGCCGGTTCGAGGGATTAAGCTTGCAGGCGGGCTAATCAAACACTACGACGAACAAGAAGCGGTGAGGGAATATGTAGACTATTTACTCTCGCTATGTGAAAGACATGGCGTTAGCACTATTGCCGAGCACGTTGAAGATGAGGCGCATTTAGAAAGAGTGAAGCGACTGCCTATACGTTATGCGCAGGGATATGTGTTTAGTCCGCCCATGGCGAATGTACGAAGTGCCACTGCGCGCCATTAACGGGTATTTACCCCAGAACTAAAGCAAACGGGGCGAGATGTTCATCTCGCCCCGCTATCATTAGTTATCAGTGGTTCTAGCTGATAAGGTTGAATCAGCTTTCTTCACTACGACAGTTTAGCTGCCAGCACGATTGACCGCTACCTCTGTACTTTCGCTCAAACGGCGTCATATGATTATCGCCGGTGACTTCAGATAAATCAGACACCATGCCGTAATGTTTAGCCGCTTGCGCAAATTCCATTAAATAAATAAGCCAATTGCTGCGCACCTCAATATTAGGGGTTATTGCCATTAAATCGACCATAGCCGCACTTCCATGCCAGCGCTTTTGAACCTGCGTCTTTTTAGGATAGGGGTTCGGATACAGCAAAAAGTGCTGAGTCACGTTCCAATTAGACTGCTTTACTAAGCGCCAAAAGTCATTCACATCTGCACGAATAACCCGATAGTTGTCTTGCTGTGCGCTGTAATGCTCGTGTTTATCCACCCGCAGCGCCGACTTATCAATACCGATAACACGCGCATTGGGGTTAGCTCTTGCAATATTCGCCGTACTTTCGCCAACACCACAGCAAGAATCTAGGATAACCTCACCGTTAAAACCATTACCGATATCAAGCCACGCACTCACTTCGTCAAAAGCTGCTTGTGTATGATCGCTAATCGGTCGCTTATTTTCACTTGCTTGATACTTCTTCACTAAGTCGTCTAACTTGTCGTGAATACCTACCTGCGAGGTGGTGATTTCTCTTGAGTTACCACTTGCCATCAGCTACGAATACCTTTACCTGTTTTAAGTAGGTAGTACGCTACGCTGAATAACAGCGCATTGAAGCCTACCAGCAATGTGAGCGATAAGGTCACGTTTACGTCAGAGACCCCTAAGAACCCATAACGAAATCCGTTAACCATATACACAACCGGGTTCGCCTTACTCACCCACTGCCAGAACTCAGGCAATAGGGTAAGTGAATAAAACACACCACCTAAGTAAGTTAACGGTGTTAATACAAACGTTGGAACCACGCTAATATCATCAAAGGTCTTCGCAAATACCGCATTAATTAAACCCGCAGTCGCAAACAAGGTAGAAGTGAGTAACAACGTGAGCGCAATAATGCCCAAATTGTGTATTTGAACATCAACGAAAAACAACGACACTAAGGTAACGATAATACCTATCAGTATGGCGCGGGCCACGCCGCCGCCCACATACCCAAGAATGATGACCGAAGTGGGTACTGGTGACACCAACAGCTCTTCAATATTGCGCTGAAATTTAGCACTAAAAAATGAAGACGACACGTTGGCGTAGGAGTTTGTGATCACCGACATCATAATAAGACCGGGCACAATAAACTCCATGTAAGTAAAACCGCCCATTTCGCCAATACGATTACCAATAAGGCTACCGAATATAACGAAGTACAAACTCATTGTAATAGCTGGCGGCACAAGGGTTTGTACCCATATGCGCAAAAAGCGCGTGCATTCTTTTATCCAAATGGTGGTAAGCGCCACATAGTTTTGCTTAAACCAACCCACGTTTTGTTCTGTGTTCATTTGTGTACTTTCAGTTTTCATATTGTCACCTTTACCTATTGTGGGTTTAGCCAGCTTGCTTCGCTGATTCAACTAAACGCACAAATAGCTCTTCAAGGCGATTTGATTTATTGCGCATGCTCATCACTTGAATACCCTTTTCACTTAGCTGCGTGAAAACAGGGTTCAACCCTTCGGTTTTCTCAACGTCAACTTCTAGGGTGTGATCGTCAATTAGCCGGTGTTCAAAGCCCATTAGCAGATTATCTGTCGTCAACATCCCATCTGGAATTTTGATATCCAATACAAAGGTTTCCAGACTTAACTTAGAAAGCAAAGCTTTCATGCTGGTGTTCTCGACAATGGTGCCCTTATTAATAATGGCGATATTGCGACACAGCATTTCGGCTTCTTCTAGGTAGTGGGTAGTGAGTATGATGGTAATCCCCTGACGGTTAATCTCTTCCAAGAAGCCCCACATTGAGCGACGAATTTCAATATCTACACCCGCGGTTGGCTCATCTAGAATAAGCAATTTCGGCTCATGCATAAGTGCTCGAGCTATCATCAACCTGCGCTTCATACCGCCAGATAGCTCACGCGCGCGGGCGTCCCGTTTTTCCCACAGATCTAACTGGGCTAGGTATTTTTTAGCGCGCTCTTTTGCAATACTGCGCGGCACACCGTAGTAACCCGCCTGATTTAATACAATTTGCAGTACGGTTTCAAACTGGTTGAAGTTGAACTCTTGTGGCACCAGTCCAATGCAGGCTTTTGCTTGCTCTTTTTGCGTTGTGAGGTCATAACCAAACACTGAAACGCTGCCGTTGGTTTGGTTGACGAGTGAGCTGATAATACCAATAGTGGTAGATTTACCCGCGCCATTAGGGCCGAGTAATGCGAAGAAGTCCCCTTCTTCTACTGTGAGGTCGACGCCTTTTAATGCCTGTACGCCACCTTTGTAGGTTTTGGTTAACCCTTTAATGTCCAACGCTTTCATGATTTGCCCGTAGTGAGAGTGTGACCACTAAGACGTATTGACCTTTGATGCACACCAAAGGTCAGCACGCCCTAACCAACTTGAGTGAGATGTAGCTATCTTGAGCTAACAATGTATAGCAAATGAAGTGTAACCCAGTTCATGCTATTAAATGAATACACTCGCGTTTAGTGGTTGCTTAAAACAGTTTAAGCTTTCGCATAATTGATTTACTAAGTGAGAGCGGAAACACCTTTTTTCAACCCCAATAAAAAAGCGCTGCGTACCGTTGGGGTAGCACGCAGCGCAAAGGGTAGCTATAAGCCAATTGAGACTTTTACGTAGAAGTTCAGCCTTACCGCTTCCACGGCACTGTTTCACGCTTAAATTTCAATAAAAGATGGAGAAACAGTACAACCTGCCATGCTCGTTTGGTGCACTTAAAAGCTTTACACTGAACTCAACAGACAACAGCTATTAAACGCGGTATACATGGCAAAAAAAGCGCGCAATTGTGGAAATGTGGTGGTGATTTAAAATGCCTGTACAATCAGCATGTAGAGGAACGCGCAGAGCCTTATTCAAAGTCGCGTTTCTCAATGTTATACCAGCTAAAATTTCACGATGGCCACTCGCAAATATGGCGTAAATGAGGCAGGCTTGAGGATTTTATGCCGAACTTAGGCAACAGCTGCCATTCATAGGTATAGTGTGCGCTCTATCAGAATTATATTTGCGGGTTAATGTATGCCAAAGACAATTGCATTAGTGGAAGATGACGCGGCCATTCGCGAAAATTACATTATGGCGCTTAAAGCGCAGGGCTATAGCGTGAATGCCTATGAGGACAGGCCTTCTGCTGCTGAAGCGTTTAACCACACCTTACCCGACTTAGCCATTATCGATATTGGTTTGAAAGACGAAATAGAAGGTGGCTTTATGCTGTGCCAGCAACTGCGAGGCCTGTCCCAAACCCTACCTATCATCTTTTTTACTGCAAGAGATAACGATGTAGATACTATCAGCGGCCTTAGAATGGGAGCGGATGATTACCTGACCAAAGATATCAGCATGGCCCACTTGCTTGCGCGAATTGCCGCCTTGTTCAGGCGTACAGATTTACTTGCCGCGCCAACAGAGCAAAAAGATGAACTAAAAGTTGGCGACTTAAAAGTAGACGTGTCCAGAATGACGGTAAGCTGGCAAAACCAGCCCGTTCTATTAACGGTGACAGAGTTTTGGATGCTGCATGCGCTCATTAAGCGCCCAGGTCATGTGAAAAGCCGCCAACAGCTAATGGATGAGTCCAGAATGGTAGTAGACGACACCACCATTACCTCGCATATCAAACGCATGCGTAAAAAATTTGTGCAGCTTGACCCAAACTTCGATCATATCGACACCGTGTACGGCATGGGATATCGCTGGCAACTGTAGCTGGCTTTCGACTAAGACCGCGTTTCATCTGATCAAAAGATAAGGGCAACCGACTAAAAACATGGGATTTCGCTTTTCAATACGCCTTCAGCTTATGGTGCTGTCGCTGTTCTTATTCACCATTCCCTACTTAGGTTATAACTACGTTTGGGAGCTTGAGCAGTATCTGCGAAACGGTCAAGAACAAACCATGATTGGCACGGCGCGAGCCGTTGCCACTGCGCTTCATGAGCGTCCCGCTTTATTTGATAGCCAGTCTGCGTATCTTCAAGACGTACGTCCTGGCACAGATCTTTACGCGCCTCCTATCCCATCCCCCATTCGACTGGATGGTGAACTCAATGACTGGCAGCAAGTCAGTGAGTTAATGAGTGAGTATGGCAGTAGCGAAGTTATTGAGTATTACAATGGCTATGCGGGTGAACCCACCAGCTTGTCGTTTAAGCATATGGTGGGGCGCTACGGTCAATTTCTGTATGCCATGTTTGAAGTCAGTGATGACGTGCTGCTGTGGCGGCAACCCAATAGTTTAAGCGTAGAAACAGGCGACCACCTGCTTGTGGGCATGGAAACCCCACAGGGTGAATTAGCAAGATATGTTGTTGCTCCTTATGAAAGTGGCTGGGTAAATGCGTATAAGCTCGCAGACAACACAACGACCACACGGGCAATAGAGAACGCACTCTCTATTCAGGGCCGCTGGCAAGAGACAGCCACAGGCTACAACATTGAACTGCGCTTTCCGCTATCTATGACCACAGGCGGCTTGGCATTTTCAATTGTCGATGTAGACGACAAGGCAAGTCGATTGAAGCAGTACGCGTTAGGTACGGCGAATACAAAAGAGCTCGCTGAATTAGGTACTGTTATCACCCCTTCCCCTGAAATTGAGCGCATTCTGGCAGGTTTAAAATATGCCGATTCACGGGTGTGGGTCGTAGACAAACACAAACGGGTACTCGCTCGCGCTGGTGATATTCAATCAGCAACGGGCATTGAAGTAGATGAACAAGAAACCTCTTCCAATGCAGTTTGGCATTGGATAGAAAGTGAGTGGTTACTTCCACTTTATTATCAGATTCTTACGCGACCACCAGCTGACTTCATCGACGAGCTAGACGATGCTTATGCATTGGTAGGGCAGGATTTAGGCACGGCGCTGAATGGCCAACCCGATTCACTATGGCGTTTGTCACCCGATAACAAAGCCATAGTGCTTTCCGCTGCCTACCCTATTTTTATTGAAGGCAACGTAATGGGTGCGGTTGTTGTAGAGCAAACCACTAACGGTATTCGTACGTTACGGAACCGGGCGTTAGAACAACTCTTTCACGTTATCTTGGCAGTGATGACCATAGGTACATTGGGTCTACTGCTGTTCGCGACGCGAATTTCAAACCGCATTCGCTCCCTTCGCGATAACACCGAAGCTGTGATTGATGATAATGGCAAAATCATTGGAACCCTGCCGGTATCCAATCAACGTGATGAAATTGGTGATTTGTCCCGTTCATTTGCGGATGTGCTTTCGCGGTTACAGCAGTACAACTCCTATTTAGAAAACATGGCGTCCCGCTTGTCTCACGAACTCAGAACGCCCATTGCCGTGGTAAAATCATCGCTGGATATGCTGACTCAGGTTAATGACGCCAACCAACAAGCCGTTTTTGTTGAGAGGGCGCAATCAGGAGTGAACCGCCTAAGCACCATATTAAATAGTATGAGTGAAGCCACCCGATTAGAACAGGCCATTCAGCAAGAAGATTTAGAGCCATTCGACTTAGTTAAGGTGATATCTGGCTGTATTGCTGGTTACGAGCATGCCTATAGCCATCGACGCTTTAGTTTCACCCACAATGCTGATACTGCGCGCATAATTGGCTCACCCGAACTTACTGCGCAAATGTTCGATAAAATTATCGCTAACGCCGTAGATTTCAGTGAAAAAGAAAGTGAAATCCAAGTCAGCATTACGGTTAAGGACAAGCAAGCTGAGTTAACCATCAGTAATACCGGGCCGCTCCTTCCTGAAGGAATGAAGTCACAGCTACTCCAGTCTATGGTCTCGGTGAGAAAAGAAAACGATGTGCAAAATGCCTCTTCACCGCACTTGGGGCTGGGGCTTTACATTGCCAATATCATAATGACCTTCCACAAAGGTCAGTTATCGTTAGCCAACAGAAAAGATGGCACAGGTGTGGTGGTTAGTGCACGCTTTCCGTTAATGTAGTTGGGTGAAACAACCCATTCGCTAAACCTAGAGTTAACGTGTGATGAACTTGGCTGAATACTTAGAGGCTCTTGCACCTAGATAGGCATTCTAACAGCGTTCTGCCTTGCTTAGCCTTTATTATCAATAATGGCAAAAATAAAGGCCAAAAGGTAGAACGCCAGCTTTCGCTAAGGGGTATACGATGCTGAAATGCTGCGTTAGCGTTTAACTTTGTGCAACTTCAATCAAATTAAACTTGGTTGCATCATCGCCCTTAACAAGCACACGACACTGCCCCCAACTTTCAGGTATTTTCCAGACATGCCCCTCTGCAACCGTAAATTTCTCACGGTGTGATTCGCAACGCACTTCCACCGTGTCTAAATCGCCTTTAATATCATTAAACGCAAATTGGCTTCGCACTAATGTATGGAACCAGTTGCCATTTTCACCAATAGTAACGGGCACTTCTAAGTTTTGATTCGACGCAATAGCCGTTTCGATTTGTTCGATAATTGGTGTTATTTCCTCAATACGTGTTTGCTGATCATCCATTTCTTTAAGTTTGCTGAATGACGATAACGCGTCGGCAAAGAGCCCTCGTTGGCTATCCAAGATTATTTTTCGCTGCAATGAATAGGCAACATAGTTTTCATCGAACACCATATTTTTATCGCGCTTGCTGCCATTGCTGGAAAGTATACGTCCGATACTTTGCACTTCTCTTTCAACATCACCCAACTTATTTGCAATCTGCGAATCCAAGTTGAGCAGCCAGGTATTTTCGTAGCGATTTAAAGTATCCCAGTCTTTGAGCTCGCTTAATGCCGCCTCCGCAGCGTCTATATCACCAGCTTGAAAAAGTGCATCCGCGTCTTTGTAAGCGCTGACAAATTTTCGCGATGCGCCAGTACGCCCACCTAAAACAAAATCCATTTGCACACTTTGATGGCATTGCTGAGTAGGCTCGCCGTCTTTGACTGCAGGTTCGAACTTCCATTTTTTAACCGCGCTTAATGCACTTTTCTTGAACGCACTGTTGCCGAAGAAGTCATCCACTACAGGGTCTTTAACTCTCCCTTCTTCGTCGACAACATAACTCATTCTCACCCAGCCCTCTTGGCCTTTTCTGGCGGCTTGTGCAGGATATCGAGGATTAGCTCTCTCAATGGGCATGGCAGGTTGAAAAGCGGTGATGCGCGTTACTTCGTTCTCTTTTGCCTCTTCCAGCGCCTTTTTCTCGACTTCGTCGCAGGGAATACTCAATTCCTGCGCTATCGCATTTCCGCTAATTACTGAAGTACACAAAGTGGCGAAAACAAACGCTAATTTGCTTAAGGGGAGACGGGTTGGCTGCAATACATTGCTAACTATATCTGCTTTGTTCCATTGAGTTCTTTTCATATTTATCATCCGTAATTAAAGCTAAATAATTATCTTAACATTTACGTTTTTAGTAGTGGTTTGCTTGAATATCAAGCTGACCTCAAAATGTAAGGCTAGGATTTTTTCGAGGAATTCTCAAGTGAAGCATCTGGCACGTTTTTAATCATCATCTGCTCTTTTCGTTTCATCATCATCTTAGCCAGTCGTCGCATACTCACCGTGGTATCTTTCTCATCGACGATATCTACACCTAGTAAGCGTTCCAATAAGTCTTCCAAGGTGAGAACGCCTTCTAGGCCACCGTACTCATCAACCACCAACAGCATATGTACATGCTTATTAATAAAGTGCTCGAATGTGACGGATAAAGGCATAGTATTCAACACGGTAACCATGTCTTTGGCATATTCAGATAATGGCTTATCGGTATTACCCCGAGCTTGTGCCACCAATAGATCTGAACGCATAACAAAACCTGTTATGTTTTCAGAATCACTGTCTTCAAAGACAGGAATACGGGAAAACTCAATGTTAGCGTGTTTGTGAAAAAAACCTTCTACCGTCATCGATTCCGACACCTTAAATAGCGCCGTGCGATGAGTGATAGCATCTTTCACTTTAAGTTCATGCAGGCTCAACAGGCTCTGTAAGAAGGCCGCCTCATGATTGGCTAGCTGCCCCTCTTGCCCTGACAACTCTGCCATAGCATGCAGTTCGCTTCGACTTAATCCGCGAAGGGGGCTGTCTTCTTTAAAACCCTTTGTCATTAATTCAGACATTTTCACAAACGGCATAAGTACGATTGAAAGATATTTAAGAAAATATGCCGTTACCGGCGCTAGTGCTCGCCAATAGGTTGCGCCAAGGGTTTTAGGAATAATCTCAGAGAAAATCAGAATGAGCAGGGTAAGTATCGCTGAAATGATACCTAAATAAGCGTCGCCAAATACTGCCGCGGCTTGAGCTCCAGCACCTGCTGCGCCCATTGTGTGGGCTATCGTATTAAGGGTCAAAATTGCCGATAACGGTGTGTTAATGTTATCCGTTTGTTCACGCAACAGTGCACCACTGGCTTTGCCCTCTTTCTCTAATACAGAGATGTAAGCAGATGAAACACTTAGAATTACAGCCTCTGCAATGGAGCACAAAAAAGAAAAGCCCAGTGCGATGAAGACGTACACAATAAGTAAAAGCATGTAATTATTCCAAGCGTCCTTGTAGGTTTAAACGCATTTTATTTTTAATTAGTTAAGCGACTATTATGGATAATAGAGCGGGATATACAAGCGCTCAATGTATATCATTTGAGCGCTTAGTTAATGAGAGGGAAACGTAAACGTAACGATTACCCGCAACACGCCGAGTGTTGTTCGTGGTTATGGCGGTTTTGCTGCAGCTTCTTCACACCTAGCCTTAACATTAACCCCGCCAAGACAATCGCACATAGCGCGTAAATTACTTGAACATCTGCACCATGTTCATGAACGTGACTTTGGGTTTTAATCATTGACGATAGAGAAAATGATGCCACTAAGTAGTTAAGTAAGTAGCCGAAACCTATGCTTGCAGATATCACACTGAACAGATAGAGCACTAACGTTCGTGTACCCATTTCTTGCTTTATCATACCCATGGTTGAGACGTTAGTGGCTGGACCTGCCATCAGAAACACCAGAATTGCACCAGGTGATAACCCTGCCGCAAGAAAACCTACAGCCAACGGCGTGGAAGCGGTAGCGCATATGTACATGGGAATACCGATGATCGCCATAACAAGCATGGCAATAACACCATCTCCCCATTGGGTAAGAAAGTCTGTGGGCACCCAGGTCTTAATGGCGGCTGCTAGTGCTAAACCCACTAATAACCAAACCACAATATCTTCAAGTAACTTTCCACTAGCGTAAGCAAGCACGCTTGTGATTTTCGAAGGTTGAGACTTGGCTGGTAATGCTTCCTCGCTGACTTGGCTATGAACCGCTTTCTTTTCACCACCACAACAAGAAGACGCGACCTGAGCTTTAGGCTCTGGTTTAGGTTCAGGCTTGGACCCACAACAAGATGACGACTGCATCGCTTCGGCTTGACCTAGCTGCGCTTCTTTTTTCTCATCTGCTTCTGCGAAAAAGCGTACCATTAAGCCCGCATAAATGGCGCTTAAAATAGCCGCAACGGGTCTGACAATAGCATAGAGGGGGCCGAGCAATGCATAAGATACTGAGACGCTGTCCACGCCAGTTTCAGGGGTAGAAACCAAAAATGAGATGGTCGATGACTTCGACGCGCCGCTACGCCTAAGGCCTAAGGCCGCAGGGATAACGCCACAAGAACACAGAGGTAAGGGCGCACCAATTATGGCAGCTTTGCTAATTGAACCGAACGATGAGCTGCCCATGTGCTTTTCTAAAAACGAAACGGGTACCAATTCGTGCATGATACCTGCCACCAGCAAACCTAGAAGTAGCCAGGGCGCGGATTCAATAAAAAGCGCTAGGAAATTTTGTCCAAGTAAAATGATATCTGACACAACGCCTCGCAGGTTATTTTGTTCTAGAAGACTTTTGTAAGCAGTACCTTCAACAACAAGAATAACGATGTTTTAAAACGCTAATTATAATAACAGATATGCGGTATGACAGAAAATCGACAATATTGATTAAGAGGACAAACAGGAGGAGAAGTTACTTGAGCGGAAAGAAAAATGGCCAGTACAAATGCACTGGCCAAATGTTGACTGTCTCGTAAGTGTGATTTTAAACCACGAGGTCAACCATGAAAAAACGCTAAGCGTATTACTTACTTTTCAAGCTGCTCTTTATGCGCCGATTCTCTTTTAAGCTTCGACACTACTGAGAAAGCTTCAAGCATTACGAGTACGGATACAATGAGTACTACCGCATCTAAGAACACTAGCAGGTAGTTACCTTCAACATAGTACTCTTTAAGCTTAATAAGACCTGCAAAGAATGCCATCACCAGTACAAATACCATAGGGATTAGCGTGTACTTAGCTGGTCGACCTAACTTGATCAACATAACCGAGATAACTAACAGTGTTAAACTGGCTAGGATTTGGTTAGTTGAGCCGAATAGAGGCCAGATGATCATGCCGCCGCTTCCCGACGCGCCACCGGCACCGAAGGCCAATAGTAAGCAGCATCCAACAGCAACAAGTGTTGCAACCACACCGTTCTTAAGTGCACCGATAGAGTAAATATCGCCCCACTCCTGAATAATATAGCGCTGTAGACGCACACCTGAGTCCATGGTGGTACCGGCAAATAGTACAACCATTACCGCTAGAATTGTTGAAGAGAAATCTACTGGCAGTCCCCAGCCTTGCTGAATCAAGTTTGCTCCGCCTGTGATAAATGCACCTACGCTGCCCGCGCCTAAGTGGCTATATACTTCGTGCCACTCTTCTGGCGATGCGGCAAACGCCACGCCACTCACAGCAACGATTGTGATAAGCGCTAGTGAGCCTTCACCTATTGCACCTAGGTAGCCTACGAAGCGTGCGTCTGTCTCTTTATCAAGCTGCTTAGAGCTGGTACCTGAAGATACAATTCCGTGGAAACCAGAAACTGCACCGCAGGCAATAGTCACGAATAATAAAGGAATAAGGCTTGGCGAGTCGACGGCGGTTTGGGCGTTGAATGCTGGTGCCGTGATATCTGGCATAGCAAAGAATACCGCACCGTAAAGTAGGAACAAGCCAACAAGTAGCTGCATACCGTTAATAAAATCACGTGGCTGCAATAACATCCATACCGGAAGCAATGATGCTATAGCGGCGTAAACGAATAGGATAATGATCCAGTTGGCTTTATCAGCTAAGCCAAACATGGTTTCCGGTAGGCTAAGTGGGATATAGCTACCTGCATATACAGATGCATATAAAACAATAATACCTACTATGCACAGAGGTATAAGGCTGAAATTACGTTTTAGTAATTGACCTATTACCAGCGCTACAGCAATTGCCATCCAGGCAGGGAATACGGCATTTGGTTGGGATACAAACGAGTTAGCGATAACCACGCCGAATACCGCGTTAACCATTAGGAGCACTAGGAAGATCACTATCATAAACAGTGAACGAGAGCGTTTTCCGATAACGGTTTCTGACAACGCGCCCATAGACTTACCTTTGTGACGCGCACTCGCCCATAGGGCACCCATATCATGTACACCAGCGAATAAAATGGTACCAAATACAACCCAAAGCACTGCTGGAACCCAACCCCAATAAACAGCGATGGCTGGGCCTACAATTGGCGCTGCACCCGCTACGGAAGTGAAATGGTGCCCCCACAACACGACTTTATTGGTGGGAACATAATCCACCCCATCTTTCATCGTGTGAGCTGGTGTTACAAAACTATCATCCAACTTAAAAATTCGGCTCGCGATAAATTTAGAATACACGAACCAACCGAGCAACATTCCGATGATGCCCAGTATTACAATGGCAATAGACTGCATACTGTCGTCCTAATTTGTTTTACCAATAGGTTTCTAGGGCCTGTTAATCTTTGGTGTACGAATTTTGGTTTAAACGTACAGCAAAGGTCAGCAGCCCCTAGCCCGTGGATTATCTTTTTTTCAGTTCAAACACTACACCAATTAGCGGTGAAGAAAGGTCATACCTGAGTAAGAGATTACCTATTTGAGGTATGCCCAACGTACTGTTGCGCGTATTTAAACATGCGCCGAGGCAAGGGCCTTACGAATTAGACTAAAGTCTAACGTAAAGAATAAGAATTAGCTTCACTGAATGGAGATTTTTATTGGAAACGCACGCTCGAAAAGCCATAACGTTCAATGTGTAACCAGTTTGCTATTGTGCGATGCTGTTATGTCGTTGAGCGAGAAGCTATGCGCTATTCCAATCGAGTGCAAGGGGGGTCTTATCACTCTCTTTTTGCTACTTTTCTCTTTATCGTTACGTCGCTTTACTAAACAAATATCGCTTTTGTTAAATTGTCTTAATAAAGGTCGCGATGATAACGCCCTTCGTCAGCTAGCACATTGTATGCTTGTTCCTCAAGTATAGACCGCAACGCTTTATCAACGCCTTGGCCCATTCCCTCAAAGTGACCACATACATATACTTGTCCGGTATCACCTAAGAAGGATTTTACCTCATCTCGCTGCTCTACGAGGCGCTGTTGAACATAGCCCCCGTTTTCTTGACGGGAGAAAATCACTGACTTTTTGAAAATACAGTCACTATTTTGAAAAGGCGATAGTGTTTTATCTAGCACGTCATCTTGCGCAGGATTACGCTCGCCAAAAAATATCCATACTGGCCCTGCGTTCTCAAGTAGTGCGCGCTTTGCAAGCTGTGCTCGTACCCCCGCAATACCGCTACCCGCCGCAATCAAAAGCAATGGGCACATTGTGTCTGCAATAATCGCGCTGGTATTTTTACGAATGTAGGCCTGTACTGACTGAGAAAGAGGCAAGAAACGAGTAAGTAAGCCTGAACCTATCCCGAGTTGGCCGTTGTCTTTAACCAGCTGTCGAACTACAAGCTTTACGTCGTGCTCTTGTGGTACCGACGCTATGGTGTAGCTTCGGCTAACTGTTGGTTCCCCTGCTGGCTGAGGAATAAGTACTTCCAACACGTCACCCGCTTCCCATTGTTCATGTAATTCTTGTGTCTGATTAGAATGGTCAACGTTCAACGACAAGCCGAACAGGCCTGGCGACGCTGGGTTTGAAGGTTTGCTCTCAGAGTGGTTAGAGGGTTGGTTTGAAGTCTCGCCAGAAGCTAGACTTATTTCGTTTAATTGAACCCGATTTTTCAGTGTGAAAGCATGGGTGGGGTGTTGCTCATCCTGTGGCAAGGCACCAAGCAAAGACAAATGCTCACCTTTCCCTGAATCTAATGTCGTTAGCGGAGAAAGCGCACGTGCACCTAGTGCACTGATATTATCGAACAACGTGACTGCGAATTGGCAAAACGCGGCGTATTGCTTATCGCCTAATCCCACCACTTCAAAAGATAGATGGGACAGGTAATCAGATTGATTCGACGACGCCTTTTTTAGCGCTTTACTAAAGGTTCTGCCCGCATCAGGGGGCTCGCCTTCACCGTAGGTACTCACAACAAAAATGACTTTCGACACACTACTTAACGTGTTGAGTTTCAAAGATGCCATGGACACTACCGACGTTTGCTCTTGCTGTGATAGCGCAGCGGCCTTCGCGCGGGCAATTTTTTCAGCCGTACCAGTTTGACTTGCGTATACGACAAGGGTCTCCTCGCCTGTTACCGCATAGCTGGTTTGCTTTTTATGCTTAAAAAATAACACCGCTACCCACAGCAAATACAGGCCAATGCTTAATAGTGCTATGAGTAGACGGTGTGTTTCTGTCATGTGCTTATCTATTATACTGCTCTATTGGAATAGCTGAAGGCTTAAGAGGCTGTTATTCCCTAATCTTTAAAGAACGATTACAGCCCCTAGCTGCTCAAGGCTATTACAGTGGAAGTACTTCAAATGTGCCTGAGTAGCTACCGTTACGAGACGTTGCTGGCTTTTGCGCTTTATCGTCTTCATAACCAATTTCTACAAAATACATTCCGGCTTGCGGCCATGTAATTTCAATCTGACCATTTTTGTCAGACGTGACTTTAATCGTTTCCTGATCATTTCTGTAGCGCATACCACCGCGCACAACTTCCACCTCGGCGCCAACCGCAGGCTCACCGTCAATAAGTAACTTGAACGTTGCCGTTTCGGTGGCGAATAAATCATTAGGGTGAGTCACTGGCACTAGTTCTAAGCCCACATTTTCAGGCGTAAATACCTTACTCGATGGCGCGCCAAGAGTGACAAAGGTCTCTACACGTCGAGAGCTTTGCACTACGCGAAGGTCTTTTGCTTCTTTTGGTACGGCGGTAGCAAACTCTTCAGGCTTATATTCTTCACCACGGCCCGGCCACATCTTACGCTTGCCTTCTTCATCTCGCCAAAAAGCGCGAATACCGCTGCTGGCAGAGGCAAGTTTGTATGTACCTTCTTTATCTAGTTTCAAATCAAACGTGGTCCGATACTTTCCGCGCGCCATATTTTCCACTTCAACAGCTTCGCCGTCTGGCGATTGAACCACTAAGTTACTGGCGTTCATTGCGAAGTGGTCAGGGTGAAAAATAGTATTTGAAATAGCAGCATCAAACGTCACGTAAGCTTCTTCACCTGATAGTACGGTAGAGCTAGGAAGTAACCACGCGCGATGCGCACTGGCTGAAAATGACACGGCAAGTGTTGCTGCTAGCGCAATGGCTGAAGCTTTTACTGATAGTTTTTTCATAATGTCCTCTTATTGGATCTCTACTGAGTGAGCGTTGAATTAGCGCCTCAGCAGATTAGTCTTCCAGACGCAGTACTACACGCCCAAGTTCTGAATTTCCTTTCACCTCTACCGGTAGTGACGCAGCAGATAGCGGTAATGAAAATGGCAGAGACAGTACTTCTCTTCCGCCTACTTCTCGTGATGCCTCAACGCGAAGCGTGTAATCGCCCTCTGGCAGTTCTGCTAACGCTTTATTTAGCTGCGAATCAAGACTGTAATCGCCTGGGCCTTTTGTTGCACTGGTAAGTCCGTCATAAGGCAAATCAAGGCTTCGCCCACCACGACGCCACCATTGGCGCAAGTCTTTAAGCCACTCTTTCCCTTTGTCTTCACGCATTTCAACGTCGTACCATACGGCGACTTGAGTAGCCTTGCGTTTACTGTCTTCAATCCACACGGCAAGATAAGGTTTGTGATATTCAGCCACATCAAGTTGAGGCACAGTCACGTCCAGTTTGGCTTGACTCGCCGCGTGGATAGCACCAGAGGCAAATGTCATACTCAATAACGTCGATGCGATCACTGCGCCTTTTCGCATTTTCATGTAAACACTCCTTAAAATTGTGTAGGTAAGTGCCACTAGCGTCGCGCTAGTGCACAAACAGTAAAATAATGACAAACGGGATGAGCACACCGAGCGTAGTAATGGGCCAAGTAGACGCGCGTGTTTTCGAGTGACGCATTAATAGTTGCAGCCCAGTTACGCTAAAAATAATGCAGGCAACAGCGAAGATATCGATAAACCAGCGCCAGGCATTTCCCGTGTTCCGCCCTTTATGCAGGTCATTGAAATAAGATATCCATCCTCTATCAACGTTTTCATAAGTCACTGTGCCTAGTTCAGCATCTACTGCAATCCAACTATCAGCACCGGGTCCGGGCCACGCAGCATAAAATTCAATACCATCCCACTCTCCCGTCACCGATGAAGGTAATGAAATGCCCTCTTGCGACTGCATAAACGCGACGAGTTCGCTTGGAATGGCTATGTCACCGGTGTCCAGAGAAACCAATTGTTCGACAACCAACGGTGGTAAGCTTGATTCAGCTGACGTTACAGTTCTGTTCGCTGGAATGTCTGCAGCGTGATTTAGCGTAATCCCCGTTAGGGCAAATAACATCATCCCGACCAGACAGACTGCGCCACTAATCCAATGCCATTGGCGGATGCCGCCTAAAGAAAAACTCATAATTTCGTTGCTAACTCTCTGTACTACTCGGTGATATTGATTAATTCAACGGGCTAGATAATACAGATATTTCCACCCTTTTCAATGTAAATGAGATTTATTCTCATTATTGTATTTTTTGCACAACAACCTTTAAGCATTGCTTTATTTTTCACCCAAACGAGGCCCCCAAAAAGCCGCAAGCAACAGGTAATTGCACACCACGGTGTAAAGGGTAGGTAAATAGGTAAACGTTGCTGAAACCATCACGCTTGCAAGCTGTAAAAGCCCTATCCATACCACCACGCCAATTTCGGTCTTCCACACGTCTATGCAGTTCATGAGGCTTATTGCCATAAGCAAATACGCCAAACTATGAAGCACAATTAAAAGTAGTGGTGAAGGTGTACTGGTTAGTCGAGTGATACCGGCATGCTTCTTGTTGCCAAGCGAGAGTAGTAAGAAACTCAAATAAGTAAGCACAAATGCGAACACCACATCCAGAATGATACTCATATTAATGCCTCGCTGTTGTCACCTTGCGGCTTGTCTTGGCGAGCTCTGTCTTTTCGCTTTGGTGACGGTGCGCTGTTTACCCGTTTTGCTTTCACGGCTTTGGCTTTTGTGACGTGGTAAGCAGCATAGCCGAGTACTGCCGCAAGTGTTATGCACATAAGGTCAAAACTCACTCTCAAGCTATCACCATTTGCAACCGCAAAACCCAGTCCTGTTACTGAGGTGAGGTGGTCAAGCAAAGGGACAAGCGCAAACAACACTGCTGCAAAGCCAAGTTGAATAGCCCACCCTTTTTTGTCTCGCCAAATAAACCCTGCAACCACACACACCAGCCATATTGCAAAAAACACCTTAATTTCCCATAAGCTTCGAGACGTTAGATCAGCAGGAAGTAGCCTGTTTACCCAAAAGTAGCCGCCGGTTGCACACATTAACCCTGCAATGCTGCCTATGTTGCTGCCCCTGACCAGTTCAAAACCAAACTCTCCAAGCTGTTGCTTTGCCCGTTTTACTACCCACAAAACAGAGCCCGTTCCCACCATAATGGTACCCAGAATACCGGCAAAAAATAGTAACCAGCGAGTGAGGGTATCGGCGAAGCGCGCTTGATGTAGCATATCCAAATAGTTATACGTCGCCTGGCTGGCGTTAGCGGCCACTGACGCCGGGCGCTCGTTTATGACTTCGCCTTGTGCGTTAAACACCAGTGCACTACTTCCCCCACGCCCCGCACTTAATTGCGTTCGATTGTTTCCGCTTAGCGTAAACTGAGCGTTAGGTTTACCCGGGTGAGTGATAGATAAGTTTTCAACCGGCACCTGCCATGTATTTTCGGCGTGAGCAATCATCGAAGAGATGGGTAAGGCCAATAAGGCATTAATGTCTGGTGAAGCTAGATTATGCTGCTGCGCATTCTGTCGTACTTCTGTACCTTGAGGACGGTGCCGCACGCGCTCCTCGCTGTTAAAAGGCAATAGCGTGGCGCCTAATAGAATCAAACCAGAAAAAGTGATCATGATATGAAAAGGTAGTGCTAGTACCGCACTAATGGCGTGCCCATCTATCCAGCTCAGCAGCTTCTTCTTTGGCCTGAACATAAAGAAATCGGCAAAGATTTTTCTGTGCATGATGACGCCGCTGATAATAGCAACAAACATCATCATACTGACTACGCCTACTATCCAGCGTCCAATGGTTCTGTCGATACCGTATAACTCGAAATGAAAACGATAAAGGAAGTTGCCACCGGCCGTTTCCCTTACTTTTATCTCTTCACCCGTGGACGGGTTCAACATGACCCGTGGACCTCGACGACGCTCGTTACCTTCATTAGCGTCGCGCCACGACAAGTCGAGTGTATTCGAGCGCGCATCTGGTAGTGAGAGTTGCCATTCACTTGCATTGGGCGCATTGATCGCAAGATAACGTAAACCGTGCTCTAGCGCCTTTTCGCTGGGTACTGCGGCGTGTTGTTCTGGCTGCATCCAATAGGTTATTTCGGTTCTAAAAAACGACAGCGTACCGGTGAAAAAAATAGCAAAGAGTAACCAACCAACAAGTACCGAACTCCAAGTATGAAGCCACGTCATAGACTTTCTGACATTCCCTTTCATATTAAAGCCCTGTACTGATTGAATAAAGACATAAGGCTAACGCAGAGAGCGCTGTCATTACGATGGACGCCTTTTTCGTCGTATCAAAGATGAACGTAAAAAGGATGAAGGTGCAGTAAATACAAAAGAACAGCATTCTTACCAGCGCTTCGTGCTCTCGTCCTTCAGCCCCTATAAAATTGGCAATGGCGCTGCTTAGCCACGCTGAAAAAGCGTAGCCCAGTGCCACAGCAATCAGCGTTCTAAGTGCGACATCCAATCGTTCGCGACTTATAGTGACGCGGTTTACCATTTGGCTCTTCATATTGTGTTCTTCACTAGGTTTTCCAGTGACTGGATGTTGCCAAGTAAATCAGAACGGGATGGGTACGATTTGTATACCTGTCGTAAAAGCGTAAGTGCATCTTGGTACTGACGCTGATCTATGGCAATTTGCGCACGTCCTAGCATGGCGCGCTGTTTAACGTCGGCGAGTGACTCAGCTCGCAGATAGGTCATTTTGGCACGTTCGACGTTGTTCTGTTGACGATAAAGTGAAGCAAGAGACAACAGCGCCTCTCCATTGTCAGGGGCGTCAGCAATGGCTTTGGTTAAAAGGGAAATTGCCGTTTTGCTTTGCCCTTTGCCCATAGCCAACTGAGCTTTAAGTACATTAAGCGTAGCTGCTTGAGAGGCCGTGAGGCTTTTCACGTTATTGTCGGCAGCTTGCGTTAATTTACCTAAATCAGACCATTGTTCATTGGCCGCTAAATAAGCCGCTATTTTAGAGTAAGCGTCGAAGCCTTCCCCATCTTTGTCGGTAATGAAAGTCTTAGCATGGGTAGCCAGTATATCTGCCGCGCGCCGCGGACTGCCGTCAGAAACGTGCAATTTGGCCACTGAAATCAAGTTCGACAGCGAGCGGTCACCTAAAGAAAGGGCAGTCTCTAAGCTGCTCAGCGCCTTTACCATGTCCCCCTGCTTTAACGCTATTTGTCCCCGTTGGAGCCAAAGCTGCTGATTACTTTCATCATCTACCAACATTTCGCTTAGCAAGCTTTCAGCCTGTGCAAGTGCATTACTTTCAATAAGCGCGAACAATAAGCCTTGATACCATTGCTTGTTTTCAGGTTCGAGCATCAACGCATTTTGATAAGCACCAATAGCAGTGACAGGTTTTCCAAGCTGTACATTGGTATAGGCTAGCTGCCCGAAAAGTTGGGCATCTTGAATACCTAGTTCTACGCTTTTAGTTAAATGAGTGCGTGCTTTGGCCAATTTATCTGTCATTAAATACGCCATGCTCAAACTTCTGTGCGCCGATGGAAGGTTTGGCATAGCATCGATAACGTCTAACAGCACTTTTTCGGCAAGTGCGTAGTTTTTCTCATTCAATAGCACTTGTCCGTAAAGCTCACGCAAGCGTGGACTAAATTGAGAAATATCCTGGGTTGCAAATGCGCTGGCAACGTTTGAATAATTGCCTGCTTGCAAGTCGGCCTGAATGCGCCCGATAAACTCACCTTCTTCACGGGATATACGTTCACGATGATCATCTCTATGGTTCTGACGCAGGACAAACTGCCAATCGGGTTCTTCCAATTCCACCGTTATTTTTGCACTTACCGGCTTAACAAAAGCCAGCGCGCTCACTACACAGCTGAGGACAGTTACGGCTGTAATTTTCTTTAACATTGTCTCAATCAACCTCTAAATTCTTTAGCTTCTATTTCGCTTTACTGCGCTAAACCAGGCCTCTATTAAGCTTCTATTAGGCCTCTATTAAGCTTCTATTAGGCCTCTATAACTACTGGCCAAATAAAACGCGCCTTCACCGCTTCATCTTCTTTGTAGGGCGATGTGAATTTGCTGGCTTTAACAAAACGCATTATTTCTTTATTGAGCTCGTGATGCGGGTTCTCGACAATATCCATCAGCTTTACGTTGCCGTGTTCGTCAATAATGACGTCGAGCTTTACAATCACCCGCTTGATACCTTGCTTTTTAAGTCGCTTGGGGAAACGTATTTTGACCGGAGTCAGCAAGGTAGGCTTTGAATCCAGTTCGCTTAGCCCAAAGGCGTCCAATTCAATATCAGGCATATCCCATTGGGTTTGGGTCACTTTGACATTTGGCATGTCGGGCTTTGGCACTTGAATATCTGGCTCAACACTTAAATCCGCCATGGTCATGGCTGCGCCACTGCCCTCTACCTGCATAACAAGTTCAGTCTCTTCCACTACATTTTGCGTTTTAGGGGGCGGCGGTGGTGGAGGCGTTACCGCAATGTCTAACTTGCGCACAACCATAGTGTCGGGCTGCAGATTAGACAAAAAGTGCCCTAGCCACATAACGCCAAGCGCACTAACGAGCACCGCACCGCTAAGTAGAGAAGGTTGAAGATTGTATTTCATTGAATTTTGCCTCGTTCGCTATGGCTTCAAAGTGGCGATATTGACCGTGTCGGCACCCGCCAGTTTGGCTTCATCTATGACTTCTACCAGTAATTCAGAGCGAACGGCTTTATCTACCTGAATGACTACTGGGCGTTGTTCTTTCATCAACAATTGCTCAACGGTAGAGCGCACACCGCTCACACCGATATTGGCACTGTCATACACCACTTCACCGGTTCGGGTAATTGCCAGCATAATGGCCATTTGATCGAGCTTTTGTGCTGATATTGCCTGTGGTTTATCTACCTCTACCCCAGTCTCTTTTACAAACACTGTTGAAACGATAAAGAAAATTAAAAGTATAAAAACCACGTCTAGTAGCGGAGACATATCAATGCCTTGCGCTTGCTGGTTTTCAAGGCGTCGCTGTAATCGACTTGCCATGTTTACGCCTCCCTTGCTACGGCGCGCTTTACCGCACCATTAACAAACATCAACAAAAGCCAGCCAGGAATAGCCAAGGTTAAGCCAAGCTGAGTGGTAAAAAGTGCATCGGCAATGCCACCAGTGACGACTTGACTATCGACACCTAACGACATCATTCCGGTGAAACTCACTTGTAGGCCTGCAATTGTGCCTAGCAGGCCCATCAAGGGAAGAGCACTAACCAGTACGGCAGGTACCATTTCTCGCTTTGTTAGCTCTTTCTCTCCATCACGCACTTGGGCTATCTCTTTGCGTGTAGTAAACAACACAAAGATTTGCTGGTAAGCAAACCATGCCACCAGCAGCATTAACCAACACAATGCATTTCCCGCTAGCTGTTCAATCATTAGCTTGCGCTCGCTTGCTTTTGACCATCACTCTTTTGGTCGCTTTTCTCTCCAACGTCAGGCTCGTCATTGCTAAGTACAAGCGCGAAACTTTCGAGCTCTTCGTAGTAATGTCGCGCTTTGCGAGAGAGTACGGCATTTAGAATTAATGCCGGTATGGCCACAACTAAGCCTAACTCTGTCGTAACCAAGGCTTTAGCGATCCCGCCAGAAATAACTTCGGGGTCGCTTGAGCCAAATGCCGTCATCATTCTAAAGGTTTCAATCATGCCGCTTACCGTACCTAGAAGACCTAGTAAGGGTGCAACGGCAGCAGTTACAGCAATGGTGCCGTTGTATTTTTCAAGCTTGATTTTGTCTTGCTGGAGTGCAGAAAACAGCTCATCGTCGCGTTCAGTTGGCGTGCTTGCACGCTTAGTTATGTCATACAGCTCGCGCTGCATGCCATCAAAGAAGCCCACACCTGAACTGCCCACCATGTTCACCAGAGCTTTGCCTGATGCTACTTGCTTAACCTTCGGTAAGCGCCATAGCTGAATAACTTTAAACAGTGCGATAAGAGTAGCGAGAAGGGCAAACAACACGATAGGGATCACCCACACTCCGCCTTTCACAACATGTTCAATCACCCCTTCTGACGCTTGCTCGCGTGTAGCTGCGCGGCCAAGGGTAGGATCTATTTTAATGCTGCCATTGCCGCTGCTTGCCAAGCTTGCAAGGCTTTCGGTATCCGTATCTGAAAAAGTGGACGTAGAGGTAAACAGGTCTTGCTTACGCTCTGCCGTACCCGCAACGTTTTGTGCTTGCGCCAAATACCACGTCACCGGGCCAAGAGTAAGCACTTTTGCTTGGGTCACTTCGCCATTCGCCAGTACAACCTTTCCTGCACTGAAATTAGGGGTTTGTTGATTTGCAAACGCTTTCGCTTTTTCACCCACTTTCTGGACTTTGTCAGACAAGCTCATTTCGCTTAATGACAAACTGTCTACACCGGTTTGAAGCAGGAAACGGCTCAACAAATTTTGTTGGAATTCTTGTTGCTCGCTCCAGCTCGATAGGCGATTTTCTAACTGGGAAAGACTAAGGGTTCTTTCGTCCATTTTACGGCGGGCGACCGTGGTTTCATTGCGCAGTTTCATTACCTGCTGTTCAAGCGCACGCAATTCGTTAGCCAGCGCTACCCGCTCTTTGCTAATTTTGCTTTCTGTGCGTTCCAGACGCGCTTTTGCCTCTTTAATATTGGCCAGCATGCTATCTTCAGGCGCTGCCACTGCCGGTACACAAACCACAGCAACACACAAAGCAACGCATGCTGCAATGAAAGAGGATTTCAACATTGGGTTAAATGTTGTGAGAACGTGAGATAAGCATTTCATTCGCCTTCTCCTTGAGCCAGCGTAAGTGGTAAAGAAACAAAATCGGGCTCATGCTTCTTCTCGAAAATAGCAACGGCAAGGGCCACCGCTTCGCTATCTACATTGTCACTAAATTGCCACTGCCATTCCCCGTTTCGAACGCGACCCACACCCTGATATTGACCATCGGCGTTGGTAAACCACGCATAGCTGCTGCCAACAAAGAACTGCTTAACTAATACATCTTTGTCATCGGGAGCACGCATTACGGTTTCGTTAACCAGAAGCTTGCTATTAAATTGTTGAAGGGATGAAAGTTTTGCAAGGGTAACCTGAAGCTTATTTGACGTGTCGGCGTCAGCCGCTAATTCGGCTTGCTCTTTATCCCACGTCTGGCGAATAATTTCAGGCAGCGACGAATAAAGGCTGTCTACTTGCCCTATTACTCCAGTCAATGCACGCTCTACTCCACCCTGTTGTGCTTCAAGCTCGCTTTGCTCAGAAAGCAGTGCTTCTCGCTGGGCTTCTACGTCGGTGGTTGCAGCCTTACTTTCGTCAATCATACTCTGCAGCTGAGTACGTTCAGCTTTAAGCAGTTGAATACGCTGACGCAATGCAGGCTCTGATTCACGCCACTCGTTTTCTAGCTTTTGCGTCTGGCGCTCAATGCTAATCCACTTTTCAGTGAGCCCATCAATATCGCTGGCTTTTGTTGCTGCCATCACAATACCTGATGAGGACTCGGCAAGTGATACCAGTACAAAAGAAAGCAGTGCACTTCTTTTAACTTTCATTCAAATCCCTTACATCTCTTAGCTGAATTAATGAGATTGCCGGCACGTCGATATCACTATCGAGGCCGGCATTTTTAATGTCTTGTTACTGCTTGCTAAGTATTAGAACTGGTAAGTAGCAGACAACAAGAAGCTTCTTTCTGGTTCATTAAAGGTATTAGCCCCTGCGTTAGACGCTTGCGTACCTTCACGCTTAACGCTTTCGTTGAACAAGTTCTTAACCGACACGTTGAAGCTCAAGTTTTCGTCGAACGCGTAAATGGCGTTAATGTTGGTGATGGTATAGGCTTCGCGATCATCAGCTTCGATAACGGCGCCCGAGTTTACGCTTGCCGTAGGGCTTTCTGTCTCACCGTAGTGTTGAGCGCTAAGCACAACCTCAAGTACATCGGTGGCTTGCCAGCTTATTAGTGAGTTCACTGTGTAGTCAGGAACGATAGATAATGGCTGGCCAGTAGATTTATCTTCTGACTCAAGCATCACGGTAAAGTTGGTCGACCACTCAATAGTGCTGGTTACAGGGAACAACAAGTTACCTTCAAGGCCAGAAATAACCGCTTCAGGAACGTTAAACCACTGGAATACCTGAACGTTTGCCTCGCCACCTTCTTCGCCAGGTAACACATACTCTGGCGGTACATTACCGGTGCCAATTTTGTCTTTATAGTCGTTGTGGAAGTAAGTAATACCCGCGTTCAAACCCTCTTCGTTGGTGTAGTTAACACCAATTTCTTTGTTTACTGAGGTTTCGTGCTCTAGGTCAGGGTTTCCTAGAATGTGACATCCGCCACCTAAGTTAGAGAAGTCGACCGGGCAACCATTACCACGGGTGTAGTACACGTAGTTAGGGTTCAGCTGATAAAGGTTTGGCGCTTTAAAGGCACGGCTAATACCACCTTGAACCACAATGTTAGGCGATGCCTGCCATGACGCGTTCAAGCTCGGGCTAAGGTTTGTACCTGCTTTACTGTGATCATCAAAGCGCAGTCCGGGCGTAAGCGTGATTGAATCTGTTAGCATGATGTTGTCTTCAACATACACACCTACCAACGTGGCGTCGGTTTCCGATGGACGATTTGCCGGGTCAGTTTCTACACCAGGAATGGTGCCGTCATCCACTACATTCAACGTAAGCTGGTTGCTAACTGAATCATCTAGGGTCTCTTTGCGGTATTCCGCACCAAACGTTGCGGTTTGATTGAAGCCGCCTAACGTTAAAGGCACATTCCACTCGGTCTTTGCGGTAATGTTCTCTAATTTGATGGTGGTCATTTCAAGGCTATTAATACGCCCTTCCGTTCCACCGGCAGCACCTTCACCTAAACGGCTGTTAGACGTGCTTTCGTATTGAACGTAGCTAAATGAATCACCGAAAACGTACTCACCATTGTGAGTAACGCCGAACGTACGACGGTGCATCACCAGCGTTTCTTCACCAATTAGGCTCTGAGCATCAGTTTCTGCCAGGTCTTCTGGTTCAGGAATAATAACGTTGCCGTTTTCGTCAACAGGGTAGCTTACGCCCTGAAATGCGTTGTCACCGGCATAGCGGTTACCTTGGCGGCTATAGGCTGCTTCAAAATCCCAGCGATTAATATCGTCTTGGTCGAATCGAACCAAGGTACGCACGTCGATGTTTTCAACACCTTCACGCCCTGCCCCTACATTTTTGGATGTACCTCCGCGACCCGTTGTTACGTCTGTTGAATCTAGATTCACGCGTGGGTCGTCAGCGTCTTGTTCGTTGTAGTTAACAATGGTGCGGTGTGAGAAACGCTCAGATAACGGTGCACTTGTTACCAGGTTAAAACGACGGTTATCGCCTTCGTATTTATTTGAAGAAAGCTCGGTCTGAGCGGTTATAGAGGTAGAAGCTTCATCAGGAGACTTAGTGATAATATTGATAACACCACCTGATGCGCCAGAGCCATAGCGAGCCGCTGCTGGACCACGAATAACTTCAATGCTCTCAATCGCTTCTGCAGGAACCCAGTTGCTGTCGCCTTGTGTGTTTCGCTCGCCTGAACGACCCATTTTTACAGAATTTCGCGACAACACTGGCTTGCCGTCAATTAGAATAAGCGTGTTTTCTGGGCCCATTCCGCGAATGTCGATTTGGCGCTTGTTGCCGTACTGACCAGAACTTGAGTTACCAGTAAGGTTGATACCTGGCATGGTTCTTACGATTTCAGCGATATCATTGGTAACAGGGCGACGTTTGAAATCTTCTTCGGTGATGATAGACACGCCTTGTGCTTGTTTAAGCTCTTCTGATGCAGATTGCACGACAGTGGTATCGAGTGTTTCTATCTCTTCACTTTGCGCCAGCACACCCGCTGACAGCATGGGAAACAGGGTTCCTAACAAAATAATGCGCTTACCAGTTACAGGCATTTGATAATCCTTAATGAGTTGAGTGCTAGCCCGCTAATAGCTAACCTTTTCAATATGTTGTGTCTTGTTATGCGCGGCTTGTCTTTTCAAATGGTGATTAAACCAGATGGAAAGACAAGCGCTATGTATTTGAGTTAGGGCTGCTGGTGTGATTATTGTTATTCCAAGAAAGAACGCCCAAAAATGAGACTATCCGTAGAAATATGCGTGCCCTTATCTGTCATAGGGTTTATTTATTGCTTTATTTCTCTTCTTGTTTGCAAGAAGCGGCTAATCATGCTCAAATCGCCCTGCATCTTAATAACAATTATTATCATTTGCAATTTAATTAATATTGAAAGGCTTTTTACTTTCTTTACATAAACCTGACGAATATGCTTAAAACACCATTGAATGCCATCCCACCGACCCTTGCTGCGTTGTCTGACTACGAGAGTTTGGCTCGTGAGAGACTTACAACCCAATCCTGGGCTTATATTTCCGGCGGTTCTGCTGACGAACTGTCGATGAAAAGAAACCGTGAAAAACTGGACGATTTATGTTTGCTTCCTCGTACTTTATGTGACGTCGCTAAGGGTGAAACAAAAACCACCCTGTTAGGGCAGCAGCTTGAGCATCCAATTATTTCTGGCCCCGTTGCATATCAGGCACTGGCGCACCCCGATGGCGAAATAGCGACCGCGCTGGCAACACAAGCTCAAGGTGGCTTGTGGATAATGAGCACGTTAGCCAGTCGCTCCTTTGAGGAGGTATCAAGTCAGGTTCAGAGCCCTCGCTGGTTTCAACTCTATGTTCAACCTACCCGTTCACAAACTTTAGAACTCATACAAAAAGCAGAACTTTTTCAGTTTTCAGCATTGGTAATTACCATCGATGCACCCATTAATGGCTTACGCAATCGTGAGCAAAGGGCGGAATTTTCGCTTCCACCCAATGTACGTGCCGTCAATATAGATTCGCCCTCTCCCTTGGTACATCCTGGAGAAGGCAAGAGCGTAGTGTTTCAGGGGCTTATGGCACAGGCTCCTACTTGGGACGATATAGCTTTTATCCAGCAAAACACGTCATTGCCCATTGTATTGAAAGGTATTCTTAACCCGTTGGACGCTCAAAAAGCAGCGGAACTTGGCGTAGCGGGTATCGTTGTGTCGAATCACGGCGGTCGCGCTTTGGACAGCGTGCCTTCACCGGTAGAGATGCTTCCTATTATTCGCCAAACGGTTGGTGATGAAATGATGGTACTGGCTGACAGCGGTGTGCGCAGAGGCGCTGATGTGGTGAAGCTCATTGCACTGGGTGCCAACGCCGTGCTTATTGGCCGGCCTTTGATGTACGGATTAGCCACGGCGGGAGCATTAGGTGTTGCTCACACTATTCGCCTTTTACGTGATGAACTCGAAATGACGATGGCACTTTGCGGGGTTGACGCTATAGAAAACATTAATAAGCACTGTTTATGGCCAGCAACTTAGTCAATTTCTTAGATAATTTCACTGCGCGATTCGCGCATTACTTGCAGATTTACAAGCTTAGGTTTCACTCCACTGTCTTAACAGATTGTGATACACACCCGAAAGCCTGACAATTTCAGCGTTATTTGGAGCCTCGGCGCTAAGTGCCTGAATACTCATATCTAAGTCGTACAGAATACGGCGTTGTTCAGCACTTCTCACTAAACTTTGCATCCAAAAAAACGATGCGAGTCGACGGCCCTTTGTAACAGGTGTCACTCTATGTAAACTGGTTGATGGGTACATTACCATATCGCCCGCCGCGAATTTCACACGCTGCTCTCCATAAGTATCTTGGATCACGAGCTCTCCCCCTTCGTATTCTTCGGGCTCACTGAGAAAAACCGTCATCGAGATATCCGTACGAACCTTTACAGCAGTTCCTGTCACCCGCCTAATGGTATTATCGATATGATCGCCAAATTCTCCTTCGCTCTGATAGCAGTTGAACATGGGAGGGTAAATTTTATTAGGTAGACCTGCCGCTAATATGTGCTGCGACTGACCCATTAAGCTCAAAATGAAATCCCCTAGCTGGCGTGCCGTAGGACAATCTTCTGGTAACTGAAGGTTTTTCTTTGCATGCAGCGCCAAATGCCCCGCTGTTACAGCACCATCAACCCAATCGGCTTTCTCAAGAAGCGACACAGCATCAGCGACTTCTTGTTTGGTGAGGAAGTTCTCAATTCTAACCAGCATGTTGTTCCCGTTGTGGCAAAGCGAGTAAATATAAAAAACCAGCCAGAGGTCTTTTTACCTAAGGCTGGTTTTATAATAGCGAATACTTAATTAGAAAGTATAGTTAGCAAAAACAGCTACACTTCGTGGGTTACCCGGGCGGAAGTGCCCTTTAGCGCTGTAATCCACCACATATTCTTCATCTGTTAAGTTATCAACGTTTAACTGAAGTTTCAGGTCTTCAGTGACTTGATAAGACGCCATTAGGAAAAGCGTAGTGTAAGAATCGACAGTGAAATAAGCCGTGTTTCTGCGCCAGTAGGTTTCACCAGAATTGTAATAGATACCACCACCCACATTCAGTTTATTATCCATTACAGCATAATTTACCCAAATGTTCGCCGTATCATCTGGCGACGCTTGTAGACCGTTACCGATAGACTCAGCAGTGGTATCCTGCGTGACCTCAGTATCTAAGCTCGCATAGTTTGCCGAGATTGACAGTGAATCAGTAAGCATACCTGTAACGCTGACTTCATAGCCCTTAGACTCTTGTTCACCCGCTAACGAATACACTGTCACACCGTCTTCGATATTTTGTGAATCGACCACGTCTTTTGTTGTTTCAAATACCGCACCGCTCACAAGCAGTTGGTTGTTAAAGAACTGCCACTTAACACCAAGTTCAGTAGTTACCGCATTTTCAGGCCTTACCCCATTCTGTGCAGCGTTTGTTGATAGCGCTAACGCTACGCCAGGAGGTTGCTTGGAGTTACTACGACTAAGGTAAATGCTGCCGTTCTCTGTTGGCATATAGCTAACCGCTGCACCGTAGCTAAAGTAACTATCTTGCGCATCTAAGCCATCGAAGCATCCGTTACGTCGGCTACACGCAGAACCAGAAATATCAAAATCGTCATAACGCGCGTTGATGTCTACTTGAAGGTGCTCACCTACTTTAATGGTATCTAGAAGATATAAGGCTACCGTGCTCGCTTCACCCGAAGTGTCATTGCCGCTACGCATTGTGCCACCTGTCACAAACACGTTATTTTGCAAGTCGAAAGGGTTAATGGTTGGCGCTTCCAGCACATTACCTTGCGCATCTACATAGGTGTAATTTGCTGTCACACCAAAGCTCGTACGCTCTTCTTCAGCTATTTCTGCACCCAGCACAACACGGTGTTTCAAGGCACCTGATTCCAGCGAAAGAATGGCGTCTAGCTGTGATACAAATAAGTCGGTCTCTTCATCTAATGCTTGCAAGCGCTCAGCATTCAATAGATTAGCTTCTTCACCTGAATTCCACCATGGACGACCAATTACAGACTCTTTTTCGTTGCTACCAAAACGGGTTTGGCTACGAAGCGTTACCACATCATTTACTTTGTGGTTGATAACTAAGGTGTACATTTGCGTCGACACTTCTTCGAAGTCGCGACCTGGTACGCTGTAATACTCATCCCATAGCCCCGAATCAATAGGGCCTTCAGGCTGGCCTGTAGCTTCTGCTGCTGTAGACGTTAAGAAAGGAAGACCCAGCACTGGAACGTTATCCTGTTCCATCACAAATGCGTCAAAATTAATATCGGTTGCTTCACTCACTTTGTAGAGTAAAGAGCCCGCTATACCAGTGGTTTGATACTCCTCAACACCGTTGTCAAAGAAGTCGCCACCGTCGCTGTATAAGAGATTTAAACGGCCAGCAACATTTTCAGAAAGCGCCTTGTTGTAATCTAATGTTACACGCGCGTTTTCAAAAGAGTCATAGCGACCTGATACTGCACCAAAATCTTCCAGTCGCGCACGCTTGGTCGCCAGGTTAACGCTACCACCACCAGTAGAGCGACCATCTAAAGAACCGCTGCCGCCCTTAATGACCTCTACGGCTTCGTAATTAAAAGTATCGCGGCTGTAACCGGCAATATCGCGAATACCGTCTACATAGATATTTGAGCGTGCATCAAAACCACGAATGGTAACCTTGTCACTGGCAGACACGACGCCACCACCACCTTCACCACCACCAAAGGTTGATACGCCGGCAACATTTCGAAGCGCGTCATTTAAATTAGTAATCCCCTGATCTTCAAGAAGACGTTCTGAAATAACATTGATCGAGCGAGGGGTATTCGCAATCGGTTGGGTGAGTTTTACTGAAGAGCTTTCATCGACTTTATAACCCGCTTCTTCGGTTGCTTGAACCTTGGTAGTTTCTAATTCGTGAATTGCTGTATTCTCTTGCTGAGCAAGTGCGGTTCCAAAAGGTATTGCTGCTGTAATCGTCAGCGCAAGTGCGCTTTTCTTTGTATTCATTTTCGTCATGAAAAGGAAGTCCCTTTAGTGCTTTTAAGTGTGTGATTAAATGCCTAAATGTACCGAGATGAATTTTGGCACGGAGTAAAATACAGAGACTCTAAACTAAATGCAAATTATTATTATTTGCATATTCTTTTTCATATTTACGTAATACTGACATTCACGTGCCATTGAGCGGCTGATTTTTGCTTGTCTGGTTAACAGGCAAAAGCTACCAAATGCTTTCATTCGATGAGTAAAAGGTTGATTTATTCTTGTATGGGCTGGTGAGGTTCAGCTAGAGATGCTGCAAAAAGAAAGTTCGAAGTTCGTTATAAGTCATATAGGATTCTGGCGTTTCGTAGGCAATGAGGTATTCTGCGTGAGACATGCCTTCAACAATCTCGAGTTTGCTCGTGCCGTTGAAGTCGCTAATTTTTCTATGCAGACGAACCGCATCACTTAAAAACAAATCACGTGTTCCTGATACGATAAAAACAGGTGGAAATGTAAAAAATTCGCCGTATATGGGAGAAACACTTGGGTGAGATAATTCCGTATCACCGGCATAAAGTGACGCTGCTGATTGCAATAACCCCTCGTAAGTAACAAGCACGCGATCTGCTCCCTCGCTTACTTGTCGACTATCCCCTGCCTGAGTTAAATCTACCCATGGTGTACCCGTATAAATAGCACTGGGAAGGTTTATGTTCTTTTTTACGAGTGACTGTACTAGTGCAAGAACCAGCCCAGCACCGGCTGATGTCCCGCCTATTAAAATACGGCGACCTTCCGGATCATCTAAAAGTGAAAGGTAGACAGCTTGTAAATCGTTTAATGCGGCGGGCGAAGGTGCGTTTGGTGGCATAGAATAATCTACACTAAATACAACTATACCCAGCCGTGAAGCAATTAATAAACCTTCTTCTATGCTCGATAAGCCTCCGAAAAATACGTAGGCGCCCCCGTGCACGTCTAAATAAACGTGATTTGCAAAGTGCGGCGACAGAACTTTCGGGGTGAGTTTACGCACCATAACCCCTGCAATATCTAGTAATTCTACAGAGACATCTAGCTGTTTACGCATCTTCTTTATCTTTTTCTTTTGCTGCGCATTTCGTTGCTGTACAAGCTCCCGCCAACTAGCAGCATCTACAGGTACTGTTTGCTTGACCTCTTCAACAGAAGCAGTAGGAAAGCGCTCAATAGCTTGCTTAAAAGCGTCACTTACCGTGGCTAGATTGGGAAGCTTTGGGTTTGGCATTATTCTTTGCAGTTTTATGTTTTCGATTTTTCTAGTGTGTACGGAATCAACCTTGAAAAGTGTATAGCCTTTTTGGTTCGACTTAGGAAAATAAGGCGGTGCTTTTCTTGTCGCTTGACCCGTCTTCTAACATCTAGTGTAAGTCATGAGGTGACACAAAGTAATAAAATCTGTATTGAAGATCAGTCCTCCATTCAAAATGCTTCTGCTATGATTGAGAAAAATTAATCATGTTCATTACGCCTCTACAGCGAGCGGAGCAAGATTTAAAAGCGTTTAATCGAAGTATTTTCAGACATCTTAATAATATAAGTAATCAACAAGGATATACGTGATGAAGAGAGTTACCGTTCGTAAATGGATAATGGCACTTGGTTTCGCTGTTACAACTACAGCGTACGCAGAAAATGTTGAGCACGACCAAACTTCGGTTTGGAAAGTATCTAAAGGCGATGATGCAGTTTATGTAGGCGGTACAATACATATTTTACCCATCTCTGAATTCCCGTTGCCTGCTAAGTTCACACAAACCTATGAAAAAAGTGACACCTTGGTATTTGAAGTAAAAATGCCAGACCCAGCAGATATAGAAGGTCAGCGAAAAATGATGGCTGGGCTAGCTTACGCTGAAGGCAAAACCCTTAAAGACGATGTATCAGAAGAAACCTACGAAGCGCTTAATGCTTACCTGAGTAACTTTGGCGCAACCGCTGATCAGTTAGCCCAATTTAAACCGGGTATGGTTGCTTCAATGCTTGTTGCTATGGAAGCTCAGCGTTCGCAGTTGGCAGGGCAAGGTGTTGATGCCTATTTTATGCAGCTTGCTGCGCGAGACGGAAAAAGTAGCGAATACCTGGAGTCACTGGATTTTCAGATTAATATGCTAGCCAATATGGGTGCTGGTGAAGAAGACCGTCTTATCTCAGAAACGCTAGAGACGCTGCCCGAATTAAAAGACATGCTTAAAAGTACCATAAAGGCATGGAGAGAAGGTGATACTAAAAAGATTGATGAGCTAGTCGTAGCCACTTTCAAACGCGAATCTCCTGCTTCGTTCGACGATGTGTTTACCAAGCGCAACCAAAATTGGCTTCCTCAGATTGAAGCTATGTTTGGCGATGATGACCAAGAGTTTGTGTTAGTGGGAGCTGGACACTTAGTTGGTGATGGCAGTGTTATCGATTTATTAGAAGCGAAAGGGTACAAAGTCGAGCAAATGTAACCCCACTTTGCTGCCAACCGAAAAAACAAAGCTAGACATAGTCCTAGCTTTTTTATGCTTACTACGAAGGGCGTGAATGTACGCCCTGTCAAACCCCACACCGCAGGGATGCGGTGTCGGAGCTCTTACATAAACGCTGGGATGGGTTCACGGCGTGTTTCCTCCCCTCTCATCAAGCTTTATAAATGCCAAAGGGGTGGCGCTTGTTCAATCTAGAACTCTCAGCTGCATGGATGCAGCTGCGAAGCCGCTAATACAAAAGCACGGATGGGTCCACGGCGTGTTACTTCTTCTTCCCCTCAAATGTTTTGATATGCTTCGAGAAGGGAGTGATTGTTGTGCCCTCTGAAACCCTACACCGCTGGGACGCGGTGTCGGAGCCCCCATGAATGGGTTTACGGCGTGTTTCAGAGGGCACAACAATCACGAACTAAATCGCAGGCATAAAAAAAGCGCACCTAAGTGCGCTTTTTTTTGGCTTGTGTTGCTAAGTCTAGATTAGTCTAGGATCTTAGATACAACACCAGCACCTACTGTACGACCACCTTCACGGATTGCGAAACGAAGACCTTCTTCCATCGCGATCGGAGCAATTAGCTCA
>Ga0189292_10055_pt1 | contig 66616 bp, 66 predicted proteins | sample UW1oraminimetaG_FD_130317 | JGI IMG/M metagenome (GOLD analysis project Ga0189292, IMG submission 130317) | Marine microbial communities from the Costa Rica Dome - UW179A-orange mini metaG | ecosystem: Environmental > Aquatic > Marine > Oceanic > Photic zone | place: Costa Rica: the Eastern...
CGACGTCGGCGCGCTGGCGCTCGGCGCAGCCTTGGGCACCATCGCGGTAATCGTTCGCCAGGAAGTGGTGTTGTTCATCATGGGTGGCGTGTTCGTGATGGAAACCCTGTCGGTAATGATCCAGGTCGCCAGCTTCAAGCTGACCGGTAAGCGCGTGTTTCGTATGGCGCCGATCCACCACCATTTCGAACTCAAGGGCTGGCCCGAGCCTCGGGTAATCGTGCGCTTCTGGATCATTACCGTGATCCTGGTGCTCGTTGGCCTCGCCACCCTGAAACTGAGGTAATTGAGAGTGCTCATCGCTTCCGACCAGTTCCGCATCGTTGTCGGCCTCGGCAAGAGCGGCATGTCCCTGGTTCGCCATCTGGCGCGCCGTGGCCTGCCGTTTGCCGTCGCTGACACCCGTGTGAACCCGCCGGAGCTGGCGACTCTCAGCGCCGAGTATCCCGACGTGCAGGTGCGCTGCGGCGAGCTTGACGTGGAGTTTCTCTGCACTGCCAGCGAGCTGCTGGTGAGCCCAGGCCTGGCAGTCAGCACCCCGGCGCTGCAGGAAGCGAAAGCCCGCGGAGTCAAGCTGTCCGGGGATATCGAGCTGTTCGCTCGCGAAGCCAGGGCCCCGATCATTGCTATCACTGGTTCCAACGCTAAAAGCACCGTAACCACGCTAGTGGGCGAAATGGCAAAAGCCGCAGGATGCAAAGTGGCAGTTGGCGGCAACCTCGGCACTCCGGCCCTTGATCTGCTCGATGATGAGGTAGAGCTTTACGTGTTGGAGCTGTCCAGCTTCCAACTCGAAACCACCGAGCAGCTCAATGCCGAGGTGGCGACCTGCCTGAACATCAGCGAAGACCACATGGACCGCTACAGCGGCCTGCCGGCCTACCACCAGGCCAAGCATCGAATCTTCCGTGGTGCGCGCCAGGTGGTGGTCAATCGTGACGATCGCCTCAGCCGGCCATTGGTGGCTGATGATTTGCCCACCTGGACCTTCGGGCTCGGCAAACCCGACTTCAAGGGGTTTGGGCTGTTCGAAGATAAGGGTGAGAAGTACCTGGCGTTCCAGTTCGAGACGCTGATGCCTGTTCGTGAGCTAAAGATGCGAGGCGCGCACAATCAGTCCAATGCGCTGGCGGCCCTGGCGCTGGGCAATGCCGTAGGGCTGCCGTTCGAGCCGATGCTGGAGACGCTGCGCCAATTCGCCGGCTTGCCGCATCGCTGCCAGTGGGTTGGCCAGCGGAACGGGGTCGATTACTACGACGATTCGAAGGCTACTAATGTCGGAGCGGCGCTGGCAGCGATCGAAGGCCTGGGAGCCGATATTGATGGCAAGCTGGTGCTGATTGCCGGTGGCGACGGCAAGGGGGCAGATTTTTCGGCGCTGCGTTTGCCGATTGCTCGTTACTGCCGCGCCGTGGTGTTGCTCGGTCGCGATGCACAGCGTCTTGCCGATGCCTTGGCCGATGCTACGGCCCTGGTCCACGTTACGACGCTAGACGAGGCTGTACAGCGCGCCGCTGAGTGCGCGAATGAGGGCGATGCGGTATTGCTCTCGCCGGCCTGTGCCAGCCTGGACATGTTCAAGAATTTCGAAGAGCGTGGCCAGCTCTTCGCCGCTGCGGTGGAGGCGCTCAACTGATGCTCGCCTTCCTGCGTCATGCACCTTCGCCTTTGTTCGGTCGCCGCGGCCTGGATCTGGATTTCCCCATGCTTGCTGGCTGCCTGGCACTGCTTGGGCTCGGCCTGGTAATGATCACCTCGGCATCCTCCGAAGTCGCGGCGGTGAACGCTGGCAATCCCCTCTACCACATGATTCGTCACCTCATCTATGTGCTGCTGGGCCTAGGCGCCGGCACCGCGATGCTGCTGGTGCCGCTGTCGGTTTGGCAGCGCCTGGACTGGATGCTCCTGCTGGCGGCGTTCGGGCTGTTGATTTTGGTGCTGTTGCCGGGTATTGGTCGCGAAGTGAACGGCTCCATGCGCTGGATCGGTTTCGGTGCGTTCAACGTGCAGCCATCCGAGTTGGCAAAAGTGTTCGTGGTCATTTATCTGGCCGGTTATCTGGTGCGCCGGCAGGAAGAAGTCCGCGAGAGCATGTGGGGGTTCGCCAAGCCGTTCCTGGTCCTGCTGCCGATGGCATTCCTCCTTCTGCTGGAGCCTGACTTCGGCGCCACGGTGGTCATGATGGGCGCCGCAGTGGCGATGCTGTTCCTCGGCGGCGTGGGGATGATTCGCTTCAGCTTGCTGGTAATCGCGGCGGTCGGTGCAGTAGTGGTGTTGGTACAGACCCAGGAGTATCGCCTGCAGCGCCTGATTACCTTCACCGACCCATGGGCGGACCAGTACGGTGCCGGCTACCAGTTGACCCAGGCGTTGATCGCCTTTGGACGTGGCGAATGGTTCGGCGTCGGGCTGGGTAACAGCGTGCAAAAGCAGTTCTATTTGCCGGAAGCGCATACCGACTTCGTATTCTCCGTGCTGGCCGAGGAGCTGGGCATGATCGGTGCGTTGGCGACGATCGCGCTGTTCGCGTTCGTCGGCATCCGCGCGCTGTATATAGGTCTATGGGCAGAGAAGGCCCGGCAGTTCTTCGCCGCCTATGTCGCCTGGGGGCTGGCGTTCCTCTGGTTGGGCCAGTTCCTGATCAACGTAGGCGTGAATGTCGGTCTGCTGCCAACCAAGGGGCTGACGTTGCCGTTCCTCAGCTATGGCGGCAGCTCGCTGGTCGTGACCTGCGCAAGCATGGCGCTGCTGCTGCGGATCGAATGGGAAAGCCGCACCGTGCTGGGCAGTGAGGATACCGAGTTCGACGAAGCCGATTTCGCCGAGCCGCCGACCAAGGAGGTCGCCCATGGCCGCTAATGTGCTGATCATGGCTGGCGGTACTGGTGGCCACGTCTTCCCCGCGCTGGCTTGTGCCCGTGAATTTCAGGCGCGTGGCTATGTCGTGCACTGGCTTGGTACACCGCGCGGTATCGAGAATGAACTGGTGCCGGCAGCCGGTCTGCCGCTGCATTTGATTCAGGTCAGTGGGTTGCGCGGTAAGGGCATCGCATCGCTGATCAAGGCGCCGCTGCAGCTGATTCGGTCACTGTTCCAGGCGCGCCGCATCGTTCGCCAACTACAGCCGGTGTGCGTGCTGGGTTTGGGTGGCTATGTTACTGGGCCGGGTGGACTGGCTGCTAAGTTGGCCGGTGTGCCGCTGGTTATCCACGAGCAGAACGCCGTGGCTGGTACCGCCAACCGTAGCCTCGCGCCCCTCTCCAGCCGCGTTTGCGAAGCCTTCCCGGATACGTTCAAGGCCAACACAAAGCGTCGTACCACGGGTAATCCCGTACGTGAAGAGCTGTTTCTGGAAACCCCGCGTGACACCCTGGTCGGTCGCCGACCACGGCTGTTGGTGCTGGGTGGCAGCCTCGGTGCCGAGCCTTTGAACAAGCTGTTGCCTGTGGCTTTGGCGCAGCTGCCGCTGGAATTGCGCCCAGAAGTGTTCCATCAGGCGGGCAAGCAGCACGCCGACCTGACTACGCAGCGCTACGCAGAAGCAGCCGTCGAGGCCGAGGTCGCACCTTTCATCAAGGACATGGCGCGGGCATACGCCTGGGCCGATCTGGTCATCTGTCGTGCAGGCGCGCTCACCGTTTGCGAGCTGGCCGCCGCCGGGCTGCCGTCCTTTCTGGTGCCGCTGCCCCACGCGATAGACGACCACCAGACGCGCAACGCCGAATATCTGGCGAAGGAGGGCGCTGCCGTCCTTCTGCCGCAAGCCAAGACTGATGCGGCCGCGCTTGCCGCTCAGCTGACCGAGGTAATGATGCAGCCGGAAAAACTCAAGGCCATGGGCGCCACCGCGCGCCGCCTGGCCCGGCCCGACGCCACCCGCAGCGTGGTCGATATCTGTCTGGAGGTGGCCCGTGGCTAAATCTCCCGCCGCGGTAAAAGCGGAAGTACGGCGCATGCGCCGCATCCGTCGTATTCACTTCGTAGGTATCGGCGGAGTCGGCATGTGCGGTATCGCCGAGGTGCTGCTCAACCTCGGCTACGAAGTTTCCGGATCCGATCTCAAGGAGTCTGCCAGCACCGATCGCCTGCAGAGCTTCGGGGCGCAGATATTCATCGGCCACCAGGCCGGCAATGTTGCAGGTGCCGACGTGCTAGTGGTGTCCAGCGCGGTGAATTCGGCCAATCCAGAAGTTGCGCTGGCGCTCGAACAGCGTATTCCGGTTGTGCCGCGTGCCGAGATGCTCGCTGAGCTGATGCGTTATCGGCACGGCATTGCGGTCGCCGGGACCCATGGCAAGACCACCACCACCAGCCTGTTGGCCTCGGTGTTTGCTGCTGGCGGGCTCGATCCGACCTTCGTCATCGGCGGCCGACTGACTGCGGCCGGCACCAACGCGCAGCTGGGTAGCAGCCGTTACCTGATCGCCGAGGCGGATGAGAGCGATGCCAGCTTCCTCCACCTGCAGCCTATGGTGGCGGTGGTGACCAACATCGACGCCGACCACATGAGCACCTACGGCGGCGACTTCGGCAAGCTGAAGAAGACCTTTGTGGAGTTCCTGCACAACCTGCCGTTCTACGGTCTGGCTGTGCTCTGCGTCGATGATCCGTTCGTGCGCGAGATCATCCCGCAGATCGGCCGCCCAACTACCACCTACGGTTTCAGCGAAGACGCCGATGTGCGCGCGATCAATATTCGCCAGGAAGGCATGCGCACCTACTTCACCGTGCTGCGCGATGGCTGCGAACCGCTGGATGTATCGGTGAACATGCCCGGCAACCACAACGTGCTCAACGCCTTGGCGACCATCGCCATCGCGACTGATGAAGGTATCGATGACGACGCCATCGTTCAGGGCCTCGCGGAGTTTGCTGGCGTCGGCCGCCGCTTCCAGGTTTATGGCGATCTGCCGGTCGAGAATGGCAGCGTGATGCTGGTAGACGATTATGGTCACCACCCGCGCGAAGTTGCCGCTGTGATCAAGGCCGTACGCGGCGGTTGGCCGGAACGGCGCCTGGTGATGGTCTATCAGCCACACCGCTTCAGCCGTACCCGCGACCTTTATGACGACTTCGTACAGGTGCTGGGCGAATCCAACGTGCTGCTTTTGATGGAGGTCTATCCGGCCGGCGAAGACCCGATCCCCGGCGCCGATAGCCGTCAGCTGTGCCACAGCATCCGCCAGCGCGGACAGCTGGATCCGATCTATGTCGAGCGTGGCGTCGACCTGGCGCCGCTGGTCAAGCCGCTGCTGCGCGCTGGTGACATCCTGCTCTGCCAAGGAGCTGGCGATATCGGCGGACTGGCGCCGCAACTGCTGAGAAGCCCGCTGTTCGGTGGCGATGGCTCCGCGAGGAAACCCCAATGAGCACCCTGCATTCGACTCGCGACCCCAAGGCATTCGGCCGTGTCGCTGTGCTTTTCGGCGGCAAGAGCGCTGAACGTGAGGTGTCCCTGAAATCCGGCGCCGCAGTTCTCGCCGCGTTACAGGAATCCGGTGTGGATGCGTTCGGTATCGATGCTGGCGACGATCTGCTGCAGCGCCTGGGCAGCGAACGGATTGATCGTGCCTTTATCGTCCTGCACGGTCGCGGCGGTGAAGATGGCAGTATGCAAGGCTTGCTGGAATGCGCCGGTATCCCTTACACCGGCAGTGGCATCCTGGCGTCGGCCCTGGCCATGGACAAGCTGCGCACCAAGCAGGTCTGGCAGAGCCTGGGCCTGCCGACTCCGCAACATGCCGTGCTGGCTACGGAAGCCGATTGCAAGGCTGCAGCGGACACCTTGGGCTTTCCACTGATCGTCAAGCCGGCGCACGAAGGCTCAAGCATCGGCATGGCCAAGGTCGGTGAGCTGGCAGAGCTGATCAGCGCTTGGCGTGACGCTAGTGCCTACGACTCGCAAGTGCTGGTCGAGCAGTGGATCCAGGGCCCGGAGTTCACCGTGGCCGTATTGCATGGCCAGGTGCTTCCGCCTATTGGCTTGGGCACGCCGCATAGTTTCTACGACTACGACGCCAAGTACCTGGCCTCTGATACCCAGTACCGCATTCCCTGTGGGCTCGATGCAGAACGGGAAGAGGAACTCAAGGTGCTGTCAGCCCGTGCCTGCGAAGCGGTCGGCATTCGCGGCTGGGCACGGGTCGATGTGATGCAGGATGCCGTCGGCAATTTCTGGTTGCTGGAAGTGAATACCGTACCCGGCATGACCGATCACAGCCTGGTTCCGATGGCGGCGCGTGCTGCTGGTCTGGATTTCCAGCAGTTGGTCCTGAGCATTCTTGATGACAGCCTCGAGGCGGGGAGCTAGCCATGATCGCCACGCTGCGCCATTCGCAACCCGGAAGCGGCCGTGCCTCGCGCAAGCCCGTGCAACGGGGTGCGAGCCGCCTGGTGCAACCGCAGCCGCTTTCGCAGCGCCTGCCGAAGCCTAACCTCTCTGGCCTGAAACGCTTCGTCTGGCCGGTGCTGCTGATTGGGCTGGTGGTTGGTCTTTACGACTTGGGCGAGCGCTTGTTGCCCTACGCCGACCGGCCGATTGCCAAGGTCAGCGTGCAGGGCGAGCTGGGCTATGTCAGCCGTGAAGCGGTTCAGCAGCGTATCGCGCCTTTCGTCGAGCAGAGCTTCTTCAAGGTTGATCTGAACGGCATGCGCCACCAACTCGAACAGATGCCGTGGATCGCTCACGTCGAAGTTCGTCGCGTCTGGCCGGACCAGGTAATGGTGCGTCTGGATGAGCAATTGCCGATTGCCCGCTGGGGGGGCGAAGCATTGCTTAACAATAAAGGACAGGCTTTCTCGCCGGATGACCTGAGCCGATATGAACACTTGCCACATTTATATGGTCCGAAGCGGGCCCAACAGCGTGTCATGCAGCAATACCAGATGCTCAGCCAGATGCTGCGCCCCCTGGGATTCTCCATTTCCCACCTTGAGCTGCGTGAACGTGGGAGCTGGTTTCTGACCACCAATCAGGGCATCGAATTGCTGCTGGGCAGGGATCAGGTTGTAGAAAAAATGCGTCGCTTCACCGCCATTTATCAAAAGGCGCTGGAGCAGGAAAGCGAGAAGATCGCACGGATCGATCTGCGCTATGCGAACGGCCTGGCCGTCGCCTGGCATGAGCCGATCCCGACTGCGGCGGATACGACCGTCGCTGCGAAGAATTGAGGAATGAGACACATGTCGAGCGTGCAAAGCGGCAAGATGATCGTCGGCCTGGACATCGGCACCTCCAAGGTGGTGGCGCTGGTGGGTGAGGTGACTGCCGATGGTGAGCTGGAAATCGTTGGGATCGGTACCCACCCCTCACGTGGGCTGAAGAAAGGCGTGGTGGTCAACATCGAATCCACCGTGCAGTCGATCCAACGCGCCATCGAAGAAGCTCAGTTGATGGCTGGCTGCCGCATCCATTCGGCCTTCGTCGGCCTGGCCGGCAACCATATTCGCAGCCTGAACTCCCACGGCATCGTCGCAATTCGCGACCGCGAGGTCAGCACTGCAGATCTCGAGCGTGTACTCGACGCCGCCCAGGCTGTGGCAATTCCGGCCGATCAGCGTGTACTGCATACGCTTCCCCAGGATTACGTGATCGACAATCAGGAGGGCGTGCGTGAGCCCCTGGGCATGTCCGGTGTGCGCCTGGAAGCCAAGGTCCATGTGGTTACCTGTGCGGTAAATGCTGCGCAGAATGTCGAGAAGTGCGTGCGTCGCTGTGGCCTTGAAGTTGACGACATCATTCTCGAGCAACTGGCTTCGGCTCATGCTGTGCTTACCGACGACGAGAAAGAGCTGGGTGTCTGCCTGGTCGACATCGGCGGCGGTACCACCGATATCTGCATCTTCACTGAAGGTGCGATTCGTCATACGGCGGTCATTCCGATCGCGGGCGACCAAGTCACCAATGACATCGCCATGGCGCTGCGCACGCCGACTCAATATGCCGAAGAAATCAAGATTCGCTATGCTTGCGCGTTGGCCAAGCTGGCCGGCGCAGGCGAGACCATCAAGGTTCCCAGCGTTGGCGATCGTCCGCCGCGCGAGCTCTCTCGCCAGGCATTGGCGGAAGTTGTCGAGCCGCGTTACGACGAGCTCTTCACGCTGATTCAAGCGGAGCTGCGGCGCAGCGGCTACGAGGATCTGATTCCGGCCGGAATCGTCCTCACCGGCGGCACAGCGAAGATGGAAGGAGCCATCGACCTGGCCGAAGAAATCTTTCACATGCCGGTACGCCTTGGCGTGCCGCACGGGGTCAAGGGACTGGCTGACGTAGTACGCAACCCAATCTATTCGACGGGCGTGGGCCTGTTGCTGTACGGACTGCACAAGCAGGCCGACGGCAATCCCGTACCTGGCATCGGCAATTTCGCCGAGGACTCAAAGACGTCTGTTCTGGATCGGCTCAAGGGCTGGATCCAGGGCAATTTTTAAGCAGTGCGCTGTAAAACCAAAACTAGAAAGCTGGAAGGAGAGAGGGAAATGTTCGAACTCGTAGATCATACCCCGCAAAGTGCAGTCATCAAGGTCATCGGTGTCGGCGGTGGCGGTGGCAATGCCGTGAACCACATGGTTCGCAATAACGTCGAAGGCGTAGAGTTCATCTGCGCCAATACTGACGCTCAGGCGCTGAAGAAGATCGAGGCGCGCACCGTGCTGCAGCTTGGCTCGGCCATCACCAAAGGCCTGGGTGCCGGGACCAATCCGGATATCGGCCGTCAGGCTGCGATGGAAGATCGTGAGCGCATCGCCGAAGTACTGGAAGGTGCCGACATGGTGTTCATCACCACCGGAATGGGTGGCGGTACCGGTACTGGTGCTGCGCCGATCATCGCTTCGGTAGCCAAGGAAATGGGCATCCTTACCGTCGCAGTGGTCACCCGTCCGTTCCCCTTCGAGGGCCGTCGTCGCATGCAGGTTGCCGATGAAGGCATCCGTGCGCTGTCCGATTGCGTCGACTCGTTGATCACCATTCCCAACGAAAAGCTGCTGACCATTCTTGGTAAGGACGCCAGCCTGCTGGCCGCCTTCGCCAAGGCCGATGATGTGCTGGCCGGTGCGGTCCGTGGTATCTCCGACATCATGCAGCGTCCAGGCCTGATGAACGTCGACTTCGCCGACGTGAAGACCGTAATGGGCGAGATGGGTATGGCGATGATGGGCACTGGCTGTGCCACTGGCCCTAACCGTGCTCGCGAGGCCACCGAAGCGGCCATTCGCAACCCGCTGCTCGAAGACGTCAACCTGCAGGGCGCACGCGGCATTCTGGTGAACATCACTGCCGGCCTGGACCTGTCCCTCGGCGAATATGCCGCGGTTGGTGAGATCATCGAAGCGTTTGCTTCCGACGAAGCTACTGTCAAGGTGGGTGCTGTTATCGATCCCGACATGACCGATGAGCTGCATGTCACTGTTGTCGCGACCGGTCTCGGTCCGCGCCATGAAAAGCCGGTCAAGGTCGTGGACAACACCGTGCAGACCACCGTTGCCGCTTCTGCCGCTCCGGCACAGCGCCAGCAGGAGCATGCAGCGGTCAACTATCGTGACCTGGAGCGCCCGACTGTAATGCGTAATCAGGCCCATGCAGCTGCCACGGCAGCGAAGATGAACCCGCAGGAAGATCTGGATTATCTGGATATTCCCGCGTTTCTGCGTCGTCAGGCCGATTGATTGAAGTTATCAGGAGTATTGTTGTGATTGGTGTTCAGCAAAGTTGGCTTCTGCTATTATCGCCGCCAATTGTTGAAAGCAATTCGCAACTAGCGCTATAGCGAAGCAAAAGGCCATGATCAGACAACGCACACTAAAGAACATCATTCGCGCCACTGGCGTCGGCTTGCATTCGGGTGAAAAGGTTTATCTCACCCTGAAACCGGCACCGGTGGATACTGGAATCGTGTTCTGTCGTACCGACCTCACTCCGCCCGTGGAGATTCCCGCGCGGGCTGAAAACGTTGGCGAAACCACCATGTCCACGACGTTGGTCAATGGTGACGTCAAGGTCGATACAGTGGAGCATCTGCTGTCGGCGATGGCCGGCTTGGGGATCGACAATGCCTACGTCGAACTCTCCGCGTCGGAAGTGCCGATCATGGACGGCAGCGCTGGGCCTTTCGTATTCCTGATTCAATCCGCCGGCCTGCAGGAGCAGGACGCCCACAAGAAGTTCATTCGCATCAAGCGTGAAGTGACTGTCGAGGAGGGTGACAAGCGCGCTACCTTCCTGCCCTTCGACGGCTTCAAGGTGAGCTTCGAGATCGATTTCGACCATCCGGTTTTCAAGGGTCGCACCCAGACTGCCAGCGTGGATTTCTCGAGTACTTCCTTCGTCAAGGAAGTCAGCCGTGCACGTACCTTCGGGTTCATGCGCGACATCGAGTTCTTGCGCTCGCACAACCTGGCGCTTGGCGGCAGTGTTGATAACGCCATCGTGGTGGACGAAACCAGTGTGCTCAATGAAGACGGCCTGCGTTATGAGGACGAATTCGTGAAGCACAAGATTCTCGATGCCATCGGTGATCTCTACTTGCTGGGAACCAGCCTGATCGGCGAATTCCGCGGCTATAAATCCGGCCACGCGTTGAACAACCGCTTGCTACGCACCCTGATGGAACAAAAGGATGCGTGGGAACTGGTGACCTTCGATGACCCGCAGACCGCACCGATCTCCTACATGCGTCCGGTGGCAGCCGGCTAGCTGTACCTCTCTTCCAAAATTTAAGGCCACCCTCGGGTGGCCTTTTTTGTTTTCGTTTTTGCAAGCAAGCCGGGCGCCTGTGCACTGACGGCGCAATAGTGCGCCTTGCTCGCTCAGTGTTAGTTCATACCGTCGAGCAAGCCCGCCAGATCATCGGCGTGCTCTTCTTCCTGCGCAAGAATGTCCTCGAAGATGCGCCTAGTGGTAGGGTCCTTGTCACCGATGTACTGGACGATTTCGCGATAACTGTCGATAGCGATGCGCTCGGCCACCAGGTTCTCAAAGACCATGTCGCGCAGCCCGTTGCCTTCGGTGTACTGCGCGTGAGCGCGCTCGGTCAGGCTGTCCGGGTTGAAATCCGGCTCACCGCCTAGCTGCACGATGCGCTCGGCGAGGCGGTCGGCATGCTGCTGTTCTTCGTTGGCATGCTCGAGAAATTCGTCAGCGGCGGCGCCGGACTTCAGCCCGGTAGCCATGTAGTAATGGCGCTTGTAGCGCAGGTAGCAAACCAGCTCGGTTGCCAGCGCTTCGTTCAGCAGGTTGATCACTACCTCGCGATCAGCCGAATAGCTCTCGGTGACGGCGCCATTCTCGACGTGTTGGCGAGCCCGCTCGCGTAGGCTCTGCTTATCGCTTAATTGTACGTAGCTCATCGCCATCTCCTGGTCAGTTTCACCGCAGTTGCGGTGCTTCACGGTTCGCCAATTGAGATCGGGATGCCGTCAAAAAGTTTAGCTGGTTGGCTCATCTGGCGGTGCAGGTAGAGGATCGGATTCCCCGGGCTCGTCTATTGGAACGGGGTCGCCTGGTTCCTCACGCTTGGGGTTGCCTTCTTTAGGTGCAGCGATTTGCCCATACGGTGCCCACATACATCTGCTCCTTAGCTAAGCGCTTGCAGCAGTTCGTCCTTGCGCATGCTAGAGCGGCCGCGAATATCACGTTCGCGGGCCTTCTGCATGAGTTCCTCGCACGTCATGTCGGCAAGTGCCGTACTCGAGGACTTCGAATTTTGCGCTGAGCCCTTGTTGGGTGATCTACCTTGTCGTGTGGCGGCCGCCCGATGGGCCGAGTCCTTTCGTTCGGCGCGCTTGGCCGTCTGGCTTTTGCTCGTGCCTGATCCGCCCTTGCGCTCGCCGCCACCGGATTGCTTATTGATGGTTGCCCAGGCACGCGCTTCAGCCTCTTTCTCGGGCACACCGCGTTGTTCGTAGCTCTCCTCGATATGCTCAGCCTTTCGCCGTTGCTGTTCGCTGTATTCGGCTTTGTCCCCGCGGGGCATCACAATCTCCTCCTGTTGCGGGATGAGCTGGCGGGCGCGTGGTGTACACCGCCTGCGCTTACATCTGGGTCAGCGTAGATTGCGCTGGTTTTCGTCCAGCTGCTTGCACGTGAGGAACCCTTGGCCGTCGACCCGCCCGGAGGCGTCAAAGCTGACGTAGTAAGGCTGCTGCTTGCCGTCATGATTGAGAATGTAGTCGTGGCAAAGCCCAGGTGCCGCCCCTCTTGCGCTGGCCTTGGAAGGCTCGCCGCCGATAGTCAGTACCCGTTCCAGGGACATGCCGGTTTCCACATCACGTACCAGTGGTTGATCGCGGAAGGTGATTCGGTCGACAGGGTTCTGCACATTGCCCGAGCAACCGGCGAGCAGTACCACTGGGGCGATGGCATAGATGGCGTGCTTGAACATGTGAATCCCTCGTAGCGAATGGTCGTATCTTTATGGCCGTTCGGTGCTGGGCAAGGTTCAATTTGATGCCGCGCTATGGGCCTCAACGGTCACTCGGCGTTACGCGCCAAATGACGTTGCCCACGTCATCAGCAATCAGCAGCGCTCCGGTCTTGTCCACCGCGACGCCTACTGGTCGGCCCAGTGCCTCACCTGCCTCGTTGACGAATCCGGTCAGTACATCCTCGGCGTCACCGTCCGGCAGGCCGTTGCGGAAGGGGACAAAGATCACCTTGTATCCACTGCGAGGTTTACGATTCCAAGACCCATGCTGGCCGACGAAAGCGCCGTGGGCGTATCGCTGCGCAAGCAGCGTGCCTTCATAAAAGGCTAGGCCGAGTGAGGCAGTGTGCGCGCCCAGCGCATAGTCCGGGACGATGGCGCGTTCGACCAGATCCGGGCGAGGCGGCTGAACGCGGGCGTCGACGTGCTGGCCGAAGTAGCTGTAGGGCCACCCATAGAATCCGCCGTCCTGAACCGACGTCATGTAATCGGGCACTAGATCGCTGCCGATTTCGTCGCGCTCGTTGACCGTGGTCCAGAGTGCGCCGCTGTCAGGTTGCCAGGCGAGACCGTTGGGGTTACGTAAGCCCGAGGCGAACAGGCGTACGGTTCTCGCCTGCGGGTCGACCTCCAATATTGCGGCGCGGTTCTCTTCGGCCTGCATGCCATTCTCCGCCACGTTGCTGTTCGAACCGCTGGTGACGTAGAGATGGCGACCGTCCTGGCTGGCAATGACATTCTTGGTCCAGTGATGGTTGAGTGGGCCGGCTGGTAGATCCACCACCTTGGTCCCCTGCACGGTTATTCGAGTGGCGTCTTTCTCATAGGGGAAGCGCAGCAGCGCATCCGTGTTGGCGACGTAGAAATCACCGTCGACCAGCGCCATGCCGAAAGGCGAGTTGAGCTTTTCCAGGAATGCCGTGCGTAGTTCCGGCTTCCCGTCTCCGTCACTATCGCGCAGCAGGGTGATTCGATTAGCGCTGGGGCCGCCGGAGCCTGCGTGGGTGGTCCAGGCCGCTGGCAAAGGCCTCGACGTGAAACCCAGGCGCAGCATGCGGTTTGATTCCTTCCGGCCAGCCTTTGGCGGGTGCGATGTTAACGGTTGGCAATAGCGTCTTGTTCGGTTCCGGCAGAACTGGACTCGGCCCATACCCGGACTCGACTGGCAGCTTGGCTGTTTCGCTGCAGCCCGCTAATGCAAGTAAGCCGACACCAAGCAATAGGGTGGTTTGGTCAATACGCATGGCACAGTCCCTGAGTGGGTGACGCGGCTTAGGTTATGAACGATCTGCCCGATGGCGGCGCTTACGAGCGGCCTGTAGTGCGGAGTGCCGTTCCAGGCGCGGCACCAGCACGAAGATCGCCAGGGCCAGAAGAGTGCTCAGTACGGCTGTAGCCTCATGCCCTAGGCCGACCGCTACACCGATTGCGGCAGTGAGCCAGATACCGGCTGCGGTAGTTAGGCCTTTGACGTCCTCCGCGGAGCTACCCTTGAGGATAGTCCCAGCACCAAGAAAGCCGATACCAGTCACCAGGCCCTGAATTACCCTGGAAATGTCCTCATGGGTCATGCCTGCCTGGACCGGTACCAGCACGAAAAGCGCTGCGCCGAGGGCTACCAGCATATGGGTGCGCAGGCCGGCGGCTTTGCGTTTGCGTTCGCGCTCATAGCCGAGCATCCCGCCCAGGATCGAAGCGATCAGCAGCCGGCTGCTGACCCTTGTCGCATCTTCCAGATCGGTAATGTCGGAGAACTCCGAAGCAACTGTGCTGGAGATGATTGCCCACCATTCCATGTCGTTCTCCCAGCCAGGTCGATACTGATATGGAGTCATGCTGGTGGGGAGGGTTCGCTAGTCCGTCACCTCGAAACGTAGCATGCCGATCATCTGACCAGCCTCAGTGACGACTCGCACTCGCCAGCGTCCAGCGGGTTCGGCTGGAAAGTTGCGTTTGTGGGTCCAGGCGCGATAACCGGCTTCGCGACCGCCGCTGATGTCTAGGGCGATGCGGTCAACGCGCCGGCCGTTGTGCGTCCACTCGTGGTAGATCCGTTCCTTCAGCCCGCGTGGCGCGTTGATCGCAGTGTATGCATATAGCCCGTTAGTGGTCAGCTCGGTGCTGCTCAGCTGTCGCAGCCCCTTGCCCGGTTTGCGCTGGCGGTCATCGAGACTCATGGTGACTGCGACGTCGGTCAGCCATAGCGTTGCCGGGGGCACCCAGGTTCGGCCCAGCCAGCCAGCTACACCCAGCGCCACGGCCAACAAAACGATGCCCGGCACGGTGCGCCAGCTCCAGTGGGGAAACAGACCGCTTAGACTCGGCAGCGCCAGCACTACCGCGACCGCGAGAGCCAGCTGATAGCTCTGGGGCGTGGAAAGATGAAAGATGATCGGTAGTGCGGTCAGCAGTACGGCAAACAATGTCAGCGCATGGAAGCCGAGGTAGACCCAACGCCTTGGCGCCAGCCATTTGTAATACAGCGGATCGATTAGCGAAACCAGCGCGGCCGCGCCAAGCAACCCAGTAAACACGGCTTGGCCGCTGTTCCAGGTGGTGGTGATGAAGAAGAACGGAATGATGAAGAACAGGGTCTCCTGATGCACCATCTGGGTGGCGTAGCGCAGCAATGGCGGTGGCACCTGCCAGCCGAACCAGCGATGTAGGACGCGGCGCAGACTGGATTCGAGCACCAGCCAGAGCCAGCTGACCAGCATGACAAGCGCCACCACTTTGGCTAGGCCGGCATGGCGCTCCACCAATACGAAGCTGGCCACGCCTGAAATGAACCCGAATAACGCGACCGTGCCCGGGTAGCGGCGGATCAGCCGACTGGCCAGTTCGAACAGGCGCAACAGCAAGGGTTTGAGAGGCATGGTGGGTCGGGTCCGGAGACAGCGTGCTAATTACCAGTATCGAGCACGCCTGGGCAGGCGCAAGCATGTGGTTCGCTCGCAGGCTGCATGGTACCGCGGACGCACCCGCTCAGGCGGGGAAACGGCGCCGCGGCTGGCGACGCCGATCGCTGATGGATCAGTCCTCTATTTGTGGCAGCTGCTGCGCAGCGGTCTGTTCTGGCATCGCCGATGAGTGATGGCTGGTGATCAGCCATTGCTTGGCGTCATCGAACCACTTGTAGGTGAAGGTGTAACGGGCAGGGACGCTACTGCCATCGCCAAGTTGAAAGTTGTAGACGCCGGTATCGAGCGCACTGTTGCAGTCGATCATGATCATCCGCGAGACGATTTCGCCTTTCGGCTTGAGCTCGAGAAAGTGTTCGAAATAGTCCAGTTTGGCTTCCGGGGTCTGCCGGGGCGTATTGGATACCGTCGGTAGCAGCAGCGAGTCCGGCGCATAATTTTCCACTACTCGATGTGGATCGCCGGATTGGACATCAGTGTTCCAGCGGTCGAACAAGGCGGCGACCTGGGTTTCATCGGTCTTATGGCAAGTCTGGTTGTCCGCCAACACGGCGAATGGGGCGAGAGAAAGTAATAGGGGGAGGGCGTATTTCATGCTGTCACTCGTAGCCGGTGGTCGATTTGCGGAGTGGCTCCGCAGCGGTACTGCACATCGTGGTTACGTCATGCTCAGCTGTGACCGTCCGGGAACGCCGTTATTCCCGCCAGCGGTCAGTCAGGGACGAAGTGCAGACTCGATGGCTTCACGGACATCCGTGTAGGACCGCGCCGCTTCTGGCGTCAAGTTAACCTGTGGTAGTCCAACGGTCTCGCACAGCCGGTCGATGAAATCCTGATCGGTTTCTGGCTCATCCAGGTTGACGACGCAGATCGGAGTCAGATCATTCTTGTCGCACAGCACGAAATCGAAGCGAGCGGCAGCAATGCGGTTGGTGGCTTGATACCAGTAGGCCCGACGGGGGATGGCGGTGACCTCCACTACATCTGCGACGCTAACCTTCGGCAGTATCAGGTATTGCTCGCCGACAGTACGCTGCAGCATTTCCAGCAATTCGCGTTCTGCTGGCGAAAAAAAAGGCGCCTTGAGGCTATAGGGATATTGCAGCGCAGGATGGTTGAGCTGGCGATTCTTTACGAAGAAAACCAGGACGAAACAGACGAACGCGACAAGCGTCAGCGCCAGCCAACTCATCGCGAATCACCTGAGCGCATCCGTATCGCAGCCCTTCTCAGCGTAGTCATCGGTGGCCTCCTGTCTTTAAAGCGAGCTTACTGGTCAGTTGAGTATTGAATGACCAAAACGTTCGTCTGCTTATCCACTACAGCTGTGGGCCGAGCTGTGGATAAGCATGGGGCTGTTAGCTGCAGGCTAGGAACCACTAAGGATTTAGGGCGTTGATCAATAAACGAGCATTTCGTCTACACACGACGTGATAGCTGGAAATTGAGCTTATACAGCGAGGCTTTGCAACTGCAGGTTAGCTTATCCACGATTGCTGTGGATGCTGCTGTGGATAAAGTGGGGGGTCAATGCTGCAAGCCGCGCTGGGCGAGGCTTGCAGTCATTAGAGTGTTTTTTGACCAGCGCCAGGCCGAGCTATGTGGATGTCACTGTGGCACGCTCTTGGCCCAGCGACTGTGCGTCGGTGGCTGCCAGGCGTCGAGTAGCGTTATGAGCGCTTGGGGCTGGTCGCTGCGTCGCAGCATTTCGCGATGCTGCGCACGTACAAAGCCTTCTTCGACCAGGTGATCGAGGAAGTGACTGAGCTTGCTGTAGAAGTGATTGACGTCCAGCAGTCCAAGCGGCTTGGGGTGGTAGCCGAGTTGGCCCCAGGTCCAGACTTCGAAGAGTTCTTCAAGCGTTCCCAGCCCGCCAGGCAGCGCAATAAAAGCATCCGCCAGCTCTGCCATGCGCGCCTTGCGCGCGTGCATGCCGTCGACGACCTCCAGGCGGGTAAGCCCGGTATGACCAACCTCGGCATCTTTCAAGCTTTGTGGAATGATGCCAATAACCTCGCCGCCGGCGGCCATGGTGGCGTCAGCAACCACACCCATCAACCCGACTGCACCGCCGCCGTAGATCAGCCGGATATCGTTTGCGGCCAGCGTTCGGCCCAGATCCTGTGCCGCTTGTTCATAAATGGGGTTTGAGCCGCGGCTAGCGCCGCAGAAAACGCAAATGGAACGCAGGGTCATCGTTTACTCCGCTAATTAGGGCCTGCGGAAGACTACGCCGCCGGCTCCATGCGGCCAAGCTGACCAACGCATGATAAAGGCGTTCGGCGTTTATCAACGCGCCCCGGCGGCACATGCGTAGGTGGCGAATAGCTGCTTGATCAGATGGCGACTGGACATGGCTGATGCTCCTCAATAGGTGCGCTTATCCTGAGGCAACCGAGAGCAGCAGGCCTTTAGTTTCTCGCCATCGCGGCGATTGCCGTTAATCTATAAGGGATGCTTCTGATATCCCCAAGTTCTGTGTGCAGTTCTGTGGATAACCTTTGGAAGAGTGGCTGCAAGCGAGGCGTGCGTAGCGCCTACAAAGTATGTGCATTTTTTGTACAGCTCATCTCGGTGCGACCGCAGGCCGCATTGCAGCTGGTTTGGCACTTGCCTCAGGAGTTTGGAAAACGATTTTATCGGGCGTCGAAGAACGTCGTACTTATTCACCAAAGCTGTGGAAAACTCTGTGTGTAGTCTGGGTAAATACCCTCGTGGCCCTGTGCCCACGCCGTCGCCAATCACATGATTGAAAATCGCTCACTAGCCTGGACCGGCGCAAGGCGAGGTTCGGACATCCCCGAGTCTTATGCCGCAGCATTCATTTCTGGGCGGTTAGTTGTGAGGGGCCGGCGCCTGAACGACACTCGCTGCTCTGAATTCAACCAATAAGAAACCGCTTAGGGAGTTTCCCATGACTGATGCCATCCGCTTCGAAGACAAGGTAGTGATTGTGACCGGCGCCGGTGGTGGGCTCGGGAGAGCCCATGCGCTGCTGTTCGCTCGTCACGGTGCAAAGGTCGTGGTCAACGACCTGGGCGGCAGTGCCCAGGGCGAAGGCGCCAACAGTTCCGCTGCCGATCGCGTGGTGGAGGAAATTCGCCAGGCGGGCGGTACCGCCGTAGCCAATCATGATTCGGTTACCGATGGCGATCGGATCGTGCAGCAGGCCCTTGATTCCTTCGGTCGCATCGACGTAGTGGTGAACAACGCCGGCATTCTGCGCGACAAGACCTTTCACAAGATGGAGGACGCCGACTGGGATCTGGTCTATCGCGTGCACGTCGAGGGCGCTTACAAGGTCACCCGTGCAGCCTGGGCGCATATGCGTGAGCAGAATTATGGGCGAGTGATCTTTACCGCTTCGACGTCTGGCATCTATGGCAATTTCGGCCAGGCGAACTACGGCATGGCCAAGCTCGGTCTGTATGGGCTGACTCGCACGCTCGCACTGGAAGGGCGCAAGAACAATGTGCTGGTCAATGCCATCGCGCCAACCGGCGCTACCCGGATGACGGAAGGGCTGATCCCGCCGCAGGTGTTCGAGCAGCTCAAGCCGGAGCTGGTGAGTCCGCTGGTGGTTTATCTGGCCAGCGAGCAATGTCAGGAGACCTCAGGTCTCTTCGAGGTTGGCGGCGGCTGGATGGGCAAGGTGCGTTGGGAGCGCAGCCTTGGCGTGGGCTTCGATCCGAAGGCCGGCTTCGATGCCGAAGACGTCGCCGCGCAGTGGCAACAGATCTGCAATTTCGAAAATGCCGCGCACCCAGCCGATAACATGGAGGCGTTGAAGGAAATGATGGCCAACCTGCAAAAGCATGCCGGCTGATCTCCCTTCAGTTCAGCGCGCTGCCGGGTAGTCCGGCAGCGCGATCAGGCCGGGGCCTCGTCTGGCCCAGCCTGCAGCAGGCGCAGTGCTTTTTCTCGGGCCTGACTCAGATTGCTAACGTAGAGCAGGTGGCCTTGCAACCTGTGGATGCCGGCACGGCGCAGCTTCAGGCGGACCTGGGCATTGCTGCCACTGAGTATCAGCGTGACCCCTAACCGACGGTAATCCACCAGCACGTTCTCCAGCGATGCCAGTGCAGTCATGTCCAGCATCGGTACCGCGCTGATATCGACGATCACCACCTTGACCTCGGGGTTGAAGCGCCGCAGGGCGCCCAGCGCCTTTTCTGCTGCGCCGAAGAACAGCGGTCCGCGGATCGCGTAGGTGGCGACGTGCTCGGGCATGTCCTGAAGGATTCGACGCTGCTCACGGGAGAGCGCGGTGGTGTCGGTCAGCTCGCTCATGCGTTTGATGAACAATCCGGCCGCCAATAACAGCCCGACGCCGACGGCCAGCACCATGTCGAACAGCACGGTAAGTGTCAGGCAGGTCAGCAGCACCAGCACATCGCTGCGCGGAGCGATACGCAGCACGTGCACCACGTGCGGGGCCTCGCTCATGTTCCAGGCCACCATTACCAGCAACGCAGCCAGCGCCGCCATTGGCAGATAACTGAACAGCGGCGCCAACCAGAGTATTGCCACCAGCACCACGCCGGCGTGGATGATCGATGCCAGCGGCGAGAAGGCACCAGCGCGGACATTGGTCGCGCTACGGGCGATGGCGGCAGTTGCGGTGATGCCGCCAAACAGCGGTGCGACCAGGTTACCCAGGCCCTGGCCTATCAGCTCTGCATTCGGTTCGTGATTGCTGCCGGTCATCCCGTCGGCAACTACTGCGCAGAGTAGTGATTCGATGGCCCCGAGCATGGCGATCGCAAATGCCGGGGCAAGCAGTTGGCGCAATAGCTCGTAACTCAGTTGCAGCGGCTGGCCGTCCGGGCCAGGCAACAGCCATGGCCAGGCGAAGTCGGGCAGAAATGGTGGAATACCCGGATGGGTGACCCCGTCCAGCGTGTAACTGAAGCGCTCTCCCAGTGTCGCCACGGATAATCCGGACGACTCCAACAGCAGGCCAGCCAATGCGCCTACCGTCAACGCCACCAGATGCCCCGGTACTTTCGGTACCCAGCGCGGCCAGATGATCAGCACTGCCAGGCAAAGTGCAGCCACCAGAGCATCGCCAAGGTGTGCGCCTGGCAGCGAGCGGACCAGCAGGCCGACTTGCTCGACGTAGTGCTGTGGCTGTTCGGTAAGGGTGAGACCGAACAGGTCCTTGATCTGCAGGGTGGCGATGACGATGCCGATACCTGCGGTGAATCCCAGTGTGACGGGGTAGGGGATGAAGGCGATCAGACGGCCGGCGCGCAGCAGGCCAAGGGTGATCAGGATCAGACCGGCGAGCATGGTGCACAGCAGCAGACCGCCGAGACCGAACTGCTGGGTAATCGGCAGCAGGATCACCACGAACGCCGCCGTCGGCCCGGACACATTGAAGCGCGACCCCCCGGTCAGCGCGATCAGCGGCGCAGCGACCAGTACCGTGTAGAGGCCATGTTGTGGTGCCACGCCGACGGCGATCGCCAGTGCCATGGCCAGTGGAATGGCGATGATGCCCACCGTCAACCCGGCGCTAATGTCGCCGCGTAGGGCGCGGGCTCCGTACCCCAGGCGCAAGGTCTGATGCCATGCGGCAAATAAAGGGGGAAACTTCATGCCTGGGACGCTCCTTGTTCGCGAAGGCGCCATTATAGACGCGGGCAGCTCTTGTTATTTGTGCTGCAAGATCACCCGGTATGCTGGCGCGGCGATGTACGACCTTGGTCGCAAGCCGCCTTGGCGCGTTGAGTGAGTCGCCTGCGAGGAGTAAACTGCCGCCCCCGTGAGACCCCGTGGACCGGAGGCGGCATGCGTAAAGACAAGAAGCAGGTGATTGGCGACGAGATCGCAGATGAGTCGATCAAGCTGTTTCTTCAGCCTGAGCCGGCTGACGATACTCCCCCTTCGCTGCATAAGCTGATCAAGGCCTACCGTGGCCTTCGCGTCGATGATTTCGAGCGTTTTCTCGGCTTCTTCGTCGCTGCTGGCTACGATCTTGGCGCGCGGGATGGCAAGGGGCATGACTTTATCGACCTGGTCGCCGACCAGCGTCAGGCCAGGCCCTATATCGAATTGATCGAGGCCATGCGCGGCTGAACTGAGAGTCGCCATTTCGTATCGAACACAACGGCACCCTAGCCAGCCATGAACGGCAAGGCTGCGGCTGGCTACGGCAACATGATTCGCAATCGATTTCCTCGCAGTGTCCACCGTCGAGCCCTGGGTCAAGCCCGCTCCGGATGGATCGCAGCGAGAGGAAGGAGGCCAAAAGCCGCCCTTCCGACAGCTGGCAGGCAGCCTTTGGCTACCTGTTCTCGGGCACATGCTCCCGAGCAGCGGCACAGGCACACGCTCCGTTCCTGACCGTCTGGCTGGTGGGTTTTACGGGGCCGCGTACTGCGGTCACGACAGTTTAATGCTGTGATTCTGGAGAACGCGTTGATGACGCAACACGATAGCGAAGCAGTGGATATGGTGCTGGTGGGAGCCGGCATCATGAGTGCGACCCTCGCGGTACTGCTCAAGGAACTCGATCCCAATATCAAGCTGGAAATCGTCGAGCTGCAGGAATCCGGAGCCATCGAAAGCTCCAACCCGTGGAACAACGCCGGCACCGGTCACGCCGGGCTCTGCGAGCTGAACTACACCCCGGACAGCAAAGACGGCGCGATCGATATCAAGAAGGCCGTGCTGATCAACACCCAGTTCGAGGTCTCCAAGCAGTTCTGGGCCTACCTTGCCGACCGTGAAGGCTTCGGCTCTCCCCGTGATTTCATCAATCCCGTGCCGCACCTGAGCTTCGTGCGCGGCAGCAAGAACATCGACTACCTCAAGCGTCGCTTCGAAGCGCTGAAGACCCACCACGCCTTCGCCGACATGGTTTATACCGAGGACCGTGCGACGCTGGCCGAGTGGATGCCGCTGATGATGCCGGGCCGCGCTGCGGACGAGCCGATCGCGGCGACTCGCGCCATGAATGGCACTGACGTCAACTTCGGCGCGGTGACCAGCCAGATGCTCAGCTATCTGTCGCGTAGCGGCGGAGTCAAACTGTCCTACAACCAGAAAGTTACCGGTATTGACCGCACGGCCGGTGGCTGGACGGTGGACATCAAGAACACCCGCACGGGGGATTCGCGCCAGGTACAGGCCGGCTTCGTTTTCCTCGGTGCCGGTGGTGCTGCGCTGCCGTTGCTGCAGATGTCCGGCGTCGAAGAAGGCAAGGGCTTCGGCGGGTTCCCTGTCAGCGGCCAGTGGCTGCGTTGTGACAACCCTGAGATCGTCAAGCAACATCAGGCCAAGGTCTACAGTCTGGCTGCAGTCGGTGCGCCGCCGATGTCGGTGCCGCATCTGGATACCCGCGTCGTCGACGGCAAGAAGTCGCTGCTGTTCGGGCCTTACGCCGGCTTCACCACCAAGTTCCTCAAGCGTGGTTCGTTCCTGGACCTGCCGCTGTCGATCCGTCCGGGCAACATCGGCCCGATGTTGGCTGTTGCTCGCGACAACATGGATCTTACCCGCTACCTGATCAAGGAAGTGCGGCAGTCCATGGAGGATCGCCTGGAGACGCTCCGTGGCTTCTACCCTGAGGCCAAGGCCGAGGATTGGCGTCTGGAGGTCGCAGGCCAGCGCGTGCAGATCATCAAGAAAGATCCGAAGAAAGGCGGCATCCTGCAATTCGGCACCGAACTGGTCGCCGCGAAGGATGGCACCATCGCCGCGCTGCTAGGCGCTTCGCCTGGGGCCTCGGTGACTGTTTCGATCATGCTCGACCTGCTCGAGCGCTGCTTCCCCGAGCAGTACCGTTCGCAGGCGTGGACGAGCAAACTGCAGGAGATGTTCCCGGCGCGCGAAGCCACGCTGCAGAACGATCCAGTGGCTTACCGCGAGATCAGCGAAATGGCTGATAAGCGCTTGGGGCTGGAGTACTGAGCCGCTAGGCCGGTCTAGTCTGAAGCATAAAGCCCCGTACCGTGCGTACGGGGTTTTTTTTGCATTGAGTTTGTCGGGGTGAGATCTGCCGTGCGCCATCCAGTCAGGCTGCCCGCAGGCAATCGGCGGGGAGTTGTTGGCCGATCCAGCTCAGACGCAGCTCCTGGATCTCGATCCAGCCCGCTCCTTCGGGCTTGCCGGCACTGCTCAGCAGCATGCGGCAGCGACCATGCTCATCGAGCAGGGCAAAATGGCGGGCTTGGGGCGGCGCAGTAGCGAGAGGATCTGTCGCATGGTTTTCGCTCATCGCAAGGGGATGCCTCTTTATCTCAGAGGTCTGTGACAGGCGCGTGAAATGAACGGCGGGGCGCCGCCGTTGGTCTGAATCGCATCACTGTCGGCACGTCGTGCTGCTGGGTATACTGCGCCCCACTCGTCGCCCCTAACCTGGAGAAAACAGCATGCTGCAACGCCTGTTGTTCGGTCTTGTCACCGTTCTTGGAATGAGTCTCGTGGGCTGTGCCCATAGCCCCCAGCAGCTCGATCCCAACCCAAAACTCAATGGCTCTATCAATCCTGTCGGTCAGGGCCAGCCGGTCGTCGTGCGGGTGGTCGATGGACGCCCGTCGCCGACTCTCGGTACCCGCGGCGGCCTTTACCCGGAAACCAGCGCCGTGATCGTGCCTGCCGCCAAGGTGCTACCAAAGCTCCAGGCGCAGACCGAAGCGGCAGTACGTCTGCTCGGCTTTACGCCGTCGGCCAATGCCTACAATGCGCCACAACTGACCTTGACCCTGGCGGAATTGAAATACCAGTCGCCGAAAGAGGGTTTGTACGTCACCGAGGCCAACGTTGGCGCGACGCTGAAGATTGAGGTACAGAATGCCGGCAAGCGCTACAACGGCCGTTATGGTGCGTCCCTGAATCAGCGTTTTGGCATGGCACCCAACGAGCAGACCAATACCAAGTTGGTCAGCGATGTTTTGAGTGATGCGCTGACCCGCGTTTTTCGGGATGAGAACATTGGCCGCCTGCTAGCCCAGTAAGCGTCGTTAGCACTGGGCCGTCTCACACGGACGGCTGATCCGAAACCCTGCCATGGCTGAGCCTGGCAGGGTTTTTCATTTTCAGGGTGCGGAAATGAAGACGCCCCGCGGGGAGCGGGGCGTCGAATGCAGCCAGTTGAATCAGCGCACGCCGGAGTTGCGCAGGGCGGCCGGGGTGTACTGGTTGGAGTTGGCCTTGTAGTTGTAGGTGTAGGGGTTCTTCTCTTCGTTCTTCATGCCCATGACCAGATAGCGGCCGGAGATGAGGTCGTAGAGGGTTTCCATCGAGTAGAGCGGAACCTGCACGTTATAGAAGTGCAGGTTATGCGCTTCGGCTACACGCCATAGTTGGTTGCGACCGTCATAGTGATCGACGACTGCGGCCTGCCAGGTGTCCTCATCGATAAAGAAGTGACGCTTGGCATAGATATGGCGCTCGCCGGTCTTCAGGGTCGCTTCCACTTCCCAGACGCGGTGCAGCTCGTAGCGGGTCAGATCCTGGTTGATATGGCCGGCCTGGATGATATCGCTGTACTTGAGCTGCGGCGAATCCAGGCGATAGGCGTTGTACGGGATGTACAGCTCTTTCTTGCCGATCAGTTTCCAGTCGTAGCGGTCCGGCGCGCCATTGAACATATCCAGGTTGTCGGAGGTACGCAGGCCGTCAGCTGCAGTGCCCGGGCCGTCATAGGCAACTTGCGGGGCGCGGCGCACACGGCGCTGGCCGGCATTATAGATCCACGCCATACGCGGTTCCTTCACCTGGTCCAGTGTCTCGTGTACCAGCAGCACGTTGCCGGCCAGGCGGGACGGCTCGGTGACCTGCTGCTTGAAGTAGAACAGCACGTTGCCATGCTTATCGGGCTTGTAGTCGGTCAGGGTGTCGGTGTAGACCACTTCGTCGACGAACTTGACCAGGCTGAAATTGCCGTTCACCTGAGGCGTTGCCTGGGCGATCACCCGGCGTGCGGAGCCGCCGCGATAGCGGGTGATATGGTTCCAGATGACTTCCATGCCGTCTTTCGGGATCGGGAAAGCGATGGCTTTTTCGAAATTCTCCAGGCCGTTGCCGCCACGAACCATGTTGGTCTGCGTAGCGTTGCGCGCTGCAGCGTCATACACGTGCTGCGGCATGGCTGCGCTACGACGGGTCTCGTAGACCGGCAGGCGGTAGCTCTCCGGATAACGCTTGAACATGGCGATTTGGCCAGGTGTCAGGTTGTCCTTGTACTCCTCGAAGTTCTTCGCCGTGATGGTGAACTTTGGCTTGTCGTTGGGATAGGGGTCACCAACGAAACCGTCCGCAGATACCGCCGCGGCGTCCTGGGCCAGCCCGCCGGTCCAGGCAGGAATGGTGCCGGCGGCGTTGCCTGCCTTCTCTGCGCCGATCGGCGTCAGCTCGGCGCCAAGACGTGCAGCTTCGGATTCCGATACCGCGGCCATGACGTTACTGGCGAGCAGTGAAAGCGTGAGCGCCCCGGTTGTGAACATTGTTATTTTCATTATCTCGTCCTGTCGTTTTTAAATAGCTGTTTCCCCGTGGCGCGCAAAAAATGCTGACGCCAAGTGATACGGCGTAGTGACGCGTGCCGGCAGCGCCCTTCACTGGAAGGCATCCGCTCGGTGGCCATGCAATGCTTGCATCCACCGACGGCAATCGCGCTTGGCTGCCGCCCCCGCACACGCTCTAGTTCGCCGTTTCGAGGTATGCCGAGGGTGCGGGCGCACCTGGCCATTAGTCAAGGCCGACTGGTGAAGACCGTGCCATAAGCTGGCCTTATAGTAGTGCAGAGAGGTTGCCGCCCCGTCGGAAACGACGGAAATGGTACGCGTGGCTGGATAAGCTGCGCGGCTGCCTGGCGGGTCTGCAAAAGAGGATATCTGGATGGCGCTATATGCGCAGGTGGGACTGGTGATTGCCCAGCCGACGCTTCTCAATGCATTGGCGCTGGTCAGTGTGCTTTGCGGAAGCTGGTTGCTGCTGGCTACCCAATGGCGCGAGGCCCGCGCCCCGCGGCGAGCATTGACTACCTATACGCCGAAGGCTTCGCATCAGGTGGCATCGAACGGCACCGCAGCGAACGGCACTGCAACAAGACGCATCAACCAGGTGTTCTACAAGTGCGGTGTGGCTGGGCTGGTGATCGGCCTGACGCTTTCGATGGCTTCGCAGCTGCTTTGAAAAGCTCGTGTTGAAGGTTTGTGTTTGACGGCATTGTGGCTGACTGCAGGGCCCGTCGCAGTCTGTGCGCAGGGCCCAGCGCGTCTCAGGGCTCTAGCCCGGCGTTCAGGCGGTACTGGTTACGCACCGGCGTGGCGTACTGCTGAATCAGATAGGGTTGTTGTACGCTCGGGCAGGCGGCGAGGCGTTTGCTCCATTCGGCTTCGGCGCGCTCCACTTCCTCACGGCTGAACAGCTCGGCTGCGCTCGGTACCTGGATATCCGGATCTTGCTCATCCCAGAGGCGATAGGCCAGATAGTGCACTGGGAACAACCTATAGCTGCCGAGAATCTGACGATCGACCGCATTGGCCATCTGCTTGGCATCCTCGGGCACGCTCTCCATCGGCGTGCTGAAGGCAATATGCACACGGCCTTTGTAGCCGGTGATGCCCAAGGCGATGCTGGCATCGTCCTCACCCGGAGCCTTGTTGTAGGTCCCGGTAGTGGCGCGGATGTACAGCTCGCGTGCCTTGGCCTGATCGCACGGGTCGTACTCGTAGCTGATCGCCACCGGCACCGGTCGCAGCGCGGCGAGCGTTTCGGCAAAGGCCTCATCCTTGCGGCTCATGTGCAGCATCTTGAGGATCGCTGAGTCGGTGCGGTCATCACCATCCTTGGCGCGGCCTTCAGCCTGCGCGATCCAAACCGACTCCCCATCGTTGCGGATCGAGTGGTTGATATAGCCTGAAAGTACCTGATACGCCGCCAGCTTTTCCCGGCGGCCGGTAATGGACCGGCGTACGATGAAGCTCTTGTTCAGGCGCATCAGATCGCTGACGAAGGGCCGTTGTAACAGGTTGTCGCCAATGGCGATGCGTGGCGTACGGATGCCGGCCTGATAGACCGCATAGTTGACGAATGCCGGGTCCATGACGATGTCACGGTGGTTGGCCAGGAACAGATAGGCGCGGCCTTGCTGCAGCCGTTCCAGGCCGGAAAAGGTCACACCGTCGGTGGCTCTCTCAATGGTGCGGTCGATGTAGGCTTCGATCTTGTGCTGTAACGCATCCACTGTATGGATGCTGGCGAACTGTCGGCGCAGCCTGCGCGAGATGACTGGCTTGATCAGCCAGCCCATGCTGTCGGCCAGGCGCGGAAAGCGGAAGTGCGCCAGAATGTCTAGAAACTCCCGGTCGGCAAACAGGCGTGCCATGACTACCGGGACTTCGGCGTCGGCGTAGGGTCGGATGGCTTCGAATTCGTCCATCATGCTCTCTGTAAAGGAAACGAGGAACGGGCTGCAGCGCTGGGCAGGGCAATTCACGGAACGGGCCGGAGCCGGTTGGCTCATACTCTTCGAGTACAGCGGCTGTTCGCATGATTGCCGGCTAGGTCCTGCATGCGGCCCGGGGGCCTAATTGCAAGGCGCACCGAGTCAGTCTTCTTGTATGGGGTCGAGTCAACGGCCTTCAAAGACGGCGATTATAGCGGCAAGTCACGTGGAGGATTGATGCTAGAAACACAGGTCTTTCAATGCCCCTACTGTGGCGAGCCGGTCGAAGCCGTGCTCGATCTGAGTGGCGGCGACCAACAGTACATCGAAGACTGTGCGGTGTGTTGCCGGCCAGTGCTGTTCGATCTGCGCACGGACGGTGAGCAGTGGCAACTGGAAACCCTCAGGGAGGACGAGTAATGCAGCGTATTTACGAGCCGCGCGACCTGTTGGAGGCGGAGATGCTCAACGGCATGCTGATCGGTGAGGGCATCGAGGCCTTTCTGGCGGGCAGTCACCTGATCGGCGCCATGGGCGAGCTGCCCGCCGCCGGGTTACTCGGGCTGATGGTGCCGGATGAGGATGCCGAACGGGCACGTCAGCTGATCGCTGCGTACAATGGCGCCGAGCCATTGCCGGGCGATGAACCGGAAAGTTATCCCGGCGAACTGATCTGCTGACGAGTGTTTCTATGTGCGGTCGCTACGCCCTTTTTCGCTGGAGCCAGGACTTCGCTGCCTTGCCCGGTTTCCCCGCTGATCAGCAGCCGCATTGGAGCCTTGCGCCTGGCGCTTCGGTGCTGTTGCTGCGCCAGGTAGATGCAGAATTGCAGCTGAGCCGGGTGCGCTGGGGACTTACACCGGCCTGGCTCACCGATCTGACGCGCACGCCCGCGCAGGCCCGCGCCGAAACCCTGGCTGAGCAACCGATGTTCCGTGATGCCTTGCGCCTGCGTCGTGGTCTGCTGCCGGCCAACGGCTTCTACGAGTGGCGGGGCACCGCACGAAAGCGCCCTTACTGGATGACCAGCGAAGGCTCGCTGACCTACTTCGCAGCGCTCTGGGAAGCCTATCCAGTGCAGGGGCATACCTACCTCAGTGCTGCGGTCGTGACGCTGCCGGCGGCGACGCTGCGCCGGCCGTTGATACTCGATGAGGCCGGGCAGGCTGCCTGGCTCGATCCTGACACGCCGCTTGAGGCACTGAAGGCGTTGCTGGCTCAGCCCCAGCCAGCATTGCGTGAGCGCCCGCTCGCAACAGTGGTGAATGACCCGCGCATCAACGGGCCGGAATGCCTAACGCCGGCTTGAGCAGGCGTGCTGCTTACCTACTTACACCCTGAACTGATTGATCAGGCGGCGCTGCTGCTCGGCCAGGCGTGTCAGCCCGGCACTCGCTTGACTGGCTTCGTCGGCGCCGACGGCGACTTGCTGGGCGACCTGGCCAATATTGGTGACGTTGCGGTTGATGTCTTCGGCGACCGCGCTTTGCTCTTCGGCAGCGCTGGCGATCTGGTTGTTCATGTCGTTGATCAACGAGACTGCCTGGGTGATTGCCTGCAAGGCTTCGGCTGCGGCGTCAGCCTGCTCGACGCTGCGTAGCGTACGGCTCTGGCTCTGCTCCATCACCTGCACCACGCTCCGCGTACCACTTTGCAGTTGCTGAATCATCTGCTGGATTTCGCCGGTCGCTTGCTGGGTCTTCTGTGCCAGGTTGCGTACCTCGTCAGCCACCACAGCGAAGCCGCGGCCTTGCTCCCCAGCTCGGGCTGCCTCGATTGCCGCATTGAGGGCGAGCAGGTTGGTCTGCTCGGCGATGCTGCGGATGGTGACCAGAATGGCGTCGATATTCTCGCTGTCTCGGGCGAGCGTCTGCACCACCTCAACCGCCTTGCCAATCTCGTCGGCCAGCTCGGTGATGGTGGCGCCGGTGTCCCGCACGATATGGCGGCCTTGGTTGGCCGCGCGATCCGCGTTATTGGCTGCTTCGGCAGCCTGGGTCGCATTACGCGCCACGTCCTGAGCGGTCGCCGTCATTTCATGCACCGCGGTCGCAACCAGCTCGATCTCCGCCAGCTGGGTCTGCACGCCTTTGTCGGTGCGAATGGCGATATCGGCCGTATGCTCGGAAGCGTCGCTGACCTTTTGAACGGAGGCGACTACCTCGCCGATCATGCCCTGCAGTCGTGCCAGGAAGGCGTTGAAGCCAGCGGCGATCTGGCCCAGCTCGTTGCGGCTGTCGATATTCAGACGTTGGGTGAGGTCGCCTTCGCCCTGGCCGATGTTGTCCAGCATCACCACCATGTCGCGTAGCGGGCGGGTGATGCGACGGCTGATCAGCCAGATGGCGAGCAGTCCAACAAAGGCGATCAGCACGCCGATGACCAGCATGGTGCCGAGATCGCTGCGGCTTTCCTCGCCGAGCGCGACCATCAATTGATCCAGTTCCTTCATTACTTCTGCAGTCGGCAGTTCGAGCATCAGCACCCAGCGGGCATCGGTACCAGGGAATGAGAATGGCAGCAGCAGTGCGACGCGGCCGCGAGCGTGATCGATGCGGTAGTGGGTCTGACCGGAGGGCAGTTGTTTGACCAGCGCCTGCTCATCGGCATCGAGAATTTGCGCTGCGGGTTTGCCAAGCAGGCTCTTGTCACGACTGTATGCCGCGAGGCGCCCATTGTTGGAGATCAGTGCGATCTGCCCGACACCGCCATATAGCTGGCTATTAGCGGCGCTCAGCAATTGCTGGATAAAGTCGACACTGATATCCGCGCCGACGATGCCCTGGAACTTGCCGTCAATGATGATCGGTGCGTTGAACGACGACAGCAGCTGCGTCTGGCCATTCATCTCATACGGCGCGGGGTCGCCGACGCAGGGCTTGAGTTGTTCACGCGGACACAGGTAGTACTCGCCGGCACGAATGCCGGTTTCCAGCAGGCTGGTGTCCTCGATGTCAGTGAGTCGCTCGACCAGCAACTTGCCGCTGGTGTCGCGGTAGATCCAGCTGGCGAAGCGGCCATTGACCATGCCCGGGGCGTCGCCGCGATACATCAGGTCATTGGCGTCTACCCCGTTAGGCTCCCAGGCGATATAGGTACTGGTGAGATTGGGATTCTCGGTCAGCGTCTGGCGCGCCAGGTTGATCAGTTCCTCGCGCGTGAGGTTGGCCATTGGCATACCCTCGTCGTCGCTGAGGCCGGTGAGGGTATGCACCCGGGCGAGGCCGGTGGCAATCTGCAGAGGTGCCTGTAGTTGTGCCTGGATGCGGCTGACCTGGGCTTGCGCCAGCGCCGTGACGCGCTGTTCGACCATGCCATCGATCAACGTGCGCGTGCGGTCCTCGACCAGCGCCTGGCTGCGCATGCCGGAAACCATTGCGTACAGCAGAAGCGCCGCGATCACGGCTAACGTGCAAGCACCGGCCAATGCCGCGAAGGCGGTCTGAATGGATCGGAACATGTGCGGTACTCCAGTTGCGTAGCGGATAAGTAGGCTATCGGCCGAATTTGCGACAACTGCAGCGGAGTCGCTGGTTGCCTGCCAGGTGGGGCCGCTCTAGGATACGGCGCAGGTTTACTGGAGAGACTCGATGTTCAAGCCGCACAGATTATCCATGCTTGTCGCTGCAGCCGTGCTGGCGGGGTGTCAGGCCGTCAACACCACCAGTGGCGGTGCCGTGGGTGTCGAACGCAAGCAGTACATGTTCAGCATGCTGTCGACCGACCAGGTCAACCAGATGTATGCCCAGTCTTATCAGGAGACGCTCAGCAAAGCTGCGAGCCAGGGCGTGCTGAAGAAGGACACCGCGATCGCCAAGCGGGTCAACGGCATAGCTCAGCGGCTGATCGCCAAGGTGCCGGTGTTCCGTCCAGACGCAGCGCAGTGGGCTTGGGAGGTTAACGTCATCGACAGCCCCGAGCTCAATGCCAACTGCGGCCCGGGCGGCAAGATCATTTTCTACACCGGCCTGATCGAGAAGCTGAAACTGACCGACGATGAGATCGCAGCGGTGATGGGGCACGAGATCGCGCACGCGCTACGTGAGCATGGGCGCGAGGCGATGTCCAAGGCTTATGGCGTGCAGATGGCGACCCAGCTGGGTTCGGCCATGGGCGTAGGCACTGGCGGCCTGCAGATGGCGAATATGGGTGTCGAGTATCTGATGACCCTGCCCAACAGCCGGGGCAATGAGAACGAGGCGGATCTGATCGGTCTGGAACTGGCTGCACGAGCCGGTTACAACCCCAATGCCGCGATTACGCTGTGGGAGAAGATGGGGGCCGCCGGTGGCTCGGCGCCGCCAGAGTTCATGAGCACTCATCCGTCGTCAACCACGCGCACTGCGGCACTCAAGGCGAATATCCCGAAGGTCATGCCGCTGTACGAGCAGGCCCGTAGCGGCCGCTGAGCGATGCCTCGTCGCCGACCGCTCAGGCCGGCGACAGCAGTGCTGAAAGGGGTGTTTCGATGCCCAGTTGCTGATGCACGCCTTCGAGGTCGATGAGCGTGTGAATCTCCTCGATGTCCCCGGCTGGGCTGAGTGTCCAGACGCTCACCACAGCAATTGCAAGAATCTTGTCGGTTACCGAGTAGCCGAATTGTGGCGTGGCGAGTGTGCCCATCACGGTGCTCGAGGTGACTACCTTGTGTCCCTCGCAAATGCACTCATCCACAACCACTTCCAGATCCGGCATGGCCGCACGCACGTTACGCACGAGTTCGGCGAAGCCTGCGCTGTTCAGCGGCTGGCCAATGAGTGAGCCTTTATAGGCGAAATATTTGCTCTGCATCTGTTCGGAGAGGGCCAGTCGGCCCTTGTTCCAGCTCAGATCGATATGGTTGCAGACTCGTTTCTTGCGTCCATCCGCTGACATGCAGCCTATTCTCCTCGGGGCGCTGATGGTGCGCTGCGGTAGCGCACTCTATCAGCTCCCCAGATGCGCAGATTTGCGCTGCGTATCAGCCTGAGACAATAGTGCTCATGGTCAGCGCCTGATAGCCGGCGTACACCGCCAGTGCCGCGAAGCCGGCCGCCGCGACACGGCGAATCAGCGTCAGCGGCAGGCGATCGGCAGCGAAATGGCTGGCCAGAACGACCGGGACGTTGGCGAGCAGCATGCCGACGGTGGTGCCGAGGATGACCAGAACGAAATCCGGGTACTGCGCGGCGAGCATCACCGTGGCGACTTGGGTTTTGTCGCCCATCTCAGCGATGAAGAAGGCCACGGTGGTGGCAACGAAGGGGCCATAGCCGCGGCCCAGTTTGGCGTCGTCGTCATCCAGCTTGTCGGGCACCAGCGTCCACAGTGCGACGGCGACAAAGCTTGCGGCCAGCACCCAGCTCAACACTACTGGCGAGACCAGGCCAGATACCCAGCTGCCAAGCGCGCCGGCTGCTGCGTGGTTGGCCAGGGTTGCGACGACGATACCCCAGATGATCGGCCACGGCCGCCGATAGCGTGCCGCCAGCAGCAGTGCGAGCAGCTGCGTCTTGTCGCCGATTTCGGCGAGGGCAACGATCAGGGTAGGGACGAAAAACGATTCCAAGCGGCATTCCTTTAGGGCGGGTCGACAGATTCACCATGACATGCGCAGCCTGCCCGCCCGGGTCAGGTGTACATGTCATGGGTCTTGTCAAACCTGGCCTGGCGTATCGTTACGCGCCGGCCGGTCGCATGCGCCATGGTCTGCGGACCAAGTATGTTGACGCATGCCAGACGAGCAGGGCGCTCGTCGGAGACTACTCCCCCAAGGACGGCGGCGAGTTTGCCGCAACCGCCCGTTCGGTGCAACCGCCGGTCGCGGGCGTCAGAGTCGCACGGCGCGATAGATGCGAAAGCCATCGCGCTCGGCAACGGTATGACAGGTGCCAAGGTGCTGCTCGATCAAAGGTGGATAGCGTAGAAATGCATTGGCCACCAGGCGCAGTTGTCCACCGCTGAGCAAGTGTTCGGAGGCACGCTCGAGAAGGGTCTCGCTGGCTTTGTAGCTGGTGTGTACACCCTGATGGAACGGCGGGTTGCTGACGATCGCTGCCAATTGCCGTGGCGCGGCGTCGATGCCATCGCCCGCAATAACGTCACCCTCGAGTCCGTTGGCGGTGAGCGTTCTGCGACTGCTCTCGACGGCAAAGGCATCCACATCCAGCAGCACCAAGTCGCTTTGCGGATAGCGACGCTTGAGCGTCGCGCCGAGGATGCCGGCACCACAGCCGAAGTCGAGCACGCGGCCACAGGGCAGGTCGTCGAGATGATCGAGCAGTAGGGCGCTGCCGATATCCAGGCGACCGTGACTGAAGACGCCGGGCAGGCTGATGACCTGCAACGGGCCGTCCGCCAGCTCCAGGGTGAAATGGCGCGCCAGTGCGTCGAGCTCCGGTACGCTCGGCGCCTGCTCGATGTCGACCTGCCAGAGCTGGCAGTGGCGGGCGCTGTCGAGTTTGCGGGCGCGGCCCAGGCTGGTTAGCTGCTTGGCGGCACGCTCGACGCCGGCTCGTTTTTCGCCGACCAGGTACAGCTGACGACCTTCAAGGTGCGCCGCCAGTGCTTGCAGCAGATAGTCGGTCAGTTCGCGGGATTTTGGCAGGAATAGCACGGCGGCTTCGAAGTCGCCCTCTGGTGGAGAGACGCCGAAGCTGCAACGTCCGCTGAAGCGCTTGTTCAGCAGTTGCTGTTCGCCTGCGTGCCAGCTCCAGCCGACAGCGCTTTCGAGCTGACCCAGCAGGTCGTCCGCTGGCAGGCCTGCCAGCAATAGCCGCCCTTGAAACAACCCGGCCTGACGCAGCAGCACTTCGCTTCGAGGGTCCATCGGCGTCTCCCTGAAAAAGTCCGGGAGCTTAGGGGCTATGGGCTATTGCTCGCAAGCTGGGCAAGGCTATTGCCTGCAGGCCTGAACTCAGTTCACCTGACGAATCGGCGCGCCAGCGAAGAAAGCCGTCGCGTTCTCGGCCAACTGGCCGACTATCCGCTGACGTGCCTCCCGACTGCCCCATGCGCTGTGCGGGGTGATGATCAGGCGCGGCAGGTCCGGGGCCAACAGCGGGTTGTCGTCGCTTGGCGGCTCGCTGGTCAGCACATCGGTGGCGGCTCCGCCCAAATGACCGTGGCGCAGCGCGTCGGCCAGCGCCTGTTCGTCGACCAGACCGCCGCGGGCGGCGTTGATCAGGAACGCGCTCGGCTTCATCAATTGCAGTTCGCGCGCACCGATCAGATTGCGCGTCTGCTCGGTCAGTGGGCAGTGCAGCGTCAGGGCGTCCACCTGCGGCAGTAGTTCTTCCAGGTCCAGACGCTCCGGGCGCTTTGGTCGCCCCGGCAGGTTGCCGACCAGCACGCGCATGCCGAATGCCTCGGCCAGTCGAGACACCGCGCTGCCGAGTTCGCCATGGCCTAGCAGGCCAAGGGTCTTGCCTTGCAGCTCGACGATGGGGAAGTCCAGCAGGCAGAACTGGCCGCTTTCCTGCCAGCGGCCGCGGGCGACCGCCGCCTGGTAGTCGGGCAGGCGCGTGGCCAATGCCAGCAACAACATCAGCGTGTGCTGAGCAACGGTCGGGGTGCCGTAGGCCTGGCAGTTGCAGACAACGATGTCGCGTTCGCCGGCAGCTTGCAGGTCAATATTGTTGACCCCTGTGGCCGAGACCAGGATCAGCTTAAGATCGGGGCAGGCCGCCAGGGTGTCTGCATTCAGCGCCACCTTGTTGACGATGGCTACCTGCGCGCCACGCAGACGCTCGACAATCTGATCCGCCGTGCTTTGCTCATGCAACACGAGCTCGCCGAACGCGTCCTGCAGCGGGGTCAGATCGAGGTCACCTTGGTCGAGCGGAGAAAGATCGAGGAAAACGGCGCGACTGGACATCAACTGTACCTTTCGAAGAAGCCGGGGCTGGTCGACAATGAAACCCGGCATTATGTGGAGTGCGGATTGTGTACTGGATGGAATTTATGACCGTGGCGCTGGTGCATCTACTCGCAGTGGCGAGTCCCGGGCCGGATTTCGCGGTGGTGGTGCGCGAAAGCGTAACCCAGGGGCGGCGCACTGGAAGTTGGACAGCATTGGGCGTTGGCTGCGGGATATTCGTGCACGTCGCCTACTCTTTGCTTGGCATTGGCCTGATCGTCTCGCAGTCGATTGTGCTGTTCAACCTCTTCAAGTGGCTGGCGGCTGGCTATCTGCTCTATCTCGGTTGGCGTGCCCTGCGTGCACGGCCGATGAACCTGGATGTGGAGGATGGCGCGAGTGCGCGGGCAAATCGCTCGGCGTGGCAGGCGTTCGCTGTTGGCTTCGTCACCAACGGTCTGAATCCCAAAGCCACGCTGTTCTTTCTCTCGTTATTCACAGTAGTGATCAGTCCTGATACGCCGCTGTTGGTGCAGGCCGGTTACGGCGTCTACCTCGCCGGCGCCACTGCGCTGTGGTTTCTGCTGGTGGCCTGGCTGTTCAGTCGAGGCCGCGTGCGTGCTGGCTTTGCGCGAATGGGTCACTGGTTTGATCGGCTCACTGGCGCGGTACTGATCGGTCTTGGTGTACGTCTGGCCGTCAGCGAGATCGGTTAACACGCTGAAACGAGGTGCGCGGAAAATAATCCTTTGGACTGATTTTGCATGGGGGCGGACGCTCTAGAGTGCTGCTTACAACTCCAACAAGAACAGGATGCCCCTCATGCTGCAGACCCGTGTCATCAAGCCCGCGGCGAACGCCTATCAATATCCCTTGTTGATCAAGCGCCTGCTGTTGTCCGGCGTGCGCTACGAGCGCACCCGCGAGATCGTCTACCGTGACCAGCTGCGTTACGACTACCGCACCCTGAATCAACGTGTCGCGCGGTTGGCCAACGTGCTGACCGCAGCTGGCGTCAAGGCGGGCGATACTGTGGCGGTGATGGACTGGGACAGCCACCGCTATCTGGAATGCATGTTCGCCATTCCTATGATTGGCGCCGTGGTGCATACCGTCAACGTGCGGCTCTCCCCGGATCAGATCCTTTACACCATGAATCACGCCGATGACCGCTTCGTGCTGGTCAACAGCGAGTTCGTGCCGCTGTACCAGGCGATTGCCGGGCAGCTGACCACCGTGCAGAAGACGCTGCTGCTCACCGATGGCGACGTGCACGACGCCGGCCTGCCGGATTGCGTCGGCGAGTACGAAAGCCTGCTGGCTGCCGCCGAGCCGGACTACGACTTTCCCGATTTCGATGAGGATTCGGTTGCCACGACCTTCTACACCACTGGCACTACCGGCAATCCCAAGGGTGTGTACTTCACCCATCGCCAGCTGGTGCTGCACACCCTGGCCGCGGCGGTGACCGTCGGCTGCCGGGAAAATCCTCGGCTGATGGGCTCGGATGACGTCTACATGCCGATCACGCCGATGTTCCATGTGCATGCCTGGGGGTTGCCCTACGTCGCCACCATGCTCGGCCTCAAGCAGGTCTATCCGGGGCGTTACGATCCTGAGTACCTGATCGACCTGTGGCGCCGTGAACAGGTGACTTTCTCTCATTGCGTGCCGACCATCGTGCAGATGTTGCTCAACGCCAAGGCGGCCCAGGGTACCGACTTCAAGGGCTGGAAGATCACCATTGGCGGCAGTGCGCTCACCCGCGGCCTGTATGACCAGGCCAAGGCGTCCGGTATGAACCTGATCGCCGCGTACGGCATGTCCGAGACCTGCCCGCTGATATCCGGGGCGCACATCAACGACGAGCTGCTTGAGGCTGACGAAGACAGCCGCAGTACCTTCCACCTCAAGGCCGGTGTTCCGGTGGTGCTGGTCGATGCGGCGATTCAGGCCGCCGACGGCAGCTTTCTGCCCGCAGACGGTACCTCACAGGGCGAACTGGTATTGCGCGCGCCGTGGCTGACGCAGGGCTATTACAACGAGCCGGAGAAGAGCGAAGAGTTGTGGGCCGATGGTTGGCTGCACACCGGCGACGTCGCGGTGATCGACGAGATGGCCAATATCGAGATTCGCGACCGCATCAAGGACGTGATCAAGACCGGAGGTGAATGGCTGTCATCCCTCACCCTGGAAGGACTGATCAGTCGTCACGAGGCGGTGCGTGACGTCGCCGTGGTCGGTGTGCCGGACGAACGCTGGGGCGAGCGACCCTTTGCCCTGGTGGTGCTGTGTGAAGGCCGTGAACTGAGCGCTGCCGACTTGCAGGCCTTCCTCGAACCGGCGGTGACTGAGGGGCACATCAACAAGTGGGCGATCCCGCAGCAGATCGCGGTGGTCAGCGAGATTCCCAAGACCAGCGTTGGCAAGCTGGACAAGAAGCGCATCCGCAGCGAGATCGCGCGTTGGCAAGACGAAGGCGCTTCGCAGCAAACCTCGCCCAATTGAGCGAGGGGCCTGCTGGTTCAGACGTCCAGCAGGTCCTGCGCGCGGCTCTATAGGACGTCCAGGGTAAACGGTTTGCCGAGTAGTTTCAGGTCCCGCTGGGCTGCGCTGCGTGCATGCAGCGCCTCTTCGGCGTAGCCGGTGGTGACGGCGCTTCGACTCTGATTGGGTTTGCCGCGCGAGCTCGGCGAATCGATGGTCGTTCATTCCGCCCGGCAAGCCGATGTCCGTGATCAGCAAATCTATCGCGCTGACCTGTGCGAGCAGCTCGAGGGCGGAGCTTCTGCTGTCGGCCTGCAGCGTTTGATGCTCCATATCTTCGAGTACTACTGCGAGCAGCGGTTGGCCGATCACGTCTGCGCGGCCGGTCATGGTTGCCCGCAGTCGCTGTCGCTACTGGCGACTACGGTGTAATCAACGTCGGCTGCCACGATCAGCTATCGACACGGCACGTGACCGTTGCTGGATGGCGGCGCAGCGGTCAATCTCTGCTACCGCGCTTCGGCGCGACGGAAAAAACTGCTGATTACAGAGGATGAAATGGCCGCTACCCCACCGATGCTGATCCGCGAAACCTTCCCTGTCGGGCCTTTGCAGTGCAACTGCACGATCATTGGCGACCCGGTAAGTAAAAAGGCCATCGTGGTCGATCCCGGTGGCGACCCGGAGCTGATCATGGCCCGGCTGAATACCCATGGCCTGAAAGTGGTGAGCATCATCCATACCCACGCGCATCTGGATCATTTCCTGGCTTCGGGGCAGATGAAGGAAAAGACCGGCGCCACGCTTCACTTGCACAAGGCTGATCAGTTTCTCTGGGACAATCTGGAAATGCAGTGCCGCATGTTTGGCGTGCCCTACACGCCGGTGCCTGCGCCGGATCAATGGCTGGCCGATGACGAAGAGCTGGCCTGCGGGTGTGGCGTGGTATTGCACACCCCAGGACATACGCCGGGCTCGATGAGCTTCTGGTTTGCTGACGCCAAGCTGCTGATAGCCGGGGATACGCTGTTCCGTCGCGGTATCGGCCGCACGGATCTTTGGGGAGGGGATTACTCGAGCATCGAGCGCTCCATCAAGCAGCGACTCTATTCGCTCGACGTAGAGGCCACGGTGGTCACTGGCCATGGTCCGGACACTCGGCTGAGTGAGGAGATGCGTGAGAATCCTTTCGTTCGCGCCTGAATGTCCGGCCGTTGGACGGGTTCTGCTGCACGGTTCCTATCCTTGGTGGTGGTCGATGGTAATCTAGCGCCGCATTCAGGGCTGCGCTCGCAAGGGCTGGGGACTGCCTTGGTAACTGACAAGAGAAGGAAGTAACTATGAAAATGCTGAACATGACCGCTCTGGCTGCAGGCGTTGCTCTGCTGGTTGGTTGCACCACCAATCCCTATACCGGCGAGCAGCAGGCTGGAAAAGCCGGTGTATATGGCGGTATCGGTGCCGTCAGCGGTGCGGTCATCGGCGCTGCGACTTCGAGCAAGAAAGATCGCACCAAGGGCGCACTGATTGGCGCAGCGGTAGGCGGCGCAGCGGGCGGTGGCTACGGTTACTACGTCGATACCCAGGAAGCCAAGCTGCGTCAGACGCTGCAGGGCACCGGTGTTCAGGTACAGCGCAATGGTGACAACCTGACGCTGATCATGCCTGGCAACATTACCTTTGCCAGCAACTCGGCAGATATCTCCAGCAGCTTCTATCCGACGCTGAACTCGCTGGTGCAGGTGTTCAAGGAGTTCAACAAGAATGGCGTAGATATCGTCGGCCATACCGACAGCACCGGTTCGCTGCAGCTGAACCAGGATCTGTCCAACCGTCGTGCGCAGAGCGTTGCCTCTTACTTGGCGTCCAACGGCGTCGCCGCTTCGCGGATTTCCTCCTACGGTGCGGGCCCAAGCCAGCCGATCGCCAGCAACGATACGACTGCTGGCCGTGCGCAGAACCGCCGCGTCGAGATCAATCTTCGTCCGCTGTAATGCTCTAATAGATTGCGGGGCTGCAACGGCCTCGCAATTGTCTGTTTTCAGACGCCATTAATTCGTTTCTTGCTCGTGCCATTGAACCTCTCTGCACTATTCGAATCTGACATTCGATAGCACACCAGTAGTGGCACAGAGGAGGTCGAATGGATGATCGTCCCGCTCTCCATTCCCGCAGGTCCTGGTTGCCATTACTGGTCGCGCTGGCCCTGATGGCGGGGCTGGGTGGATGGATTGGCTGGCAATGGTATGTTCAGGAGCAGCGCAGCAGGATCGAGCAGGAGCAGCGCTTTACCTTTGCCGTCGATGATATAGAGCACACCCTTCGCGAAAGAATGCGCGCCTACGAAATGGTCTTGCGTGGGCTTGCCGGCGTAGTTGCGGGCAACGACGACGTGAAAGTGGACGAGTGGGCGCGTGCTGCGGATCAGCTGCAGCTGCAGGATTTCTACCCCGGAATTCAGGGCGTTGCATTGGCGCGACACGCCACGCCAGCGACTCTGGAAACCATGATCAATCACATCCGCAGCATGGGCCGCGACCGTTTCCGGATGTATCCGCCTGGGGAGCGGGACGAATATGTGGTGACCGATTACATCCATCCCACCGATTGGCGCAATCGCCGGGTGCTCGGTTTCGACTTGTTCAGCGAAGCGACACGCCGTGAGGCCATTACCACCGCACGTAACACTGGCAACCCGGTGCTCACTGGCCCGTTGCGACTCAAGCAAGAAACCGAACAGAACGTGCAGATGGGCGTTCTGTTGTTCTTTCCTCTTTATGCCTCGACGGCGCCGGTAACCACCGAAGAAGAGCGTAAGCGCGCCTTCGTAGGCAGCCTGCATGGAGCCTTTCGCCTGACCGATCTGATGGAAGGCATCTTAGGGTCCCGTAGTCGGATGCTGCAGCTGCAGCTGTTCGATGCCGCCAGTCCGGAGGCGCCGCTTCTTACCGGGCGTGCTCCGGTGAGTACCGATGCCGCGTTTCAGCGCATCCGCAATATCTACATGTATGGACGTAGCTGGCAGTTGCAGGTGGCAAGTACTCCCGAGTACGAAGCGGTGCTGCGCGACAACAATCGGGCCTTCAGCCTGGCCGCCGCTTTGACGGCCGCGGCACTGTTTTCATTGCTGGTGGGTGGCTACCTCTACCTTCGCGAACGCGCACTACGCAGCAGTCAGGCGTTAAGCCTGCAACTGCAGGAGCGAGAGGCACGCTTTCGTCAGTTGATCGAACAACTTCCGGTTGCCACGCTGCTGTGCAACGCAGGTGGGCGGATCGAGCTGGCCAACCAGAGCGCCGGACAGCTACTGGCAAGCTCAACAGAGCTTCTGGCCGGGGAGCGTGTGAGCCGCTATGTTCCAGGTGTGCTCGGTGAACAGACCCTGCGGCAGCTGCGTGAGACTAGTCAGCTGGAGCTCCAGGCACAGCGCGAGGATGGCAAGCCCATACCGGTGGCCGTCAGCCTGACAAGCTTCAGTCATGATGACGAGTTCTACTACGTGCTCAACCTGCTCGATCTGCAGGCGCGCAAGCGCGATGAGGAACGCTTTCGCAACGTCGTCGAGGCCTCGCCTAATGCGTTCGTGCTGGTGGACGCGCAGGGCGAGATCGTCATGGTCAACCGCCAGACCGAAATCCTTTTCGGCTACAGCCGGCAAGATCTGGTCGGCCAGCCGGTGGAAGTGCTGCTGCCCGAAGCGTTGCGCGAAGCGCACCACGGCCTTCGTCAGGGGTACGCGGAAAATCCTGAGCCCCGCCGCATGGGCAGCAATCGCGAGCTGTTCGGCAGGCACCGCGATGGTAGCGCGCTGCCGGTGGAGATAGGGCTTTCACCGTTGCGCAGCGGCGATGAACAACTGGTGCAGGCTGTGATCATCGATATCAGTCACCGCAAGGCGGCCGAACGGCGCCTGCGCGACCAGGCTGACCAATTGGCCGTAGCCAACCGTTACAAATCGGAATTCCTCGCCAACATGTCGCACGAGTTGCGTACGCCGCTCAACAGCATCCTGATCCTCAGCGACCAGTTGCGGCAGAACGGTGCGGGAAACCTCAACGACAAGCAGGTCCGTCACGCCGACATCATTCACCGCGCCGGCCATGAGCTACTGGAGCTGATAAACGATGTGCTGGACCTTGCCAAGATCGAGTCCGGGCGGATGCAGCTCAAGCTGGAGCCGCTGAATCTACGCGAGTTGCTGAACGAGCTGGATGTCGCGCTCGGGCCTATGGCCGAGCAAAAAGGATTGGCGCTGAAAATGACGGTCGATCCGGATGTGCCGCTCACGCTGAATTCCGATCGCGCGCGGCTTCAGCAGATTTTGCATAACCTGTTGACCAACGCGCTGAAGTTCACCGAGCGCGGCGGTGTCGAACTACTGGCCTCTTGCCTGCCAGCCGACGGCCAGGCAGGCCCGTTGCTGCAACTGCAGGTGCGCGACAGCGGCATCGGTATCGCTCCGGATCAGCAGGAGCGGATATTCCAGGCGTTTCAACAGATCGATGGTTCGATCAGTCGGCACTACGGCGGCACCGGACTTGGTCTGGCGATCACCCGCCAACTGGTCGAGGTGCTCGGTGGCCATCTCACCGTAGTCAGCGAACTGGGGCAGGGTGCGACATTCACCGTTCAGTTGCCCGTGGAGCTTATCGCAGGCACCCCTGCGCAATCGTTGCTACCGCCTCAGCCGCAGCGACGCGGCCGAGGACCCGGTTTGCTGATCATTGAAGATGATGCGGATTTTGCATCGGTGGTCGCAGAGGTCGGTCAAAGCCACGGCTTTACCAGTCTGATCTGCAGCACCGGACAGCAGGGGCTAGAGGCGCTGAATCGCGAGCATTTTGCGGCCGTGATTCTGGACATCCTGCTCCCGGATATCAGCGGTTGGCAGGTCCATCGCGAGCTTCGTGCAGATGAGCGCCATCAGGGTATGCCGGTGATGATCATTTCCTGCGTACCTCAGCCCCATGATTGGCACGACGACGGTTCGCGCTACCTGGTCAAGCCGGTGGCGCAATCCGAGCTGGAACGAATCTTCAGCGAGCTCGCTCGACACGATCACAATCCGCTACGCCTGTTGCTGGTAGAAACGGACCCGCGGCGGCGCATGCTGATCCGCGACTACTTCGAGCGTCTCGGCTACAGCGTCACGCTGGCCGCGACCGCTGAGGCTGCCCGACTGGCCTATGCCGAGCAGGCTTTTACGGTGGTCGTGACCGATCACGAACTCGCTGATGGCAATGGACTGGATCTGCTGGATGCTCTCGAGCGGTTGCGTTCACTTCGCGCGGTCACTGTGCTGGTCAACAGCCGCAAGCCTTTGTCGGAGGATGATATGCAACGCTTGCGCAGATATTCGGCATCGTCCTTATCCAAGGATGAGGATGTGGAGCGTATGGGCGCGCTGATACGGCCGGAGCCAGCCACTCCTGCGTCAAGTGCTGCGGCCTCATTGCAGGTGACCGCCGCTGGCCGCCGTGTCCTGTTGATGGATCAGGATGTGCGCCTGATCTATTCGTTGACCGCTCAGCTCGATCAGTTAGGCCTGCAGGTGGTTCCGGTTACCAGCACCGATGAGGCCATTGAGCGTTTCGAAGAGGATGCCTTCGATCTGGTACTACTGGACATGAGCCAGCCTGGGGCGGATGGTCCAGAGTTGGCGCAGCGGCTTAAGCGGGGGCATGACTGTCAGGCGCCGATCATCGCGCTGGTAGTGACGGACAACGATGAGGAGCGCGAGCGTTGCGCTGCTGCTGGTGCGGACGATGTGCTGGTCAAGCCGGTCGAGCCGGAGCCGTTACAAGAATTGACGCGGCACTGGCTAGGCCTGGACGCCGGCGCGACTGATGCTGATGAGGAGTGAGCGGGTGGTGCACGCTGAACATGGCAGTGGCGAAACAAAGGTCAGCCGATATCGTGCGGTGCGCATGGCGCTCCTGTGGGTGCGTCGATGCGGCTTGCTTGGAGGTTGGCGATGACGCAAACGCAGCTTAAGTCCAAACCCCGCAGCCGCACGTTGCTGGTGGTGGATGATCGCGAGGCCAATCTGGTGGCGATGGAGGCGTTGCTGGGCGACGGTGACTGGCAGGTGCATACCGTCAATTCGGGGGAAGGGGCTCTCAGGGCGTTGTTGGAACTCGACGTCGAGCTCGTCCTGCTCGATGTGCAGATGCCGGGTATGGATGGCTTCGAAGTCGCGCGGCTCATGCGCGGCAGTCCGCATACCCGCTACACACCTATCATTTTCGTTTCCGCAATTGCCCACACCCGCGATTCGGTGTTGCGTGGCTATGCCACCGGAGCGGTCGACTTCATTCTCAAGCCCTTCGATCCGCAGGTGCTCAAGCACAAGATCAACACGCTGCTGGCCCATGAGCACAATCGACGCGACCTGCAGCTGCTCACTCAGCAGCTCGACACCGCTCGCGCGTTCAACGCTTCGGTGCTGAGCAATGCCGCGGAAGGCATTTTGGTAGTCGGAGAAGACGGCTACATCAACTTCGCCAATCCGGCCATTGCCGGCATGTTGCATACTCGTGTCGAGGACCTGCAGGGTACGCCGCTGCTGTCGCATCTCGCCGCGCCGGACATGCCGGCCAATTGGCACGAGTCGGACTTCTATCGTTACTGGCGCAGCGGCTCGACCTACCGCCTGCACGAAGCCCAGCTGCACACCGCCAATGGCACGCCGCTGCCGGTGGCGTTGTCCAGCTCGCCGTTGCCGCGCCAGCAGCGCTCCATGGTGGTTATCGCGCTGGATATGTCGGTGGTGCGCAACCTGCATGTTCAGCTCGAGACCCAGGCGGTCACTGACTCGCTGACAGGCCTGTTGAACAGGCGTGGCTTCCACCAGGCGCTGGAGTCGTCGCTGGCGCGTGTCGATCGCAATGGCAAACGCATGGCGATCCTCTATATCGACCTGGATGGTTTCAAGCGCATCAACGACTCCCTTGGTCACGATGCTGGCGACGAGATTCTGTGCAAAGTGGCGCGCCTGCTGGAAACCTGTATGCGGCCGTACGACATCATCGCGCGCATGGGGGGGGATGAGTTCACGGCGCTGCTGGACTCTCTGGATCATCCAGAGGACGCGGCTCGGGTGGCCGAAAAGCTGATCGAGCTGATCTCGGTGAGGCACAAGATCGACGGCACCGAGGTGACCCTTGGTGCGAGCATCGGCATCGCGCACTTCCCGGATTGCGGTGTCAGTGTTGACCAGCTGCTGCGTTCGGCGGACATGGCGATGTATGAAGCCAAGCGTGCCGGGCGCAGGCAGTACCGCTTTTTCTCGAACGACATGAACGAGCGTGCCCACGCCCGATTGATGATGGAAGAGAATCTACGCAACGCCACCGAGCGCAACGACTTCGAGCTGCTCTACCAGCCGCAGGTGATGCTTGCCAGCGGCAAGCTAAGGGGCTTCGAAGGCCTGTTGCGCTGGCCGCAGGGTGACGCCAGCGAGAACGATCCGGCGGTGTTCATTCCGTTGCTGGAGGAAACTCGCCTTATCGAGCGGGTGGGTGACTGGGTGTTACGAGAGGGGATGAACCAGTACTGCCAATGGGAGCCATCTTCCGGCAGCGACCTGATTCTCAGTCTGAACGTCAGTCCGGTGCAGTTCAGTCGCGCCGGGCTTTTCGATTCGCTACGACGCCTGCTCGACGAGTATCAGCTCAATCCGGTGCAGCTGGAGCTGGAGGTCACCGAAGGTACGCTCATGCAGGATCTGGAGCGCAGCTGCGAGAAGCTTCGTCAGCTGCGAAAACTCGGCGTACGGGTTGCAATCGACGATTTTGGCACCGGCTATTCGTCGCTCGCCTATTTGCGGCATTTCGAGCTGGATACGCTGAAGATCGACCGCCTGTTCATCGCCAACATGCTGGGCTCGCCGCGTGATGCGGCTGTGGTCAGCACCATCATCGACCTTGGGCGCAATCTTGGCCTGGAGGTGATAGCCGAGGGCGTAGAAACGCGCGCTCAGCGCGACTGGTTGCTGGAAAACGGCTGTGATGTCATGCAGGGTTTTCTGGTGTCCCCGGCCGTAACGGCGGAGGAGGCGCGGGCCTTTTCTGCCCGCACCACGTGGGATGTGCAATAGCGGCTATGACGCTCGATGTTGCACTGGAAACGTCTGGTGCAGTTGCGCCAGCTTCGCATCCTTGTCGGCCCAGAGTCCGTTGACCCATTCCTGAAACGCCAGCCTGTACGCCTCGTCCTGATCATAATTGTGCCCAAGAAACTCGGCTGGAATCGGCTGGGCCTCGATGCGCAGGACCACTTGATGAATATTGCCGGCGAGTAGATCCCAGAAGCTGGGGCGACCATCGGGGTAGTGAATGGTGATGTTGATCAGCGCCGTGAGCTGTTCGCCCATGGCATCGATCACGAAGGCGATACCGCCAGCCCTGGGCTTGAGTAGAAATGGGTAAGGCGACGCCTGCTCGGTGTGCTTATCCTCGGTGAAACGTGTGCCTTCCAAGAAATTGAATACCGACACCGGGTTGGTTCGATAGCGCTCGCAGGCCTTGCGTGTGGTCGCCAGGTCCTCGCCACGTTTTTCCGGGTACTTGGCCAGATATTCCTTGCTGAAACGCTTCATGAACGGGAATTCCAAAGCCCACCAGCACAGACCAATTACCGGAACCCAGATCAGCTCCTGCTTGAGGAAGAACTTGAGAATCGGCATGCGTCGGTTGAGCTGATACTGCAGCACGAGGATGTCCGCCCAGCTCTGGTGGTTGCTGGTGACAAGGTAGGAGTGGTGCATGTCCACCTGCTCGAGGCCCTGCACATCCCAACGAATCGGCTGTACCAGGTTCATCCAGAAGCTGTTCACCGCTATCCAGGACTCCGCGATCCAGTGCATGCCGAAACGCAGGCCACGTTGTATGGCGGGGACGGGGAGCACTAATTTGAGCAGCGAGAGGGCGAAAAGGGGCCAGCACCAGAACAGGGTATTGAGCGCCAGGAACAGTGCGGCGAGGGTGCCGCGCACGGGCGCAGGGAGGAAGCTCAGCATGGGGTTCTCGTCGATACGGCTGATTCGAGGCGCCAAGAGTAGCGATTACGCGCTGAACTGCAACTATCGAGAGCGATTCGAGACTGACGCCGCCGGCTAAAAGGCGGTCGGCGTCAGCTTCGACAGGCGGTCAGGTCTGCTGGTTGGCGGCCTGTAGTGCGGTGAGCGCGATGGTGAAGACGATGTCGTCTACCAGTGCGCCACGGGACAGGTCGTTAACCGGTTTAGCCAGACCTTGTAGCATCGGGCCGACGCTGAGGCAGTTGGCGTTACGCTGAACGGCCTTGTAGGTGGTGTTACCGGTGTTCAAGTCGGGGAAAATGAACACGGTAGCTTGCCCGGCCACCTTGCTGTTAGGCGCCTTCTGCTTGCCGACGCTGAGAACGGAGGCGGCGTCGTACTGCAGCGGACCGTCAATCGGCAGCGCTGGCGCACGCTCCTGAGCAATGCGAGTGGCTTCGGCGACCTTCTCGACCTCAGCACCGCTGCCGGAACTACCGGTGGAGTAGCTGATCATCGCGACACGCGGGCTCACGCCTAATGCCACAGCCGATTCGGCACTTTGCAGCGCAATCTCGGCCAGCTCGGTGGCGCTCGGGTTGGGGTTCACTGCGCAGTCACCATAGACCAGTACCTGATCCGGCAGCAGCATGAAGAACACCGATGAAACCAGGCTGTAGCCCGGTGCCGTCTTGATCAGCTGCAGAGCAGGGCGGATGGTGTTGGCAGTGGTGTGCACGGCACCGGAAACCAGGCCGTCGACCTCGTCCAACGCCAGCATCATGGTGCCCAGAACTACGGTGTCCTTCAGTTGCTCACGTGCATCATCCGGCGTAAGGCCCTTGGCTTTACGCATCTCGCACATTGGCTCGACGTAGCGATTAGCGATGCTGTCCGGATCGAGAATCTCCAGGCTGGCCGGCAGCATGATGCCCTGCTCACGGGCGACCTGCTGGACTTCCTCCGGCTTGGCCAGCAGCACACAGCGGGCGATGCCACGCTCCTGGCAGATGGCGGCGGCGCGGATGGTGCGCGGCTCGTTGCCCTCGGGCAGCACGATGCGCTTGTTGGCATCCTGCGCGCGCTTGACCAGCTGGTAGCGGAAGGCTGCCGGCGACATACGCAGCTCGCCGCGCGGCACGCTGTAGCGCGTGTGCAGAAACTCAGGGTGCAAGTGCTTGGCGATAAAGTCGGTTACGCGGGTAGCGCGTTCAATGTCGTCCGACGGGGTCTCCTTGTTCAGGCCGAACAAGTTGTTCGCCGTGTCGTAAGAGTTGGTCTGGACGGTCATCACCGGTAAGCCGCCGTCCAGCGCAGCCTTGCACAGCTCGAGGATGCGTGGATCCGGCGCGAAGTCACTGCACAGCAGCAGGCCGGCAAGCTTTTCACCGTTGAGCGAAGCGAGGCTGGCAGCGAGGATGATGTCGTCGCGATCTCCTGGGGTGACTACCAGAACGCCGGATTGCAGCAGCTGCACGGTGTTCGGAACGGCACGTGCGCACAGCACGATCTTGCCGACACGGCGCTGATCGGCCTCGCCAGCGTTGAGCACCTGGGCGCCAAGTAGTTCGGCGATGTCACGGGTGCGCAGTGCGTTGAGTTCTTCAGAGAAGGGGATCGCACCGAGCAACTGGAAGTCGGCCCCGCCCAGCAGCGGCAGGTGTTGCTTCAGGCTGTCGATGTATGCCGGCAGACCTTCTTCGGTCTTGACCTTGTTGAGGATGACACCGAGTACCTTGGGATCCTTGGCGCCGCCGTATAGCTGGGCCTGGATCTCGATGCGTTCGGCCAGACGCTTGAGGCTGTCACTGCCCTGGGCTGCGATCAGGATGACCTCGGCGTCCAGGCTCTTGGCCAGCTGAGTGTTAATGCGCTGGGTGTAGTTGGATTCGCGGGTGGGCACCATGCCTTCGACGATGACCACGTCTTTGCCGACTGCAACCTGTTGATAGCGGCTGATCACGTCCTCGAGTAGCAGATCGATCTCGCCGTCGGCGAGCTGACGCTCAACCTGCTCCAACGGCAGCGGCTCGGGAGAGGCCAGGTTGAGCGTGCGCTCGACCAGAATGCAGGAGCGCTCGCGGCCCTGGTCAACTGGGAAGGGTTGAGCAATTGGCTTGAAGAAGCCGACTTTCAGACCCGCGTTTTCAAGCGCGCGAATCAAGCCAAGGCTGATGGAATTGAGGCCGCCGCCGAAACCGGTAGGGGCGAGAAAGATTGTGTGCATGGCATCTCCTTGAGGACAGGGTGCTCGGGTAACGGTGCTGGGCGCCGGCAAGGCTAGGGCACTTGTGCCAGGGTGGAAACTGCCTGATTGCCGCGGCGCTCAAGTGCAGAGACCCGACTGCCTGAGGCTGTCGGGTCTCGGTGTGCCTGCATGCCTCTGCGGTCAGGCGTCCAGCAGGGCCAGCGTGTCGAGGGCGATTTGACGCTCCTCGTTGGTGGGAACCACCATGATGCGTGGGCTACCTTCGGCCTGGATTTCGCCGGCGACACCACGGGTGCAGCGGGCATTCGCCTCGGCGTCGAGTTTGAAGCCGAACAGCTTGAGGTGCTCCAGGGTCCGCTCACGCACGGCCGAAGAGTTCTCGCCGATACCACCGGTGAATACCAGGCCGTCCAGCTGCGGTAGGGCGCAGGCCATGGCCGACAGCGATTTGGCCAGGCGGTAGCAGAACACTTCGAAGGCCAGTACGGCGCCCGGATGCCCGGCGTTGCGGGCATCGGCCAGGGTGCGCATATCGTTGGACAGGCCGGACAGACCCTTCAGGCCGCTTTCCTTGTTGAGCATGTTGTCGATCTTGGCCAGATCCCAGCCCAGGGTCTTGTTCAGGAAGTTGTGCAGGCTCGGGTCGACATCGCCACTGCGGGTGCCCATCACCAGGCCTTCAAGCGGGGTCAGGCCCATGCTGGTGTCGCGGCTTTCGCCGTTGACTACTGCGCAGGTGGAGCAACCGTTGCCCAGGTGAGCAACCAGCCAGCTGCTGCTTTCAGGTGCCACGCCAGCCAGTTCGGCCGCGCGATTGCTGACGTAGCGATGGCTGGTGCCGTGGAAGCCGTAGCGACGTACGCCGTGTTCTTTGTAGAGCACTTCTGGCAAGGCGTAGCGGTACGCGTGCTCGGGCATGGTCTGGTGAAAGGCGGTATCGAACACGCCTACCTGCGGCAGCTCCGGGAACAGGTTGATGGCGGCATGGATGCCGCTGAGGTTGGCTGGATTGTGCAGGGGGGCCAGCTGGATGTTGGCTTCGATGCCGGCCAGGGTTTCGTCGTTGAGCAGCGAGGAGGCGAAGAACTTCTCACCGCCATGCACTACACGGTGACCGATGCCGTCCAGATGGCCGCCAGCGGCTTCTTCTACGCGTGGCAGGATCTTGGCGAGAGCAGCTTGATGATCGGCGTCGGGCACCTTGACACTTTCTTTGCCTGCCGCGCTTTCGAAATGGATGACAGCCTCTGGGCTGCCAATGCACTCGGCCAGGCCTTGCAGCGGGAAAGTCGCTTGCGCTTCGTTGACCAGGGCGAACTTGATCGACGAGCTGCCACAGTTAATCACCAGGATGTTACGAGCCGACATCGGTGCTCCTTGGTTCTCTAATGTTATTGATATGGGTGCCAAAGATACTTTTCGCCGATTCTTGCACATCGGCCGTTAAAACGATGCCATCCGAAGGTTGTAGTCACACATTCGATGGCACTACATCTCGGCAAGCGCCGACGGGCGGCAGTGGTCCGTTCATCCATGGTCGGTTCGCATTCGGCGCAGTGGATGGTTAAACTTCGACATCCATTCTCTAAAGCAAAGGTTCTGCCCCATGCTGATTGCCGCTAACAAGGCTGTCTCCATCGACTACACACTCACCAACGACGCCGGTGAGGTGATCGACAGCTCGGCCGGCGGCGCGCCGCTGGTCTACCTGCACGGTGCAGGCAACATCATCCCTGGTCTGGAAAAAGCGCTCGAAGGCAAGCAGGGCGGTGACCAGCTTCAGGTTTCCATCGAGCCTCAGGACGCCTACGGCGAGTACAGCGCCGAACTGGTTGCCACGCTGAACCGCGCGATGTTCGAAGGTGTCGACGAGCTGGAAGTGGGCATGCAGTTCCACGCCTCCGGTCCTGATGGCGGCATGCAGATCGTCACCATTCGCGACGTGGAAGGTGATGATGTGATTGTCGACGGTAACCACCCGCTGGCCGGTCAGCGTCTGAACTTCGACGTCAAGGTCGTCAGCGTGCGCGAAGCCAGTGAAGAGGAAGTTGCTCACGGCCACGTTCACGGTGAAGGTGGTCACCACCACTGATCTCGATCGCCACTCAGGCGTTCGTGCGCACGGCGGCTGGAAGTCCACCGTGTTGAATGCAAGAAGAGCGCTCCGGTCGTTTGCCGGGGCGTTTTTTCGTTAGGAGAGATTTCATGAGCGCATTCCATCAATTGGTTTTGCCAGGTCTGAGCGGCGAGGAGTTGCCGCTGGCGCAGTTCGGCGATCAGATCACGCTGGTGGTCAATGTCGCGTCGCAATGTGGCCTGACACCGCAGTACGCCGGCCTTGAGCGCCTTCAGCAGCAGTACGGTCCCCGTGGCTTCAGCGTGCTGGCCGTCCCGTGCAACCAGTTCGCCGCGCAGGAGCCGGGCAGCGACGATGAGATTCGCTCTTTCTGCTCCCTCAACTATGGCGTCAGCTTTCCTCTGAGCGGGAAGCTCGAAGTCAACGGCCCGCAGCGTCATCCGTTGTATCGGCTACTGGCTGGCGAAGGTGCCGATTTCCCCGGCGACATCACCTGGAATTTCGAGAAGTTTCTGGTCGGCAAGGACGGCCGCGTGCTGGCTCGGTTCTCGCCGCGCACCGCGCCCGACGATGCCGCGCTCATTCAGGCAATTGAAACCGCCTTGGCCTGATCTGTACTCCTCGCGACCGCAGTTGCGGTCGCATCTTTTTCCCTCCGCGTAATCCTCCCCCATCGTCGCCATGGTTGCCATTGGATAAGCGACATGGATGATGCTGTGCCGACGAGACGACCGGTCATATTCTCTGTACATGACCAGTCCAGCACGTAATGACAAACGCGACCTTATCCTGTCCCGAGGCGCTCAGGTAATGACCCGTCGTGGCTATCACGGCACTGGCGTGCAGGAGATTGTCCAGGCAGCCGGTATCCCCAAAGGCTCGTTTTACCACTACTTCGCCAGCAAGGAGGACTTTGCCCTGCAGGCGCTCGACTACATTTACGCGCCACGGTTGGAGCGCTATCAGGCGGCGCTGGGTGATTGCGCAATCTCCCCGCGGCAACGTGTCCTCGACTACTACGCCGATCTCGTTGCGCACTTTGCCCGCAAGGAAAAGCCCGAATATCACTGCTTTATCGGCAGTCTGAGTTTCGAGATGGCCGAGCTGTGCCCGCCCATCTCGAATCGGCTCAGCGAGATACTCGAGCAATCCGTCTATCTGCTCGCGACTTGTCTGGAGCAGGCGCGCAGCGCTGGCGAGATCGCCTCCGACTGCGATTGCCCAGCCCTCGCGGAATTCATTAGCAATGCCTGGGAAGGCGCGCTGCTGCGCATGAAAGTGAGCGGCAACATTGTGCCTTTGCAGGTGTTTTTTCAGCAGCTCGAACGCCTGTTGGCGCCGGCTGCAATAACATCGCCGGGGCATGAGCACCCGGTTGCCTTGATCAATGCCACAGGAGTCGATCGATGACCGCCAGCGTACAAGCCTTGTTCCAGCCCTTTGAGTTGGGTGCTCTCCGTTTGCCGACCCGTGTGGTCATGGCGCCGATGACCCGTTCGTTCTCGCCCAACGGTGTACCCACTGCCGATGTAGTCGAGTACTACCGCCGTCGCGCCGCCTCCGGAGTGGGGTTGATCATCACCGAAGGCACCACGGTCGGCCATGCCGCGGCTAACGGTTATCCCCATGTTCCGCGTTTCTACGGTGAAGATGCGCTGGCTGGCTGGAAGGCTGTGGTCGATGCGGTGCACGCCGCTGGCGGCAAGATCGTCCCGCAGCTCTGGCACGTCGGTAATGTGCGCCGCAAGGGCACCGAGCCCGAGCCAGAGGTCGTCGGTTACGGCCCGATGGAGAAGCAGAAGGACGGTCAGGTCGTCGTCCATGGCATGACCAAGCAGGACATTCAGGATGTGGTCGAGGCGTTCGCCCAGGCTGCACGCGATGCCCAGGCGATCGGCATGGACGGCGTGGAAATCCACGGTGCCCACGGTTACTTGGTCGATCAGTTCTTCTGGGAGGGCAGCAACCAGCGCACCGACGAATACGGCGGCAGTTTGGCTAACCGCTCGCGCTTCGCCATCGAGCTGATCCAGGCCGTGCGTGCGGCGGTGGGGCCTGACTTCCCGATCATCTTCCGCTTCTCGCAATGGAAGCAGCAGGACTACACCGCGCGACTGGTGCAGTCGCCCGAAGAGCTCGGCGAGTTCCTGGCGCCGCTGTCGGCGGCCGGTGTGGACATCTTCCACTGCTCGACACGCCGATTCTGGGAGCCGGAGTTCGAGGGCTCCGAGCTCAATCTGGCCGGCTGGACGCGTCAGCTGACCAGTAAACCGACCATCACCGTAGGTAGTGTTGGCCTGGACGGCGAGTTCCTGCAGTTCATGGTCAAAACCGATAAGGTGGCTCAGCCGGCCAATATCGAAGGTCTGCTGGAGCGTTTGAACAAGCAGGAATTCGATCTGGTGGCAGTGGGGCGCGCATTGATCTGCGATCCAGACTGGGCGGTGAAGGTACGTGAAGGCCGAATGGAAGAGATTCTGCCGTTCAGTCGTGAGGCGTTGAAGACGCTGGCGTGAGTGATGGCGGCAGCCAGGGCAAATCTGGCTGCCGGTTTGCACGCTCTCGCGATGTAATGAGATGCAGGGCTGGCTGGCGGTTTCGGCTTACGGCAACCATCGAGTTGCCTGAAGGAAACCTCTCTGCCAGACGCCTGCAGACCCCGCTAGATAGCTATTCCTGGCGATCCAGCTGCCGATTGGGCCCACCCTCCCTTACCCAGAACAGCGTGGCTCCTGCGACCGCCGCCGGCATGATCAACAGGTTCAGCACCGGCACCAACAAGGCCGCATAGGTTACCGCACCAAAACTCAGGCTCTGCCAGCGGCGCTGGCGCAGCCACCCCATCATGTCTGCCCAGCTCAGCTTGTTGTTGTCTGCCGGATAGTCGATGTATTGCACTGCCATCATCCACACGCCGAACAGCAGCCATAACGGCGCTGCGGCGAGGTTCAGCACCGGAATGAAGGACAGCACGAGCAGCGCCAGTGCGCGCGGCGCGAAATAGGCCAGCTTGCGAAGCTCGCGGCCAATGGTGCGCGGCAGCATGGCTAGCAGCTCGGCCCAGCTAAAGGGCGGCGCGGCATCTTCGCCGCGTACCACCACCTCGACCTTCTCCGCTAGAAAGCCGTTGAATGGTGCGGCGATGATGTTCGCCAGCATGGTGAACGTGAAGAACACCATCAGCACCACAAGCGCGACGAACAACGGCCAGAGAATGTACTCGAGAAACGCGAGCCAGGTGGGCAGGTTGGGCATGAAGGTATCGACCCAGCCGCTGAACTGGCCGACCGCAAACCAGATCAGGCCGAAGAACAGCAACACGTTGACCGTCAGCGGCAGAATCACGAACAGACGCAGCCCTGGGCTGAGCACCAGACGCAGGCCCTCGCGCAGGTACTGCGGGCCGGAGAGGGCGGATACGGGCATTGGCGTCTCCTGTAGAGGCGTTGATAGGCAAGGGGCCTGGCAGAGGGGATAGCCCATGACTATGGGCTACATGCAAAACCTGAATTATCCGCACCCGCGATAGGTGGGTAAGTTGGCATCCAACGGTTTTCGGGTCATCCGCTCCTTTCAGCCTTCCCCAAGTGCTTGGGATGGCCCTTTTTACTTCCTCGCGGAGCCGGCGCGATCTCCGGCTCGGTCCTGCAGAGTAGAGCGCTATTGCTTGCGTTTGAGCGGCTGCTCATCGAAACGCACGCCGGGCAGCCCGGTATCCATCAGCGCGCGGATGTTGCGGTGATCGGTGCCGTTGGGGTTGGCCAGTACCGCTTGGTAGTGCTCGCCGAACGCGAGCAGCGCTTCTTCCGTCGTGAACCCTTCTAGCAGAGCGAGGCCCAGTGTCTTGCAGGAGCCTTCGTTCTCGCCGGCAGCGTTTTCCAGCGTGCCGTTGAAGAAGCGGCTCGGCTGATAGTCGTAGGCGCTCTCGATGAACGCCAGTGTTTCGCTGAATGCGTGGTTGCGATTGCGCAGGCTTGCGCGGAAGTCCTTCAGGTCGTTCATTCTTTCTGGGCCTTGTCGAAAGCGGCCTGCTGCTCGGCGGTCGCTTCCTTCTGATAGCGTTTCTTCCACTCGCTGTACGGCATGCCGTACACCTCTTCGCGGGCTTGGTCGATGCTGACTTCGATCTCCAGATCATCCGCGGCTGCCTTGTACCACTTCGACAGGCAGTTGCGGCAGAAGCCGGCCAGGTTCATCAGGTCGATGTTCTGCGCATCGGGGCGGGTGCGAAGGTGCTGGACCAGGCGGCGGAAGGCAGCAGCTTCCAGTTCGGTGCGTTCTTGATCATTCATCTTTTGGGTCTCGGCGTTGGCTGAGGTCGGCCGGATCATAACCTTGCGTCGTTGAGCCGGCCAGCCTTGCGCAGGGTCAATCCCGATGCGCTGCCAGGGTGATCGATACGGACTCGGCGAAGCGCAGCGCGTGGGGTTTGTCGACTTCCACTTCGGCGTAGCGCACCTGTGGGTAGCGCATCACCAGGTCTAGGATTTCCTGGGTCAGCCGCTCGAGCAGGGCGAAGCGGTTGTCTTCGACGTGCTGAATGATCGCCTTGGTGATGGTGCGGTAGTTCAGCGCCTGTTCGATGTCGTTCTCGCGCACCGCTTCTGCGGCGGGATAGAGCATGGTCAGGTTGATCAGTACGTCCTGGCGGTTGAGGATCTCCTCTTCCTTGATGCCGATGTAGGTGCGCAGCCGCAGGTCCTTGACGCGGATGCGGGCCATCGCGGGTTCCAGTCTGGGCATGGGGACTCCTTGCAGTCTTCAGATCAGGTGGCGGCCGCCGTTCACGGTCAGTGTGGTGCCGGTGACATAAGGGTTGTCGAGCAGGTAACGCAGACTCTGGTAGATCACCTCCGCACCGGGCTCGATGCGCAGCGCGGACTTGGCCAGTGCCTTGCGGCGATATTCGGCGTCGTCCTCCGGGTTGAACTGGATCAGCGCCGGGGCAATGCCGTTGACCTTGATCGCCGGCGCGAGGCTGGCGGCAAAGGACAGCGTCAGGTTGTCCAGGCCCGCTTTGCTCGCAGCATAGGCGATGTGCTTCTTGCTGCCCTTGCGGGTCACGTCGTCGCCGATGTGCACGATGTCCGCTGGGCCGCCGTGGCGCAGCAGTTCGGCGCAGTGCAGATTGATCAGATAAGGCGCGAGCATATGCACCTGGAACAGCTGGCGGAACGCCTCGGCTTCCTGTCCCGGGGTATCCGGGCGCCATTCGGAGGCGTTGTGCACGATGGCCCGCAGGCAGTCGGTCCGCTGCTTGAGCACGCTGATAAAGGTGGTGATGCCGGTTTCGTCGCTGAAGTCTGCCTGCAATGCCTGTGCGCCCAAGGCGCGAAGCCGGTCGATGCTGTCGCGTTCGCGACGGTAGGTAAGGATGACCGGAAAGCCGTCTTCCAGCAGTCGCTCGGCACAATGCAGCCCGATCCGCTGGCTGGCTCCGGTGATGAGAATCGGCGCCTGATGCATGAAAATCCACTGCCTGAAATGGGCGGACCGTCCACACATTGAGGCGGTCGCTACAGGCGTGGCAGCTTACACCAGATCGGCTGGCAGCTCCGGCTGCAAATCAGGGTGCAGGCGCTGGTGCTGGCGATAGAGGAAGGAGCGGATCCGCTCGGCATCCTTTTCCTGGGTGAACTCCACTTCGTACGCGGCTCGTCCGCCGGTCAGCTCGCGGACGCGATGGGCGTCGATCTCCAGCGGGCTGTCATCGGGCAGCGCCAGGCGCAGGTGGAAGTGCTTGGGTGGTTTGCGATGTCCGCCGGCATCCACCAGCAAACCGTGCGGAGACAGCTCGTGCACGCTGAGCGAGCTTTCACCGCCATCGTTTTCCAGCAGAGGGAGCGGCTGGTCCAAATGCAGGCGCCAGGCACGCGTGGTTGGCCCGCGCTCGTAGATCACCGGAGGTGCCAGCTGCAGGTCGAGGCTGTGTAGTTCGTCTTCCCTGAGCTGCAGCGGGAAGGACATGCGGAAATCCTCGAATTCCGCCTGCAGCGACAGGTTGGCGCGAGCGGCCAGCTGCAGCAGCAATTCGTTGGATTGCGCGCCGCCGTCGATCCGAAAGCCTGTCGTGCGCTCAGCGCTGGTGCTGCCGTTGCGCTGCATCAACTTGCGGATGAAGGTCAGTTCGTCTTTGCTGAGAATCGTCTCTTCCGCCATGCGGATACCCTCGGAGGGACAGTGCCCTCCACGTTTGGCGTCGCGGGGTGGGGCCGCTGTACGCCTGCAACCGATATGGTCGCGGTGGGGCAATCGGCCCTATGACAAATGGGCTCGACAGTGGTTCCGCTGTCTGAGAATTTCTGGATGGACGGTTTCGCTTGAGCAGGGCGTGCCGACCAGGCTTGGCGATTGCGGCATAATGCGCAGCTTTGATTGCCTTGGAGCGCACATGAAAGTCGCCATTCTTTCCGGGAGCGTCTACGGCACCGCCGAAGATGTCGCCCGTCACGCCGAACACCAGCTGAAAGCCGCCGGTGTCGAAACCTGGCACGACCCCCGCGCCCAGTTGCCGCAGATTCTCGAGTTCGCACCCGAAGCGCTGCTGGTCGTGACCTCGACCACCGGCATGGGTGAGCTGCCTGACAGCTTCATTCCGTTGTACTCGGCAATTCGCGATCAGTTTCCCGCCTGGAGCGGTTTGCCCGGAGGCGTCATCGCCCTTGGCGATGCCAGCTACGGCGACACCTTCTGTGGTGGCGGCGAGCTGATTCGTGAGCTCTATGCCGAGCTGGGCGTGCGAGAAGTCGTGGAGATGCTGCGCCTCGATGCCAGCGAGACGGTGACACCGGAAAGCGATGCCGAACCATGGCTGGAAGCCTTCGCGGCGGCCTTGCGTGCCTGAGTGGCTCGCCGGGTCAGCGGCCTGGCTGCAAGAGCAACTGCCTGGCCATTAGCGGCTGGCTAGAATCCAGGGCATCTTCACGACAATAACAAGAGGTGCCCTCGATGACTGCGCTGCACGCTTTGCCTTCTTTGGAAACCCAAGTGAGCCCTGCCGAGTGGCAGGCGCGGGTCGATCTGGCCGCCTGTTACCGGCTGGTCGCGCTGCATGGCTGGGATGACCTGATCTTCACGCACATCTCGGCCAAGATTCCCGAAACCGATCATTTTCTGATCAATCCGTACGGACTGATGTTTAACGAAATCACCGCGTCCAGCCTGGTCAAGGTCGATCTGGGCGGCAACAAGGTGATGGACAGCCCGTACGAGATCAATCCCGCCGGTTACACCATCCACAGTGCTGTGCATGAGGTTCGCCATGACGTCGCCTGCGTCATGCACACTCACACCGCCGCCGGGGTGGCAGTCTCGGCCCAGCGCCAGCGCGTGCTGCCCATCAGTCAGCAGTCGTTGTTTGTGTTGGCCAGCCTTTCGACCCATGGCTATGAAGGTGTGGCGCTGAATCACGACGAGAAGGCGCGCCTGCAGGCCGATTTGGGCGAAACCGCGTTCATGCTGCTGCACAACCACGGTCTGCTGACCTGCGGTAGCAGCATCGCCGATACCTTTCTGATGATGTTCATCTTCCAGCGCGCCTGTGAAATCCAGGTCATGGCGCAGGCCGGAGGCAGCGAACTCATCGCCATTCCGGAGCAGATATTGGCCGGAGCCAAAGCCATGGCAGCGGGCGTGACCCGCACTCGCTCGGGTATGGGCGGTGCGCTGGCGTGGCCCGCCCTGCTGCGCAAGCTGGATGCGCAAAGCCCGGCCTATGCGCAGTAATACGGGGCGTTCGCGCTACATCGCCGCCTTGGCGAATTGCTGCAGCTGCGGGTAGAAGTGGCGGAAGTCCTCGAGCAGCGGGTCGTACAGCTGTTCCAGTTCTTCCAGCCCGCCGGCCAGGCCATCCGGCCGGCTCAGGCGACGGCCCATGTTCGCCAGCACCCTGCCCAGTACCTCGAATTCACGGTAACTACCGAGCCAGTCGTGTGCCGCCATGTGCGGTGCGATCACGGCGAGCTTGCCAGGCAGCGCGGGCTCATCGGCCAGCGCTCGGTAGGCGCGCCGGGTGAACTGGTCCAGCGGCTCGCCGGAGTAATCCGCCCAGTTCGCAGCCAGGCAATGATCGAAGAACAGGTCCAGCAGGATTCCGGCGTAGCGGCGACGCTCGCTGGGAAAACGCGCTTTGGCCTGCAGCACCAGCGGATGGCTGTCGGTGAAGGCATCGATCTGCCGATGCAGACGGATGCCTGCTTCGATCTGCGCCGGCCAGCGACCCTGCAGCGGGCCTTTGACGAAGTCCCCGTAAAGACTGCCGAGCATGTCAGCCGGGCCGGGGCCGCCAAGATGAAGATGAGCGAGATAGTTCATGGGCGAAGCTTAGCGCAGCCTCGATAGGGAGGTCGCTATGCGGCCACTCTCGTGGTCACCCACAGCTGCCCAGACAGTGCTTGCTCGATGGCCAGCTGTGCTTGCTCGGCGAGCGCCCTGCGACTGAGCGAGGCAATGGGGATCGGCGCCAGCAGATGGATTTCTACTTCTGCCACGTCGCTGGCCAACAGCCTGCGCAGGTGCGCGGGCAGTTCATCGTCGCCGATGAAGGGGGCTACGGTGTCGGGCTTGCCGTTGCGCAGATAGCGGATAGCCACGGGTTGAACGGCGCAGCCGGCCTCTATCGCGCAGGCGAACAGCCGGGAGTGGAAGGTGCGCACGCTGTTGCCGTCGGTCGAGGTGCCCTCAGGGAAGATAAGCAGGTGGCGGCCCTGGGTGAGGTGATTGGTCAGTTGCTGATTAATCTGCGCGGCATCGCCGGCGCCGCGGCGGATGAATAGCGTGCCAGCCTGGCGTGCCAGCCAGCCAAGCACGGGCCAGCGTGCGACTTCTGCCTTGGCCAGGAACGACAGCGGCCGCAGCATTCCCAGCAACGGGATATCGCACCAAGACACATGATTGGCGACCCAGAGCATTGACTGCGCTGGCAGCTCGCCAATGATGCTTACGCGATACGGCAGCGCGGCGGCCAGGCGAATCATGAACCAGCGGGTCAGCTGTTGCCTGCGTTGCAGGGATGCACGTAGCGCGAAGCGCTCGCCGAGACCCAGTGCGGCCGCCAACAGCAACCCCAGCAGGATCACCGCGGCGACCCGCAGCAAGCGCCAGTACAGGCGCAACCGCGTCATCTATACCGCCGCCTTGAAGTGGCGAGCGTAGCGCGGGCACAGCTCCTCGCGCTTGAGCAGGATGAATATGTCGGCAACCTGAAAATCCGGGTCCCAGCAGGGTTCTCCACAGATCTTCGCGCCGAGGCGCATATAGGCCTTGAGCAGCGGCGGTAGCTGGGCAGTGACGTTGTCCGGCAGCTCCAGTTCGGGAAGTGGCGTTCGCGGCTCAGCGTGCAGCAGTTCGGTGCTCAGGTGGCTGTCGCGCAATCGCTGCATGATCGCTAGGGCCTGGATGCCACCGTCGCGCATCGGGATGCTCGCGCACCCCATCAGGTAGCGATAGCCGCCCTGGTTGAGCACCTCGGCCAGTTCGCTCCACAGTACTGCGATGGTTGCACCACTGCGATAAGCCGGGGCTACGCAGGTACGGCCGATCTCCAGCACCGGTTCGTTGATGTCCGCCAGGCCATGCAGGGCAAACTCCCCCTCGCTATAGAATCGCCCGAGCTGCTTCGCAGTGAGGTGATCGAGCAGGCGGGTAGTGGCGACCAGCTCTCCACTTGCCAGATCACGTACACCGATATGCCGGCAGTGAATGTCGAAATCGTCCATGTCCAGCCCGAGCTCGGCGCCATTGAGCTGGGCGTCGAATTCACTGCTGAACACCCGATAGCGCAAGGACTGGGCTTCGCGGAGGGCCCGTTCGCCTTCCAGGCGTTCGGCTCGAAGTTGACGCGTGCTGCGTGGATCGACGATGGCATTCATGCTCTGTCTCCTTGTCCGCCGGGGCAGTGGCGGGTTGGCGATGCAACGCGAGCGTCTGGTTGTTATCGTTGGGCTCGACGGGTTTGGCGTGATCAGGCTAGGAGCGGCGCATGTCGCCACTGTGACGTTCGGATGATGGTTGGATGACGGCTCGAGCCTGTGGCCAGTGATTGCAGAACCTTTGGAGATGAAGATGCCCTGGAAACGATTGATCGGTCCGCTACAGCCAGTTGCCGCGACCTCCGGGCTGCGCGACTGGTACCGGGGCGTGTGTAACGGCGCTCCCAGTTCGGACGCGTTCAGCCAAGCGGTCTACGGCGGCCGGCTGGCGACCACGCCGGGGCTGGCCTTTCTCGCTGGATACCAGGCTGCCCTGCGGGCGCTTTGGCCCGATGCGCCGCCTGGGCTTGGCGCGCTGTGTACGACCGAGCGGCGCAAATTGCGGCCGGCCGATATGACGACCCGTTGCGAGAACGGTCAGCTGAGTGGCAGCAAGGATTTCGTTACGACAGGTGACGCGGCGCAATGGCTACTGGTTTCGGCCAGGGAGGAGGGCGCCGGTGAATCGCCGCGGCTCGGTCTTTTCGTCATAGAGTCAACCGGTGTAGGTGTGTCACTGGTGGCTGGGCCGGATCTGCCGATCGTGCCGGATATCGCGCATGGCAGATTGAGCCTTGAGCAGGCTGCTGGGCGGCGCCTGCCTGGTGACGGCTGGAGCGAATACGTCAAACCGTTCCGCACCCACGAAGATCTTCATGTGCTGGCGGCGCTGACTGCCTGGCTCTACGGCATCGCGTTGCCGGAACAGTGGCCGCGGCCTCTGGCACTGCGCCTGCTCGGCGTTCTTGCGGCCGCAGCCGAGGTCGCGCGACAGCCCGCCAATGAGCCGGCCACCCATCTGCTGCTGGCTGCGTTGCTTGAGCAGTTCGCCGCGTTGCAGCCTGAGGTGGACCGTGCGTTGATGGAGTCGCAGGGCTCCTGGAATGCGATGTGGAAACGTGATCGGGCAGTGCTGGGCATTGCGCGCGACGCCCAGACACGGCGCCTGGAGCAGGCTATTACTGCGCTAGCGCCCGGATGTTCTTAGTGCCGTTGTGTATTGGATGCACGCTTGGCAACGGTTGGGAACTCTGCCCCGGCGATCCTGGCCTATAGAGGATCGTGTTTTACTGCCAACCAGCTGCTGCTGAGCGTTCACGGCCTTGCCTTGCCTTACGGAAGGGGCTGGGTAAGCTTGCACGTGGTCCATTTGCCGCCTTGGGTGAGTGTGCCAGCTTGCCGTCGCGCATCGGGATGCCGATCAGAAAAAGGGATTTCATGTCAGTTCGCTGTTTGTCTTGTTCAATGCCTCGCAGGCCTGCGTCTATCGTTGCCCAGGGAGATGCCCTGTGATGCTGGCCGGCTCCGTTTTCCCTTGGCGCAGCGACAACCACTTCCGCCTGTTGATAGATGGTCCGCAGTTCTTTCCGGCCATGTTCGATGCGATCGAGCGCGCCGAGCGCCGTGTGGATCTGGAACTCTACCTGGTTGAGGACGGGCATTGCCTCGAGCGAATGCTCGAGCCCTTACTGCGCGCGGCGTCACGCGGTGTCCGAGTGCGCTGCCTGTTCGACGGCTTCGGTTGCCTCAAGATGAGCCAGGCCAGCCGTGATCGCATCACTGGTGCGGGCATCGAGCTGCGCCTCTACAACCCGCTTTCACTACGGCTGAAGCTGCGTAATCTGCACCGTGACCATCGCAAGTTGCTGCTGGTGGACGGCTGTATCGGCTATGTCGGAGGCACCGGCGTCACGGACGAGTTCTGGAATCCACTTGAGCCCGCCGTGCATTGGCACGAGGTGATGGTCGAGATGTCCGGCCCGCTGCTGCAGGATTGGCAAGAACTGTTCGACACCCAATGGGTGCATTGCCTGAAGCGGCGAATCTGGCAGCTACCCTTGCCGAGTGTTGCGCCACGTATCCCGCTGCTGCCCAGTGGTTCGGGCTTTGGGCGGGTCGCCTATTCGGCGGCACGCCAGCATCGCGACATACTGCATAGCTTGCTGCGCAACCTGAGGCGCGCGCAGACCCGCATCTGGCTGGCGACGCCGTATTTCCTGCCAACCGGCAAGGTGCGGCGAGCGCTGATCCGTGCGGCACGCCGTGGGGTGGACGTACGGTTGCTCTTGACCAGTCGCAATACCGATCACCCGCCGGTGCGCTACGCCGGGCAGCGTTTCTATCCACGGCTGCTGCGTGCCGGCGTGCGAATCCATGAATATCAGCCACACTTTTCCCACCTGAAAATGGTGCTGGTTGACGACTGGGTCAGCGTCGGCTCTTGCAACTTCGATCACTGGAACCTGCGCTGGAATCTGGAAGCCAATCTCGAGGCCATCGATGCTGCGTTGAGTGCCCAGGTAAAGGCATGCTTCGAGCGCGATTTTCAGGACAGTATCGAAATCGACATTAAAAGCTGGTACGCCAGACCGCTGCACCTGCGCCTCTACCAGCGCATGTGGGGCTGGCTGGACCGGCTGCTGGTAAACATCTTCAACCGCGGTGGCTGAAGCCGCCGCGTCACGGAGCATTGCTCCAAACCCGCGCGAAGAGGACGATCCAATGGCGGCGAAGAACATTTTGATGCTGGTGGGTGATTACGCCGAAGACTACGAAACCATGGTGCCTTTCCAGGCCCTGCAGATGGTTGGCCATCGCGTGCATGCCGTGTGCCCGGACAAGAAGGCCGGCGACAGCGTGCGCACCGCGATTCACGATTTCGAGGGCGACCAGACCTACAGCGAGAAGCCGGGTCATAACTTCGCGCTGAACTTCGACTTCGACGCAGTGCGTGCCGAAGATTACGACGCACTGGTCATTCCCGGTGGTCGAGCGCCCGAGTACCTGCGTTTGAACGAGCAGGTGCTGGCGCTGGTGCGTGCTTTCGATGAGGCCAAAAAGCCGATCGCGGCCGTTTGTCATGGTGCACAGCTACTCGCCGCTGCGGGCGTACTCAAGGACCGCGCGTGCAGCGCATACCCGGCCTGTGCGCCGGAAGTGAAGCTGGCTGGTGGGGAGTACGTCGATATTCCGGTGGACCAGGCGCATACCGATGGCAACCTGGTCAGCGCTCCGGCATGGCCCGCCCATCCGGCGTGGCTGGCGGCATTCCTCGAGGTGCTCGGAACCCGCATCAGCCTGTAAGATGCAGACCGTCACCCAAGCCCGCCCCGCAGACCGCGCGGCGGGTTTTTTCATCCGTGAGGCTATGCCCTCGTGTTCGTGAGTGCCCCATGACTCAAGCAAAAGACCCCCTTCATGGCGTGACGCTGGAGGCCATCTTGGTCCAGCTGCATGCTCGCTTCGGCTGGGACGGCCTTGCCGAGCGCGTCGATGTCCGCTGTTTCAGCAATGAGCCGAGCATCAAGTCCAGCCTGAAATTCCTGCGCAAGACGCCCTGGGCCAGGGCGAAAGTCGAAGCGCTGTACATCGAAGAGCAGAGCGCCGGTCGCTAGTCCGCTCACTAGCGGCACTCCTGGCGATGCCGTTCGGCAAATACTTACCGTCCCCGCTCAAGTTCGCTTTGCGCCGTCCGACTCTTGTAACAGATTGATTCGTCGTGACTGATGAGTCGCTTTTTTCAGCAGGTCGCTGGCAGGGAGTTCAGGCGATGAGAAAAAACGGGCCGGTAAGCAACACCGAACGAACCTTTCCGGCGCATCAGCGACTGATTTCTGCAACCGATACGCAGGGCAAGATCCTCTATTGCAACGACGAATTCGTTGCCGTCAGCGGTTACTCTCGATCCGAGTTGATCGGCAGCGATCACAATCTGGTGCGTCACCCAGATATGCCTCCAGCCGTTTTCGAGACCATGTGGGGCTACTTGAAGGCCGGCAAGAGCTGGATGGGCGTGGTCAAGAACCGCTGCAAAAACGGCGACTTCTACTGGGTCAGTGCCTATGTCACACCTATTTTCGACAGCGGCAAGCTGACTGGCTACGAGTCGGTTCGGGTCAAACCAACCGCTGATCAAGTGGCCCAGGCTTCCGCCCTGTATGAACGCCTGCGTGCCGGTAAGCCGGCTGTCCCTATGGGGCGCAGAGTGAAGGGCTGGGCGCGTGCACTGGCGCTGCCTATGGGCGCAGCGGCTCTGGCGGCAGGTGGCATCTTCTGGCTGCCGCCGGCAGTGGAAGCGGTTGTCGTGCTCGGCCTGTTCTTCGCGCTGGGGCTCAGCTGCCACTTTGCAGCGGAGCGGCAACTGCAGCAGATTCTGCAACGTGTTCCCGAGGCATTCACCGACCCGGTGGTTGCGCTTACCTATACGCATCAGCACGGTAACGCAGCACGGCTGGAGATGGCGCTGGTCAGTGAGGATGCGCGTTTGCGCACGGCCTTGACGCGCCTGTCCGACCTTGCTGGGCAGGTTGCAAGTGCTTCTGCCGAGACTTGTTCTTTGGCCAGCCAGACCGAAAGCGATCTGCGTCAGCAGCGCGGTGAAACGGATATGACGGCCACTGCGGTCACTCAGATGACCGCATCGATTACTGAAGTGGCGGGGCACGTTCAACACACGGCGGAGGAAGCCACCACGGCAAATGCGCTGGCCGATGACGGTGACCGAGTCGCCGCCAATTCCCGCAAGGCGATGGAGATGCTAGCCAGAACTGTTACCAACATAGGCAACGCCGTTAACCAACTGGCCGGCGAAACTCAGCAGATCATGTCTGCCGCCGGCATGATCCAGAGCATCGCTGAACAGACCAACCTGCTGGCCCTCAACGCAGCCATTGAAGCCGCGCGTGCCGGCGAGCAGGGTAGGGGGTTTGCCGTGGTGGCCGACGAGGTCCGTGCATTGGCGAGCAAGACCCGCGATTCTACCCAGCAGATTCAGGCCATCATCCAGTCGCTGACCAGCAAGGCAGACGAGGCCGTGGCCATCGCACCGACAGCAATGTTGGCAAGGCGGACCTAGCCATGCAGCGAGGCCGTGAACTGGAGTGCGCCGCGCACGGGCTTCGGGCACTGGTCGAGCGCTTCAATCGCTGACCTTTGCGCAAACAAAAAGCCCGGCACTGAGCCGGGCTTTTTATTGGCAGGACGCTTACTGAACTTCGACCGCCAGGCTGTCGGCGATCTTCTGCTGCCAGAGCGCGGGTCCAGTGATATGCACCGACTCGCCGTTGGTGTCGACGGCAACGGTGACCGGCATGTCCTTCACTTCGAACTCGTAGATGGCTTCCATGCCCAGCTCGGCGAAGGCCAGCACCTTGGACTTCTTGATCGCCTGGGCAACCAGGTAAGCCGCGCCGCCAACAGCCATCAGGTAGACGGCCTTGTTGTCCTTGATTGCGTCGATGGCGATCGGACCACGCTCGGACTTGCCGATCATGCCC
>Ga0189292_10057_pt1 | contig 66425 bp, 57 predicted proteins | sample UW1oraminimetaG_FD_130317 | JGI IMG/M metagenome (GOLD analysis project Ga0189292, IMG submission 130317) | Marine microbial communities from the Costa Rica Dome - UW179A-orange mini metaG | ecosystem: Environmental > Aquatic > Marine > Oceanic > Photic zone | place: Costa Rica: the Eastern...
GAGCCAGTTTCCAGGCGGCCATCAGCAGCGGGAAGTTCCACGGGATGATCTGGCCAACAACGCCCAGCGGCTCATGGAAGTGATAGGCCGCGGTGTGCTCGTTGATCTCTGCAGCGCTGCCTTCCTGGGCGCGGATGCAGCCAGCAAAGTAGCGGAAGTGATCTGCAGCCAGCGGAACGTCGGCGTTCAGGGTTTCACGAACGGCCTTGCCGTTGTCCCAGGTTTCGGCGACAGCGAGCTTTTCCAGGTTGGCCTCGATGCGGTCGGCGATCTTCAGCAGAATCAGTGCGCGGTCCTGCACCGAGGTCTTGCCCCAGGCATCGGCGGCGGCATGTGCAGCATCCAGAGCCCTTTCCACGTCTTCAGCACCCGAGCGCGGGAACTCGGCGATCACTTCACCGTTAACCGGCGAGGTGTTGACGAAGTACTCGCCTTTGACCGGCGGTACGAATTCGCCACCGATGTAATTGCCGTAGCGCGGCTTGAAGGAAACGACGGAGCCTGCGGTACCGGGCTGAGCGTAGATCATGATGGGCCTCTCTTTCTTCTGCTTGTCGGAGCCTGCGCCGGAAAGTGCGCAGGACATGGACCGATCTTAGGCAGCAGGGTCTTCGCTCCGGTATGCACCCATGGCAGCGGAGGACTCCTCATTTGGTAGTAGATGGCAAGGCGCGGAGGCAGAGCTGATGGCGGTTTGCGATCGGTGCAGGTGCCAGGCCAGAGCGGGAAAAAGCCGAGCAGGATGGACCTTGAATCGCGCAGCAAAAATGACGCTGAACAAGGCCGGCGACCTACAGCGCAAACTTCCCCGAAGCGCAAGAAAAGCGCGACCAAAAGCCCGCAAAACCGACCCCAAAGTCCTATTAGTCCACCCGACAAAGCGCCTTAGCTTCGGGGTGCGACATCGCTTTTCCTGACAACAACCATTGAGGAGATACGCCATGCAGTGGATCGATCCGGACTTCTGCGACCTGCGTCTGGGCTTCGAAGTCACCGCGTACGTCTACGTACGCTGAGCCCCTGGCCGGCGTGATTGCATATGTCGTCACGCCGGTCTAGCGAGGAAATAAACATGTCGACAACAACAAAAACGCTGCCTGCCACCTGCTTCGAGATCCGCCCACCCTTTCTTTTTCGCTGGGAGGACTCGCAACAAGCGCACGTGCTGCTCTACCCCGAGGGCATCGTCAAGCTGAACGCCACCGGTGGGGAGATCCTGCAACGCTGCGACGGCAAGACCAGCGTCGCTGAGCTGATCGACCAGCTCGCGCGTAGCTACAACGCATCCAACATCGACGCCATTCGCAGCGGCATTCTGAATTTCCTGGAGGTATCCCATGGCAAGGGCTGGATCCGAGCTAAGGCTTGATGGCAACGGCAACCCGGTCTGGCTGCTACTGGAACTGACCTACCAGTGCCCGTTGCAGTGCGTGTTCTGCAGTAATCCACGCAACTTTTCCGATTACCGCCAGGATGAGCTGAGCACCGCCGAGTGGATCGACGTGATGGCCCAGGCCCGTGCCATGGGTGCGATGCAGATCGGCTTTTCCGGCGGCGAGCCCACCCTGCGCAAGGACCTCGAAACGCTGGTCACCGAGGCTGATCGCATGGGGTACTACACCAACCTGATCACGTCCGGCATAGGACTGACCGAGGCGCGCCTGCGTGCGCTGAAAGATGCGGGGCTGCGCCATATCCAACTTGGTTTTCAGTCCACCGACCGTGACGTGGCACGTCAGCTGGCCGGCGTCGATGCCTGGGAGCGTAAGGTCGGCATGGCGCGGCTGATCAAGTCAATGGATTTCCCCATGGTGCTCAACGTACCGATCACCCGGCAGAACATCGCTCAGGTGCCGGACATCATCGAGTTTGCCGTCGAACTGGGAGTCGAGTACCTCGAATTGGCGAACGTGCAGTACTACAACTGGGCACTGCTCAACCGTGATGCGCTGATGCCGACCCATGCCGAATTGCAGAGAGCTGAAGACGAGGTGCACAAGGCACGCGAGCGTTTCGGTGATCGACTGACCATTTTCTTCGTCATCCCCGACTATTACGAAGGCCGTCCCAAGGCCTGTATGAACGGCTGGGGCGCGATTCACGTCACCATCGCGCCGAACGGCAACGTGCTGCCCTGCTCCCAGGCCAGCAACTTCAAGAACCTGACCTTCCCCAACGTGCGCCAGCAACGACTGGAGCAGATCTGGCACGACTCGCCGGTATTCAACCTCTACCGCGGCGACGCCTGGATGCCCGAACCTTGCCGTAGCTGTGACGAGAAAGAGAAGGATTTTGGCGGCTGCCGCTGCCAGGCGCTGCTGCTGACCGGCAACGGAGCCAACACCGATCCGGCCTGCAGTAAATCCCCACATCACCAGCTCATTCGTCAGGCCGTTGAACTGGCGCAGGATGCCACGCGCCCGCAAGGCACGCTGATCGCCCGACAGGCCAGTCAGGGGGTGGAACTTGAAATTGCCCCATGACTCATTCGGCGGCACCGTCAGCGCAGGTCTCGCGCTAACGCTTGGTTGTTACCTGGTACTGCGTTACTGGTTGGTGGGCGCATGACGATGCTCGATCTGCTGGCCCGCTACGCGCATCTGCTGTTCGCGCTGGTTTGGGTTGGGCACAACTACGCCAACTTCATTCAGAACCCGCGCTTCGTCCCGCTGCAGAACGGCATCGATACGGCCACGCTGAATCGCGACCTCAAGGTACGGATAAAGCGTGAACACGGCATCTTTCGCTACGCCTCCGTGGTGGTCTGGGTATCTGGCATGTTCATGCTCTGGCAGCGTGGCTGGCTGGTCGATGCCCTGCTGCTGCAAGGTCCGTTGGCAGTGATCGGACTTGGCGCATGGATTGGCACCCTCATGCTGCTCAACCTCTGGCTGGTACTTTGTCCTCATCAGAAAAAGCTACTCGGCTTTGTTCCGGCAACGCTGGAGGAGCGGGTCCGTTGCTCACGGATAACCTTCCTCTCGTCGCGTAGCAACACCATCCTCTCTTTTCCCCTCTTGTTCCTGATGGCGGCCGGCGCTCATGGCCTGCACCTCTTCTGAGCGACACACAAACTACAACTTCGCCGCTGGCCCCGCGATGTTGCCGGCAGAGGTTCTCGGGCAAATCCGCGAAGATTTGCCTGACTGGTGTGGTTCGGGTTTTTCCATACTGGAGCAGCCATTCACCAGCGCATCCTTCAAGCGGCTGATGGCCGAGACTGAAGAGCTCCTTCGCGCGCTGCTGGCGATTCCGTGCAGCTACCAAGTGCTCTTCATGCAGGGCGGTGCATCTGCACAGTTCGGCCTGCTGCCCCTCAACCTGCTACAGCCTGGTCAACGTGCCGATTACCTGGAAAGCGGATACTGGGCACGCAAGGCTATTGGCGAGGCGCGTCGGCACTGCGCTGTCAATATCATCGCCAGCGGTGCAGCACAGGATTTCACCGCCCTGCCCCCGACCGTTCAATGGCAGCTTGATCCTCAGGCTGGCTACTGCCATGTCACCAGCAACGAGACGGGTAACGGGCTGCAGCTACATGAATTTCCCGAATTGAAAGTGCCGCTGGTGGCGGACATGACCTCCGACTTTCTTACCCGGCCGCTTCCGCTCGAGCGCTTTGGTCTGATCTACGCCAGCGCGCAGAAGAATCTCGGCGTGGCCGGGCTGTGCCTGGTGATCATCCGCAACGATCTTCTGCGAGCGCCTCCACCCGGCCTGCCAGCCGCGTTCAGTTATGCAATGCAGGCCGAGCAGCAGAGCCGCTTCAACACTCCGCCAACCTTCGCCCTCTATGTGACCGGGCTGATGCTGCGCTGGATACGACGCAACGGCGGCGTTCCGGCGATGGCTGCTGCAGCTCAGCAAAGAAGTCGCCTTTTGTACGGCTGCGTTGACCACAGCGACTTCTACCAATGTCCGCAATTCCCCGCAGACCGATCATCAATCAATGTCTGTTTCCAACTCACCGAGCCCGGCCTGACTGACACCTTTCTGACCCTGGCCGAGCGTAACGGCCTGGCCAACCTGCGCGGCCACGCTGCGATCGGCGGTATACGAGCAAGCCTTTACAACCCCATGCCTCTGAACGGAGTGGCGCGCCTGGTGGAATTCATGACTGATTTCGAGCGTAAGCATGGATAGCAGACGCACCCTGCACGCGTTACGCCGCTCATTGGCACAGCAGCTGTCACTAACTCTGGCCGATGTCGCCTGTCGTCTGCCGCGGACCGTGCCGAGCCGCCCCCTTACCGTGATGGGCCTGAGCTTTCCGTCCCCACTAGGTATCGCCGCCGGCTACGATCGCAACGGGCGTCTCGCGCGGCGGGTGGCTGCGCTGGGATTCGGCTTCAACGAGATCGGTAGCCTGACCGCGGATGGATTAGCGCAACTGGAGCCGATATCTCGCGGCGAGGCACGCCTCGGAATAAACCTGACCCTGGATGCGCGACGATCAGCAGCGGATACCTGCGCCATGCTGCGCAAAGCCTGGCCCCATGCGGACTATCTGGTACTGAACCTGATCGGCCCGGCCAGCGCACCGCTGCTCTCTCATGCCGTGCGGCTGCGCAACCTCCTCGCTGCCCTACGTGAGGAACATCGACAGCTGAATCTGGAGGGCAAACGCCAGGTACCGCTGATAGCGAAGCTACGCTGCCTGCCAAAGCAGGTTCCCTTTTTGCTAGCCAGCATGTTGCTTGACCTCAAGTTCGACGGGCTGTTAGCTGCACATGATCCAGGACCGCCAGCGACGCGCGAGCGCTACCGCGCCTGGCAGGACTCGAAACAACAGGCACTAGCTTGTGAACAGATCGAGAGCTTGCGGCGCTTTTGCGGCCAGGGCATGGCATTGATCTCTGTTGGTGGCATCCAGACGGCGAACCATTTGCAAGCGCGTATGGATGCCGGCGCCGAACTGGTGCAGGTTCACACAGCGCTGCTGCACCAGGGGCCGTGGCTGGCACGTCACCTGCTCCGCTGAGCGACAACTCTGTGGCAGAAACGACAACGCCCCGGACCAGCCGGGGCGTTGTCAAAGTGATCAACCGAGACAACCGGCCGATCATCGCTCATAAAGTCGCGATCAGAACCTTTCGATTTTCGCCGCGGCCTGCTGCTTTTGACGATAAGCCGCGAAGTCCTGCTGACCAATGCGCGAAGCCAGGAAACGCCGGTAGTTCAGCTTCTCTTCATCGGACAGTGCGGTTTCCGGCTCATTAACGCCATTTAGCCGAACCACGACGTAGTCGCCATTGCCCAAAGCCACCCCAGTGTAGTTCGGCTTGTCCTGTTGTTGCGGACGCGGCATGCGGAACACGGCCTGCAGCAGCGCAGGCGCAACACCTTCCTGGCTACGCGCTGCTGCTTCTACGGGCTGCCACTGACCATCGGGCTGCTTTCCGTCGCGCAGTTCAGCCAGTAGCTGCTCACCTTGGGTACGCGCCGTTTCGGCCGCCAGACTGCGCTGAAGCTGCACGACGATATCGTCACGCACGTCTGCGAGCGGGATTGCAGCAGGTTTCAGGTGCTCTTTGACACGCAGCGCGATGGAGGTCTCGGGGTCGAGTTCAATGACGCTACTGTTGGCCCCGTCCACCAGCACCTCATCACTGAAGGCTGCCTGGATGACCTGACGATTGGCAGCGATACCCTCACCGCCCTCTCTACCGAACGCGTTGGTAGTTTGCACCATCAGGCCAAGTTCCTGAGCGGGTTGCGTCAGATCGGATGCTTCGAATGCCGCATCTTCCAGCTGCTTGCTGATTTCGACGAAACGCTGCTCGACCTGCTGCGCTTTGAGCTCGCGCACCAGTTCAGGCTTCATGCTTTCGAAAGATGGAACCTCGGGCGACTGTACGCCGAGCAGCTTGATGATGTGCCAGCCAAATTCCGACTGGACCGGGGCCGAGACTTCTCCTTCGTTCAGCGCATACAGAGCATCTTCGAACGCAGGGTCATAGACGCCAGTGCCAGCAAAACCCAAATCGCCGCCTTCGTTGGCAGAGCCTGGATCTTGCGAAACTTCTTTGGCTATAGCAGCAAAGTCCTCGCCACCCTTCACTCGAGCAGCGATTTCTTCAATCTTCGCTTTAGCCTCTTCGTCGCTCAGCTCGCCGCCGGTTTCGATAAGGATGTGCGCAGCACGGCGCTGCTCGTCCAGATTGGCGATCTGCTGCTGATACAGGTCCTGCAGCTCCTCGTCGGACGCTTCGACCTGATCGAAGAACGACTCTTTCTTCAGCTCGACGTATTCGACGATGACCTGCTCGGGTGTGCGGAAACGGTCAGCGTTGGTCTCGTAATACTCTTCGATTTGCTCGTCACTGACTTCGATCGTCTCGTGCTGGGCGGGAATGGTGAGGGTTTCGAAATCGCGAGTCTGCATCTCGAGCCGAGCAAAGTTCTCGACCTGTTGATCGGTCACGAAACCGGTCCCGGAAATGCCGGCGCGCAGCTGACCGATCAGCATCTCCTGCTCAAGCAGCTGACGGAACTGAAGGCGGGAATAGCCCATTTGTTGGATGACCTGATCGAAACGGGCGGCACTGAAGGCGCCATCGACCTGGAATTCGGGGGTCTGCAGGATCAGTTGATCGAGCGCTTCGCGCGAGAAGGCGAAATCAGCGCTCTTGGCGCCTTGCAGCAGCAGCATACGATCGATCAGTGAGCCGAGCGCGGAATCACGCAGCAAGCGATCATCGAGCAGCGAGGCATCGAAGTCCTGGCCGAGCTGTTGGGCCAGCTGGCGGCGCTGCATGTTCATCGCCTGGTCAAGGTCGTAGCGGGAAATTTCCTCGCCGTTGACCTTTGCCGCAGTCTGGCTATTGCTGGCGGCGTTGAAAATGGCATCGAAGCCAGTCAGTGCCAGCAGCACCACAATGATGCCGATGATCGTTTTGGCTATCCAGCCTTGTGAATTGTCCCTGATGTTTTGAAGCATGCGACCCCCAGGAGTCTGCGGCGCGATGGGATGCGCAACACGGGTGGAAACCAGATAAAAGAAAGGCGCATCCAGGGATGCGCCTTCTCGGAGCTTTTGGAGCGGTTGGGCTTATTCCCCCAAGCCAGACTGCAGCAGGCCAGGCCTGCTCAACAACCGCCCCGAGCCAGAGCAGCGCAAGCTGACTGGCCGGGTAGAAAAACGCTTAGTTGACAGCGTCTTTCAGAGCCTTGCCAGCTTTGAAACCCGGGATCTTGGCAGCGGCGATATTGATCGGCTTGCCAGTCTGCGGGTTGCGACCAGTGCGCGCAGCGCGCTCCTTGACAGCGAAAGTACCGAAACCAACCAGTACCACGGAGTCACCAGCCTTCAGGGCACCGGTGACAGATTCGATCACTGCATCCAGCGCGCGGCCAGCAACAGCTTTTGGGATATCAGCAGATGCAGCGATAGCATCGATCAGTTCCGACTTGTTCACTCTAAGTCCCCTTATTTCTGTTGAGTCGTATCTTTAATTTTCGGGTGTAAGCAAAGCGGTGCTAGATGGCTATGACACAAGAGGCCGATTAAACAAGGGCACCTGAAGTGTGTCAATGTGGCCTTCCAGACTAATGCGTGCTGATTCGCTCCTTGGAATCAGGCTCGCGCTTGTCGTCCTTTGCAACAATCTCGGGAGCCGCATCGGGCAAGGGCTCCGGCGCGTATTGCAGCGCAATTTGCAGGACTTCGTCAATCCACTTCACCGGTTTAATCTGCAGGTCTTGCTTAATATTTTCAGGAATCTCTTTCAGATCACGCTGATTTTCTTCCGGAATGATCACCGTCTTGATCCCGCCACGGTGTGCAGCAAGTAATTTTTCCTTCAGTCCACCAATAGCAAGCACTTGCCCGCGCAAGGTTATTTCACCGGTCATTGCGACATCTGCGCGCACGGGTATTTGAGTGAGCGCAGAAACCAGCGATGTGCACATGCCAATACCCGCACTCGGACCATCTTTCGGCGTCGCGCCTTCAGGTACGTGGATGTGAATATCCTGCTTCTCGTGGAAATCGGCGGCTAATCCCAGGCTTGTGGCGCGGCTACGAACCACTGTAAGCGCTGCAGTGATCGATTCGCCCATTACCTCACCCAGGGAGCCAGTCTTGGTCAGACGCCCCTTGCCGGGCACCACAGCAGCCTCGATGGTCAACAGTTCACCGCCGACCTGAGTCCAAGCCAGCCCAGTGACCTGACCCACTTGATCCTGCTGCTCGGCAAGACCATAGCGGAACTTGCGAACGCCCAGGAAGTGTTCGAGAGAGTCTGCATCCACGTTCACGTGGAAGCGCTTATCCGAAGCGTGCTCCTTGACCACCTTGCGGCAGACCTTGGCCAGCTGGCGCTCCAGGCTACGCACTCCGGCTTCGCGGGTGTAGTAGCGGATGATGTCCCTGATCGCAGACTCCTGAAAGGCCAACTCGTCTTTCTTCAGGCCATTGGCCTGGATCTGCTTGGGTGCCAGATAGCGCGTCGCGATGTTGATCTTCTCGTCCTCGGTATAGCCGGGGAGCCGAATGACCTCCATGCGGTCTAGCAGGGGCGCCGGGATGTTCATCGAGTTGGCAGTGCAGAGGAACATCACATCGGAAAGGTCGTAATCGACCTCAAGATAGTGGTCGTTGAAGTTATGGTTCTGCTCTGGGTCCAGGACCTCGAGCAGCGCCGAAGCCGGATCCCCACGCATGTCGCTGCCCATCTTATCGATCTCGTCGAGCAGGAACAGCGGGTTGCGCACCCCAACCTTGGTCATTTTCTGGATCAAGCGGCCTGGCATGGAGCCGATGTACGTACGGCGATGCCCGCGGATCTCGGCTTCGTCACGCACACCACCAAGGGCCATGCGCACGAACTTGCGGTTGGTCGAACGCGCAATGGATTCGGCCAGAGAGGTCTTGCCGACACCGGGCGGGCCAACCAGACAGAGTACCGGGCCCTTGAGCTTCTTCACCCGCTTCTGCACGGCGAGATACTCGAGAATACGGTCTTTCACTTCTTCCAGGCCGTAGTGATCGGCATCGAGCACTTCCTCGGCCTTGGTCAGGTCCAGGCGAACCTTGCTGGCAGCCTTCCAGGGCACGTTTACCAACCAATCGATATAGGTACGTACCACTGTGGCTTCGGCGGACATCGGCGACATCTGCTTGAGCTTGTTGAGCTCGGCTTGAGCTTTGGTATAGGCGTCTTTGCTCAGCCCAGCATTCTCGATGCGCTTCTTCAGATCATCGATTTCGTTATGGCCTTCGTCGATATCGCCGAGCTCTTTCTGAATGGCCTTCATTTGCTCATTCAGGTAGTACTCGCGCTGGCTGCGCTCCATCTGCTTCTTCACACGGCCGCGGATGCGCTTTTCCACTTGTAACAGATCGATTTCGGCATCCAGCAACGCCAACACGTGCTCGACTCGGGCCGGCAGGTCAGTGATCTCAAGAATCTGCTGCTTTTGCTCGATCTTCAGCGCCATGTGCGCCGCCATGGTATCCACCAGGCGGGCCGGCTCATCAATGCTGCTCAGGGAGGACAGAACCTCTGCAGGGACCTTCTTGCCCAGCTGAACGTACTGTTCGAACTGGCTGAGCAGGCTACGGGTGAACACTTCCGACTCGCGTGCATCGACTTCGGCTTCGTCGATCAGCGAAACCTCAGCGCGGCAATGATCGTCAACCTCGACAAAGCGCTCGATCACGCCCCGCTGCTCTCCCTCGACCAGCACCTTCACGGTGCCGTCTGGAAGCTTGAGCAACTGCAGCACGGTGGCCACGGTGCCGACGCGGTACAGCGCGTCCTCAGCGGGATCGTCATCGGCAGGATTCTTCTGCGCCAATAGCAGGATCTGCTTATCGCCGGACATGGCGGACTCGAGCGCTTCGATGGATTTTTCACGGCCAACGAAAAGCGGTATCACCATGTGGGGATAAACCACCACATCGCGCAGCGGCAAAAGGGGCAATTCGATGGTTGTCTTCATAAATTCAGCTCTACGACGGCCATACGGCGGTAAACGGACGGGCAATACCCTTGCAGCAAAGATGAGGGCACGCACCGCAAAAAACAAGGAGGCAGACCAAATGCAAAGGGGCCCGCAGGCCCCTTTGTTCGATCACGCGTCAGGCGCAGCCTTGGCTGGCGGTTCAGCGTTCTCGTAAATCAGCAGCGGCTGAGATGTGCCTTCGATCACGCTTTCATCAATGACCACCTTGCTGACATCCTTCTGCGAAGGAATCTCATACATGGTGTCCAGCAACACACCCTCGAGGATCGAACGCAGCCCACGTGCCCCGGTCTTGCGTTCAAGCGCACGAGAAGCAACTGCCTTCAAGGCATCCGAACGGAATTCCAGATCCACGCCTTCGAGTTCGAACAGCTTGGCATATTGCTTGGTCAGCGCATTCTTGGGCTCGGTGAGAATCTGGATCAGTGCCGCCTCATCGAGCTCGTCGAGTGTGGCGATCACCGGCAGGCGACCGACGAACTCGGGAATGAGGCCGAATTTGACCAGGTCATCCGGCTCAACGGCGCGCAGAGCCTCGCCAATCTTCTTGCCCGGATCTTTGCTGCGCACCTCAGCGTTGAAGCCGATGCCGCCTTGCGTAGAGCGACCCTGAATGACTTTTTCCAGCCCAGCGAAAGCTCCACCACAAATAAACAGGATGTTGCGCGTATCGACCTGCAGAAACTCCTGCTGTGGATGCTTGCGACCACCCTGCGGCGGAACAGATGCCACAGTACCTTCAATCAGCTTCAGCAAGGCTTGTTGCACACCTTCGCCGGACACATCACGAGTGATCGATGGGTTATCCGATTTACGCGAGATCTTGTCGATTTCGTCGATGTAAACGATACCCATCTGGGCCTTCTCTACATCGTAATCGCACTTCTGCAGCAACTTCTGGATGATGTTCTCTACGTCCTCACCCACATAACCCGCCTCAGTGAGGGTGGTTGCATCAGCGATGGTGAAGGGAACATTGAGCAGACGGGCCAGCGTTTCGGCCAGCAGCGTCTTACCAGAGCCGGTAGGGCCGATCAGCAGAATGTTGCTCTTGCCCAGCTCGACTTCTTCTTTCTTGTCGCGCTGGTTCAGGCGTTTGTAATGGTTGTAAACGGCTACTGCCAGGATTTTCTTCGCGCGTTCCTGACCAATGACGTACTGGTCGAGAATGCCGCTGATCTCCTTCGGCGCAGGCAGTTTGTGCGCGTTGCTCTCGGCCTGAGCTTCCTGCACCTCCTCGCGGATGATGTCATTGCACAGGTCGACGCACTCGTCGCAGATGAAAACGGAGGGCCCGGCGATCAACTTGCGTACTTCATGCTGGCTTTTGCCGCAAAAAGAGCAATAGAGCAGTTTGCCGGAGTCCTCGCCGTTGCGGGTGTCAGTCATTCGATCGATCCAATCGGGAAGGCTTGAAACACAAGATGAAGGCAATCGTGGGCTTTTTCAAGCCCACGGAGCAGCCGCATATCGCTGGCTGTAGAGATTAAACCGCCATTTGACGCTGAGTCAGAACCTGATCGATCAGCCCGTACTTGACGGCGTCTTCTCCACTCATGAAGTTGTCGCGGTCGGTATCGCGGGCAATCACATCCATCGGCTGACCGGTATGGTGAGCCAGCACCTTGTTCAGACGCTCACGGATGGTGAGGATTTCACGCGCGTGAATCTCGATATCCGAAGCCTGACCCTGAAAGCCACCAAGCGGCTGGTGAATCATCATGCGTGAATGCGGCAGGCAATAACGCTTGCCAGCGGTGCCGCCAGTCAACAACAAAGCTCCCATGGAGCAGGCCTGGCCGATACAGATGGTCGACACGTCAGGCTTGATGAACTGCATGGTGTCGTAGATCGACATGCCGGCAGTTACCGAGCCACCCGGGGAGTTGATGTACAGATGAATGTCCTTCTCAGGGTTTTCGGCCTCGAGGAACAGCATCTGCGCGACAATCAGGTTGGCCATGTAGTCTTCGACCTGGCCGACCATGAAGATCACCCGCTCCTTCAGGAGACGGGAATAGATGTCATAGGCGCGCTCACCGCGTGCGGATTGCTCGATCACCATCGGGACCAGGCCGCCGGCGGCCTGAATGTCCGGAACTTGCATAAAAGGATTGCGGGACATGTTCCAACGATACTCCCTATGTCATGCCTTAAAAGACATAAGCCAGCACGAGGCTGGCTTATGTTTGTGCACTCGAATATGTGAAGAAATCAGGCAGCTTGCGGGGCTTCCGCAGGCTTGACAGCTTCTTCGTAGGAGACCGACTTGTCGGTCACCTTAGCCTGCTGCAGGACAGTATCTACAACTTGCTCTTCGAGCACAACCGAACGCACTTCGTTCAACTGCTCGTCATTTTTGTAGTACCAGGAAACTACCTGCTCCGGTTCCTGATAGGCAGAAGCCATCTCTTCGATCAGCTCGCGAACGCGAGCTTCATCGGGCTTCAGCTCTTTCTGCTTGATCACTTCAGCCACGATCAGGCCTAGAACGACGCGACGCTTGGCCTGCTCCTGGAAGAGGTCAGCCGGCAGCTGGTCAGGCTTGATGTTGCCGCCGAACTGCTGAACGGCCTGGACGCGCAGACGGTTCACTTCGTTGTCGATCAGCGCCTTGGGTACTTCGATCGGATTGCCAGCTACCAGACCTTCCATGACCTGGTTCTTCACCTTGGTCTTGATGGCCTGGCGCAGCTCGCGCTCCATGTTCTTTTTGACTTCGGCGCGGAAGCCTTCTACGCCGCCTTCCTGCACGCCGAACTGAGCGAAGAACTCGTCATTGAGCTCTGGCAGCTGCGGAGCGGCAATGCTGTTCACGGTAACGGTGAACTCGGCGGTTTTACCTGCCAAATCGAGGTTCTGGTAATCCTCGGGGAAAGTCGGGTTGATCACGCGCTCTTCACCGGCTTTGGCACCGACCAGGGCGTCTTCGAAACCAGGGATCATGCGACCCGAGCCCAGAACGAGCTGAGTGCCCTTGGCCGAGCCACCAGCGAAGGCCTCTCCGTCGATCTTGCCGACGAAATCGATGTTCAGCTGGTCGCCGTCTTCGGCAGCGCGCTCGACGTTCTCGAAGCGAGTGTTCTGCTTGCGCAGGATTTCCAGCATGTTGTCGACGTCGCTATCGGCCACTTCAGCGTTCAGGCGCTCGATCTCGATGGCTTCAAGGCCAGCGACCTCAAACTCTGGGAATACTTCGAATGTGGCGACGTACTCGAGGTCCTTGCCTTTTTCGAACACTTTCGGCTCGACAGACGGAGCGCCGGCCGGGTTCAGCTTCTCGGCAACGATGGCTTCATAAAAGGTCGACTGAATCAGGTCGCCCAGGGCTTCCTGGCGAGCCGCTTCTTCGTAACGCTGACGGATTACGCTCATCGGCACCTTGCCGGGGCGGAATCCAGGAATCTTGGCACGGCTGGCGGTCTGTTGCAGACGCTTGTTGACTTCGGTCTCGATGCGCTCGACCGGCACGCCGATGGTCATGCGGCGCTCAAGAGCGGAGGTGCTTTCAACAGAAACTTGCATGGATTTTCCTCGTTGCACAGACATAAGCCGGGCGTTCCGGCCCCAGAATGGGCAAGCATTCTAGTGGCTCAGTTGACATAAGTCACCCCGCCTGTCACACCGATCACGAAGCGCTTGTTGCCTAGGATGATCAGTGGAAGTCACGGCTGCGCACATCCAACCCACTTAATAGCGCAGTCAAGTCGGTCAGCCGTCCTGCTATCAGATGCCTGACACCATCCTGACTTTCCAGCTTGCCCTCCACCTGCAACAGTTGCGAACCGATGAGCGCTCGGCGCTGCCGCTCTGCCAGGTGGTGCCACACCACGACGTTGACCATGCCGAATTCGTCTTCCAGTGTCACAAAGATCACGCCACTGGCTGTTTGTGGCTTTTGCCTTCCGGTCACCAGCCCCGCCAGCCGTATCTGACGCCCGCTCGCCACGCCGATCAGGTCCTTGGACGCCAGGCAGCGCCTGGCCCGCAAGGCCGTACGCAGCAGTTTCAAAGGATGCGGGCCGAGAGTGGTTCCAAGCAGCTCATAATCGCTCTGCATATCTTCAGCCACGCTGGGCAGCGGCAGCGTCACTGCAGAATCCTGTGCCACCAGCCCGGCGAACAGTGGCATCTGCCCCTCGACACCAGCAATGGCCCAACGGGCTCTGTGGCGGTGCCCCGCAAGGCCTCGTAGCGCACCGGCATCGGCAAGCAGCTCCCGCGAACGCTGATCCAGCGCTGCGCGCCGACAAACATCTTCTATATCGACAAACGCCGCCTGCCGCCGGGTTAGTTCCAGGCGTTGCGCGACCTCTTCGTTAAAACCACGCACCAGGCACAAACCCAACCGGATGGCTGCGTCGCCCTGCCCGCTACTTTCCAACGAGCATTCCCAGTCGCTGAAACGAATATCGACCGGGCGGATTTCAATGCCATGGCGCCGCGCATCCTGAAGGATCTGATCGGGGCTATAGAAACCCATCGGCCAGCTGTTGATCAGGGAACAGGCAAAAGCGGCAGGTTCATGACATTTCAGCCAGCTGCTGGCGTAGGTCAGCAGGGCGAAGCTGGCAGCGTGGGATTCGGGAAAACCATAACTGCCGAAGCCTTTGATCTGTTCGAACAGGCGTGCGGCGAATTCAGCCTGGTAACCATTGGCGAGCATGCGCTCGGTCAGCCGCTGCCGGTGCGGCTCGAGCCCTCCATGACGCTTCCATGCCGCCATGGAGCGACGCAACTGATCGGCTTCGCCGGGTGTGTAATCGGCCGCGACGATGGCCAGCTCCATGACCTGTTCCTGAAACAGCGGAACACCCAGCGTTCGTTCGAGCACGGCACGAAGTTTTTCGGACGCATAGGTTTCCGGCTCCTCACCGTTACGCCGACGCAAATAGGGATGCACCATATCGCCCTGAATCGGTCCTGGCCGCACGATGGCCACCTGAATGACCAGGTCATAAAAGGTCTGCGGCCGCAGCCTGGGCAGCATGGCCATCTGCGCACGGGACTCGATCTGGAACACGCCGACGGTATCGGCGCGCGAGATCATGGCGTAGGTCGCCGGGTCCTCCTGTGGCAGGCTCGCCAGCGTCCAGCGCTGGCCTCGATATCGCTCGATCAGATCGAAGCAGCGGCGCAACGCGCTGAGCATGCCCAGCGCCAGAACGTCGACCTTGAGCAGCCCCATCAGGTCCAGATCATCCTTGTCCCACTGAATGATGGTGCGTTCAGCCATCGCGGCATTTTCTATCGGTACCAGCGTCTGCAGCGGCCGCTCGGAAATGACGAAACCGCCGGGATGCTGCGACAGATGACGGGGAAATCCCACCAGCTGGCTGGTCAGCACCAGCACCCGACGCAGTAACGGATTGTCCGGGTCGAAGCCCGCCTCGAGAAGGCGCTCAGGCGCTGGCGGCGCGCTGCTGTAGTGACCGCAGCAATCAGCCAGCGCACTGACCTGATCTGGTGGCAGACCCAGCGCCTTGGCCACATCACGCACCGCCCCGGCGCCGCGATAGCTGCTAACCACGGCGGTCAATGCCGCCCGCTCGCGGCCATAACGGCGAAAGATATACTGAATGACTTCCTCGCGTCGCTCATGCTCGAAGTCGACATCTATATCCGGCGGCTCGTTACGCTCCTTCGATAGAAAACGGGCGAACAGCATGTGCCGCTGTGACGGATCCAGCTCGGTGATGCCAAGTGCATAACAGACGGTGGAATTGGCGGCAGAACCGCGTCCCTGACAGAGAATGCTGCGTTCGCGCGCAAAGCGAACGATGTCGTGCACGGTCAGGAAATAGCTTTCGTAACCCAGCTCGGCGATCAACTGGAGTTCGCTTTCGATCCGCTCACGGGCGACCGCAGGAGTGCCTTCGGGCCAGCGCGAAAGCGCCCCCTGCTCCGTCAGATGGCGCAGCCATTGGGTAGCTGTCTGACCAGGCGGTACCAGTTCGTGGGGGTACTCATAGCGCAGCTCGCCAAGATCGAACCGGCAGCGCTCGGCAATCCTCAGCGTTTCATCGAGCAGCGCGGCTGGGTATAGCTCGGTCAGTTGATCCCGCGAGCGAAGGTGACGCTCACCATTGGGAAAAAGTCGCTGCCCGGCCTCGGCAACGCTGCAGTGATGACGGATGGCTGTCAGACAATCCTGCAGCGCACGCCGTCCGCGGGCATGCATATGGACATCGCCGGCAGCCACCAAGGCGATGCCGAAGGATTCAGCCAAAGCCCGACAATGTGCGAGACGCCGTGCGTCATCACTACCGTAGTGCAATTCGACCGCCAGCCAGAGGCGATCACCAAAGCGCTTACTGAGCCAACGACCATGGGCTTCGTTGTCATCGAGCTTGGGCAGCCAGAGTGCTAGAAGCCCCTGCGCCGACTGGTCGATATCCTCGCGCAGCAAGCGGTACTGCCCTTTCTGCGCACGCCGGCGTGCCAGAGTGATGATGCGGCAAAGATTCTGGTAGCCCTGAATGCTCTCCACCAACAGCACCAGCTTGGGGCCATCCTCGACCTTCATCTCGCTGCCGACGATCAAGGGCACACCTGACTCCTTGGCGGCCTGCCACGCACGCACGATCCCTGCCAGGGAGCATTCATCCGTAATGGCCAGCGCCTTGTAGCCATGCTGGCGAGCACGTTCGAACAACTCAAGTGCGCTTGACGCACCGCGCTGAAAGCTGAAGTTAGACAGGCAATGCAGCTCCGCGTAATCGGGCAGATTCATGCGAACCAACCCTGCAGCATCAGAGGGCCCGCCTCCCCGAACGCTCGATAGGCCCAGCCCTGCTGTCCAGAGCGGGTTTCGATCAGGAAGTAGTCACGTCGGATATCGTCCGAGTCCCACCAGCCGGACTCGATTCGCTCTGGACCGCCCAGAATCCGCACCTCATTCTCTTTCAGCTGCTTCGCCTGTGGGAGCAACCATCCGGGGCGCTGAGCAACGGATGCATGACTGCCCGAGCCATTCTCGGTAGCCAGCCGCCAGGCATGTTCTGGACGATGATCGTCCCGCGCATGCAACGCTAGAACCGCCTCCTCACCGAGGCGAGCCCGCAAACGCTCCCGCAGCTGCTGCCAGACCAGGCTACGTTGTGGGCGATCATCGAACAGCTCGCGGCGCTCAGGCACGAACACCGGTAAATCCTCAGCCACCAGTCGTAGCGCCTGCATCGCACTCGGTAGCTGCAGGCGCTCCAGCCGCGCGCGTGCCAGCTCGAAAAGCCGCTCACTCTCGCGCTCCGGGCTCAGCAACCCCACATCGAGCCGGCTGTCCGCGGCTGAGCGGTGCTCCATGTGCAACACGAAGCGCTCTACACCACAATCGCGACCGTGGAGAAAGGCAGCCAGATCCGCGCACAAGCGCCGCAGCGGAAACAACAGCGCCTGATTTGACTCGACATCGAAATTGAACTCCAGACGCTGCTCGAAACGCTCAGGCGGGAGGAAATAATCCAGCGCTATAGGTTGTTGCCCCAGCAGGCGGTCAAGTTGCAACAGCACTTCTGCAGTAAACCGTTTAGCCAGCCCCGCACGAGGCAGCGCTAACAACTGGCGCAGCGTGCGTATCCCCATGCGTTGACAGCTCCGGGCAGCGTCGCGCGGTAGACCGAGGCGCTCCAGCGAAAGCGGCATGAGCGTCTCGAGCAGGCTCTGTTCATCTACCACCAGGCCATCGTGAACATTTGCCAACACCCGTGCCGCAACGGGATTTGGTGCCACCACGATGCGGTGACGAAAGCCGAGATCGGTAAGCTCCTGACGCAATCTGGCCTCGAACTGCGGCCAGGGACCGAAGAGTGCAAGGCTGGACTCCACCTCCAGCAGCAAGGCGCGTGGATAGAACAGACTGACATGCGAGCTGAAGCGATAGGCCCAGGCCGCCAGCAAGCGCTCCGAACGCTCTATTTCGCGAGTGTCGTACTCAACCCGGATGAAGTCTCGCACCAGAGCCTGTGCCGCAGTCAGCGTCATGCCCGGACGTAGCCCACGCTGGCGTGCCGGCACGTTGACTACTTGCAATAGCCTTCGTTGCGCGCCGCCGGTGATCATGGCCAGCGGTGCATCACCAATTTCTTGCGCGCGCAGCACCCCGTCGAGCGCCAGTTGCGGCAGAACAATGCAAGCCCAGCGCATCGCGTCAGGCCCCTTCGGCCAGAGCAAACGAGGTCTGAGGCACGACACCACCCCTGCATTTGAGTAGCCGCAGCCATCCAGGCGGCGTATCCAGCACAAGACGCAATGCCGCCGGCGACGGATTGACTGCTTCACTGACATCACGAAGAGCAAAACCCAAACTGTCTCCGCTTTCGGCCGCCACCTGCAGGCGGCGCATGCCGCGGTCGTCCGCACGCTGTGGCCAGCACAAGACGGCCGCACAGCATCCGGAACGCAGACATTGCTCCGCCGCCCACAACACTTCCTTGCCGGTCGCCTGGATGATCACCATATGCTGCAAGTCGACACCGGCTGCCAGCCATGCTGCCGGGTAAGGAATGAAAGGCGGCGCCACCAGCACGACGCGCTGGCCGGCAGCAGTAAGGCGGGCAATGGTTGGCCACAGCAAACGTAGCTCCCCTGCCCCGGCTGCGGGCATCAGGATCTCGGTCAGTGCAGCTTGCGGCCAGCCGCCCGAAGGCAGACGCCTGTCCAGTTGAGCATGGCCTGTCGGCTGCGCCCCGGCGGCGGGCGCAACTGGCTGGCCGCGCCATATGCGACGCTGATCGAGCAGGACCTCAAGCGCTGCGACCGTTCCCATCAGGCGAACCTCGATACCAGCGTTCGCCTAGGGAATGCCTTAAGAACGAAAGAAATGAATGCACTGCACACGGAGTTCACCTCATGAATACTGTCTATTTATACAGTATTCAAGTGGGCGATACCATGTCACTCATCGAGCGGTTCCAAAGAGCCGCTAGCCTTGCACCAGCCGCTTCATCCAGTCGAGCAGTACCGTGGGAAGCAGGTCCGGACGCGGCAACAGCGCATAGCGGGTCGCGCCGAATATCCGCGGCAGGTAGGCGCTGGCCTGCCGGTCGATGGTCAGACAGAACGGCGATATGCCCTGCAGCGCAGCTTCCAGAACTGCCTGGCGAGTGTCCTCGATTCCGTATCGGCCTTCGTAGTCATCGTTGTCGCTGGGCTTGCCATCGGACAACACCAGCAGCAACCGACGGGCCGCCGGTTGGTGCATGAGATTGGCACTCGCGTGACGGATAGCCGCACCGCAGCGGGTGTAATGCTCCGGCTCCAGGGAGGCGATGCGTAGCGCCACCTCCTGGCCATAAGCCTCCTCGAAGGTCTTGATGTCGCGGACCACCACCGCTTCCCTGCCCTGCCCTGAAAATGCCTGGATCGCGTAGGGCGCACCCAGGCTCTGCAGCGCGATGCTCACCAGCAACAGGGCTTCGCGCTCGACATCTATCACGCGTCGCCCCTGGGAAATCCAGCTGTCCGTCGACCCGCTGACATCGATGAGCAGCAGGATGGCCAGGTTCCGCTCCGCGCAACGTTGCGTGCGGTACAGACGGTCGGTCAGCCCGCTACCCGCCCGCAGATTCGCTAGCGCATCGACATAGGCATCCAGATCCAGCTCGTCTCCATCGACCTGACCGCGCAACCAGGCCCGATGGGTGCGCAGCAATTCGAAACGGCGACGAATCCCCTCCAGCAATCCTCGATGGGACTCGAGCGTTTCCGCTACCCAGGCTGGATTACCCGGCGGAGCTGCGCTTACCTGAACGAGGGCGTTCTGTTCGCGGTAATGCTGCGTGCGGTAGTCCCACTCCGGATAGGCAATCCCTAGCTGCGCAGCCGAAATGCCGGGCGCAAGCACGGTGGCCGAGGCATCGGGAGGATCATCAGCCAACAGCACCTCCTTGGGTCGCCCAGGTGACGCCACCAGACGTGCCTGGGGAAGATCGCCAAGCATTTCACCGAACAGCTCGGCATCCGCATCGTCCCGGTCGATGGGCCGCTGCAGGCCCATCGGGTCCTCCGCATGGGGATGTGGCTCATCCAGCTGGATCATCAGTGGTCCGCTTTCCTCCGATTCATCCTCATCGGGGCGCGCCTGACGAATATCGGGTCGCCGTTCGAGCCGCACGCTCTGCGGCGCCGGCTGAGTGGGGTCGAGTGAAGCCTGGGCAGCGACCGTATGCTGCTGATGGCGCATCGCAGGAGCCAGCAACGTTCCGGTCCACCAGTCCGCGAACAGCGGCTCCTGGCCGATGCGTCCTCCAGAAGCAGGTTCCAACGCCCATTCGGCCACCAATCGAGTCGCCCACTCGCATGAGGTTTCTGGCGTAGGCGATTGCGGAAAACCATCCGCTTCGCCCACCAACAGCGCTCGCACGCGAGCCTCCAAAGGCCGCCGTGCCGAACCGAATGCACTCAGCGGTGGACGACGCGCGAGTGCGCAGGCCCGCAATGCCTGCGCCGAGTCGGCAAGCCCTGGCATTTCCTCTAACAACTCGCGCTCGGCCGCATGGGCTTCCAGCAGGTGGTACAGCGCACCAGCCAGTGGCGGCAGACTGCGCCATTGGGGCAGTGCACAGCCCCGGCGAATACGCATGGCCTGCTGCAAGGCCATCACTTTGTAGAGAGTCGATGCAAGTGTGCGATCAGGGATATCCAGCGTGCGCGGCAACCAGATACTCGCACCATCGGTTGCCGGCACTGCCGCGAGTCGCTGCGGCCTGGGACTTCGGCCGAACCAGTCTGCCAGCAAGGTCGGTCGTGCCGGCGGCTGGGCGATACGCAGCCGATAGCTGTTGCCGAATACTGCCGCCAGTAGCAACTCCAGGCGCTCAGCCACTTCGCTAAGGGGCAGACTTGCCGGTGCGTCCGGCGCTGGGCTGTAGCGGCGCCAAAGGCGTTGGGCGAAGACCGTCGCATGCCGCGCAGCGTCGGTAAGAACTTCTTCGGCTTCGGCCATGGTCTAGATGAAGGTTCCGTCGACCAGATCGCGCATCGCCCCGACCAGCGCTTCGTCGTCCGAAAGGGGCGAGACGATTGCCGCCAGGCAAGCTTCCCGAACTGCTATGCCATCGGCGCAAAGTGCGCCTGCGGCGATCAGCAGGCGGGTGCTGGGCACCTCGGCCAAGCCACGGTCACGCAGCGCTCGCAGCCTGCGCGCCAGCGTGACCAGGGCGCGCGCGGTCGGTGCATCGACACCACTTTCGCGCTGGACGATCCTCGCCTCCTCCTCTTCGCCCGGGAAATCCAGATCCATAGCCACGAAACGCTGACGCGTGCTTGGCTTGAGGTCCTTGAGCATGCGCTGGTAGCCCGGGTTGTAGGAGATCACCAACTGAAAGCCTGGTGATGCCATCAGCAACTCACCGGTCTTGTCGATCGGTAACAGGCGCCTGTGATCGGTCAAAGCGTGCAGGACGACCACCGTGTCCTGCCGCGCTTCGACAACTTCATCCAGATAGCAGATGGCTCCCTCACGTACAGCCCGGGTCAGAGGGCCGTCCTGCCAGACGGTGCCGTCATGGCGAATGAGGAAGCGCCCGATCAGATCGCTGGCAGACAGATCATCGTGGCAGGCCACCGTGATCAGCGGCCGCCCCAGCTTCCAGGCCATATGCTCGACGAAGCGGGTCTTACCGCAGCCGGTCGGCCCTTTGAGCATGACCGCCAGGCCGCGCGCATGGCAGCGCTCGAACATCGCGACCTCATTACCGCTCGCTACGTAGAACGGCGCCTCCTCGCTTGCCTGCGCCAATGGCGGGTATTCGGGCAACGTCACGTCGGGCGCACCTCCGTCTCTGCCAGCACAGGCTCCGTATCGTTCAGGACAAAGCGTGGCGTGTAGCGGAAGAAGTCGTAGATGAACAGCGCAACGCCCACCGTGAACAGCGAGGCGGTGGCGATGAGCATCACGAAATGAATCTGGATCTTGAGCTGCGCATCCAGATAGCCCATGCCCATGATCCGCTCCAGATAGACCTGTGCAATGCCGGCCGTGGCGAACGACAGCGTCATACCGAACATGCCGGTGATCTGCAGCCAGAACGCCCAGTAGCCCAGCGCAGTGCCCTGCTCCCGGCGCCCGGCAGTCAGCGATGGCAAGGCATAAGTGATCATCGCCATGACAATCATCGCGTAGGCCCCATAGAACGCCGCATGGCCGTGCATGGCAGTGATCAAGGTGCCGTGGGTCCATTTGTTGACGCTCGGCCAGGTGTGCGCCAGGCCCAGCAGCCCGGCGCCGAACAGGGAGAACAGCGCGCTACCGATCGTCCAGTGCAGCGCCAGTGTATTCGGGTGCGCCAGCCCCGAGCGCCGCATGGCGCCGTAGGCATAGGCGGCCATGCCGACGAGTGCGAGCGGCTCCAGCGCGCTGAAGAACCCGCCGATCGGCAGCCAGTAGGTCGGTAGCAGTTCTTAATTGGTACGTTTCGGTTTGCAGCGAGCTCAACCTGCTCGATAAATAAACGGCCACCCTCCGTCTGGTTCTCAAAAGGAGAATTTGCTCCCGCATTGGAGAAAAATAAATTACTGTAAATAAGCTTATCTGATTTACGCGCCTTTGAATGCACTACTCTCAGTTCATTGAACTCCAGATTGGCTTTGCCACTTTCGTACACAAAAAATGCGTAACACTTCTTGACTGCGCACCTACACTCGGAGTCAGTGATAGCCTCTGTTGCATGATTAAAACCAATAAACAGGGCGTCGTCTGCCGACAAGCTTGATTTTTTAATCTTATCAATGTCGTCCTCTATCACTACCGGTATCTCGATTACTCGATTTCCAGAGCGTTCTTTTTGCTCCGACATAAAATGAGTATGAGCTATTTCAATGTATATTTTTTCAGAAGGCCTGGATTTGCTAGAAATCAACACATCTGGAAGAAATTGACCATCCCGCTTTTCAACTTGAACGTTGTGAAAGTATTCCGTCAGGTCATATTCCTTCTCAACACAACCCAGATCACAAGTGGTTACTATCGCTGGATGAAATTTGCGGCATACCTTCGTAGCCGCCAGCTTAATTATGAATGGCTCGCCAGCCTCCAAACACCTCGTGTATACGTCAACAAACGTCGCTTTACCGAGCTTATGCAAGTATGTTTCGCCGCTGCACTCCACCTGCGTTTTATGAGCAAAGTGCGGACGCACCTTCTCTCCGTTAACCCTTGCGATCAGCGGGTTTTCACAACCTAGGCAGGTGAACTTTTCACTTATGACCTTTCCAGCGATGTCGTCCGCACATATGGTCTGGCCATTTTCATTTAATGCGTAGCGGTATTTTATCATCCATGAACCTAATGAAAGAATAAGTAGAAATTATAGACCCGAAGCAGAAAAGTAAGCCGCCGCATAACGCAGGCACCTAAAGTTCTTTCCACACTTCACTTTTCTCGATTATCCGTGCAAATGCCGACGCACTGAACCCTTCCGGATAAAGCGTAGCCACCTCATTCGCGCCCTGTTTATCTAGCACCTTCAGGTAATGAAGCTCGTCACGAAGAGCTACTTCAATAACTTCCCGTGAAACGATACGAAAGCCATCAACCATCTCGCCATCAAATTCGACCGAAGTATCAACAACCCAACCATGCAAGGTGGGCAGCGGATCGGAGGCAGCTAGCCCCAACGTCGCACGCAAGAGCGAATAAATCCTGACTTCACCTCAAGCAAAAAAATCACACCATCCAGGCACGCTAACAGATCAATCTCGCCAGCATCCTGCGCGTCCACCCGTCGAGGCTCGTAGCCCACCACGACGTGGAACCCGCGTTGCCGAAGAGAATGGGCAAGATCTTGCTCAATCCTTTCTGTTTCGCTGCGCAGCTCTGACCGACGCTGCTCGACTCGCCGTAGATTGTTTACAGCAGCCGACAGGGAGTTTTGCCGGCCAGCCACCCAAGGAAACTGAAAGCTGTAACGACCTATCTTGTAAAATGGCTTCTCCGATAGCCTTGGCGTTGGCAAATTCGGGGTTTGCTTCACTTGCTCTGAGAGTGTCTGGAGATCATTAGTCCAAAACTGCAAGATCGCCTTCGCTGCTTCAGGATCCCCATCGGGGTGATCATCACTAACCGTCCATGCGCGGATCCGCTGAATTTTTTCTGGCTGCTCCGACCAGGTCATGGGAAAGCGATTCTCGCCATGTAGCAGACCCTCAAAGGCCAAACGCCCAAGCGCGGTTATGGGCTCGCCCGACTCGTCCAAGTAACGCTGATAAGGCTGCAGGTAGGCTTGTTCGAAAAACGCTCTGGTCAGCTCACTCGCCAACATTGCGTGGAACAACGTCACTTCAGCTCCGTTGTTCAGCCTTACGCGCTCTCCAAGCCCGAAAACCACTTGCAGATAAAGTTGGCTGCGTATGGTCTTGATGTAGGCGAGCTGGTTAGCCTCATGGTTGTCGGCACTACCGACCAGCTTTCCGGCAAGTTCAGAAGCGGCAAAGGCCTCAATCGCGCGGTGCATCCAGTAGCACCACAACAGCTGGCTTTTCTGTTCGGTACGCTGCCAGCGCAACGCACCCTTATTCGTTCTGTTGAATACGATCGGGCTCCCTGACCTGAGCTGGTAATCGCATTCACTGTCAAAGCAGAACCGGTCTATGGGCCGTTCACATTCGATGAGCTCACGCACTGCTACAACCATCTCGCTGACGACATCCAGATTGGCAGCGCATTCCGCACCCTCGCCCCGCTGTGGAAAGAGCATGGGGGACAGGTGCCGTTTCAGCGATCGGCCAAGCACATCCGTAGAAAGCCGGAAATCCGATTCGGTACACGTTCTCAACTTGCGCTGGATGATTCGCTCATAGGCAACCCACTCCATTGCGGCAGGATCATCCCCTGCGTCTTCCAGACGGAAATAAGCTAACACGCTGAGATAGGACAGCAACTCAAGCAGCGACAGGGACTTGAGGCGCCTTTCGGCATCTAGGATTGCCTGATCGAATGGCTCAAGCCTCATCATCAGGCGGTCACAGACATCTATGAACGTCTGCCATTGCAGGCCCGCGCAACTCTTGCGCAGGTGGACCCAGAGTGGCGAATCCCTGCGCGTAAACAACTTTGAATAACGGACGGCCCATCGCAGCTGATCTGCGTTGTGCGTGGCCAGGTGACTCAGCAAATCGATATCGATCGCGTCATCAAAGTGGAGCACCCGTGCCAGTGCCAGACTGGCCAGGTCAGCCTCGGCTACTGTTTCCGAGGCCCACCAAAACTGTGCGGACGCCAAGCCAGCTGCACGGTTGCGTGAGCTGTACTTCCCGCTTGGTCGCTGATCCAAAAAATCATGCAGGCACTCATTGAGTGCTTCGCCAGGGGTATAGCACTGCAAATATTTGGCGAATTGGTCTTGGTAGTACTGCTGGCAACGTTTATCAGAGTCACGCACGTGCTTATCCCTGCCCGCCCCAGGAGGGGCCTATGTCCTTTTGGATGGCGCACGTTATCTCAAGAACATCATGTGCCATTACCGAGCATACAGCTCTAACATCAAGGCCGCTGTCACGCTACTGGATTCAAAAAATTTTCAACCCTGTATTACCTACTGGAAGCCGGGCACAAAAAGCTCGTCTCTACCTCGGGGTATTTTCTCTTGAACAGGAGTTTGAATAATGAGTATTTGCTGTCCTTCCTGCGGTTCTCTTCGCGTTGTTGCTCGCCATCATGGTCGCAAGATCGGTGGTGCGGTTGGTGCCGTTGGCGGTACAGCGAGCGGAGCAGCCGGCGCTATGGCCGGTGCAAAAAGCGGTGCTCTAATCGGGGCTTTCGCTGGGCCGGTGGGTTTGACGCTGGGTAGCCTGGCCGGCGCGATTCTGGGCGGCCTGGCTGGTGGAACTGCCGGGGGTTTGGCCGGAGCCAAGATGGGTGAGGAAATCGACTCTCACGTTCTCGACAATTATGAGTGTCACCACTGCGGTATTGCTTTTTCACAAACTGAACGTTGATTTCACCTCAGCGCAGAACGAAACGTTATTACATTTGATGTTTTGAGGAGTATCACGATGGCTCATCTCGTTGAAACAATGGCCTACGCTGGCGCTACCCCATGGCACGGGCTGGGCAACAACCTGCCGCGGAAACAGCCTATCGAAGTCTGGCAACGCGAAGCCGGCATGAACTGGCAGATACTGGAAAGCCCCGTTCACTTCAAATCGGATGCCGTCGGGCATCTGGGCGCTATCCATTCCTTCCCGGGACAGAAGGTGCTCTTTCGCTCTGACACCAAGGCCCCGCTGTCGGTAGTTTCCAAGCGGTACCACACCGTGCAACCGCGCGAGGTGCTGGAGTTTTATCGAGATCTAACCGAGGTCTCCGGCTATGAGCTTGAGACCGCTGGCGTGCTCAAGGGCGGTCGCAAGTTCTGGGCGCTGGCACGTACCGGACAAGGCATCGCAGTCAAGGGTAACGACCAGGTTAACGGCTACCTGCTTCTGGCAACGTCGTGTGATGGCACCCTGGCTACGACCGCAACACCGACCACGATCCGCGTGGTCTGCAACAACACCCTGACCATCGCCTTAGACGGTGCCAGCCGGGCGATCAAGGTGCCGCACAACACCCGCTTTGATCCGACGGTTGTGAAGAAACAGCTCGGTATCGCCGTCTCGCAATGGGACGACTTCATGTACCGCATGCGCCATCTGGCCGAACGCAAGGTTCAGTGGCATGAGGCCATTGGGTTTTTCATGAATGTGATGTGCGAGGTCAGCCCTACCGGCCAGCTACCCGAACAGCTGCCGAACGAGCGCGCCCTGCGCAAGGTTCAGGAACTGTACGAAGGCCGTGGCCGGGGCAGCCAGTTGGAATCAGCCAAAGGCACTGCCTGGGGCCTGCTCAATGCCGTGACCGAGTACGTCGATCACGAGCGTCGGGCACGCAGCACCGAATACCGCCTCGACTCCGCCTGGTTCGGCCAGGGAGCGCAGATCAAGCAACGTGCTCTGGACGCGGCTCTACAGCTCGCCGCTTAACCCTCATTTCAACCTTATCGCCCGGTCAGCTTCGCGCTGATCGGGCTTTTTTATGCCCGTAAGGTGAACAGCATGAAAGCGACTTCATTGAACCGCAGCACCAGCAGACCCCGGTCAGCCCTTCGCCTGATCAGTACGAAGGAATTACCCCGAGAAGAGTGGCTGGAAGTACGCAAACGAGGCATCGGTAGCTCGGATGCCGCGGCATCCGTTGGCCTCAACCCCTACAAGTCGCAGCTGGAACTGTGGTTGGAGAAGACCGGACGCGACACCGGATTACCAAAAACCGACCTCGATGATGAAGAAAGCGCGATGTACTGGGGCAACGTCCTTGAGCCGATTGTGGCCTGGCACTACAGCAAGCGCACCGGCAACAAGGTTCGACGCATCAACGCTGTGCTGCAGCATCCGGACCCTGACCTGTCTTGGATGCTGGCAAACATCGATCGCGAGGTAATCGGTGCCGACAATGTACAAATTCTCGAATGCAAGACTGCCGGCATAAACGGGGCACGCCTCTGGAAAGAAGGAGTACCCGAGTATGTGCAACTGCAGGTGATGCACCAGCTCGCCGTCACCGGCAAGCAGGCTGCGGATGTGGCGGTTGTGCTCGGCGGTCAGCACCTGGAGATCCATCGCATCGAGCGCGACGAACAGATGATCGCTCGCTTGATAGAGCTGGAGCGCACGTTCTGGAGATACGTCGAAACCGACACGCCGCCACCCGCAGATGGGACAGCGTCCGCTGAATCTGCGCTGCGCTGCCTGTATCCAGAGGACGATGGCCAGACGGTGGATTTCAGGGACCAGCCCGGACTGTCAGCTGCATTCGTCGAGCTCAAGGCGCTGCGTCAATCCATCGAAGAGAAGCACGCGCGCGAGGCACAGCTCAAGCAGATGCTTCAGCAAGCGATGGGCGAAGCGACGAGGGCCGAGTTTGCTAACGGCTACGTCAGCTGGAGAAAGGCCAAAGACAGCATCGGCTTCGATGTGGCGCGACTGCTCAGTGACAGGCCACATCTGCGCGAGAAATACACACTCACCAAGCCCGGCGCCCGGCGTTTCCTAATCGGCTGATTCTTCCTCCACTGCCCTCTTTCCCTTTGGCCAGACCATGCAGTTCGCGCTGCGTGGCTGGCCTTTTTCCTTTTTTAGGAGAACCACCATGCTCAAAGGTTTGGCTATTACCCCGCCGGTACTAGGGCGGATTTCCATCGGCAAGGTCATCGAGAAGAACGGCAAGCGCCTGCCGGAAAAGGATGACCAGTTCACAATAACTTCCCAAGTCCAGAGCCGCGATGGCTGGCTGGTCCATCCGCTCAACGATGAGCTGCGTCACGGCAAGGACGACAAGCTTCGCAGCATCCCGGTCCGTCTGCTGTTCAACGAACCGGAGCTAAATTTTCGCGCCGACTACACGCTGTTCGACAGGCAGTCCGGGCGACCGCTGTGCGTGGGTAACGGCGAGACTTGCAAGCGCCTCACCCAGGACGGTATGCAGTCGCTCCCTTGCCCTTCACCGGATGCTTGCTCGCTTGCAAAGGGCGGCGCCTGCAAGCCCTATGGCCGGTTGAACGTGGTGATAGGGGATGAGGATCTGTTAGGTAGCTTCGTCTTCCGCACTACCGGCTTCAACAGCATCCGCACCCTGGCCGCCCGGCTACATTATTTTCAGGCCATCTCGGGAAATCGCCTGGCCTGCCTGCCGCTAGAACTGCGGCTGCGTGGCAAGTCCACCCGGCAGAGCCACGGCACACCGATCTTCTACACCGACCTGACCGTACGCAGCGGAATGGACATGACCGAGGCGCTGCGTAACGCAACTGAGCTCGATCAACAGCGGCAAAAGGCGGGCTTCGATCAGAACGCGCTGGACGAAGCGGCAAGACGCGGCTTCGGCAACGGTGCCTTCGAGGACAACGAGGAAGACGTCAGCGCCATCGTCGAAGAATTCTTCCCCATCGAGAGCGCCCACGAACAGCCGCTCTCCAAAGCCATATCGCACTCGTCGGGCAAACCCAGCCTGGCTGAAAAGCTGGAAGCCAAGCACCAAACCCTGAATGCCTAAGACTGGCCACCCGGCCCATGGAGCTGAATATGCGATTGCACAAAATCAAGGCCGGTGAGACCGCTGGCACCTACCTGCTCGAGTCACCAGTCACTGAAGCCGACATCCTGTTGATGGCCAAACAGCTGGCCAGCCAGCGCTTGCGTCGGGGACGGCAACTTACAGCGCCACAGGACGTATTCAGCCACCTGCAGACGCTACTGGAGGCCTATGAGTACGAAGTCTTTGCCCTGCTAATGCTGGACTGTAAGCACCGGGTCATTGCGTTTCACGAGCTGTTCCGGGGCACCCTGGATGGCGCGAGCGTCTACCCAAGGGAGGTCGTGAAGATCGCTCTGGAGCACAACGCTGCCGCCATGATTTTGGTGCACAACCATCCATCCGGCGATCCCGAACCCAGCCAAGCGGATCGCACGCTAACCCACAAGTTGAAGGATGCGCTGGATCTGGTCGGTGTGAGAACGCTCGATCACATCGTTGTAGGCCACGAAGGCTGCGTTTCGCTGGCGGAACAGGGTTACCTGTGAAGAGACGGATGAAACAGCTGCTACCGATCTTTGCCGCCGTTCTATGTACGCCGGCATCCTCGCCGGCTGCATGGCGGTACTACTGCTGGTGATTCTGATTCTGTGCCTTCCGCCTCGCTGCGGTGCTGGCATGCGGGATGCTCGGGAAATGGCAAAGCGGCACAATTCATCCAGTCAATGAGCGATACAGGAGGGGCAGCCGAAAGGCTGTCCACTCCGGCTTCTGTACCACTTTTCTTTTTTGCTCAATTGCCAATTCCATCAGAGGTAAGCAACGAAAGCTTGATGATCCCCCTGAGCATCAGAACCTGCCTGTAGCTAACGCTTCTTGGCCGACTGGTACGCTGCTCCACGCTCGCGTTTGCCCACGGAAACTACAATTACAACCACTCGTTCCTCCTCGACCCGATAGACCAGGCGATACCCGGAAGTGCGCAGCTTGATTTTGAAGTGTCCGGGCATGTCCCGCAAAGCATCAGCCTGCACCCGAGGCGCTTCCAGGCGCTCTCTAAGCTTCTTCTTGATCTGCTCACGCACCGTATGGCCAAGCTTCTCCCATTCCTTGAGCGCTGTAGGAAGAAACTCAAGCTTATAGGTCATCCAGGCTCACCGGGATGCCCTTTTCAGCGGAACGAGCCTTCGCAATTTCGACCAGTTCAAGATCGTCAAGTCGCTCCATCATCTGCTCGTACAGATCAGCAGGCACCATGTAACCCATCACGCGATTGTGGTTGAGAACCGCCACCGGCAAACCGCCAGCTCCGGCCATGACTCCAGATGGATTCTTCTTCAGCTCAGAAACGCTAACGGCAACCTCGGCCAAAACACTCTGCATATTCAAGCCCTCATTTTCGGTCTTTATTTTGGTCTTTTTATTCAGCCCGAGCAAGCCCTAGCTTTAGGTTGCCCGAGCCTCATCACCAAGCGGCTCCAGTTCGGATCAAACCCGACTGGATCCAAATCCATGCTGACCACTCCCGTAGACTTTCGTGGCCGCCTTGCAGAGGTAGCTTGCCCGATAGAAGAAGTCGACCACTCCCTGCGGCTCATCACGACGGAGGCAATAGGTTGGATTGCTTGGTATCTCAACCAACCCCTTGGCCTCGTCAACTGACGAGCCCAGAGCACTTGCCCACGCCTCTTGGAGACGGTTGAACATGTTATCCCTTCCTGGCTCAAACTTACCTAAAGCATTGAATGCATCGTAATTGAGAAAGAATGCAACATGGTAATGCGGCCTCCCATGTTGCCCAACTTCTCTAGCCCAAACGTATCGCACACCGCTCTGATGCGCATGTTTATTTTCCCTACGCGCAATACAACGATTGTGGCGTATTCTTGCCTTAAAGGATTCTACAAACCTTTCAAATACTTTATTTGTATAATCGCCTCTGCCATACACAAACGCTGCTGGAAACCTAAGATCAACTCTAAATGCAAAGACACGAGAATGCTGTTGAAGAGCACGATCAATCGTAGCATGCAGCCTTTCCAGATACTGACGTATGAAAGGCCCTTTATCTATCTGAATAGGCAAGCCACGATAGCCAAGCTCATTATGTATAACAAGATTACTATTTTTACTATGACGCAACATGTTAAATACTCCAATACTTAAGTGCATAACCTAGGAGCATCATGTATTTATTCACTGAAATAACATCCATACGTCAGGTATCTAAGGGATACCTGACTTAGCATGTGGTGACTCTATGGAAAACAATGGATCTTTTATTATCTATAGATAGCATACTACCAATACCGAGACGAGCGCATTTAACAATACAAAGAAAAGCACACAGAAACCCGAACGAAAATCGCAATTAAGCGAAAAATCAACTCTGAGAAAAAACCATCAAGACCGACTGGCGGCCTTGATGATTTCTTCAAAATAACCAAGCCCACAAAAATTAATAACCAGCCTGCGTATCGCGCTCTTCTATCCGAGCTAAAATCCATTCATGGACCTCACTCTCCACCCACCCAACACTCCGCCCACCCAGAGGGACTGACCTAGGGAACCAACCGTCCGAGATATGCTTATAAATAGTCGAGCGGCCCAAGCCAGTAAGCGCCATTACCTGCTGCAGTCGAATCAATTTCATTGATGAGTCCTCATATCCACTCAAGGAATAGGGCTCACCGGTAACAATTAACTTATCGCGCAAACAAAATTACCAGCTACGGAAAACCATCCCATCAAAACATTCGTAGCACCGATTGACTCCTCCCAAGCCAAAAGTATGCAGTTTGCGCTAGACGACTTACCGTTCTAGTTTTCCCGCATACAACGTGGCTGAAACCGCGTTTTTTATGGGCCTGGCAGCATGAATGTAACCTAGGAATACTCTATATTAATGCCTAGGAATCACCTAATGTATAATCCTTAGGATACTGATATACTCCAAGCGTCATTCAATAAACAAGACTTCACATCATGCCAATCAATCAAGCAAAAAAGACCCTCAGATTAGTTAGTGAAAAGACCGACAAAAGAACTCTAATGTGGTTATGGATGTTTATAAGCAAACATTTTCCCAATTCTTTTATTGGCTCATACGGCACGCCAGGAATGCTTGAAAACATCCGAAATGCTCTAAACGAAATAAATCCAACGATAATTGAACAGCAATACCAGGCAAACATTCTAGAAGAATCATTTTATGCCTGGGTAAAAGATGACATAGAGCAACTAGCGTGGTTGACTGAAAACTTAATAATTGCTACAAAAGCGACAGCCCCAATTATATACTCCACGCAAAATGACCGGGATTACGTAATAGGCCTGCTAGATTTATTAAACTCGACAACAACGATAAACATGGATTCGAGACAGATAAATGATCACATAATAAAATCTATCCACGCAAAGAAAGAACTAGCGTACAGGATAAAGAACGAGTGGGAAAAGTACAGCCAGGAAAGAAAAGCTTTAGATTGGTTTAATGATAAGAAAGAGCCAATGAAGCTAAAAGCTGGGTGGCATATTTTTAAAAAGCAATTTCCAAATCTTGCGCAAAACCATACAGAATTCAACAGCTACCAAGAGCTCCTCTACGTTTTCGACAGCAACCATGTACCTACGATTGACAGACTATTTTTTCTATCAAGCGCAAAAAAACGATGCAGTCAACTCAAAAACAAAGAGAAGTATAAAGGCGAGAAAGTGCAGTGCAATGTGGAAATATCGCCCAGCACGGTTAACAAGCTAAAAAAACTATCTGCCAAGCACCAGTTATCACAAGCAGCAGTTATTGAAATTCTCTTGAATAAAGAATACGAAACAAATACTTTTATCCCAGAAGCATTAAGTTCTGTACGAAAAGTATTGCGGTAGGCGTCGCAGCGTGCAGGCCAGCATAACCATGGCGGCAGAACTTCTTTTCAAGCTTGTCGTAGCGAGTGCCGATCCTGCGGCTCTCTTCAGCCAGTTGAATATCCGCTCGATGATGTTCAGCTGCCGATTATTTGGGCAATCGGCAGTAGAGGTAGCCTCGGCTTGGAGTTGCGCTTCATGGTCCACAGCGGAATCAACAGGCTGCATTCAGTAACAGTCGCAGTAGGCTCAAGTGTTCGGCATCTTAGCTCTTGTCTGCCAGCAACCAGCGGCAGCGCTTTCGAGGCCGGCCTTGTTTGCCGAGGATGCGGATCTGATCCAGGAGCACTTGAGCATTCGAGATGTCGCTAGCCTGGCCCGGCGACAGCAAAACACGCAGAGGCACGCCGCTGGCATCGCAAACCACATGGATTTTGGTGGTCCGGCCACCTCGGCTGCGCCCCAATGCATGTTCTGACGGTTCTCCGGGCCCCCGCGCCAGAAGCGGCTCAGATTGGTACCGCCGTGGAGTCGATCATCAAGGAGGCCAGATCGGTCAGCCCTTCTGATTCGGGCAAATGCGCAGACGCTCAAGCACTTGCTTGAATGTGCCGTCATCCCGCCAATCAAGAAAGCGCTGATACACGGTCGACCATGGGCCGAAGCGCTCCGCTAGATCGCGCCAGGCGGCATCTGAGCGCAACCCAGAGGATGCTATTGAGCGTCAGGCGGTCATCACTGCGAGGCGGCCCCATCTCCAGTTCAGGGGAACCAAATCCTGATCAGTTCTCAAGCAGCATCAGAGAGTTCGTAACGCTTCGCCATGCGGGCCTCCAGCCGTCATGACGCTGATTCTAGATCCTTGTACAGAACCCAAGAGCTTTGTCAAGCATAGGTCAGCGCGCTACCAGTAGGCAGTGAATTGTGATGGGAGACCTGTACCCCGGACAGCACGTCCAGCAAAGCTGCTCTGCGAGTGCTAATCCCCGCAACAAGTTGAAGAATTACCGGTGGGGTAAAAAGTGGGGTAAAAACAGCAGCCACTCAAAAACTATTAGACATAAAAAAATCCAGTCACCGCTAAGTGACTGGATTTCTTGAGGTTTTTTGGTCGGGACGGAGTGATTCGAACACTCGACCCCTTGCACCCCATGCAAGTGCGCTACCAGGCTGCGCTACGCCCCGACTATCGCCTCCAGCTCTGCTGAAAGCGGAACGAACTATACATTAAGCATCTGAAAATGTGAAAGTTTTTTAGGCGCCAGACTGACTATTTCCTCAGCACCTGCAGAACATCTTCCAGCTCTGAAATCATCTGCCGGATCAGTTGCTTGTACTGCGTAGTATCGTCGCGAGCCTCTTCGCCAGACATACGCTGCCTGGCCCCACCGATGGTGAAACCCTGGTCGTAAAGAAGCGCTCGAATCTGGCGGATCATCAAGACGTCTTGGCGCTGGTAATAGCGCCTGTTGCCGCGACGCTTCACCGGATTGAGCTGAGGAAACTCCTGTTCCCAATAGCGAAGCACATGCGGCTTCACCGCACAAAGCTCACTGACTTCACCGATAGTGAAGTAGCGCTTCCCTGGGATCGACGGCAGCTCGTCGTTATGACTTGGTTCCAGCATAGGCCTCGACTCTCGCTTTGAGCTTCTGCCCTGGACGGAACGTCACGACGCGACGTGCCGTGATAGGAATTTCCTCGCCTGTTTTCGGGTTACGCCCGGGCCGCTGACGCTTATCGCGCAGGTCGAAGTTGCCGAACCCGGACAACTTGACCTGCTCGTTATGCTCGAGGGCCTGACGAATCTCCTCAAAAAACAGCTCGACCAACTCCTTGGCCTCGCGCTTATTCAAGCCCAGCTCTTCATATAGACGTTCCGCCATTTCAGCTTTCGTCAGAGCCCCCATACGCTATTTCCTTAACGTGGCATTGAACCTTTCTTCCAGGGAGGTGAGGATTTTCTGCATCGCATCGCTCACCTCATCGTCGTTTAGAGTGCGCGATGGGTGCTGCCAGGTCAAGCCGACTGCCATACTTTTGCTAAGGGGATCAATACCTTTCCCTTGATAGACATCAAATAGCTTGAGGTCTGTCAGATTCTCGCCCGCAGCCTCACGAATACAACCCAGGATGTCTTCGGCCGCAATCTCCCGCCCGACCAGCACGGCAAGGTCTCGTCGAACTTCCGGGAATCGCGACAGCTCCGCAAAGGAAGGCATCCGCCCTTCGGCAATCTCGCCAAGCTTCAGCTCGAACATGTAAACCGGCTGATCGATACCCAAGGTGCTTGCCAACTCAGGATGGAGACTCCCAACGAATCCAACCAATCGCCCGTCGCGCTCGATACGCGCGGTCTGCCCTGGGTGCAGCGCCGGATGTTCTCCCGCAACGAAACGATAGACGCCAGCATTTCCGGCAGAAGCTAGCAGCGCTTCGACATCTGCCTTGATGTCGTAAAAATCCACCGCCTCGCGCGAGTTAGTCCAACCTTCGGGCTGACGGCTTCCGGTTAACACGCCGGCCAGCATGCTTTCCTGCTCAAGCTCCTGCAACTGACCAACAAAGCGCAACCCCGCCTCGAACAAGCGCACGCGTGATTGCTGCCGGTTGAGGTTGTACTGCAGCGCCTTGACCAACCCTGGCCAAAGCGACGCGCGCATGGCCGCCATATCCGCGGAGATCGGATTGGCAAGCTGCAACGGCTTCATATCAGGGCTGAACAGCTCGAACAGCTTGGGATCGATGAAGCTGTAAGTGATCGCCTCTTGATACCCTCGGGCGACCAGCAAACGCCGGAGCACCGGCAGTTCGGCACGAGCCTCAGGCTTTGCCTCAGGCGCAAGCCGAGCTTGCGGATAACGCACGGGCAGTCGATCGTAGCCATATAGACGTCCCAGCTCTTCGATCAGATCGACCTCAAGGCTGATATCGAAGCGATGACTCGGCACACAGACTTGCCAGCGACCTTTAGCCTCTTCGGTAATCACCAAGCCCAAGGATGTCAGCAGGCGCACCACTTCGGCGCCATCCATCTCCAGCCCCAGCATCTGGTTGATACGCTCAGCGCGCAAAGTTACCGGAGCGACTTTCGGCAAGTCGCTTTCGCTGACCGCCTCACTGATCGGCCCCGCCTCGCCGCCGACGATATCCAGTAGCAAACTCGTTGCGCGCTCCATCGCCTGACGGGCGAGCTGCGAGTCGACGCCCCGCTCGTAGCGATGGGACGCATCGGTGTGCAAGCCGTAGGAACGAGCCTTGCCGGCCAGCGCAATGGTGTCGAAAAAAGCACTTTCGAGGAAGATATCCTGGGTAGCAGTGCTTACGCCGCTGTGCTCTCCACCCATGACACCGGCGATGGCAAGAGCGCGCTGATGGTCTGCAATAACGAGCGTATCCCCACGCAGGGTGATCTCCTGACCATCAAGCAAGACGAGCTTTTCGCCCTCCTCAGCCATCCGAACCCGGATACCGCCCTTGATCTCGGCAAGATCGAAGGCATGCAAGGGCTGACCCAATTCGAGCATTACGTAGTTGGTTACATCGACGACCGCATCAATGCTACGGATATCGGAGCGGCGAAGGCGCTCAACCATCCAAAGCGGCGTCGGGCGCGACAGATCAACATTACGGATAACACGCCCGAGATAACGCGGGCATGCCTTGGGGGCCAGGACCTCGACTGGACAGGTGTCGTCATGGTGCAGCGGGGCCACGGCGAATTGCACCGGACTCACCACTGAGTCATAAATGGCGCCAACTTCACGAGCCAAGCCAGCGATGGAGAGGCAATCACCGCGGTTTGGGGTCAAACCGATTTCAATGCTTGCATCGTCAAGACCGAGATACTCACGAACATCGGCACCGACCGGCGCGTCGCCGCTCAGCTCCATCAGGCCGCTATCGTCACTACCCACCTGCAACTCGGTTTCCGAGCAAAGCATGCCGTTGGATTCGACACCACGGAGCTTGGCCTTCTTGATCTTGAAGTCGCCCGGCAACTGAGCGCCGATCATCGCAAAGGGGATTTTCAGGCCAGGCCGCACATTCGGCGCTCCGCACACAACCTGAAAGGTTTCACTTCCATTGCTGACCTGACAGACCCGAAGCTTGTCGGCATCAGGATGCTGCACAGTTTCGAGGACCTCACCGACAAACACACCGCTGAAGCTGCCAGCAACGGGCGTCACAGCATCAACCTCAAGCCCCACCATGGACAGACGAGCAACCAGCTCCTCGCGGGAAACCTGCGGGTTTACCCAGCTCCGCAGCCATTGTTCACTGAATTTCATCCTGCTCTCCTAATAGTTCGTTGACGGGCGGCGGTACTAGCGAAATTGCGCAAGAAACCGCAGATCGTTGTCGAAGAACAGGCGCAAGTCATTGACACCGTAACGTAGCATAGCGAGACGCTCGACCCCCATGCCGAAGGCGAACCCAGAGTAACGCTCCGGATCGATCCCGGACATCCTCAACACGTTCGGATGCACCATGCCGCAGCCCATGACCTCAAGCCAGCCGGTCTGCTTGCACACTCGGCAACCCTTGCCACTGCACATCACGCACTGCATGTCGACTTCTGCAGAGGGCTCGGTGAACGGAAAGAAGGACGGGCGGAAGCGAACACCTAGCGGCTTCTCGAAAAACACCCGCAGGAACTCTTCAATGGTGCCTTTCAGATCGGCAAAGCTTACGCCTTCGTCGATCAGCAGACCTTCGACCTGATGGAACATGGGGGAATGAGTGATATCGGAATCGCAACGATAGACGCGTCCGGGGCAGACGATACGAATGGGAGGTTGACGTGATTCCATGGTGCGCACCTGAACCGGTGAGGTATGCGTGCGCAGCAACATGTTGGCGTTGAAGTAGAAGGTATCGTGCATCGCCCTCGCCGGGTGATGCCCCGGAATATTCAGCGCCTCGAAGTTATGGTAGTCATCTTCAACCTCAGGACCTTCTGCCACGCTGTAACCAATGCGACTGAAGAACTGCTCGACGCGCTCCAAGGTACGAGTTACCGGGTGCAGCCCACCGGACGCCTCGCCGCGCCCTGGCAGTGTCACATCGATTCGCTCGGCTGACAATTTGGCATCCAAAGCAGCCTTCTCTAGGTCAGCCTTGCGAGCATTCAGGACATCCTGAACACTGCTCTTGGCGGCATTGATCAGCGCACCAGCCTGCGGACGCTCCCCAGCAGAAAGCTTCCCCAGGGTTTGCATCAACTGGGTGAGCTCGCCCTTCTTACCCAGATATTGGACGCGCACCTGCTCGAGAGCCGCAACGTCTTCACTTCGTTGCACAGCCTCAAGCGCTTGCGAGACCAGTGCATCCAAATTTTCCATGTACATAACCTCCAGAGGTTCTTGCAGAACCGCGCTGGTATCGTCCCGTAGCGACCGACTGCCAAGCGCCCTTTTGCAAAAGCCCCTTCTCAGATACGAAATAGGGGAAGAGCACAAGGCTCTTCCCCTATTGATGACGTTGCAACGAACCCGAAGATTCGCGATTGCCGGGGCTTAGGCCAGAGAAGCTTTGGCTTTCTCGACAATCGCAGCAAACGCCGCTTTTTCGTTCACTGCCAGATCGGCCAGAACCTTGCGATCAATTTCGATGGCCGCTTTTTTCAGACCGGCGATCAGACGGCTGTAAGACAGACCGTTGACACGAGCACCAGCGTTGATACGGGCAATCCACAGAGCGCGGAACTGACGCTTCCGCTGACGGCGGTCACGGTAGGCGTACTGGCCAGCCTTGATTACCGCCTGCTTGGCAACGCGGAATACGCGCGAACGCGCTCCGTAGTAGCCTTTGGCGAGTTTCAGAATTTTCTTGTGACGACGACGGGCTACGACGCCACGCTTAACACGAGCCATGAGTTATTCCTCTGAGTCTTGACCGAATCAACGAACGCGCAGCATGCGCGCCACCTTTGCAACGTCGGACGGGTGCACTTGCGAGCAACCGCGCAGCTGACGCTTACGCTTGGTGGACATTTTGGTCAGGATGTGGCTCTTGAAAGCGTGCTTGTGCTTGAAGCCGTTAGCAGTCTTCTTGAAGCGCTTCGCAGCACCACTTTTAGTCTTCATCTTTGGCATGTTCGGTACTCCACATTGTGGGTGATTACAAATAACCGCAAGGCCTGCCAGTGCCCTGGGGATTACTTTTTCTTCTTGGGAGCGATGACCATGATCAGCTGGCGTCCTTCCATCTTCGGATGCTGTTCGACCGAACCATATTCAGCGAGATCATTCTCGACCCGCTTCAACAATTCCATCCCCAGCTCCTGATGGGCCATCTCACGACCACGGAATCGCAATGATACCTTGGCCCTGTCCCCGTCACTCAGGAAACGCACCAGGTTACGTAGCTTGACCTGGTAGTCCCCTTCTTCCGTCCCTGGACGAAACTTTACTTCTTTAACCTGAATCTGCTTCTGGTTCTTCTTCGCCGCAGCTACCTGCTTCTTCTTTTCAAACAGATGCTTGCCGTAATCCATGATCCGGCATACCGGCGGAATCGCATCGGCAGAAATCTCAACCAGATCCAGCTTCGCTTCTTCTGCTACTTGCAGCGCTTCATCAATCGAGACGATGCCAATCTGCTCGCCGTCAGCACCAATCAAACGGACCTCACGAGCCGAGATATTCTCGTTGATCGGGGCCTTGGGTGCAGCTCGTTTATCCTGTCTCATTTCACGCTTAATAGTCATTACTCCAATTCTTGGCGACCACGCCGGGAAACCGCTTGTGTCAGCATCTGCGCGAATTGATCGAGGGGCATGGACCCCATATCGACGCCTTCACGGGTGCGCACTGCAACGGATCGTGTCTCAACCTCCCTATCTCCGATAACCAAGAGATAGGGAGTCTTGAGCAAAGTATGCTCGCGGATTTTAAAGCCGATCTTTTCGTTTCTCAAGTCACACTTGGCACGAAACCCGCTTTGGAGGAGCGTTTTTTCGACTTCAGCGGCAAAAACGGCCTGCTTATCGGTGATATTCATGATCACCGCCTGCGTCGGCGCGAGCCATGCAGGGAAAGCCCCTTCATAGTGCTCGATCAGAATACCGATGAAGCGCTCGAAAGATCCAAGGATCGCTCTGTGCAACATGACGGGATGCTGTCGATCATTGTTCTCACTGACGTATTCCGCACCAAGACGCACCGGCAGATTGAAGTCCAACTGCAGCGTGCCGCATTGCCATACCCGCCCGAGACAATCACGCAGGGAGAACTCGATCTTAGGACCGTAGAACGCCCCCTCACCAGGCTGCAGATCATAAGGTAGGCCGGCACTTTCCAGGGCCGAGGCCAGAGCAGCCTCAGCCTTGTCCCAGAGCTCATCCGAGCCGACGCGCTTCTCGGGACGGGTAGACAGCTTCAGTTCGATGTCCGAGAAACCGAAATCGGCATATACCGCCTGAGTGAGCTTAATGAACGCCGCAGACTCGGCCTGCATCTGTTCTTCCGTACAGAAGATATGCGCATCATCCTGAGTGAAGCCACGGACCCGCATGATGCCGTGCAACGCGCCGGACGGCTCGTTACGGTGGCAAGCGCCAAACTCCGCTAGGCGCAACGGAAGCTCGCGATAGCTTTTCAAGCCCTGGTTGTAAACCTGCACGTGGCAAGGACAGTTCATCGGCTTGATCGCGTAATCGCGGCTTTCCGATTCAGTCGTGAACATGTTTTCGGCGTAATTGGCCCAATGCCCGGACTTTTCCCAGAGCACGCGATCGACCACCTGCGGCGTTCGGATTTCCAGGTATCCGTTTTCGCGCTGCACCTGACGCATGTACTGCTCGAGCACCTGATAAAGCGTCCAGCCATTCGGATGCCAGAACACCATGCCTGGCGCCTCTTCCTGCGTATGGAACAGATCCAGCCGCTTACCAATCTTGCGATGGTCGCGCTTTTCAGCTTCCTCGATGCGCTGGATATAGGCTGCCAGCTGCTTCTTGTCCGCCCAGGCAGTACCGTAGATACGCTGCAACTGCTCGTTCTTTGCGTCGCCGCGCCAGTACGCACCGGACAACTTGGTGAGCTTGAACGACTTCAGGAAGCGTGTATTCGGCACGTGCGGACCGCGGCACATGTCGACGTATTCTTCGTGATAGTACAAACCCATCGCCTGCTCGTCGGGCATATCCTCGACCAGGCGCAGCTTGTAGTCCTCGCCGCGCGACTGGAATACCTCGATCACTTCGGCACGCGGTGTCATCTTTTTGATGACGTCGTAATCGTGATCGATCAGCTCACGCATACGCTGCTCGATGGCGGCGACATCATCGGGAGTAAAGGGCCGCTCGTAGGCGATATCGTAATAGAAGCCCTCATCAATGACTGGCCCAATAACCATTCGAGCTGTCGGATAGAGCTGCTTCACGGCATGCCCGATCAGATGCGCACAGGAGTGGCGAATGACCTCCAGCCCTTCCGCATCCTTCGGCGTGATGATCTGCAGCGTCGCGTCCTGTGAAATCAGATCACAGGCATCGACCAACTTGCCGTCAACCTTGCCTGCCAAGGTCGCTTTGGCAAGGCCAGCGCCAATGGACTGAGCCACTTCAGCTACGGTAACTGGATGATCAAACGAACGCTGACTGCCATCGGGAAGAGTAATGGTGGGCATGGCGCCTCCTCTCCTAGTGGTGACCCGTACTAAAGGCCACATGGGTTGGGATGAGCCAGTAAAGCGATTCGGCGAGCATGCCTGCCGCACAATGGCAGGCGCTTGATGAGCTCACCTCGACCGAACCGAAGTCACTGGAGGAAAAACACGACTGGCGATGCTTTCAGAAAGCAGAAGCACTGACAAGCAAGCCAAAAAAAAGGGCCGCTTGCGCGACCCTTTAATCGAATTGGTAGGCACAATTGGATTCGAACCAACGACCCCCACCATGTCAAGGTGGTGCTCTAACCAACTGAGCTATGTGCCTTCGATGGGGGCGCATTCTAAGGCCTCAAAAAAAATAGTCAAGCGCTTTTTTTGCTAACCCACTGATATTTAGAAATTTTGAAAAGCCACTCCCCTGCCACCTGACGCCTAGCGACTTACGCAGTTAAGCGCTAGCATGCGTAAAAAATTCAGAACAGAGAGCCCAGTATGCCGCACAAAGATCACCCTGCCTCGTACTACGCTGCCACGGCAAATTCAGCAAATGCTCGGCCAGAGCTGCAGGAAAACAAGCAGGTCGACGTGTGCATCATCGGCGCCGGATACACGGGATTATCCACCGCTCTTTTTCTGCTCGAACATGGTTTCAGCGTAGCCGTACTGGAGGCTGCAAGGGTTGGCTTTGGCGCCTCAGGCCGCAATGGCGGGCAAATTGTCAATAGCTACAGCCGCGACCTGGACAGCATCGAGCGCAGCGTTAGCGACTCTGCCGCCAAGCTGATTGGAGAGATGGCGTTCGAAGGCGGCCAAATTATCCGCGACCGAGTCGCTCGCTACGGCATCGAGTGCGATCTGAAGGATGGGGGGGTATTCGCCGCATTCAACCCAAAACAGATGCGCCACCTTGAAGACCAAAAGGCGTTATGGGAGCGCTATGGCTACCAGCATCTGGAGCTACTCGATAACCAACATATAAGACAGGTTGTAGCGTGCGACCGCTATGTAGGAGGCATGCTCGATAAGCAAGGCGGCCATATACATCCGCTGAATCTGGCACTCGGCGAAGCGGCGGCCGTAGAGTCTCTGGGTGGAGCCATCCACGAGAACTCTCCTGCCGTACGCATCGAGCGAGGCAATGAGGCGCTGGTGCACACACCTAAAGGGACGGTTCGCGCGAAGTTCGTAGTGGTGGCAGGCAACGCTTACCTGGGCAACCTGATTCCAGAGCTTGCAGCCAAATCCATGCCCTGTGGAACTCAAGTTATAGCCACCGAGCCGCTCGACGAAGCGCTCGCCAAAAGCCTGCTGCCCCAGGACTACTGTGTCGAAGACTGCAATTACCTGCTCGATTATTATCGGCTGTCAGCCGACAAGCGCCTCATCTATGGAGGTGGCGTCGTTTACGGGGCGAGGGATCCAGCGGATGTCGAATCCATTATCCGGCCGAAGATGCTGAAAACCTTCCCTCAACTGGAAAACGTGAAGATCAACTACGCGTGGACCGGCAATTTCCTGCTGACGCTATCGCGATTACCACAGGTTGGGCGCCTGGATAACAACATTTACTACTCGCAAGGCTGCAGTGGCCACGGCGTAACCTATACCCATATCGCCGGCAAGATAATCGCCGAAGCACTAAGCAGCCAGGCAGCGCGATTTGACGCATTTGCCAGCCTGCCCCACTACCCATTTCCCGGCGGTCAGCGTTTTCAAATTCCACTCAGTGCGCTCGGCGCGATGTATTACACACTGCGCGACAGACTTGGCTTCTAACCGCATCAGGGCAAAGAGCAGGACGGGGGCGGCCGGCATTGGGCCGCCGACTTTCCGGCATGGACAGGCAGCGTCGCCTTGAACCGATCATCCTCGGGCGCCAGACGTGTGGCGCACTCACGCGCCAGCCGAGCGCCAGAGTCGCACCCCTGCTCCGCCATCACCTGGGATAGATTGAACCAACCGATGGCAAAGCGCGGATCGCGACGGACACTAGAGCGCAACGACTGTTCAGCCCCCGCTCTATCCCCAGACGCATACTGACTGTTCGCCAACGCGAATAGCGTCAATGCGGAATTCCACCGCTCAGATGCGGCCTCGTAGGCCATTCGAGCCGCACGGTTCTGCCCCACCTCCTCCAGGTCGCTAGCACTGCGCAGCCAGACCGTTTCTTGCGCACCACGAGGGATTTGGTCTGGGTGGAGTGTCACTACCGCCCAGCGGTCACCCTTAGCCCAAGATCGCTCGAACTCACGAAAGCCCCCAACCCAACGTTCCGTCGTGCCGGAGCGAAGAACGATATTTTGTTCCGCAAGGTCATAGCCCACCACAACGGCAAAATGCCATTGGGGCCAGCGGTCGAAGGCAAGGTTCTGCAGGACTAAGACCGGGTTACCTGCCGCAACTTCAGCAAGCACATCCGTCAGCCGGCCCCGCAAGGGATAAACGAGGAGTCCGCTTGAGCGAGCAGCCGCAACCATCTCCACCTGCAGACTGCCTTTTCGCTGAGGGATATATACCTGCTCTACCAGCGCATCCGGAGTTGCGGGAATGCCCCGCTGCGAGAGCATGGTCGCCAACGCTGCAGGGCCGCACTGATAATCTTCCTGCGGATAGAACGGCACATCAACCAACTCGACCCGCACCGGAAGTTGTGCATCGTCGACGAGCGTGACCGTCGTACGAGCACAACCCCCGATCAAGCCGATCAGCAGCAGTATGACAAACCGCTGAATCAACGGTTAATGCAGTTGACGAAGTTGAAGATGTTGGTGGCGCACAGCATGTCAGTGATGATGAAGATCACCAAAAACAAAACGATCACACCTACCACACCAGCTCCAGCAGGCGCCTGATCGAGCTGCTGATTGAACTGGGCAAGTTCTGCCGTCGTCAGGCTGTTGATTCGCTTCTCCACCTGATCGCGCTCAACACCCATCGACTCGAGCTTCTTTTGAACATCCTGATCGTCCAGCATAGTCAGTAGTTGCTGACGATCAACCTGTTGCTGCTGCTCTGCAACGACTTCCGGGGTGCCAATCATTGCCGCCTGCGCCATAGGGATCTGCGCCACAAGCAAGAGATGCAAAGCAGCCAGAATTGTCGCGATACGCTTGAGTAGTGGGGAAGTGAACATAGCGGAAACTCCTGGATTATTGTCAGCAAAGGATTGCAAAGCGCCATCAGGCAATAAGACGAGTTGATGCCGCTTCGGTTCCCCGATCATCGCTGCTTTTTTGACGCTGCCTCACAGGTCATTAGCTGCCTTTGAATCGCCCCTATCGGCCCGCTCGCAACTTTGATAATAGTTAGCCTTACCGAAATGGCGAACAAAGGAGATCTCGTGAAAAGAATCAACAAGTTTATTCCGGCGGCACTGGCTGTGGCCGCAGCGCTCATGGCGGGTTGCCAATTCAGTACGACGGCAACCCCGAACACCGCTGGTCAGCCGTCAGCAAGATGTGACTCCAAAGCGGTGACGCATCTGGTTGGACAGATCGCGACCCCCGAATTGTTGGACCAAGCAAAGGATCAGGCAGGAGCGAGAACCGCTCGAATTCTTCGCCCCGACGACATCGTAACCCTTGAGTACAATTCGCAACGGCTGAACATCAACACCGACTCAGCCATGAAAATCGAACGAATCAACTGCGGCTAACGATCTCGCCCTGGGCAGTCCACGGCACGCCCGCCCCGGCTCAGCATGGATAGCTTGCTGGGCCGGCGGCTGAAGCATCTATTAGGCTATTACGTCAGCGCCTTTCCCGTATGGAAACGGGACGCCGCGATGCGCTTAGGCGGCGTAAGCAGGAAATGCAGCCGATAGCGATTGATCACCACCTGGGCGACCAGTGGCGCAGCAATACCAATCAGCGTGCCAATAATCAGGTGCGCTGCAATGGAATCAATGCCAAGGAATTTGCTGAGCACCACTCGCACGCCGCTGCCGGCAAGAATGTGCATCAGGTATATGGTCATCGAAGAAGCACCGATGAACAAAAACCAGTCGACTCGAAACTGTCCGAGCCACATTGACAAAGCAACCATGAAAAAGATGGATAGAGTGGCCAGCGCAAGCATGGGCAGCCCTCCATCTGTGTAGTTCATGCCGAATGTCACGTGAAACAGGTACTGCCCGACCACGAACAACGCACCGAAGAACAAGGTCAACTGAGTGTGTCGTGCGAGGAAGAACGCTTTAACTTCGTTAAACCAAACACCCAGAGCGAAAAACACAGTATTGCCCAGAATGAAGCGTGTCATATTGTTTATGGTCAGCTCCTGCTGAAATACAAACAGCACGCCAAATAGCACCACGAAGGGCAGGAAATATCGGCGATCAGCTCTCGCGTAGAGGAATGTACAAACTACGAACACCAAGAAAAGAGCGTAGAGGAACCAGAATTGCGCCCTAGGCATCCAGAGCAGCGAGAAAACTTCTGTTAAGGTGACTTGTCCATTCGTGTAGTTCGACAGCCCAACCTCGAACAAGCCCTGCAATAGAGACCACACAATAAATGGATAGACGATCGTATCTACCTTGTTGATGATCAGCCCGCCCCTACCTCTCTTTTGCAACGAGTCAAAAAAGAAGAGACCCGACAGGAAAAAGAACAGTGGCATGTGGAAGCTATAAATGATGCTATCCACAAGCACGAAGCTCGCCTCATCCATGGGGAGCCCTGCATTGAAAACGCCGCGCGCGACATGTCCATAGACAACGAGAATAATCCCGATCGCCTTGGCATAATCAACCCAAACATTTCTCTCCTGCATTGCGTTCTTCTCCTTGTGTCGACCGATAAGCAGGCTGCATCCGCTGAGTCCTTGGAAAAGCGGATGGAGGAGATAGACAATGAATTTCGCCATTGGTTTAGCGAGCGGACTGCCGAACATGTCAGCCCCGAGTACACATCGGCAACTGGGTAGATGGCCGCATCGGTTGTCGATACGCAGGTGCCGGTGTTATATCGGAGTCTTTGCGCGAGCCATAACATGTTTGATTCAGAGCTACCCTCCTGCTCTATCTTGCTGCTTGCAGGCGGGCGAGGCCAGCGCATGGGCGGCCAAGACAAAGGGCTGATCGAATGGCAAGGGCGTCCGCTGATCGCCTGGCTACACGACGTTGTCCGCCCTCTGACCGACGAGTTGCTGCTGTCCTGCAACCGAAACAAAACGTCTTATGCTGCCTATGCAGACCGGCTGCTCAGCGACGAGAATGCCGGATATCCAGGCCCCCTAGCCGGTGTGCGCGCCGGCCTCACTGCAGCACGCAACCGCTGGATGATGGTACTTCCATGCGACACCCCACTGATCGACCAAGCACTACTGCACTCCCTGTATGCAGCCGCCACCCAGGCGCCCGAACAACCTGTGATGCTTCGCCACGGTGAGCAATGGGAGCCACTCTTCAGCATCATTCCCACCAGCCTATTGAGTCAGGTAGATGAGCGCTGGCTTGCCGGGGAACGCAGCCCTAAGCACCTACTTCTTCAACTGGGGGCCCATGAACTGCGGATTGCAGACGATGACAGGCGCCTGATCAACCTGAATACTCCGGATCTGCTTGCAATAGCCGGTACGCATGCGGGAACTTCGTACTAGCACGCTTCGTCCCATGAGCATCAATACCCGCAGAAGGAACAGCGTCATGCGTCAACATACTATTCCCGCCCTCTTTCTCGCCTTAGGCTTCGGCATCCTCGCAGGCTGCGCCAATCCCAGCGTAATCACCCTCAACGATGGCAGGGAAATTCAGACCCTGGATCAGCCTGATTACGACGAAGACTCTGGCTTTTACGAGTATGAACAGATTGATGGCAAGCCTGGCAAAGTAAACAAGGACCAGGTGCGAACCGTTAGAGAGCTTTAAAACGGCAACCTACGCGCTACCGCCAAGGTAGCGCGCGGAGGGGCTGCTGACCGCCTTTTTGGCGACAACCTTTGCTAAAAAAAACCCGCCTAACGCCTTGTGTAGCAAAACTATTTCTGTAGAATGCGCGCCATCTTCGGAGCGTAGCGCAGCTTGGTAGCGCGTCTCGTTCGGGACGAGAAGGTCGCTGGTTCGAATCCAGTCGCTCCGACCATATCCCGCAGTTCAGCCTGATGTTTAGCTGAACTTAAAAAACCGGCTTTTAGCCGGTTTTTTTTGCGCGCGATTAATGCGCTATTGCGTTGCACACTGTAAGAAGCTGACCACTTGACCAGCCTCAAAGGGCCAGTCCAGTTCCGCGCCGGTATCCACGCGACGGAGCACAGGGATACGTAAACCGTAAACCTCCACCCACTCCACGTTCTCCGCAATATCAATCAGCTCAACCATCAGGCCATACTCGACTAGAGGCATCAGCACCTCTTCCGCCTGTTCGCAAAGATGGCAGCCCAAGGTCCCGAAAAGTTGGCATTCCGGCAACGACATTTGATGCTCTCGAATTTTGATCAAGAAGATTCTAGCAAGGCCTTCGCAACACGCCATTGATTGCGACCACCGCTTTCCCAGATAACCGCCAAAAAATGTGAATCCGCCCCCACTCATTAGGCTATTGTGCGAACGCCATTCGACTCCGCCCCAGCAAAACGCTAGGATGCTGCGACCCGCGGCAGCGCAGATTGCCCGGCCACACCCTTTAGTCTTTAACCGCCAAGCTTAGCAACGTATTAACTGAACATAGCTGATGCCGAATAATTGGCCGGCTGCGACCGTCTAGCACGTTGACTTGCGGGACTTGGCGACTAAAGTCTAAAGGTTGAAAAACCTCTGTAATGTTTTATTGCATGGCGCCGTAAAGAGCGACTTCAGAGCATCATCCAACGAGGAGAAATAAGAAATGCTCAAGACCCCCATCGCCCGGGGCGTGGCCCTCGCCACTCTGGGAGCAACACTGGCTATCCCAACCATGGCCCAAGCCGCCTTCATCGAAGATACCAAGGCAAGCCTGGAGCTGCGTAACTTCTACTACAACCGTGACTTCCGTCAGGAAGGCGCAACCCAGAGCAAGGCCGACGAATGGGCGCAAGGTTTCCTGTTGCGCATCGAATCGGGATACACCGAAGGCACTGTAGGCTTTGGTGTAGATGCTCTAGGTCTGCTGGGCGTCAAGCTTGACTCCAGCCCCGACCGCACTGGCACTGGCCTGCTTCCTGCTGGAGACTCTGGACGCGCTCCAGATGATTACTCTCAGCTGGGTCTGACGGCTAAAGCTAAGGCTTCTAAAAGCGTTCTGAAAGTCGGGACACTGCAGCTGAAAAACCCTGCTATTGCTACGAGCGACAGCCGTCTTCTGCCATCGGTAATGCGTGGCGCCCAACTCGTATCGAACGAGATTGAAGGCCTGACACTAGATCTAGGTTACGTTGATCAGATCAACAACCGTGCTTCGACGAATTATGAAGACATGGGTGTTAATACTGCCGGCAAGGGCATTACTGGGACCACTGACTCTGATGAGTTTGTTTACTTGGGCGGTACATACAAGGTCACTAAAGACCTGAGCGCTTCCTACTATTACAGCAATTTGGAAGATCTGTATAAGCAGCATGCGTTGAACCTTGTTCACGTGCTGCCGATTGCCGAAGGCCAGTCCCTGAAGACCGACCTTCGCTATGCTCGCTCCAAAGATGACGGCAATACCAACGTCGATAACAAGGCTTTTGGCGCAATGGTCACCTACTCCCTGAGCGGCCATAGCTTCGGCCTGGGCTACCAGAAGATGTCCGGTGATACTGGCTTTGCCTATGTCGGCGGCAACATTGATCCTTACTTGGTTAACTTCGTTCAGATCGGTGACTTCGCTCAAGCGGATGAGAAATCCTGGCAAGCACGCTACGACTTCAACTTCGCTGCGGTCGGGATTCCTGGCCTGACCTTTATGACCCGCTACATCACCGGCGACAACTTCGAACGTGCCGGCGTTTCAGAGGGCAAAGAGTGGGAACGCGACACAGATATTGGCTACACCTTCCAGGAAGGCACGCTGAAGAATCTGAACGTCAAGCTGCGTAACGCTACTTTCCGTAGCAATGGCGCAGGTAGCGACATGGACGAAAACCGTCTGATCGTTAGCTACACCATTCCGCTGATGTAATAGCGGCTGCCGCACTTAGTGCAGTAGAAGAAAACCCGCTTCGGCGGGTTTTCTTTTGTCATGACGGATTTGAACGTCACAGTCGCTAGAGCAGCCCGTACGAACTACAACCTTTTACGCGCTTCACTCCGCGCCAACGAAACGGGGAACCTTGCGACAAAGCCACGCTCGAAACTTTAGGCAACGGACCTTTCGTCCCTGCGAGATTCAAGAAGGAGCTGCGAATGTCTACCGAGTCCACTTTTGGCACCAGCGATAACACCCCTATCCCAGAGGGGCCTGCTGGCAGCACCCGCCCGCTGATTGACACCTCTGCACATCGCCGCAATCTCCAGGCAGCGCAGAACGCGCTCATTGAGGAGTTTCATACCCTCATTGGTGATACCGAGCGACTGCTCAAGCACACGCAGGAAACTGCGGGTGGCCAAACTGAAGAACTGCGCGGCAAGATTAACGCCAACATTGCCAAGGCCCGCGAGATGCTCAAAGAACGGGAGAGCTCGATGCGTGATCAGGGCCAAGCTGCCATTCAGTGCACAGAAGAATACGTGCATACCCACCCCTGGCAGTCGATTGGCATCGCTGCCGGCGTCGGTTTTCTGCTTGGCCTGATTTCACGTCGCTGATGGGAGAGCCACCAATGGAAGCGAAGCCCGGCGCCGAGGCCCCCAAGCCATCGCTGAAGAAGCTGGGCGGCGCATTCGTCGGTCTGCTACAAGGCCACCTTGAGCTGGTTGGCATTGAGGTCCAAGAAGAGAAAGCACGTACTTTTCGACTGTTTCTCCTCGCAGGTATCAGCCTCATTTTAGGGCTATTGATTCTGGTTGGACTTTCGGCAGCGATCGTCATTGCCTTCTGGGAAACTCATCGGATGACTGCGATCCTTGGGCTATGCGCCGCTTATGCAGTGGTGATGATCATTTGCGTAAGCCGCGCAGTTTCGCTGGCTAAGCAATGCACCGCACCGTTTCAGGCAACCCTGGAAGAACTGGAGCGTAACCGGGAGCGATTACTGCCATGAGCCGACCGTTGAGCACGTCCAATGAACTGAGCATGCGCAAGGATCTTGTGAGACTGCGTATGGAAATGCATCGCCAACAGATGCTCTACCATGCGCAACCCCTGTCTCATCCCTTGCAGCATGTTAGAAGCCTAATGAGCTCGCACCGGCCATCTTCCGAGCCCTCTTCAGGGAAGGGCCCAATGATGATTGCGACGACAGTGCTGCTAGCACTGTTCGGCCGTCGGATGGGAAAGATCGGGAAATTGGCTCGGATCGCTCTGACTCTTTATCCGCTGATCAAAGGCCAGCAAAGACTTCGCGGAAAATAGCGCCACACCCCGCACGAAGCAAGAAACTCAGCAAGCCTCCAGCCGTACAGGCCGGAGGTTTGCTGTGCGTGTTAGACATACGCTTTTGCTCCCAAGCGTGACAGTACCCATTGGGAGCAAGGCGGTTATGATAGCTTTGCCCCAGCCCGATAATGGCAATACGGAGATAGTCCTTGGACTGGCACACACTGCTGACTCGCGAACGACTTGGTAAATCTGCTCATAGCAGCGAAGAGCTCGGACGTAGCCCGTTTCATAAGGATCACGACCGCATTATCTTTTCCGGTGCTTTTCGGCGTCTCGGGCGCAAAACGCAAGTTCATCCGGTATCGAGCAACGACCATATCCATACACGCCTAACCCATTCCCTCGAAGTCAGCTGCGTAGGCCGATCATTGGGCATGCGTGTCGGCGAAGTGCTGCGTGGAGATCTGCCAGAATGGTGCAGTCCAGCGGATCTCGGCATGGTCGTCCAATCCGCATGTCTGGCTCACGATATTGGTAACCCACCCTTCGGCCACTCCGGGGAAGACGCCATTCGCTGCTGGTTCCAGCAAGCGGCCGGCCGCGGATGGCTTGACGATATGAGCGATGCGCAACGCGCGGACTTCCTGAATTTCGAAGGCAACGCTCAGGGTTTTCGCGTACTGACGCAACTGGAGTACCACCAGTTCGACGGCGGAACCCGCCTCACCTATGCCACGCTAGGCACCTACCTCAAGTACCCATGGACTTCCCGACACGCCGAGGCGCTGGGTTACAAAAAGCACAAGTTCGGCTGCTACCAGAACGAGCAGCAATTGCTTGAGCAGATCGCTCAGAAGCTCAATCTGCCCAAGGTGGCAGATCAACGCTGGGCACGCCATCCGCTCGTCTACCTGATTGAAGCGGCGGATGACATTTGCTACGGGCTGATCGATCTCGAGGATGGCCTCGAGATGGAGTTGCTCGACTATTCGGAAGTAGAAGCGCTGCTACTCGCGCTTGTCGGCGATGACATCCCCGAAACCTATCGCCAGCTAGGCCCTAACGATTCAAGACGGCGCAAGTTGGCCATTCTGCGCGGCAAGGCCATTGAGCATCTGACGAACGCAGCTGCGGCTGCATTCGTCGAGCAGCAATACAGCTTGCTACGAGGAGAACTACAGGGCGATCTCGTCGAGCACATGCACGGGCCCGCCAAAGAATGTGTGTTACAAGCGAAAGCAATGGCCCGGCAGAAGATCTTCCAGGACAAGCGTAAGACGCTGCACGAAATCGGTGCCTACACGACGCTGGAGATATTACTGAACGCCTTCTGCGGCGCCGCACTGGAGAGGCATCGCGGTGGCACACCCTCATTCAAGAACCAGCGGATCCTCGACCTTCTGGGTCGCAGTGCACCCTCACCAGAGCTGCCGCTCTATCAGTCGTTTCTGCGCATGATCGACTTCATCGCTGGCATGACTGACAGCTATGCGACGGAGATGGCGGGCGAGATGACCGGCCGCTCCAGCCCGGTCTGACAGCATGAAGCGCCTGCTGCGAGAAAGCATCCATTGGCATCCCGGACGCCCCGCCTGGGGCGCATCCATGGTCGCAGGTTTCGGTTGCGCCCTGCCATTATTGCTGGGTCTATTCAGCGGCCACCCAGGCTTCCTCTGGGCTACAGTGGGTGCATTCCAGGCGGCAAAGGCTAACCCCCTCCACCGCTTCGGCATGCTACGCATGCTGCTGCTCATCGCATTGGGTGCTGGCAGTGCAGGACTGGGTTTCTGGTCGGCAACCCATCCGCTGATCAGCCTCGGGCTGTTCGCATTCTATGGGCTACTGCTAGCCTGGCTGCAGCGTTACGGCAGCGAAGCGGGAAAGCTTGGTATCGGCCTTGCCATCTGCCTGTGTCTCGGCCAGGGACAACATGGCATAGGCGATTTCAACAACCCTTATGCGATTGCAATGCTGTTCGCTCTCGGGGGTCTTTGGGTGACGTTACTGGCGTTCGGTATGCGTGGGATGCATGGCTTGCGCATGTGGCCGTACATGCCCCGGCTTATGAGCATCCTGCGGGTGTTAAGGCGACATGCCAGACGCACACCTATCCGGCAATGGCGGGTACATGCGTTGACCTACATGCTGGCTGGGGCGCTGGGTGGAGTGATCGTCAATATGGCCCAACTGCCGAGAGGCTATTGGCTAACTCTGGCAGTATTCACCACGCTGCAGATGGATCTAGAGCGCAGCTTTGTGCGGGCACTGCAGGCAGGCCTGGGGATACTGGCTGCGGCCGCCATTCTGATCTACATCGGCCATGGTCTGGCCGACCCGCCGCTGATGGTGATGATCCTGCTGCCGCTTGTGGTACTGGGCAGGGCATTTCAGGCAAATCACTACGGCCTGTTCGTACTGCAGACCACCCTGCTCTTCCTGCTGCTGGCAGAGACCCTGGCTCAGGATTGGAACTTGCCACAGATACGCCTCATAAATGCCGCCATTGGCGTGAGCGTGGCACTATTGATCGCAACGTTGATGCACTTGCTTCATAGATTGCTGGCCAGGCGATCACTCAGGAAAGCCCAGCCGGCAGCAGCGAAATCAGACGAGAAAACTACCCCTCAGTCCTGATCGGATTTTCCGGATACCAAACGTCCATCAGCGGACTGACGCTGTACTCAGCCAGTTCGCTGCGACCTTTAAGCCAGGCGTCCACTGTCGCACGCTGCTCTTCGCTGACCGACCCCCGACGACCCAGGCAAACAAAGCCATAGTCTTCCCCGCCGATATAACCGAGTTCATTGGCCTCCATCGCTTCGCCGATGAATGCTTCGAGGAAGTCATCCACAGCCTTGCTTTCGATCCCTTCGCGATAGGTGAGATTGATCTCGAAGCCCAGTTCCTGGAACTCATCGACACAGAGTTTCTTGCGCAGACGACGCGAACGATTTGTAGCCATTGAATCGATCCTTTTTACTTGATGACGGCGCGCACTCTAACAGCAACCCTTAGCTAAGGCGATGATCGGCGGAAACTAACCCTGCCGTCGCGGTAGCCCTTGTATATCTATTTTTTGCAGTAACCTGGATGTCACAGCTACGCTTATCGGATAGAGGCACAGCGCCTCTACAGCCCGGGCATAATGGCCCGCATTCGTTCCCTTAGAGTAGTGGGAAATCGCATGCAAAATCGTATTGCCAGTCACTCCCCGAGCCTGCCCAGAGGCGCTCGTTCATGAACCGAATTCTTCGCGGCATCAGCCTTTTTGCCCTCGTATTACCAGTGGCCCTCCCGCTGCAAGCGGCCAGCGTCAATCAGACCCTACCAGCCCGCGTCGAGCAGGCATTGAAGGCCAACAAGATAAACAGTGATGCGCTTTCGGTAGTGATGCTGCCACTAACCGGCGATGGCGTACCAACTTTCATCAATGCGGACGTGTCGGTCAATCCTGCCTCAACCATGAAGCTGGTCACCACCTTTGCGGCACTTGATCTGTTGGGGCCTAACCATCAGTGGAAGACCGAGTTCTATGCCGACGGCCCCTTGGTGGATGGCACGCTTAACGGCAACCTTTACCTGAAAGGCGGCGGCGACCCGAAGCTGAACATGGAAAAGCTGTGGTTGCTGCTGCGCGACCTGCGCGCCAACGGAGTCAGAAAGGTCACGGGTGACCTGGTACTGGACCGCAGCCACTTCGTCCAGCCTGACCTACCGATTTTCGACGACGACGGCGGTGATCAGAACAAGCCATTTCTGGTCGGCCCTGATTCCCTTCTGGTAAACCTCAAGGCGCTACGTTTCATCGTTCGTAACGACGGTGGCAAAGTGAATATCGCGGTCGAACCGCCCATCGCTAGCGTGCGCATCGATAACAGGGTGCAAGCGCTGCCTGCAGCCAAATGCCCCGGCTGGCCAGACGTACTCTACAACCCAGTTCCTGATGGTGACGGTGTCACCGTGGTGGTCACAGGCAAACTCGCAGACGGCTGCAGTGCACAAACCTATCTTGCACTACTGGATCATGAACGCTACGCCGCTGGTGCCGTCCGCGCGATCTGGGGCGAGCTCGGCGGGAGCATCCTGGGCCGCGATCGCGTAGCCACGGTGCCCAGCAAAGCGCGTCTGCTGGCCAGAGCCTATTCTCCGGACCTGACAGAGATCATTAGGGACGTAAACAAGTACAGCAACAACACCATGGCCAAGCAGCTGTTTCTGAGCCTGGGTGCGGAGTTCCGTAACGAAGCAGATGGTGATGACGCCAAAGCAGCTCAGCGTGTCATCCGCCAGTGGCTGGCCAAGAAAGGGCTTATTTCTCCGCATCTGGTGATTGAGAATGGCTCGGGCCTCTCACGTGCCGAGCGTGTCAGCGCGCGAGAATTTGGTAGCTTGCTGCAGGCCGCGTGGCGTAGCCCCTATTCTGCCGAATTCATCTCGTCGATGCCGCTGGCGGCTGTGGACGGCACCATGCGCAAGCGCCTACGCAATACCCCGGTGGCCGGAAAGGCGCACATCAAGACGGGGACGTTGAACAATGTCCGGGCGATTGCAGGCTACAGTCGGGACGGGGACGGGAACGTCTGGGCTGTGGTCGCCATCCTGAATCACCCCCGCCCCTGGGGTGCCTCGTCGATCCTCGACCAGGTACTGGTCAGCTTGTACAACCAGCGCAGCGAGAGCACCGCGCAGCGCTGAAACTGCGCACAAGGCAGGCCGCTGGCCTGCCTTGATCGCTAAGCGGCATTCGCAAATGCCTGGACGCGGCTATAGTAGGTATTACCGCGCCTGCAATTTCCAGGCGCGGTGAATCCGCGGATTACGACGGAAATCCTCATCCAGTGTTGCGGCAGTGATTTCTTCAACGGCGTAACGCTCGCTCAAGCTTGCATTGAGCTCGAATTTGCGGAAGTTGTTGGAGAAATACAACGTCCCGCCCGCCGCCAGCCGTGCCATGGCAAGATCGAGCAGAGCCAGGTGATCACGCTGCACGTCGAAAACGCCCTCCATGCGCTTGGAGTTAGAGAATGTCGGCGGGTCGATAAAGATCAGATCATATTCACCACGATCCTCTTCCAGCCACGCCATTACATCACCCTGCTCCAACCGCTGACGGTCTGAAAGCCCGTTGAGCGAGAGGTTACGGCGAGCCCAGTCTAGATAGGTTCTCGACAGATCAACGCTCGTAGTACTGCGCGCCCCGCCTTTAGCAGCGTGCACCGTAGCCGTCGCGGTATAGCAGAAGAGGTTGAGGAAGCGCTTGCCGCCCGCTTCCTTCTGGATGCGCAGGCGGAGTGGGCGATGATCAAGGAACAGCCCGGTATCCAGGTAATCAGTAAGGTTTACCAGCAGCTTGACGCCGCCCTCAGCCACCTCAAGGAACGCGCCCTGAGAGGCCTGACGCTCGTACTGACGCGTACCCGTCTGGCGTTCGCGGCGCTTGACCACGACTTTTTCGCGCGGAATGCCTAATGCCTGGGGAATGGCGGCCAAGGCATCAAGCAGGCGTACCTGAGCCTTTTCCGGGTCAATAGAACGCGGTGGCGCATATTCCTGCACATGCACCCAATCTCGGTACAGGTCGATCGCCAACGCATACTCCGGCATGTCCGCGTCATACAGGCGATAACACTCGATGCCCTCTCGACGCGCCCACTTGCCTAGCTGACGCAGATTCTTCTGCAGACGGTTGGCGAACATCTGCCCTCCTTCACTGAGGCGCGCCTGCTCAACCGGTGCCTGCGGAGCATCTTCCTCACTCGCAGCGATGGTGGTGCGCTGGCCGGTCACGAACTGATCCAGTTCGACCTTGATCAGCAGCAGCTTGCACGGCAGCGCGCCGTTCCAGAACGCGTACTGCTTGTGACTGCGGATGCCCATGCGCTTGCCGAGATCTGGAGCACCCGTAAAAACAGCCGCCTCCCAACCCAGGCAAGCCTGGCGGAGGCGTTCGCCCAGGTTCTGATAGAGATAAAGGAGGCTCGCCTCGTCGCCAAGCCGCTCGCCATAAGGCGGATTACAGATGACCAAACCCTTCTGATTCTGGTCCGGGCGCGGCTCGAAGTCACCTACGTCGCCCTGGTAGACCTTGATCCAGCTCTCCAGCCCAGCACGCTCGATGTTATTGCGCGCCGGCTGAATCAGGCGTGGGTCAGCTTCGTAACCACGAATCCACAACGGTGGCTTGTCCAGCCCGACCTCCGCCCGCGCCAGTGCTTCGGCATGCAAACGGGTCCACAATGCCGGAACGTGCCCTAGCCAAGCAGTGAAACCCCAACGCTCGCGTTTGAGGTTCGGCGCGATGTCTGCCGCCATCATCGCCCCCTCGACCAGAAAGGTGCCGACACCACACATGGGGTCTGTCAGTGCGCCCCCAGCAGCGGCAATACGTGGCCAACCGGCACGGATAAGGATCGCAGCGGCAAGGTTCTCCTTGAGCGGCGCTGCACCCTGCTGCAGTCGATAGCCACGCTGGTGCAGGCTGTGCCCGGATAGGTCGAGCGAAAGCACCGCTTGCCCCTTGTCGAGGCGCAGATGCACACGCAGATCAGGGTCGAGCTTGTCGATGCTGGGACGCTCGCCAGACGCGGTGCGCAGTCGGTCGACGATTGCATCCTTCACCTTCAGCGCACCGAAATGAGTGTTGTCGATGCCGGAGCCACGACCACTGAACTCCACGGCCAGGCTGCCCTGCGGCTGCAGGTGTTCCGCCCAGTCGACAGCATGGACGCCTTGATAAAGCGTCTCGGCATCAGTCGTTGGAAAGCGACTGATCACCAAAAGCACACGATTGGCCAGGCGCGACCATAGGCACAATCGGTAGGCGACCTCCAGCGCAGCAAAACCGCGGATGGCTGAAGTCTGCTCGCGCCCTTCTTCCAGCCCAAGTGCGGTGGCTTCTTCGAGCAAAAGGCCTTCGAGTCCCTTGGGGCAGGTGAGGATCAATTCATGGCGATCGGTCATGGTGTTTCCATAAAAAGGTGCGTCGGACCGTCACGACCCTTTCGTCGGAACAAGCCCAGCAAAGAAAATAAAAGAAAGAAACGAAACAACCTCAAGACAGCGGCGCAAGCAGCTTAGCTAAGAGCTTTACACGTAGCGCCCTAAACGGCTTATGGGTAGAACCATAGATTCGTTACCTACTTATGACAAAACGATCATTCCAGCCTCTAGGCCATTGGGTTAGAACTTACCTCAGGCCGGCGTCGCAATGACGTCGGCGAAGCGCGCCACGCCGGCAGCGTGCTTCATTGGCAGTCTATCTGCCCGGTCTCGCCATGAGGCCACAGGAACACCAGTCAACCACTGAGGGCAATACCCAATGAGAAGACTCAAGCGTGATCCGATGGAACGAGCATTTCTGCGCGGTTATCAACATGGCATACATGGCAAATCTCGCGACCTCTGTCCTTTTTCGCATCCCAATGTTCGCCAAGCCTGGATAAACGGCTGGCGGGAGGGTCGCGGCGACAACTGGGATGGTCTGACCGGCACGGCCGGTCTGCATAGACTCAACGAACTTCACGCGGTCGGCTGATTCACCGATCCATCCGACTTGATACAGCACGCCCTATCCGGGCGGCGGGCTAGAAGCCCAGGGGCTCCATCAAGGAGCCCCACTCCTCCAGTCAGAGCATTCAGCGCGCCTGTGAGCGCAACGCCGCGATGGCATCCACCGCCTCGCGGATCAATGCCGGCCCCTTGTAGATGAATCCCGAGTACAACTGAACCAGACTGGCGCCGGCTTCTATTTTCTCTGCCGCGTGCCGTCCCTCGGTGATACCGCCCACCGCAATGATCGGCAGTCGCCCACCGAGGGTCTGGGCCAGCACTTTCACGGTGTGAGTACTCTTGTCGCGCACGGGCGCACCGGAAAGACCTCCAGCTTCATCAGCATGAGCCAGGCCGGCCACCCCTTCACGACCCAGCGTAGTGTTGGTAGCGATGATCGCATCCATCCCTGCCTGGAATACCGTCTCGCCGACCAGCGCGGTTTCCTCATCAGTCATGTCAGGAGCGATCTTGATGGCCAACGGCACACGTTTGCCATGCATGATCTCGAGATCCTCACGGCGCAGTCGCAGCGCCTCAAGCAGCTGCTGGAGCGAGTCGCCGAACTGCAAGCTGCGCAAGCCGGGGGTATTGGGCGAACTGACATTTACGGTGACATAGCTGGCGTGGTGGTAAACCTTGTCCAGACACAGCAGATAGTCCTCATCTGCGCGCTCGACCGGAGTGTCGAAATTCTTACCGATGTTAATACCCAGCACGCCCTTGAACCTGGCGGCTTCGACCCGCGCCAGAAGCGCGTCAACGCCATGATTGTTGAAGCCCATGCGATTGATGATCGCCTCAGCCTCAGGCAGACGAAATATCCGTGGCTTGGGGTTGCCTGGCTGCGGGCGCGGCGTCACGGTTCCCACTTCGATGAAACCGAAGCCCAGCTGCGACATTCCGCGAATGGCCTCACCGTTCTTGTCCAGTCCTGCTGCCAGGCCGACCGGATTGGGGAAATCGAGCCCCATCACTCGTACAGGCAACGCTGCCGGCGATTTGCCCAGCATTGAATTGAGCCCGAGACGGCCACCTGCGCCAATCAGCTCAAGGGAAAGTTCATGGGAAGTTTCCGGAGATAACTTGAACAAAAGCTGGCGGGCCAGGTTATACATACGCAGCCTAAAGTCTCGGTAAATGTGGACGCGGAGTATAGCAGCCCGAGGCAAGTTCAGCGGTGGCCAGCATTACGAAATGCCGCGCGACAGTCAGGCTGGGACTACGACTACTTAAGCCGAAGCAGGCGTACCAGATGGCCCTGCCCATCAAATTCGAGTTCGAAGGAACCAAATACGCCTTCGTGTGTCAAAAACGGGCGCAAATGATGTGCAGGAAGGCTGACTCGCGTCCCGTCGCGGCTACGAATCAGGACTCGATTCGCATGGCCCTGGTACACCGCTTTCATTCGTTCGGCGGGCAGCGCGATATCCAGCACCAGATTTGGCATGGAGGCTCCTCATGATCTTTTCAGCGATATTGCCACATCGGCACCCGATGATTGGGCAGACCTGCTACGCAGGATCGAGCCACGGGTGGTGCAAAGCCCGTGCGCAAATGCTACGGGTCTGCCACACTTCGGCCGTAGCCCTGAGAGCTCAAGCATCATGATGAGCCTGCCCGAGCCCATGCCTTTACTGACATCCCAAATCGCCAGACTTGCGCAACGCCTCGGGCTGCGTTCCAAGGCTTCGCTTCCCGTTCAGGACCGAGCTAGCAGCTTACAGCTGCCTTTCACTCGAATGCCCGAGCCTGAACCAAGCATCTTCTGGAATGACGGCCCCTGTCTGCAGCGCTTGCTTGAACTCCCACGCGGTGCACTGTCCGGCCCCGTACAGGAAGACAAAGCGCGCGCGCATGCAGCGCTGACTCGCCTGATTACCAAGGATTGCGTCCGGACACAGCTTGACCTACGGCAGATCGACGGCTTTGGTGGTCAATGTAAGGATGCGCTGAGCTATCCAACTTTCGAAGCGTTCGCCACCACCTCGGCCTGCCGACAGGTGCGCATCATCAGCTACAAGGATTTTCTGCGGACGCTCGGCACCGCCCTGCCCGGTTTCGACAAAGGCTTGCCGATTGACGTACGCCAGGCAAGCTGGCTCGGCGAGCGCCTTTACTGGGCTGGCGAATACCACCTCGAAGCCTTTGCCTGCGCTGTAGCCTATGCAAGGCTTCGCGGCCTGGAAGTGATGCTGCCAGCGGACGTAACCGACTACCGGCTCGACCGTGGGGGCATTCATGCGCTGGACGCGGAATATCACGCCGTGACCATGCCAGCTCAGGCTTGGAGCGATCGTGAATTCATGGCCCTGCTTCTCGACAGCCAGGTCCCCTACGCTCGCTTGACGCTGCTGCGCGACGCCAGCAACTCGGAGCTGCTGTTGCTGGAAAAGCGCGATCCCACAGCCAATGCTATAGGCGAGGGTTTGAAGCTGGCTGGAGCGCCGGATTTGATCCGCTATCTGCGTGATCTGCCGCAAATCACTCGCTTCAAGGTCGGGCTACCGGCGCAAGACTAAACCTCCGACACTTAATACCGTTAACTCAGACCTACAACGCAAAAACAGCGCACCGTCCTGAGGGACGGTGCGCTGTCTGATCGCCTGAGGCCTGACCTTCTACGGACAAATCGTCCGCAGAAGGAATCTCACGGCCGTCAGCCATGCCCTACCGACTGCGCCAGCCCTTGCAGCTCGCGACTGGCGACTGCATAGATGGCGTAGTCGTTGCCGCTGGCAGCGCGCAGCTCGGCCAGCATCGAGCGCCAGCGCTCCAGCAGTACTGGTCGCTGAGACAACCAGGCGTCGACCCGCTCGCTGATCGCCTCCGGACCGTTCTCCATCTGCAGCACCGATACCGTGATGCTGCGCTGCTGTGAGTCGAGGTCGTCGCGGAAGCTTTCGCGCGCCAGGGCCTGCCAGTTGTTGGCCACGGGCAGATTGGTCAACAGATGCAGATACCAGGGAAGCTCCAGCGCGCCACCGACGGCAAAGTAGGTTGCCGCCACCTGCGCAGGCACCTGGCCGGTTTCGTCAGCGGCCTCGAGAATCGGCAACAGTGTGTACAGATGGCTGGTTCCGGCCACCATGCGCGCCAGCAGCTCCGGCACCCCGGCTTCGGTATAACGCTGATAGCGCTCCTGCCAACGGTCACGGGTCGAGCCCTGAAGCAGCTCATCGAGCTTCAGACCGAGGGCAGCTACCCGCGGGCCAAAATGCGCGACGTCGCGTGCGGCATCCAACTCGCTACGACGATTGCGCAGGAACCAGCGCGTCGCGCGGCGGCCCAAGCGCATAAGCTCATCCATCAGGGCCAGTTGCAGCTCGGCGGGCACCTTATGATCCAGCGCCTCGATCTGCCGGAACCAATGAGGCAGGTGGAAGATGTCGCGCACGATGACATAGGCGCCGGCGACATTCGCCGCACTCATGCCGGTTGCCTCGTTCAAGCGCTGGACGAAGGTGATCCCCATGTTGTTGACCAGATCATTGGCGATCTGGGTGGCAACGATTTCGCGCTTGAGGCGGTGCTGGAGCATCGCTTCGTGAAAACGCTCAGCAAGTTGCTGGGGGAAGGCGCTGTCCATTTCCCGAGTTAGGTAAGCGTCGTCCGGCACACGCGAATCCAGCAGCGCTTTCTTGAGCTCGATCTTGCTGTAGGAAATCAGTACCGACAGTTCCGGCCGGGTCAGCCCTTTGCCGATAGTCGCGCGCTCAGCCAGGGCTTCATCGGTTGGCAGGAATTCGAGCGCCCGATCGAGCTGCCCCGCTGCCTCCAGTGCATTGATCAACCGAACATATTCGGCGGCCCGCTCACGCGAACGATGCTGCGCCTGAGAAAGCGCCTGGGTCTGCTTGTAGTTGTTCTGCAGCACCAGCTCGGCCACCGCGTCGGTCATTTCGAACAGCAGTTGATCGCGCTGCTTGGCGGTCATGTCACCGGCACTGACAACCTCGTTGAGCAGGATCTTGATGTTCACTTCATGATCCGAGCAATCGACGCCGCCGGCATTATCGATGAAGTCGGTATTGCTCGAGCCACCATGCAGCGCGTACTCGACGCGTCCCAGCTGGGTCATGCCGAGGTTGCCGCCCTCGCCCACTACCTTGGCGCGCAGGTCGGCGCCATTTACCCGCACCGCATCGTTGGCCTTGTCGCCGACTTCGGCGTGGCTTTCGCCGCTGCTCTTCACATAGGTACCGATACCGCCGTTCCACAACAGGTCCACCGGTGCCTTGAGCAGCGCATGGATCAGTTCAGCCGGCGTCAGCTGATCCGCCTCAATGGCGAAGCGCTCTTTCATCTGTGGCGTAATCGCAACCCGCTTGGCCGAGCGCGGGAAGATGCCACCGCCTTCGGAGATCAACGAGGCGTCGTAATCCGTCCACGACGAGCGCGGCAAGTCGAACAGGCGCTTGCGCTCGATGAAACTGCGCGCAGGGTCGGGATTGGGATCGATGAAGATATGCAGATGGTTGAACGCCGCTACCAGCTGCAGGGTTTCGGACATCAGCAGACCGTTGCCGAACACGTCACCGGCCATGTCGCCGATACCGATGACACTGATCACATCGGTCTGCACGTTGATGCCGCGCTCACGGAAATGACGCTGCACGGATACCCAGGCGCCGCGCGCGGTGATGCCCATCTTCTTGTGGTCGTAGCCTGCTGAACCGCCCGAGGCAAAGGCATCGCCGAGCCAGAAGTCGTATTCGGCGGCGATGCCGTTGGCGATGTCCGAAAAGCTCGCGGTGCCCTTGTCCGCAGCGACCACCAGATAGGGATCATCGCCGTCATAGCGCAGCACGTTGGCCGGCGGAACGACCTGACCTTCGTGCAGGTTGTCGGTAATGTCGAGCAGGCCACTGATGAAGATGCGATAGCAGGCGATCGCTTCGGCCTGAATATCATCCCGCGTACCGCTGGTAGGCAGACGACGCGGTACGAAGCCGCCTTTCGCGCCCCCGGGAACGATCACCGCATTCTTCACTTGCTGCGCCTTGACCAGGCCGAGTACTTCGGTGCGGTAGTCCTCTTCGCGATCAGACCAGCGCAATCCACCGCGGGCCACTTTGCCACCGCGCAGGTGCACACCTTCGACCCGTGGTGAATAGACGAAGATCTCGTACATCGGCGCGGGCCGTGGCATCTCCGGGATCGAGCGCGGATCGAGCTTGAAGCTGAAATACTGTTTGGGCTTACCGTTGGCATCCGGCTGATAGAAGTTGGTACGCAGGGTCGCCTGAATCAGCGCCAGATAGCGCCGTAGAATCCGGTCTTCGTTGAGCACCGCCACATCATCCAGGGCAGTGAGAATCGCCTGCTCCAGCCGTTGTTGCTTGTCGGCCAGATCCTCGTCACCGAGCTTGCGCGCGAGGTAAAAGCGCATCTTGAATAGCCGCACCAGCTCACGGGCGATGTCCGTGTGGTTGAGCAGCGCGCTGGCAATGTAGCCAAGGTCGAAGCCCATGCGGATCTGTTTGAGATAGCGCGCATAGGCGCGTAGCAGGGCCACTTCACGCCAGGCCAGCCCCGCGGTCAGCACCAGCCGGTTGAATCCGTCGTTCTCGGCATGGCCTCCATAGATATGGATGAACGCATCCTGCAGCGCCTCATTGATCTCGAGCAGGTCGATTTCCAGACCTTCGGCATAGGTAAAGGCAAAATCGTGTATCCAGTACTCGCGGCCGTTTCTGTCGCGCAGCCGGAATGGAAACTCGCCGAGCACCCGTAGCCCCAGGTTCTCCATGATCGGCAGGATGTCCGACAGCGGCAGCGGCGTATTCAGGTGATAGAGCTTGCAGTGCAGGCGGTTCTCTTCAGCCGTGATCGGCTGATAGAAGCTCATCACCAGCGGACGTTCCTCGCTGAGGTCGAGCACATGCTGCATGTCGACAGTGGCCGATTGCGGCGAGAAGCGCTCGCGATAACCGGCTGGGAAGCCTTTCGGGAACTCGCCAAGCAAATGTGTGCCCTTGGCCTCGCCAAAACGCTCGACCACCAAACTCAGGTAATCGTCCTGCCAGGTGCGGCAGGCCTGCAGCACTTCCTGCTCCAGACGCGCCGTATCGACCTGCAACGCCCTGTTGGGATCAAGGCGCAGGATGAACTGCACTCGCGTCAGCACCGATTCGGAGAAGTAGGTGGAAAACTCGCAATCACTGGCCTCGAGGCGCTCCTGCAGAACCTGCTGGATCTTCAGCCGTGTCTCGGTGGAATAGCTGTCACGCGGCACGTACACCAGGCAGTAACAGAAACGTCGATAGGGGTCGAAACGCAGGAACAACCGCAGTCGATTGCGCTCCTGGATCTGCACGATGGCGATGGCATTTTCGAACAACTCGTCAATCGGCGCCTGGAACAGCTCGTCACGCGGCAGCACTTCGAGGACCTGCACCAACTCCTTGGCCAAGTGCGCTGAGCTGCCGAAATTGGCGCGCTGCACGACCGTCTCGACCTTGCGGCGAATGAACGGAATACGCCGCACGCTTTGGGTGTAGACAGACGAAGTGAACAAACCGAGGAAGCGGCACTCGCGAACCACCCGCCCCTCGTCATCGAATTCACGCACCGAGACGAAGTCCGGGTAAGCCGGACGATGCACGCGGCTGGGCATGGCTGCCTTGGCAAAGGACAACAGCAAAGGCTCGCGCAGGTAGCTTACCGACTGGCCGGTAAGCGATTGCTCTTCTTCGGAGAGTCCGGTGCGCATGGTGCGCGACAGGCCCAGCAGCGAGCTTTCGTCATAGACGATACGCCCACCGTCGGCCTGCTCCTGCACGGAGAATTCCTCGTAACCGAGGAAGGTGAAGTGGTCGTCTGCCAACCAGCGCATGAAGTCACGGATCTCGTCCAGCTCATCGCCATCGATGCGCAGATTGACCTGCTCCAGCCGTCCTTGCAGCTCAACTGCTTTACCTTTCATGGCGGCGAAATCGCCCACCACCTGCCGCACATCAGCCAGCACACCCAGCAAAGACTGTTCGAGTTCGCGCAACGCCGATGGGCTGGCGCAGCGGTCGATTTCTACGAAGATCAATGATTCTGCGTGACTGTCAGGGGCACGCTGATCCTTCGGCAACAGCTCGAGCAGGGTGCCGTCGGCGGCGCGGCGAACCTGCAGCACGCTGGTCTGCAGGGTGTGGATGCTGTAGCCACGACGGGTCAGCTCCATACGCACCGAGTCGACAAGAAACGGCATGTCCGGGTGCAACACCTCGACCACGCTATGGGTCGACTGCCAGCCATGCTTCTCGAAATCGGGGTTGAACACCTGCACTTCAGGTGTGGCGGGGTCGAAGCGCTCGAGCAGGCGCCAGCTGGCCAGCGTCGAACCGACCAGATCGCTCATGCGCCGCTCGGTGAGCTCGGGCAGCGCGACGATGCCGAAGAACTGTTCGGCAAACAGGCTCAGTTGCGGCAGGATTTTCGTGTCTACGTGTTGCGCTAATGCTGTCTGCAGTTGCTGCTGAAAGTCGGCTTTGCTGGCCGCTGAAAAGAACGCCATGTATGGCTCCGCTTGGCTTGCTGGGGAAAGGCTCGTCGGTAGTGACTGACGGCACAGGACGAAGGTTCAAGGTTAGTCTAGTTGAGGGTTAATGCAGTAAAGTGGCGCTTCTCCTACAGCCACCTGCGACTGTCTGTAGCAGCCGATAGCAGGCAGCGGCCCGGACAGCCGTGGCTGCCGATTTGCCGCCCACCTGGAAGACTTGAAACGATGGATCACCGTGAATCGATACTCGCGCTGCGACAGTTCCTGTCCACCCAGATTCTAGGCCAGGAACGGCTGATCGAGCGCCTGCTGATTGCCTTGCTCGCCGACGGCCACATGCTCGTCGAAGGCGCTCCGGGTCTGGCCAAGACCCGGGCCATCAAGGAACTCGCCGAGGGTCTGGAGGCGGAGTTCCATCGTATCCAGTTCACTCCCGATCTATTGCCTGCGGACATCACCGGCACTGAAATCTATCGCCCGGAAACCGGCAGCTTCGTTTTTCAGCAGGGGCCTATCTTCCATAACCTGGTGCTTGCTGACGAAATCA
>Ga0189292_10059_pt1 | contig 64526 bp, 61 predicted proteins | sample UW1oraminimetaG_FD_130317 | JGI IMG/M metagenome (GOLD analysis project Ga0189292, IMG submission 130317) | Marine microbial communities from the Costa Rica Dome - UW179A-orange mini metaG | ecosystem: Environmental > Aquatic > Marine > Oceanic > Photic zone | place: Costa Rica: the Eastern...
CTCGGCGGCTAGAAACACCGAAATAAGCGGGTTATCTGATCGTTTTTGATCGATTTGCCGCTTTCAAAATCGGCGGAGGCTGAAGTCAGCCAGAAATGCATGGCTACTTCAGACCATCCCTAAATAATCGCCTCCAGGCTGTTAATATTCTGCATCTTCGGAATTCAACAGCGGGTATGTAGCGGATGAATGTTCAAACCATCATGCGGGATGGCGAGCCGGAATATGCAGTATTGCCCTGGGCCGACTATCAGGCTCTGCTGAATGCGCTTGGCCGACCTCCTGCCGAGGCGGGCGGTAAACCGGCCCAGGATGCTTCGCCCAGGTTCAGTGAGCTTTCGTCCCTGCGTGAGGCCAGAGGCATGAGCCAGGAAGTGCTGGCGCGCTCTGTCGGTATCAGCCCCGCCTACCTGGCCCTTATCGAACAAGGTGAGCGTGATCCTGGCGAGCCCATACGCCGCGCGCTGGCGCGTGCCATGGAGGTTGCGCAATGGGGTCCGGAAACGTGAGAGATGAGGCCGCGCCGATTCGTATCAGCCGACCACACTGGCATGCGCTGCTCGACGAGCTGAAGGACGCCCGACAGCAGCGTCATCTGGTGACCTATCGTTCCCTGCTCGAACGGCTTCAGCTGCCGACGCCTGCCATGCAGACCCTGACGGCTGCGCTGGAGCATCTGGCGATGCTCGATGCGCAGGCAGGTCGACCGCTGCGCAGTGTGCTGGTGATCAGCCAGAGCGCCAGTCGTTTGCCAAGAACCGGATTTTTTGAGTGTGCAGCTCGCCTGGGGCGTTTCTGCGGCCCTGTTGATGGCACGGCTGCCGCCTCCTGGCATGCCGGGGAAGTGGCCCGAGTGTTTGAATTCGACTATCCGGAGGCACCGTGATACTGCTCAAGATGCGCGCACGCGCCGGCTACTGGATTGCACGCAAACTGATGGGCTCACGCTGGGCTGTGCAGCAACCCAAGCTGTGGCGCTGGATGGAAGGACAGTTTTCCCGTATGGCCGCTGTTGGTGATACCAAGGCACAGAGTTTTTACGGTCATATCCTTCTTTTTCGCGGCCAGGGCTATGGTGCGAAAAAGGAAGGCATACGTTTGCTGCGTCTGGCAGCCGAGGCTGGCGATGCCAAAGCAGCCTATCAGATGGGTGTCGTCAGTCTCAGTGAAGATGCAACACATGGCCCCGATGGCGCCCAGGCGGCGTACTGGTGGAAGCGTGCGGTCGAGGCGGGCCATCCATTAGCCGCGACTCGTTTGTCGCAGTTATACGCAGCGGGTGGTCACGGGCTTGCCTCCGACAGGCAGCAGGCTGAACACTACAAGACCATGGCCGCCGGGATGGGACTCTGAATTCCGGAAGAAGGGGGCGTCGTATCGAGGACATGCAGACTGAAGCCAGGTGTGTGCTTTGCCTGGCGCTTGGCCTGCGAGGCGAGTTGAGCCAGATGGGCTGCATCGAGTTCGGCGTCTGGATCGGGTCTCACATGAACGGCGCCGATGGAAAGTGACAGCAGTGGGTAACGCTCCAGGCTCCCTTGCCGCCCCTCGGCAATGAAGCAGCCTGCTGCAAGGTGTTCGTCATGATAGAACGGCTGGCAGCGCTGCTCGAAGGCTGCGAACAGACGGCTGACTTTTCCTGTCCAGTCTTCAGGTCGCATGACCAGCATAAAGTCATCCCCACCGATATGACCGACGAAATCGCAGCTTGAATCGATCTGCTCACCCAGGCAACGGGCGAGGCAGAGCAGGATTTCGTCGCCCTTGGCGTAGCCATAGATATCGTTGAAGGGTTTGAAATGATCGATATCCACGTAGCAGATGACGGCTTCGCGTCCTTCGCGCAGAAGACGTGTCAGGCATTGCTGGATGGGCACGTTGCCTGGCAGCAGGGTCAGTGGGTTGGCATGGCGGGCCTGCTGAACTTTCATTTCGGTAATCAGCTTCAGTACATCAATCACCCGTCCCACTCCGTGGTACTGGCCATTGAGGGTAATCACGAAGTCTTCCTCGATACGCTGGCGTGCGCGGCTGGTGAGCAGTCGGCTGACCTGCTGCAGCGACTGGCCGACTTCTACAGTGAGAAAGTCATCGCTCATCAGTCTGCTGATGGCCTTTCGCGCCAGCAGCTCGGTGGCAAAGGGTTTGAGCAGGGCATCGGAGAGCAGGCTGCGATGGACGATGCCAACAGGCGTGTTCAGCGCGTTCAGGACCGCAACTGAATTCAGGTTGGCCTGTTGGCGAAACAGTTCCAGCACTTCGGCAATGGGCTGCGTCACGGAGACCGCCGACTGTTGCAGCACCAGGGCGGACAAATCCTTGCTTTGTTCGTTGAAGGAGCCGTCACGCAGGCTCGTGTTTGGCAGCACGCCAGCGATATCGACGCAGGGTTTCTCCTCTGGGCGTCCCAACAGGTACCCCTGCACCAGGTCTACGCCCATGTCTGCGAGGACGTTGAGTTCTTCAGGTAGCTCGATACCTTCTGCGATCACTTGTGCTTGAGAGGCTCTGGCTATTTTCAGAATAGACTCGACGAACCCGCGCTTGACGGCGTCCCGATGAATGCAATCGATGAAATAGCGATCGATTTTGACGTAATCCGGGCGCAGCTCCGACCACATGCGCAGGCTTGAGTAACCGGCACCCAGGTCATCCAGAGCGATGGAAAATCCCATGTTGCGGTAGTGGTGCAGGGCTGTATCGAGCAGCTCGAAGTCATCGGTCGGCATTTGTTCGGTCAGTTCGATGACGACCTTTTCCGCAGTAATACCGTATTGCTGCAGCAGCTTGAGTGTGCGGCCAGGCTTGTGGCTTGCATCAAGCAGGGTTTCTGGCGAAGCGTTGAGAAACAATCGTCCCTGCAGGTGTAGCTGGCTATAGCGGCGGCAGGCGTTTTCGCGGCAGAGCATTTCCAGCTCGTTGAGGCGACCGCCGTGGCGAGCAGCGGCGAGCAGGTTGATGGGCGAATGCAACGAGCTATCCGACGGACCTCGCGTCAGTGCTTCGTGGCCGACTATACGGCGTTCGGAGAGTGAAACGATGGGTTGGAAAAGACTGCTGATGTCGCCGTGAGCAAGAATGTGATCGAGAGTGCTCAACTGCTCGGTGACGGTCATGATGGTTCCGTGGTGGCTATTGAAATGAGAAGAGCCGCTCAGGCGGCTCTTCTCATTTCACGACACCGTGATGTCATTTTGATGACATCTGCAGGGCTGCTATTCCCTCGGCAGGTTGTTTTTCGCCACGGCTTCATTCAGCCCCAGCCAGTCAAGGAGGATTTTCCCGCTCTCCGCCAGATAGGCATCATCTTCGGGTTTGCCTTTCTTGTCGTCAGCATGGGGTGGCGTTTCGTCTTCCTGTGCCAGCTTGGCCAGGGGTTCCTCACCCTTCGCCTGGCGCAGGGCATTTTCCAGCGCCAGCTGACGCTTCTCGATACTCTCCTGCTGCGCCCGGCGTTTTTCCTCATTGAGGCTGACCGTAGTCTCGTGGCTCAGCTCCTGGGCGAGCGCAAGGCGATTGCGGGTGAAAACGAAGTCCGGATTTTCGCCGGTCCGCGTTTCGTGGCGGGCCTTGAGTTCGGTCAGGAAGGGTTTGAACGGATTCATGTCGTCACTGCGCACGGCGCGAATACTGTCCCAAGGCAAGGCTTCAGGCAGGGCGCTTTCGCCAATCTCTTTGGTATCGACTTCGGCTGGGTAAGAAATGTCCGGAATCACGCCTTGATGCTGTGTGCTTTGGCCGGACACCCGATAGAACTTGGCGAGAGTCAGTTTCAGCTCGCCGTGATTGAGCGGTTGTACGGTCTGTACCGTGCCTTTGCCGAATGTCTGGCCACCGAGAATCAGCGCTCGATGGTAGTCCTGCATCGCGCCAGCGAAGATCTCCGAGGCCGAGGCAGACAGGCGGTTGACCAGTACCGCCAGTGGTCCGGTATAGAAAGCGCCAGGCTGTTCGTCAGCCAGGATATCCACACGGCCGTCACTGTTGCGCACCAGTACGGTCGGCCCCTGCTCGATGAACAGTCCCGTCAGTTCGGTTGCTTCCTGTAGCGAGCCGCCACCGTTGTTGCGCAGATCAATCACTACGCCATCAACCTTTTCCTGCTGCAGTTCGGTCAGCAGTTTCTTCACGTCACGGGTTGTGCTCTTGTAGTTCTTGTCGCCGGAACGCAGGGCTTTGAAGTCGAGATAGAAGGCCGGGATTTCGATGACGCCGAGTTTGTAATCGCGGCCATCATGCTGGAGGTTGAGAATCGACTTCTTGGCAGCCTGCTCTTCGAGTTTGACCGCTTCGCGCGTGATGGCGACGACCTTGCTGCTCTGATCATTTGGCGCATTGCTGGCCGGGATCACTTCGAGGCGTACGACCGAGCCCTTGGGGCCTCGAATCAGCTTGACCACTTCATCGAGCCGCCAGCCGATCACGTCGACCATCTCCTCGTCGCTTTGTCCGACACCGATGATCTTGTCTGCCGGTGCGATCTGCTTGCTCTTCTCGGCAGGGCCGGCTGGAACCAGGCGCACGACCTTGACGTGTTCGTTGTCGCTCTGCAAGACGGCGCCGATGCCTTCCAGCGAGAGGCTCATGTTGATGTCGAAGTTCTCAGCGTTGTCTGGCGACAGGTATTGAGTGTGCGGATCGTAGGACTGCGCGAAGGCATTGATATAGGTCTGGAACACGTCTTCGCCACGGGTCTGATCCAGGCGTGACAGCTGGTTCCTGTAGCGTTTTGTGAGCAGTTCCTCGATGGCTTTGGAATCCTTGCCGGCAATTTTCAGCCGCAGCACCTCGTCCTTGACGCGTTTGCGCCAGAGGTCGTCAAGTTCTGCCATATCCTTCGACCAGGCGGCATTCTCGCGGTCAACGAGCAATTCTTCGTCAAGGGTGAAATCGAAGTGATCCACGCCTTTTTCCAGCAGGCTCAGGGCATAGTGCAGGCGACCCTGCAGCCGCTCCAGGTGCAGCCTGTAGATGGCGAAGCCGGGTTCGAGATTGCCGTTCTTCAGATGGTTGTCGAAGTCGTTGCGCCATACTTTGAATTTTTCGAGGTCGCCGGCAGTGAAATAGCTGCGCGAAGGATCGAGTATCTCGATATAGCTGTCGAAGATTTTTGCCGAGCGGGCGTCGTTGAGGGGTGGTTTGTTGTAGTGATGCCGCTTGAGCAGTTCAACCACATTCAGGCTGGCAATCACTTGGTCGCGGTCAGGCTGCAGGTAATCCCAGGTGGTGGTGCTTGCCGGTTTGGCCAGGGCAGAAGAGGTCTGGAGGCCGATAAACAGGGCGAAGACGCCGAGAGTCAGGGTCCGTTTGATGCTGAGGGGGCGACGTGAGGCTGGGTAATAACGCATATTAGGCCATCAAGTTGGGCGCCGGCCGCAGTCATGGTCGACGGTGAAAAATAATAGCCCGATGGTAACAGGTGGCTGCGAACGTCAGCGAGTGACGGTTGGGCGAACGCAAGTTTCAACAATATGGAGGCAGCATGAAGGCTTTGCAAGGTATCGAAGGACAACTGGAATGGGCACAACGTGATGCGCCGCAATGTGCTCCTGGGCAGGTGCGTATCCGGGTGGCTGCAGCGGGCCTGAACCGGGCCGACCTGCTGCAGCGCGCCGGGCATTACCCGCCGCCATCCGGCGTGACCGATATTCTTGGCCTGGAGTGCTCGGGCGTGATCAGCGAGGTTGGTGCGGGCAGCGACTGGCAGGTAGGGGACCGTGTCTGTGCCTTGCTGGCGGGTGGTGGCATGGCCGAGGAAGTGGTGGTCGATGGGCGGCATGCGTTGCCGGTTCCCGAAGGGCTGTCGTTGCACGAGGCGGCGGTGATTCCCGAGGTGTACGCCACCGCCTGGCTGAATCTGTATCGGCTCGGCGCCTTGCAATCGGGCGAGAAGGTGCTGCTGCACGCGGGCGCGAGTGGCGTCGGTTCGGCGGCAATCCAGCTGTGCAAGGCCTTCGGCAATCCCTGCTGGGTCAGTGTCGGCTCGGCAGAACGCCTGGAATATTGTGAGTCGCTTGGGGCTCAGGGTGGTGTGTTGCGCGGCGAAACGCTGGAGGCGCTGCGTGATTTCGCCCCCTTTGATCTGATTCTCGATCCGGTGGGCGCCAAATACGCCGCACTCAACCTGCAGTTGCTTGGCACGGATGCGCGCTGGGTGATGATCGGGCTGATGGGTGGGCGCAAGGGCGAACTGGATTTCGGCGCATTGCTGGCCAAGCGCGTCCAGTTGATCGGCTCGACCCTGCGCAGCCGCGATGCTGACGACAAGGCCGGATTGATGGCGGAGCTGAACGAGAAGGTCTGGCCGCTCCTTGCCAGCGGAGAACTGTCCCCGCGGCTGGAGCGAACTTTTCCGATTGGCGATGTAGAGGCTGCGTTTGAGATGCTGGCCAGCAACACCGTGTCTGGCAAGCTGGCGCTGGTGATAGACCCCAGCCTGCAGTAACCGCCTGGTCATGCAGGGCCGGACGAGAATGCGCCTCTCCGGCCCGCCTGCTGTTCAGGGCAACGTCGGGCTCGAATAGAAGGCGCTGAGTACCTTGACCAGCTGCGCAAGATCCTGACTGCCGGCCAGTTCGCGTATCGAATGCATGCCGAAGGTTGGCAGGCCGATATCCACGGTACGCACGCCCAGCTGGCTGGCGGTGATGGGGCCGATGGTCGAGCCGCAGCCCATGTCGCTGCGGGTGACGAAGCTCTGTACCGATACTTCGTTTTCCAGGCAGAGATGGCGGAAGAAGCCCGCTGTTTCACTGCTGGTGGCATAGCGCTGGTTGTTGTTGATCTTGATCACCGGGCCCGCGTTGAGTTTGGGTCCGTGATTGTCATCGTGCTTGTCTGTGTAATTGGGATGTACCGCATGTGCGTTATCTGCGGAGATCAGCAGCGAGCGGTTGATGCAGCGCTGGAATCCTTCCTCCTCGGGTAGCAAGCGCCGCAGCACCTGCTCCAGGAAGGGGCCGTCCGCGCCGCACATGGAGCTTGAGCCGACTTCTTCATGATCGGTGCAGACCAGTACGCAGGTTTCATCCGGTGCGGCCCGCAGCAAGGCTTGCAGTCCGGCGAAACAGGACAGCAGATTGTCCAGCCGTGCGCCGGCGATGAAATCGCCGTGCAGGCCGATGATGGCGGCACTCTGGGTGTCGTAGAAACTCAACTCGAAATCCAGCACCACGTCGGCGAGCAGGCCGTGTTCACGGCTGAGCTGGTCGGCGAGCAGGGCGCGGAAATCCGGGCTTTCCTCGCTGGCGATCTGGGCCAGGATCGGCGGCAGTTCGTTTTGCGGGTTGATGGCCCAGCCCTGGTTGGCTTCCCGGTTGAGGTGAATGGCGAGGCTGGGGATCACGGCAATCGGCAGCTTGAAGTCAATCAGTTGGCTTTCGATACGACCGTTTCGGCTGTAGGTGACGCGCCCCGCCAGGGACAGATCACGGTCAAACCAGGGCGCCAGCAGCGCGCCGCCATACACCTCCACACCCAGTTGCCAGAAGCCCTGGCGCTGCAGCTCCGGCTGTGGCTTGACCCGCAGGCACGGGCTGTCGGTATGGGCGCCGACCAGCCTCAGGCCATGCTCGACGAGCGACTTACTGCCCAGTTGAAAGGCGATGATGGCCGAGTCATTGCGGGTAACGTAATAACGCCCGCCAGCCTCGGTATGCCAGGCCTCGCGTTCGTCCAGCGCGCGGTAGCCAGCGGCCTGCAGTGCTTGGGCGAGATTCTGGGTGGCATGGAAGGGGGTAGGCGAGGCCTGCAAGTAGTCGATCAGGCCTTGGTTGAGAGCTTTGCGCATTTCGGACTCCGGACTGCAAGCATCGAAGTCTATCCCATTGCAATGTGCGGCAGCAGTCCTTTACGGGCTTGGGACTCAGTGGCGTCGAGCGATTACTTCGAACAGGTGCCAGTGCTTGCTGTGACCTACCGCGGTCTTGCCGTCGAACTCGAACTCGTTGAGCTCCACTAGCGTCCAGCTTTCGAATTTCCGTAGCAACCGCTCGCGACCGTGAATGGTGTAGCCCTTCGCCGCCCAGCTGTCGTGCGGCCCGAAGAAGTGCCCGGCGAACACGCCGCCCGGGCGTAGGCATTGGGTTATCCGTGCCCAGAAATCGTTGAATGCTTCCGGCTTGCAGAATGGCAGCGCGAAGCTTGCGTTCACTAGATCAGCGATCGGTAGCGGCGTCTCGTTCTCGAATGGCTGGCACCGAGTGGTGAGCCTACCTGACAAGCTGGGGTCGGCCTGCACGCGCAGGACTTCCAGAGCATCTGCAGAGTGGTCTACAGCGACCACCTTCCAGCCAGCACGCAGCAGAGCCAGACTATCGCGTCCGGCGCCGCACCCCAGGTCCAGAGCCTGGCCAGGGGAGGCGCTCCATAGGTCGAGCGCCTTGCGAAGGGTTGGGTGCGCTGGTGCGCCCTGGGTCGCTTCGAGAAAACGCTCCATCAGAACGGTGCCGGGCATTCGAAGCGTAGTCGCTCGCCGGTTTGCGGATGAGTCAGTGCGAGCATGCTGGCGTGTAGGCACAGCCGTTCGTGGGCTTTCAGTGCCTGCTCATGTGCGTATAAGCGATCGCCGAGTAGTGGGTGCCCGATCGACAGCATATGTACTCGCAATTGGTGAGAGCGGCCGGTGATAGGTGTCAGCTCGACGCGGCTGTAATCGCCACAGCGTTCAAGCACGCGCCAGAAAGTCTGGGCATGCTTGCCCAGCTCATGATCGACCACGTGACGCGGTTTGGTCGGCGGATCGTAGCGAAGCGGCAGGTCGATGCTGCCGCTGTCCTGTTCCGGCTCGCCCCAGCACAGTGCGGTGTAGGCCTTTTCGGTTTCACGATCATGGAACTGACGAGACAGCTCACGGTGCGTATCAGCGTCGCGGGCAAGCACGATAAGCCCGGAGGTTTCCCAGTCCAAACGGTGCACGATACGCGCTTCGGGATAGCCATTTTCCTGCAGACGGGTTACTAGACAGTCACGGTTGTCTTCGGCGCGACCCGGTACGGACAGCAGCAAGGTCGGCTTGTTGATGATCAGAAGGGCGGCGTCCTGATGGACGAACTCGATAGCGCTAAGAGGCATTCGCTTTTCCACAAACGAAGACGGCGACCCGTGGGCCGCCGTTTCTGTACGCCGGTTTCGCTCAGCGATCCGGCAGGGTGATGTTCAGCTCGAGAATCGAGCAGCTGCCCTGATCCTCGAGTGCAACCTGGACCTGGTCGCTGTCAATGTTGACGTACTTGCGGATCACCTCGACCAGTTCTTTCTGCAGGGCCGGCAGGTAGTCCGGCTCAGTGCGCTGGCCACGCTCGTGGGCGACGATGATCTGCAAACGCTCTTTGGCGATTGCAGCTGGGGATTCCTTCTTCTTGCGTTCACGGAAGAAGTCGAAAAGGTTCATTCGCGGCCTCCGAAAAGTCGTTGCAGGAAGCCAGGCTTCTTCACGTCGAGGAAGCGATGCACCACTTCCTTGCCAAGCAGACGGTCCACGGCATCGCTATAGGCCTGGCCGGCATCGCTCTGATCGTCGAGGATCACAGGGATGCCTTGGTTGGACGCCTTGAGTACGGCCTGCGACTCGGGAATTACGCCAAGCAGGCGGATGGAAAGGATTTCCTCGACGTCCTCGACGCCGAGCATTTCACCTTTGGTGACGCGTTCGGGGTTGTATCGGGTCAGCAGCAGGTGTTCCTTGATAGGCTCCTCGCCGCTCTCGGCGCGGCGCGACTTGCTAGCAAGCAGGCCGAGCATGCGGTCGGAGTCGCGTACCGAGGAAACTTCCGGGTTGGTTACGACGATGGCTTCGTCGGCGAAATACATGGCCAGGTGCGCGCCTTTCTCGATACCGGCTGGGGAATCGCAGATGACGTATTCGAAGTTCTTGCCCAGCTCGTCGATGACCTTGCCGACGCCTTCTTGAGTCAGGGCGTCTTTGTCGCGGGTCTGGCTGGCAGCAAGCACGTAGAGGTTCTCTAGGCGCTTGTCCTTGATCAGTGCTTGGGTAAGGGTGGCATCGCCGTTGATGACGTTGACGAAGTCATAAACTACTCGACGCTCGCAGCCCATGATCAAGTCGAGATTCCGCAGGCCGACGTCGAAGTCGACGATGACGGTCCTGTGGCCGCGCAACGCGAGGCCGGTGCCGATGGCGGCGCTGGTGGTGGTTTTACCAACGCCACCTTTGCCGGAAGTGACTACGATGATCTTGGCCAAGGTGATTCACCCTAAAAATTAAAAAATCGGGACCTTCCGCTGATTTCGGCGTCAGGAATGCCCGTTTGGTCCTTGAAAATTCGCGGCAGTATCCGTTAAAGGCGGGTGATGTTCAACACATCGCCAGAGAGGCTGATCTGTACTGCTTCAGCCCAGAGAGGATCGCGTCGCAGGTCCTCGGCGACCTTGTATTGGCCGGCGATGGAAACCATTTCCGCTGCGAGTTGCTGGCAGAAGATTCGTGCCGTGGTGTCGCCTTTGATGCCCGCGAGGGCGCGACCGCGGAGCGGACCGTACACATGGATGTTTCCATCGGCGAGAAGTTCCGCACCCGGACTCACGGGAGCGAGGACGATCAGGTCGCCACCCTGCGCATACACCTGCTGGCCGCCGCGAATTGGCGTGGTAACGACTCGGGTAGGGCGATAGACCGGTTCAGCGGGTTTAGCCGGGATTTTCGAATTCAGATCGACCTGGCGTTCACGTGCGCCGGAGGGCGGTAGCACAGGCAGGTCGAGCACTGCCGCCGCTTCTAGATGTGTGGGGTCGCTAGCCCGCAGTGCCAGCGTGCGCAGGCGGTGCTTGCGGCAGAGGCTGACCAGCGCAGCGATATCGATCTCGCGGGCGGACTCCGGCAGCTTGTCCAGTGCCAGTACCAGCGGGGTGTTATTGAAGAAGTCCGGCGCTTGCTCGACTTTGGCCGCAAGTTGCTCGTCGAGACGCTCGATGTCGTTACTCGCGAGCTCCAGCACGGTGATGGCGAGCATGCTGCCCTTGAGCTGAAAGGCTGGGGACTGATCGGTGAGGTCGGCTTGGCTCATGGTCTGTCTGCTGCGGTAAATGGCGAGGACTTATAGCGGGGAGCGCCGCCGCCTGCAACCCGGCAAGGGCCCGCGGAACGATCACTGGTGCGTCGAGGTTCGGTCAATGCGGGCATTTGCCGGTAGAATGCGCCGCTTCATAGGCTGTTGAGCTATTCATGGACCGTCCTCAGTTTCGTGCGTACTTCCTGCATCCGCGCTTCTGGCCGCTGTGGCTGGGCCTGGGATTGCTATGGCTGCTGGTTCAGTTGCCTTATCCGCTGCTGCTGAAACTGGGGCGTGGTCTCGGCGCACTGATGTTCCGTTTCGCCGGTTCGCGGCGTTACATCGCCCGGCGCAATCTGGAGCTGTGTTTTCCAGAACTCAGCCAGGAGCAGCGCGAACGACTGCTGCATGAGAATTTCGCTTCCAACGGCATTGCCTTCTTCGAGATGGCGATGAGTTGGTGGTGGCCGCAGGCGCGCCTGCAGCGTCTGGCCCGGATCGAAGGGCTGGAGCATCTGCAACAGGCCCAGGCGGCGGGGCAGGGCGTAATCCTGATGGCGCTGCATTTCACCACCCTGGAAATCGGCGCGGCGCTGCTAGGCCAACGGCACACCATCGACGGCATGTACCGCCAGCATAAGAATCCGGTGTTCGACTTCGTCCAGCGCCGCGGGCGCGAACGGCACAACCCCGACGCGAGTGCAATCGAGCGCGAGGACGTACGCGCCATGCTCAAGGTTCTGCGGGCTGGTCGCGCCATCTGGTATGCGCCGGATCAGGACTATGGGCGCAAGCAGAGCCTGTTCGTACCGCTGTTCGGCATCCAGGCAGCTACGGTGACCGCCACCACTAAGTTCGCTCGACTGGGCAGGGCCAAGGTCGTGCCGTTCACCCAGGAACGCCTGGCTGACGGCTCGGGCTATCGGTTGGTGATCCATCCGCCGCTTGAGGACTTTCCCGGCGAGAGTGAAGAAGCCGATTGCCTGCGGATCAATCAGTGGATCGAGGAGGCGGTCAGTGCTTTGCCGGAGCAATACCTTTGGGCACATCGCCGTTTCAAGACCCGCCCGCTTGGTGAGCCTGGCCTTTATAAGAAACGCAGGAAGCGATAGGCCGGTCAGCAGGCCACGCTGGTGGCGCGCGCCGATCTGCTCCGGTCAGGCCAGTGTCCCATCGCGAAAATCCCGCAGCGCTTGCTCGACCTCCTCGCGGCTATTCATCACAAACGGACCGTACTGCACGATGGGTTCTCTCAGCGGTCGGCCGGCCAGCAGCATCAGTCGTGCGCCGGTCTCGCTGTGTAATTGCAGCTCACCCTGTTCGGACAGGCGCACCAGTTGGCCCTTGCCGACCGGCTGATCGCCGACCTGCAGCGCGCCCTCGTATACATAGAGCAACAACAGGTGGCCGTCCGGGATCTGCGGCGAGAACGTGCTACCGGCGGGCAAGTGCAGATCGAATAGCTGGGGCTCGGTATCGGGCCGCTGCACGACGCCTTGGTGCTCGATGCCTTCCGCCTTGAATGTTCCGGCGATGACCTTGGCCCGTACGCCGTTTTCGAGGCGCACCTGGGGAATCTCTGCAGGTGCGAAGTCGCGGTAACCCGGCTCTCCGAGCTTGGCGTGGGCGGGCAGGTTCAGCCACAGCTGGAAGCCGCGCATGAGGCCTTCCTCCTGCTCCGGCATTTCGCTGTGGATCACACCGCGTGCTGCGGTCATCCACTGCACACCGCCGCTTTCCAGCCGCCCGACGTTGCCCATGTGATCCTCGTGGCGCATCCGCCCTTCGAGCATATAGGTGATGGTTTCGAAACCTCTATGCGGGTGCGGCGGGAAGCCGGCGATGTACTCTTCCGGATCGTTCGAGCCGAACTCGTCGAGCATCAGAAAAGGGTCGAAACGCTCCGGTGCTACGCCGCCGAAAACACGTGTCAGACTGACGCCAGCGCCATCGGATGTAGGCCGGCCGGTCGTGATGGATAGAATTTCCCGTTGGGACATGATCGAGGCCTCCTGATTGAATGTCTCCAGAGTAGGCGCGTCGTTTCGATCAATGGTTGCGTAATACTGCTTTCACCAATCGGCAGGTTAGATTATTCCTCGACCAGTAGTTCCCGTGCGCGACTGTAGACATAACGGACTTTTTCGTACTCGAAAGGTGAATTGAGCTGGCCATAGCGGAAGCTGGTGACATGTCGTGCATTGATTGCACGCAGCGCAGTCAGGCTCAGCTCGCCACCTGTGGTCTCGGAGTACTGTAGAAAGTCGATTTGCCGCTCGATGGCAAAGTCTGCAACGCGACCTGTGGTATCACGTAGGTTCGATGGCCCGAGCGCCGGCAAAATCAGGTACGGTCCCTGAGGGACGCCCCAGTAGCCGAGGGTCTGGCCAAAATCTTCGCTCTGTCGTGGTAGCCCCATGTGGGTTGCGGGGTCCCAGAGGCCGCCGACGCCGATGATGCTGTTGAACAGAAAGCGCGCAGTGGCGTTCGCGGCTCGCTGGCCTTTCAGCTGGGCCAGGCTGTTGAACAGGGTGGGCACTTCTCCCAGGTTGCTGAAGAAGTTGCTTACGCCGGTACGCACTGGTTGAGGCGTGACATAGCGGTACCCGCGCACAACCGGCAGCATCACCCACTGATCGAGCCGATAGTTGAAGTGATAGATGCGTCGGTTGACCGACTCGAACGGGTCGTACACGTCCAGTGCCTGAAAGGTCGCGCGCTCGAACTCGCGTTGGTCCAGTCCTGGATTGAATTCCAAGTTGCGCAGCGGATGGGTGAAGCCATCCTCATCTACCTTGGGCGTGTCGGCGAAGGCCAGACCACTGGCCAGAAGCAGCGGCAGCAGCATTCCTTTAGCCACGGAAGAACTCCAGCATGTGTTGAGTGTTTACGCGGTAGTTGAGATTGCCGCAGTGGCCGCCACGTGGGTAGAGGGTCAGGCGATCGCCAAAGGTGCGGCGTAGGAAACCGATGTCTCCTGGGCCTAGTATCAGATCGTCGGCATTATGCATCACGGCGATTTTCGGGCTCTCGCGCAAGTAATCCTCAAGTGCATACAGGCTGACCTGCTGGATCAGTTGGGTCAGGCTGCCACCATCGTACTGCGCGCGCCACATCGGGATGAGCTGCTCGGTGATGTAGCAGTCAAAGCTGCAGAGCAGGGCGCGTTTGAAAAACGGTTCCAGACGAGTACTTTCGTTGATCGGATATTCGGGCGGGGTGATCAGTCCGCGACGGTTTATCAGGTCGGAGGTAAAGGTGATGTCGGCGGCGGAAAAGCGAAACACCGATCCGATCAGCATGGCCAACTGCTCATCACTGAGCTTCAAGTGCGATTGCTGAAAGTCGTAGAGCATCGCTTCGTCTAGGTCGATGTAGCCTTTCTGCTGGTAGTAGCGGGTGAGTTTCTCAAGCACCACTTCATAAAAGGTGGTGTTGTCGTCGATGCCTTCGACGCGTGTCTGCACCAACTTGTCCAGGTTGCTGACCGAGGTGTAGAGGTTGACCGGCGGATTCAGCAGCAGCACGCGTTTGAAGTTGAAGCTGCGGCGGGTTTCGTCCAGCTGGCTGACGAATGCCGCATTCAGGGCCCCGAGGCTGTAACCGGCAAGGTGGTATTCGGTCACGGGCAGCTTGTGGTGCTGCGCGCGAACCGCCTGCATGACCCGGTACAGGTCCTTAGCGTCGTCGCTGCTGATACCCGGCGTTGCATAGCGCGAGGCGGCAGACATGAAGTCATAACTGGTCGGTGACGATAGCTGCACCACATGGTAGCCGGCGCCGTAGAACAGGCGCTTGAGTTCTTCCGTCTTACCCGCGGAGTAGCGCGCCCCGGTGCCGGAGATGAGGAAAATCAGCGGTGCAGGACCGCTCTGGCGTGCGAGACGATAACGCAGTCGCTTAACTGGCCAAAAGTTGTCTGGCAAGGTGAATTCGCGCTCTGGCCGCAGGCGCAGGCTGTAGTCCGCCTGGTTGATGTCATCGTCGCTGGGGACTTCGGCGCGGAGCTCAGCCGGTGTTCCGGCAATCGTGGCGGCGAAAGGATTGGCCAAAGGATAGCCATACTCTTCGACGCTAAAGTCCGCCGCATGCACTGGTGCTATGACCAGGGCGAACAGGGCAGTCAGGCGCAACAACAGCTGCATGGTACTTCTCCATTAACAAGCCACTCGCGGCTTGTAGCGAAGTGGCTGCGGGCATTTCGCGCCACCTGTCCTAATCAGATCTGCATTGGCTGCACACTGCAAGCCAACATCACTATGGCAGCGTCGTTGCGAATTCGATCCGTGGCCAAAGTAGAAATCAGGACGGCTCGACAGATGCTGCCTAATTCGCGCATTCAGGCATATGCCCGTAGACCGTGTCATGCCTGGTGGTGCAGCCAGGCGTGTTTGGGAACACTGCGTGCGCGGTTAGGGTTGCGCTCGAAGCGCTGCCAGATCTTCTCGTGGAAGTAGAACGCCACGGAATTGCACAGTGGTTCGACCGCTGCGACCAGGCCACCGATAGCGATACTACCGGTCAGCGCGTAAGTAACCGAGAAGGCAATGCAAAAGTGCATCACGGTAAACGTCACGGTCTTGAGCATGGCATGCCTCCTTCTTGAAATCGAGAATTGTTCTCAAGTTGGTTGCAGTGTGTTCGAGGCTCAGCAATGTCTGAAATCAACATTTTGCATGTGCGACATAGCGCCACACTATTTGTGTTTGGAATTGTTGCGAAGCCGCATTCTTCGCGGTTAGAGGCTCTACGGCGGGAGTTGCAGGAAGCTGCCTTCAGACCAAAGTCGGGTGGTGCTGGCTTTGCCCGGACCTACAGTAGCCGCCCTGCTCCCGCCTGGGGGGCAGAGACCGTGAAGAGATAATTCCAATGAACAATGAAGACGTTTACCGGCAGATCTATGCCAACCCGCGTTTCCAGGAGCTGGTTGCCAAGCGCGGCCGTTTCGCCTGGCTGCTGTCGGCCGTGATGCTTGGTGCTTATCTGGCGTTCATCCTGCTGATCGCCTTCGAGCCAAAGATCCTCGGCATTCCGCTTTCGGCCAATACCGTCACCACTTGGGGAATCCCGGTGGGCGTTGGCGTGATCTTCATGGCCTTCATCCTGACGGGGGTCTACGTGCAGCGCGCCAACGGCGAGTTCGATCGCATCAACCAGGAAATCCTCAACGAGGCACAGAAATGATGATCGCGCGTTTCCTGATGGCTGCCCTGCTGTTGGCAGTCTCGCCCGCGCTGCTCGCCGATGCCATTACCGGCGAGGTCGAGAAGCAGGCCACCAACTACACCGCCATCATCATGTTCGTGGTGTTCATCGTGTTCACCATGGGCATCACCAAGTGGGCGGCCAAGCGCAACACCTCCACGGCTGATTACTACACCGCGGGCGGCAGCATCACCGGCTTCCAGAACGGCCTGGCGATTGCCGGTGACTTCATGTCGGCGGCGTCCTTCCTGGGCATTTCCGCGCTGGTCTACACCAGCGGCTATGACGGTCTGATCTACTCCATCGGCTTTCTCGTCGGCTGGCCGATCATCCTCTTCCTGATGGCTGAACGCCTGCGCAACCTGGGCAAGTTCACCTTCTCCGACGTGGCGTCCTATCGCCTCGGCCAGACCCAGATCCGTCTGCTTTCGGCCTTCGGTTCGCTGATCGTGGTGGCTTTCTACCTGATCGCGCAGATGGTCGGTGCGGGCAAGCTGATCCAGTTGCTATTCGGCCTCGACTACTACGTAGCCGTGGTACTGGTCGGTGTGCTGATGGTCATGTACGTGCTGTTCGGCGGCATGCTGGCGACCACCTGGGTGCAGATCATCAAGGCGGTCCTGCTGCTGTCCGGCGCCAGTTTCATGGCCGTCATGGTGATGAAGAGTGTCGGTTTCGACTTCGGCAGCCTGTTCGCCGAGGCGGTGAAGATCCACGAGAAAGGCGCGCAGATCATGAGCCCGGGCGGTCTGGTTTCCGACCCGATCTCGGCAATCTCCCTCGGCCTCGCGCTGATGTTCGGCACCGCCGGCCTGCCGCACATCCTGATGCGCTTCTTCACCGTCTCCGACGCCAAGGAAGCGCGCAAGAGCGTGTTCTACGCCACCGGCTTTATCGGCTACTTCTACATCCTGACCTTCATCATCGGCTTCGGCGCGATCCTGCTGGTCAGCACCAACCCGGACTTCAAGGACGTCACTGGCGCCATCGTCGGTGGCACCAACATGGTTGCCATCCACCTGGCCAGCGCGGTGGGCGGCAACCTGTTCCTCGGCTTCATCTCCGCGGTCGCCTTCGCCACTATTCTCGCGGTGGTTGCCGGTCTGACCCTGGCCGGTGCCTCGGCGGTTTCCCATGACCTCTATGCCTGCGTGATCAAGCAGGGCAAGGCACGGGAAGAGGACGAGATGCGCGTGACCAAGCTGACCACCCTGTCTCTGGGCGTGGTGGCGATTCTGCTCGGCATCATCTTCGAGAAGCAGAACATCGCCTTCATGGTAGGTCTGGCGTTTTCCATCGCCGCCAGCTGCAATTTCCCGGTGCTGTTCCTTTCCATGTACTGGAAAGGTCTGAGCACCCGTGGTGCGCTGTTCGGTGGCTCGCTGGGGCTGTTTACCGCGCTGCTGCTGACCATCATCAGCCCGACCGTATGGGTCGACGTATTCGGCTATGCCGAGGCGATCTTCCCCTACAAGTACCCGGCGCTGTTCTCGATGTTCGCCGCGTTCGCCGGTATTTGGTTCTTCTCGGTCACCGACAAGTCCAAGCGTGCTGGAGAGGAGCGCGAGCGCTTCTTCGCCCAGTTCGTTCGTTCGCAGACCGGCCTGGGGGCTACTGGCGCTGTCGCGCACTGACGTCCAGCCGGCAACACAAGAGGGCAGCCTGCGGGCTGCCCTTTTTAATGCCTGCAAGGAGGGCTGTCATCTGGCTGCAACAGCCCCATCCTGCACCTATATTGCCTGCCCGGAACCGCGCGGTCAGCCCCATGAGCCGCGGGTTTGCCAATGGCATTCATCAGTCTGATGGATGCCGGTCCGTGCCCTGGCATTCGCTAGACTCGCTGCCACTACCCGAACAACAAAAGGCAGCACGACGATGCACAACCGCATGATGATTACCGGTGCCGGCTCCGGGCTCGGTCGCGAGATTGCCCTGCGCTGGGCGCGTGAGGGCTGGCAGCTGGCGCTTTCCGATGTCAACGAAGGCGGCCTGGCGGAAACCCTGAAGATGGTCCGCGAAGCGGGCGGTGACGGCTTCACCATGCGCTGCGACGTGCGTGACTACAGCCAGTTGATCGGCTTCGCCCAGGCCTGCGAGGAGAAGCTCGGCGGCATCGACATCGTGGTCAACAACGCCGGCGTGGCTTCCGGCGGCTTCTTCGACGAGCTGTCGCTGGAGGACTGGGACTGGCAGATCGCGATCAACCTGATGGGCGTGGTCAAGGGCTGCAAGGCATTCCTGCCGCTGGTGCAGAAGAGCAAGGGCAAGATCATCAACATCGCCTCGATGGCGGCTCTGATGCAGGCGCCGGGCATGAGCAACTACAACGTGGCGAAGGCTGGTGTGGTGGCGCTGTCGGAAAGCCTGCTGGTCGAGCTGCGCCAGGCCGATGTTAGCGTGCACGTGGTCTGCCCGTCGTTCTTCCAGACCAACCTGCTGGATTCCTTCCGCGGCCCGACGCCGAACGTGAAGGCGCAGATCGGCAAGCTGCTGGAGTCCTCGCCGATCACCGCGGCGGACATCGCCGACTACATCCACCAGCAGGTCGCCAAGGGCGAATTCATGATCCTGCCGCACGATGAGGGCCGCATGGCCTGGAAGGTCAAGCAGCAGAACCCGCGGGCGATCTACGACGAGATGGCGCTGCTGGCCGAAAAGAAGCGCGCCAAGAGCAAGGCGCTCTGAGATCGCCCGGCCGCTTCGGCGGCCGCTGAGGTTGCCTCCGGGAAGGGTGGGGAGTAGGGTTGGCGGTCCGGCTTTTTTCGCCGTAACCCTATGGATCGCTTGTGGATTTCCCCTCTCGCGGGCTGCTGATGCTGGCGCTGGTCCTGGCTGCCATCAACCTCCGCCCCGGCATTACCTCCTTCGCTCCGCTGATCGAACGCATCGCCGAAGAGCTTTCGCTTTCTCGCGGTCTGATCAGTCTCACCACGGCCTTGCCAGTTCTGCTGATGGGTCTGCTGGCGCCCTTGGCGCCGCGGCTGGCCGTGCGTTTCGGGCTGGAGCGCAGCATCGCGCTGTGCCTCGGGCTGATCGGTGTGGCATTGCTGTTGCGGCTGTTCGGCCACAATGCCGTTCTGCTGATCGGCACCGCCGGGCTGGTTGGCGCCGGGATTGCCGTTGCCGGGCCGCTGCTGTCCGGTTTCATCAAACGCTACTTCCTCGAACGTATGGGCCAGACGGCTGCCTGGTATTCATTGAGCATGGCGGTTGGTGGCACGCTCGGTGTGGTAGTGACCGCGCCTGCCGCCGAAATAATGGGCCAGGACTGGGCACGGGGCTTGGCGCTATGGGCACTGCCGGCACTGGCCGCACTGCTGATCTGGTCGCGCTTGCCCAACCAGCCGGAGGCCGTCAGCGAGAGCCGCGCCGGCTTGCCCTGGAAAGAACCGCGGGCGTGGCTGCTGAGTATCTATTTCGCCCTGCAGGCCGGGTTGTTCTATGCGCTGGCGACCTGGCTGGTGGCGCGCTATCACGAGGTTGGCTACAGCCTGCTGCAAAGCAATGCGTTCTTCAGCGGCTTCATGCTCATCGGCCTGCCGAGCGCATTCGCCATGCCCTGGCTGGCACAGCGGCTGGGCAACCGACACCGGATCATGGCCGCCTGTGGTGTGTTGGCGACGCTATGTCTGGCGCTGATCGCCTTGGTGCCGAACTGGCAGCCGCTGGTTATCTGCATGCTGCTCGGCGTTGCGCTCAATGGCACCTTTTCCCTGGCGCTGATTTCGCCGATGTACGAAGCCAACACCCCGCTGGCCGTCAGCCGGCTCACTGCAATGATGCTATGCACCGGCTACAGCCTGGCCTGCCTGACGCCGGTGTTGGCTGGCCTCGGGCGTGATATGGCGGGTGACTACCGCATGCCGTTCCTGGTATTGACGGGTATGGCGGCGTGCATGTCGCTGCTTGCGATGCGCTTGCGACCACGGCATACAGGTACCTGAAACCGCTCAGGCTGTGGCCTGTTTCACCACTTCCCAAGCCGCGGGTGACCGGCCCGCCGGGCTATGTTAGAAAGCTCGCCGTCGTGTCTAATCCCCGCGTTTCCGGAGTTTCGAGTGGAGTCTGAATCCATCGTTTATGGCTGCATCCGTGATTGGCCTTCCGCCGACCCCGAGCAGTGCCGCCAGCGCCGGGCGAACAATCTAGCCGCCGTGCAGGCGCTGCCGCAGGGCGAAGCCTGGCCCTTCATCGGACGCGAGATGTTTTCCTTCTGCCGTAACGAAGAGTTGGGTCTTTATCAGACTCAGGTGATCCACTTCGGCGCCAGCTATCGTGCGGTTGAGTACGAGTGGACGCTCTGGGTGCAGCGTTTCGAAGAGTTGCTCAAGGAGCTGTACTGGACCAGCGCTGTGGTGCACCTGGAAACCGAGCTCAACGGTACGCACACCTTTCGCTGGCAGACCGAGGCGGGTAGCCATAGCCCGCAGCAGAGTGACTTGCGCATGCGCTGCGCTTGGGAGCGGGAAAGCGGGCTGTTCGGCTGACGTCGCCGCGCAAGGGCTTTCTAGCCGCAGTCGCTCAGTCCAACCATTCGCGCGGTACGTCGCGCCTGAGGGCCAGCTGGCATTGTTGGCTATCGGCATCGAACACGATAACCGCTTCACCCTTGTCCAGCGCGCGGCGCACTCTCGTCACCCGGGTTTCCAGCGGTGTTTCGTCGCCATTGTCGGTGCCCTCGCGGGTGACGAAGTCCTCGATGAGGCGGGTCAGGGTGTCCGGTTCGAGCTGATCGTGGGGTATGAGCATGGGACTTCTTTTCGGTAACGCAGGGATGACGGCGAACTACGTAGCGCCGCCCTGCAGGTAGCTGTCCAGGCAAGCATACAGTTGCTGACTCTCCAGCGGTTTACCGATGAATTCGTCCATCCCCGAATCCAGCCCGCGCTGACGATGCTCAGCTAGCACATGAGCAGTTACTGCGATGATGGGTACAGCCTGCAGTTGCCGGTCTGCCTCCAGCTTGCGTATCTGCCGGCTGGCCTCGAATCCATCGACTTCGGGCATCTCGCAATCCATGAGAATCAGTTGCACGGCGTCGGGATCGCGACGGTAGAGATCCACTGCCTGACGTCCGTTGTCGGCGAGCTGAACGGCATAGCCGCGCTTCTTCAGCAGGCCGCGAACCACCATCTGATTAACCGGGTTGTCTTCGGCGACGAGAATGCAGGGCTCTCTGTGCGGGCGCGGCGTACTGGTTTCGTCGTCCTCGGTATGCGCGTGTGATTCTTGCTCGTAGAGTGTCTGCAGCGCCTCGCGCAGCGGAGCGCTCTGCAATGGTAGTGCGAGGCTGATCAGACGTAGCCCAGGTGCAAGCGGCGGCGGCTCGTGAATCGGTGAGTAGAGCATGAGCACACGCTGATTATCCTCCAGCTCCGGGCGCAGGCGCTCCAGCCATTGGCTTGGGCTGCCCGGCCATGGCGCCAGCAGGACCAGCAGCGGCGGGGCGGTGAAATCCGTGAGGTAGTCCGGCAGGCGCTCCGGCGTCTGGCAGCGCTCGGTGCGCATGCCCCAGCGCCGCAGCAGATGGCTCAACGCTTCGAGGCCCTGGGGGTCCTGCGACGCGAGCAATGCCGGGCGTCCTGCCAGCAATTGGGCGAGCGGATCTTCCAAGTCGACGGCGGCCTGCAGCGGGATTTCGAAGCAGAAGCGACTGCCACGGCCCGGCGCACTCTGCACCTCGATATGGCCGTTCATCATTTCCACCAGCTCCTTGCTGATCGCCAGGCCAAGGCCGCTGCCACCATAGCGTCGTGTGGTGCTCGAGTCACCCTGGGAGAAGGACTCGAACAGCTGCGCCAGCACCTCTTGGCGCATGCCGATGCCACTGTCGCTGACGCAGAACACTAGCCGTGGTGCGCCGTCCTGAGGTTGGCGGCAGGAGACTTCGAGCAGCACGTGGCCGTGCTCGGTGAACTTCAGCGCATTGCTCAGCAGGTTCATCAAAATCTGCTTGAGCCGCGTGGGGTCGCCACGTATCCGCCGAGGTACACCGGGTTCCAGTCCCACGTGCAGGCTCAGTTGTTTTTCCAGCGCTTGCGCGGTGAACAGCCTGATGGTTTCGGAAATCAGCACTTCAAGGTCGAAATCGATGTCCTCGAGGCTTAGCTTGCCCGAACCGATCCGGGCGTAGTCGAGGATGTCGTTGATCACCGCCATCAGCGAGTTGCCGGAGCTGGAGATGGTATCCAGATAGAACTGCTGGCTGCGGTCCAGCGGCGTTTCTCGCAGCAGTTGCAGCATGCCGAGTACGCCATTCAATGGTGTGCGGATCTCGTGACTCATCTTGGCCAGGAAGCGGCTCTTGGCCTCGTTCTCGCTGGCGGCCCGCTCGGCGGCCTCACGCGAGCGATAACCCTCTTCCTTGAGCAGGTTGATGCGGTCGGCCAGTCCAATGGACAGAGTGATCAGTTCGAAGGCGACGCTGGCCTTGACCACCGCCGCGCCGTACAGGCCGAACAATTCGAAGCCCAGTGAGCCGGCTGTGACCAGGATGAACGAGGCCAGCAGCACGCCCCAGGCTAGCGTGTAGTAGACCCCGTAGCGTACGCCGCGGCGCCAGACGAAGGCGCCGGTGACGAGCAGACCGAACGAGGCGACGATCACCGTGATGCTGGCCAGAATGCTCCAGGTCTGCACGTCCAGTAGCAGGCCGGAAATCATGCTGCCGAGCGCGATCAGCAGCGTGCAGCGCAACACGAGGTCAAGCCGCGGGAAGAGCTCGCGGGTGTGCAGGAAGTGCCGGCTGAACTGAATGGCGATCAGGCAGTGGCTGAACATCAGGGCGTAGATCCCCAGCGCCACCAGCCCACTGTCGTCGGCCAGCCATTTGACCAGCAGTCCATCGAAGGAAAGGGCAAACAAGCCGACGTTGAGGGTGTAGACCAGATACCAGAAATACGCAGGTTCGCGCAGCGCGGCGAAGAGGAACAGGTTGTAGCAGAACATCGCGAAAAGCACGCCGTAGAAGGCGCCGCTGATGCCGCTTAGTTCCTGTTGCTGGGCCGCACTGGCGTTGTAGGTGCTGAAGTACAGCGGTACGTAGAGGGTGCTGGTGGTCTTGATCCGTAACAGTACTGTGGTTTCACCCGGAGGTAACTCAACGGGAAACCAGAAATCGCTGACCTTCACCGGCCGATCCGCAAAGGGATAGCGATCCCCGGTCAACTGCCGGCTGATGCTGCCATCTGGGTGTTGCAGAAACAGCTCGATATGGTCGAGCAGCGGGTAGTTGATCTCGATGAAGCCGCCCAGGGGCATGCCAAACCGATTTACCAGGCTTGCGCGCAGCCACCAGGTCGAGCTGTTCTTGCCTTTATTTACATGGCCGCCCGTGACCGGTTGCAAGCGTTCGGCCGGTAGCCGCAGAACATCGTCGACACTCAACTCGCCTGCCGGGTCTTCCAGATACATAGTGCCGCTGGCGAGGGATTGGCGTGTATCAATGGAATCGAGCAGGACGGGGGTGAACGCCCATGCTTGTAGCGACAGGCAAATGAGCAGCAGAGCCAGGCATGAACGCGGCAACATGTTCCAATCCGGAAGGGTGCATCCCCTGAACCAGGGCGACACATATGGGTAGAGCGGTGTGACGGTACCGATTCCTTCGGGCTCTACATGGCGCCTTCAGAGTGCCGCACGTCCTTGTGGGGGCTAACTTTGCCGAGTTACGCGCCCAGCGGCAAGCGCCGCCTGCTCGAAGCAGGCGCCTTGTCACGTAAGCCGGAGGTTCAGCTGTTACGTTCCTGCGGGTCGGCATGGCGGCCGATGAGGGTGTCGACGGGTGGTACACGCGTGTCGTTTTCCATCTGAGCGTCATGCTCCAGCTGATGACTGAAACGCTCCAGCGAATCCTTGGAATGAGCATCGCTGGCGAAGACCGGCTGGCTGAGCATGTAGCCGCAGAGCAGGCGACTCATGGCGGCAAGACTGTCGATATGGGTGCGTTCATAACCGTGGGTGGCATCGCAACCGAACGCTACCAGCGCGGTGCGAATGTCGTGCCCGGCCTCTACCGCCGACTGGGCATCACTGTGGTAGTAGCGGAACAGGTCACGGCGTACCGGGATCTCGTGCTCACCGGCAAGCTTGAGCAGATGGCGCGAGAGGTGGAAGTCGTAAGGCCCGCCAGAATCCTGCATTGCCACGGTGACGGCATGCTCGCTCGAGGCTTGCCCCTTGGCTGCGGGCGCAATGTCGATGCCGACGAACTCACTGACGTCCCAAGGCAGCGCACCTGCCGCGCCAGAACCGGTTTCCTCGGTGATGGTGAACAGAGGATGTACATCGATGGGCGGTTCGCGGCCACTTTCGACGATGGCCTTGAGCGCGGCGAGCAGGGCTGCGACGCCAGCCTTGTCATCCAGATGACGAGCACTGATGTAGCCGCTCTCGGTGAATTCCGGCATCGGATCGAAGGCAACGAAGTCGCCGACGTTGACGCCCAGGGCGCAGGTTTCGTTGCGGCTATAGGTGTAGGCGTCCAGACGCAGCTCCACGTGGTCCCAGCTGACCGGCGCTTCGTCCACTGCAGTGTTGAAGGCATGTCCCGACGCCAGCAGAGGTAGCACGCTGCCGCGGATCACACCAGTGTCGGTAAAGACACTGACGCGACTGCCTTCGGCAAAGCGGCTCGACCAGCAACCAACGGGCGCAAGGCCAAGTCGGCCGGTATCGTGAATCTCGCGGACGATGGCGCCGATCGTGTCCAGGTGCGCGGCTACCGCGCGATCCGGGCTGTAGCGGCGTCCCTTGAGCGTCGCGCGGATGGTGCCGCGGCGGGTCAGTTCGTAAGGGATGCCCAGTTCGGCCAGGCGCTCGGCAACGTAGCGCACGATGGTATCGGTGAAACCGGTAGGGCTGGGAATGGCGAGCATTTCCAGCAACACACGTTGCATGTAATTGAGATCGGGTTCAGGTAGTTGTGCGGTCATGGGAGCATCCTTTGATGGCGGCCGTTGGCCACCTTCTAAGCTTGGGGTCGGGCGTATCCGAGGGCGAGCCCTATCGGCCGCCAGCGACCGTATGGCGGCGGCCCGGCATGGCGCCGGACCGTCGGTGCTCAGCCAGTGGTGCTGAGCGGGAAGAGCAGGTCAATGAAGCGCTCGGCGGTCGGTTGCGGCTGGTGGTTGGCCAGGCCGACGCGCTCGTTGGCTTCGATGAAGACGTACTCCGGTTGATCCGGGGACGGCACCAGCAGGTCCAGACCGACCACCGGAATGTCCAAGGCGCGGGCGGCGCGCACGGCTGCATCAATCAAGTCGTGATGCAATTGCGCGGTGACATCTTCCAGCGTGCCGCCGGTATGCAGGTTCGCAGTGCGCCGCACGGCGAGGCGCTGGCCGTCGGGCAAGACGCTATCGAAGTCGACTCCGGCGTCGCGCAGGCAGCGCTGAGTCTCCTCGTCGAGCGGAATATGGCTTTCTCCGCCGGTAGCTGCCTGGCGACGACGGCTCTGCTTCTCGATCAGCGAACCGATGCTGGTGCGGCCATCGCCGATGACTTCCGCCGGGCGACGTATTGCGGCGGCGACCACCTCGAAACCGATTACCACGATGCGCAGGTCCAAACCGGGGTGATAGCTTTCCAATATCACCCGGCTGTCATACTGCCTGGCGCGCTGGATCGCATCTTCCATCTCGGCGGCATCGCGCAGGTCCACGGCAACGCCCATGCCCTGTTCGCCGTCCACCGGCTTGACCACAACGCTGCCATGTTCGGCAAGAAATGCGGCGTTTTCTCCAGGTGCTGCGGCCAGTTGCTGCGCGGGTAGGCTGATGCCTACGTGAGAGAGGGTGCGGTGCGTCAGGCGCTTGTCCTGGCATAGGGTCATGCTGACGGCCGAGGTTAAATCCGACAGCGACTCGCGGCAGCGCACGCGACGCCCGCCCTGGGTCAGGGTGAACAACCCGGCTTCGGCATCATTGACTTCGATTTCGATACCACGGCGTCGTGCTTCGTCGACAATGATCTTGGCGTAGGGGTTGAGTGTCGCCTCAGGGCCCGGGCCAAGGAACAGCGGCTGGTTGAAGCTGTTCTTGCGCTTGACGGTGAAGGTCTGCAGATCGCGAAAGCCCAGCTTGGCGTAGAGCGCTTTGGCTTGCTGGTTGTCGTGCAGTACCGACAGGTCGAGGTAAGCCAGGCCGCGGCCCATGTAGTGTTCGATCAGGTGGCGTACCAGCGCTTCACCGACGCCCGGTCGCGGGCAGCTGGGCGAAACCGCCAGGCACCAGAGGCTCGAGCCGTTCTCCGGGTCGTTGAATGCGCGGTGGTGATCGACGCCCATGACGCTACCAATGATCTGCCCCGAGGTCTCGTCTTCGGCCAGCCAGTACACCGGGCCGCCCTGTTCACGTGGGGTGCAGCGCTCCGGATCGACCGGCATCATCCCGCGCGACTGGTACAGGCCGTTGATGGCGTGCCAGTCGGCATCGCTCTGGGCGCGGCGCACGCAGAAACCGCGGAATCGCTTCTGCGAAGGGCGATAGTCGGTGAACCAGATACGCATGGTATCGGAGGGATCGAGGAAGAGTTGCTGCGGGGCATAGGACAGCACCTGATGCGGAGCGGCGACATACAGCGCGATGTCGCGCTCGCCAGCCTGCTCGTTGAGCAGTTCGGCGGCGAGCTGTGCAGGGTCGGAATAGGTGTGGCCGACCAGGATGCGGCCCCAGCCGCAGTGAAGGACCACCGGGCCGCAGGGTTCTTCCTGACCATCCTCGGCGAAGCGTGCCTGCAGCCTCTGGTAGGTCGGAGCCTGTCCGCGCAACAGACGCTGGCCGTAGGCTTGGGACTTCTGCATGGTGCGTTCCTTGATACTAAGTCACGAACCGGCACGCGGCGGGGCGATGTGCTCGCCCCCGTGGTGCGTGGCAACCGCAGCCGTTCGTGAGCGGGTTATCGGGGCCGTCGTGGCCTGGCGCCTGCATCGGCCACCGTCAAAGGCCTTGTTCGCTCAACCATAGGTTGACCGCTGCCAGCTGCCAGAGTTTTGAACCGCGCAGCGGCGTGAGCTGGCCATCCGGATCGGCGAGCAGTTTCTCCAGTGCCTGCGGCTTATAGAGGCCGCGTTCCTGACTGGGGTCGAGCAGCATCTCGCGAACCCAGTTCAGCGTCGCACCCTGCAAATGCTTGAGGCCCGGCACCGGGAAATAGCCCTTCGGCCGGTCGATCACCTCGGCGGGGATCACCTGGCGTGCGGCTTCCTTGAGCACGTACTTGCCGCCGTCGGGCAGCTTGAACTTCGCCGGAATCCGCGCCGACAGCTCGGCCACGCGGTAGTCGAGGAACGGCGTGCGCGCCTCCAGGCCCCAGGCCATGGTCATGTTGTCGACGCGTTTGACCGGATCATCGACCAGCATCACCGTGCTGTCGATGCGCAGGGCCTTGTCCACCGCCGCATCGGCGCCGGGCCGGGCGAAGTGCTGGCGCACGAAGTCGCCCGAGAAGTCGCCCTGGACCCACTGCTGCTGCACGGTCTCGGCATATTCCTCGTACGTGCGATCGCGGAACGCGGCGAGGTAGGCCGCCACCGGGTCTTCGGCGCCGTCCACCAGCGGATACCAGTGGTAGCCGGCGAACAGTTCGTCGGCGCCCTGGCCGCTCTGCACCACCTTGCAGTGCTTGGCCACTTCCCGCGAGAGCAGGTAGAAGGCGATGCAGTCATGGCTGACCATCGGCTCGCTCATCGCCTGGAAGGCGGCGGGCAGCTGTTCGAGGATTTCCTTTTCCTGAATACGCAGCTGGTGATGACGCGTGTTGTAGTGCTTGGCGATCAGGTCCGAGTACTTGAACTCGTCGCCGCGCTCGCCGCCGGCGTCTTCGAAGCCGATGGAGAAGGTCAGCAGGTTGTCCGCCACACCGGCTTCGCGCAGCAGGCCGACCAGCAGGCTGGAGTCGACACCACCGGAGAGCAGCACGCCGACATCCACCGCGGCGCGCTGACGAATCGCCACTGCCTCGCGCATGGTATCCAGCGTGCGCTGCTTCCAGTCTTCGAAGCTGTAATTGCGTTCCTCTTCACGGGCGCCGAATTGCAGTTCCCACCAGCGCTGGGTGGTGGTCGCACCATTGGCGTCGACGCGCATCCAGCTGGCCGGCGGCAGCTTCTCGATCCCGGCGATCAGCGTGTCCGGCGCCGGAACCACGGCGTGGAAGCTCATGTAGTGATTCAGCGCCACCGGATTCAGTACACCGGCGATATCGCCACCCTTGAGCAGCGCCGGCAGCGACGAGGCGAAGCGCAGGCGCTGGCCGGTACGCGACAGATACAGCGGCTTGACGCCGAGACGGTCGCGGGCGATGAACAGCTGCTGCGTATCGCGCTCCCAGATGGCAAAGGCGAACATGCCGTTCAGTCTCGGCAGCAGCGCTTCGCCCCAGGCATGGAAGCCCTTGAGCAGAACTTCGGTATCGCCTTCGGAGAAGAAGCGATAACCCAGGCCTTCCAGCTCTGCGCGCAATTCCGGGTAGTTGTAGATGGCGCCATTGAAGACCATCGACAGGCCGAGGGCCGAGTCGATCATCGGCTGGCCGGAGGCCTCGCACAGATCCATGATCTTCAGACGTCGATGACCCAGGGCAAGTGGGCCCTGACTATGAAAACCGCACGCGTCGGGGCCGCGCGCAGTCAAATGTTGGGTGATGCGTTCAACCGCAGCCAGATCGGCCGGGCGGTTATCGAAACGAAGTTCTCCAGCTATGCCACACATAAGATCCTTACCGGTTTTGCCGTTGGGGAGTGTGACTGGCCCGTCACCCGCGAAGTTCAGCCTTTCGGATCAGCGCAGCGGCGCCGATGCGGCCGGGAACAGGTCAGTCAGCTTTTTACACCAAAACAAAAAAATGCTTTGATGTCAAAGTTAGTTGTAGCAAGAAATAATGAATATGGCGGAAGAAACAGTTTCAAACGAAATCAATAGTGTCGAACTAGAAGCCTTCGAAATGCCGCTGTTTCAGGCCATGCGCCGGTTGCAGCAAGACGCCGAAGTGCATGCCAAACGGCTGGCGCGTTACGGCGGGCTGAGCCCTGTGCAGCTGATGATCCTGCAGGTGCTGGCTAGCGAAGGGCAGTTGACCGCAAGTGACCTGAGTCGGCGCGTCAGCCTTACCGCAGCCACGCTTTCCGGTCAGATCGACCGGCTGGAGGAGCGCGGCCTGTTGCAGCGCCAGCGCGACGATCAGGACCGTCGCCGCCAGTGGCTGCTGCTCAGCGATAACGGCCGCGCCTTGTTGCAGCAGGCGCCTGCGCTGTTGCCTCCGGAATTCCGCGCACGTTTCGCCGCCCTGCCACAATGGGAGCGCCACGCGCTGACCGCCGCGCTGCTGCGTGCCGCCGAGCTGTGCGGCGACATGGAGTGAGCGCCGCTAGCGCGAGTTCTTAAGGCTTTCCACGGTCAGCTCCAGCGCCTTGCGCATGTCCAGCCGTGCCGAGCGACCGACATCGCGATCATCCAGCCGATAGCCGCGTTCCGACGGCAGAATCGGCGCGGTAAGGTCATCCGCCTCGGCGGGTTCGAAATCCGAGTCGCGGCCGATGGTCATGGCGCTGCGGCGTAGCAGTTCACGCACCTGATCCGGCTCTAGCTCGGGATTGACCGACAGCATCGCGCCCACCGCGCCGGCAACCAGCGGCGTGGCATAGGAAGTGCCGCAGTGCACGTCGCCGCGCTTGTCGGGTTCGAGCGTGGCGGCGCGGGTGCAGGCGGCTGCGGTGATGTCCACACGCATATCGACGTTGGACGACTTGCGCTTGCGCACGTAGTCGGGGTGCTCCACCGAGACCTTTTTCCTGTCGTCGCGCTCATGGCCACCGACCACCAGCAGCTGCTCGGTGATGAATGAGGAGGGCAGTCGATAGTCGTCGAGCCCGGAGTGGGCCGAACCATTGCCCGCCGAGTTGATGACCAGCACGTCAGGATGCTCGCGGCGCAGCCAGAGGAAGAACTCCTCCAGAAGCTCTTCGTAGCCGCTCATGGCAATCCCGGAGCGCAGCAGCGAGTCCACCGGTTCGCCATCCACATCTACCGTGCCGATGCGGTGAATGCCCCAGCTCCAGTTGAGGATACGCGCGCCGTCTTCGACCAGATTTACCGAGGCCGCGACGTTGGCCGTGATGCCGGCGTCCGAGTTGCGCTCGACGATCACCTCGAAGCCCGGTCCGGTGCCGTCCAGCGCGCTGAGAAAGCCCTGGTCACGGGCATCGCTGGCGTGGGCGGCGAGAATGCCGGCGACGCTGCTGCCGTGATTGTCCGGCCGATCTGCATCGCGGGCGTAGAGGCAGGTGCGCTGCTGTTGAGGGTCACAGGGTTCGAGGTACTCGGCGAAATGCGGTGCATCGAAATCCACCGCGCGCTCGATGATTCCGATGCGTACCGGCTGTTTTTCGCCGGTGCGTTGGCCGGCGGGAATGCGTTCGCGGTAGTAGTCCACTGCATCGAGGAAGCGGTTGGCGGCCCACTCCCGGTTCTGCGGGCGCTTCTGATCCGCGGTCTTGCCGGTTTCCTGCTCGTCGTTCTCGGCGGCCGATTCCTCGATTACCACGGCATCCACACCCACCTCGCTGCCCAGGCGCAGCACCATGGCGTCGCGTTCGGTCAGATCCTTCACCGGCAGGCGCAGCTGGTAGGTGTTCAACGGTGGGATGACGCCGACCACCTTGGCGTCGTATTTCTCGGCGAGTTGCCGCGCCTTCTTCAGGCCGTCGTGATCCTCCTCGATGATCAGGCTGACCAGATCGACATAAGTGGTCAGGTCGTCCATGTTGCGCGCCACCTCATCGGGCTTGGCGGCGAGCACCTGGCTGCGTCCGGCCGAAAGCCAGACAGGGTTGCTGCGCGTTCCATCATGCTCCAGCCAAAGCGGACCGCTGCGTACTGCGTCCGGCCCGAGGGTCAGGCGCAGCTGCTCGCCGTCGCGCTGGAGCGTGTCGGCATCCACGCGCTGGCCGTTGAGGTATAGCTGCACATCGGCGCGGGGCAGGCCTTTAGCCTGCAGACACCAACTCTGCGAATCCTCGGCAAAGAGGTCGCCGCAACGCTTGAGCTGGGTGATGCGGATTGGGGCTTCAGCAGCTGCCGGAAGGAGGATGAGGGTGCCCAATAGCCCGAGGCCAAGGGTGAACAGGGTGCAAGCGCGTGCAGGCATGGTTCAACGTCGCTCGAGGTAGTTGACGCTGAATAGCCCGCGCGGGTCGGTCCACTGACCGCGGCAGTCGAAGCCGGCGGTATCGGCCAGGGCGGCGAAGGATTCCAGCGTGTACTTGTAGGAATTTTCGGTGTGCAGGCTTTCCCCGGCATCGAAGTGGAAGCGCCGGCCTTCGATGGTCACGTCCTGCGCATCGGGGCTGATCAGGTGCATCTCGATGCGTGATTCGGTCTCGTTGAAGAAGGCGCGATGGACGAAGCGTGACGGGTCGATATCACTGTCCAGCTCGTTGCGGATGCGCTGCAGTAGGTTGAGGTTGAACGCAGCGGTGACATGGGCGCGGTCGTTGTAGGCCGCCTCCAGCACTGCACGATCCTTGACCAGATCGACGCCGATCACCAGCCCGCCGCCGACCGGCAGCACATCGTGCAGCCGCTGCAGAAAGGCTGCGGCCTCGCCCGGGGTGAAATTGCCGATGCTGGAACCGGGGAAGAACATCAGCGGGTGCTCGCTGGAAAAATCATCCGGCAGGTTCAGCTCGTTGGAAAAGTCGGTACAGGCCGCGTGCACCTCCAGCCAGGGATAGTCGGCGGCCAGGCGCTGGGTGCTGCTGAGCAGGAAGTCTTCAGAGATGTCGATGCCCAGGTAGCTGGTTGGGTGCAGCGCCTCCAGCAGCAGGCGTACCTTGCGGCTCGCGCCGCTGCCCAGTTCGATCAGGTCGCTGTGGGGACCGGCGATGTCGAGGATGTCGTTGGCCGCGTCGGCGAGTATCTGTTCTTCGGTGCGGGTGATGTAGTACTCGGGCTGCTGGCAGATTTGTTCGAACAGCTCGGAACCGCGGCGATCGTAGAAGAACTTCGGTGAGGCCCATTTCGGGCTCGCAGCGAACCCGGCAAGGGTTTCGTCGCGCAGGGAAGCATCATGTGGCTGTTGCAGCTGATCGTGAAAGTGAATTGCCAGCGCCATGTTCAAAGCCCTCTGGCCAGGCGTAGCCCGGCGAATTGCCAGCGCATCGCCGGCTGGAAGAAGTTGCGGTAGGTGACTCGCACGTGGGATTCCGGCGTGGCGCAGCAACCGCCACGCAAGACCATCTGGCCGGACATGAATTTGCCGTTGTATTCACCCAGGCTGCCCTCCAGCGGACGAAAGCCGGGGTAGGGCAGGTAGGCGCTGGCGGTCCACTCCCAGACATCACCGAACAGCTGCCGGGGGCCGTCGTGACCGGGCAGGGCGGCGACCGGTTGCAGGTAGTCGCTTTCAAGGAAGTTGCCGCGCAGCGGCTGGTCGGCGGCGGCGACTTCCCATTCCGCTTCGCTCGGCAGGCGTGCCCCGGCCCAGCGGGCATAGGCATCGGCCTCGTAATAGCTGATGTGGCAGACAGGCGCTTCCAGGTCCAGCGGGCGCAGGCCGCCGAGGGTCATTTCGTACCAGCTGGCCTCTTCGCGCAGCCAGTACAGCGGAGCGTTCCAGCCGGACTGCTGGATCAGGTCCCAGCCATCGGACAGCCACAGCTCCGGGCGGGCATAACCGCCGTCAGTGATGAACGACAGGTATTCGCGGTTGCTCACCAGGCGTTCGGCAAGCTGGAAATCCTCGACGAACTGGCGATGTCGCGGGGTTTCGCAATCGAAAGCAAAATCGCTGCCGGCATGCCCGATGTGCTGCACACCGCCGGCGTATTCATGCCAGCGCGGGCGCTGTTGGCTGCTTGGCTCGGCCTGAGCGAGATCGTCGCGATAGACCGGATGTAGCGGGTTCTGCGCGAGGATGTGCTTGATGTCCATCAGCAGCAGCTCCTGGTGCTGCTGCTCGTGCTGCAGGCCCAGGCCGACGCGGCGGACGATTTCGCCAGCCTGCTCGCGCGGAGGATTGCTCAGTAGTTCGCCCATGGCCTGGTCGACGTGCCGGCGGTAGCGATAGATCTCATCCACCCCCGGGCGGGACAGCACACCGCGCCGCGCCCGCGCAAAGGGCAGGCCATGGGTCTGGTAGTAGGAATTGAACAGGTAGTCGTAGGCCTCGTTCAGGCGCCGGTAACCGGGTAGATAAGGCAACAGCAGAAAAGTCTCGAAGAACCAGCTGACATGCGCCAGGTGCCATTTCGGCGGGCTGACTTCCGGTGTGCTCTGGATGACGTAATCCTCGACCTGCAGCGGCGTGCAGATCGCCTCGCTGGTGGCGCGTACCTGTTGGTAGCGCTGCAGCAACAGATCGAGTTCGGCCAATGCCGGATGCGGATGTGGCTGCTCTGCCAGGTTGCCCATGGCTGTCCCCCTACGGTTTGCCGACCGAAACGGCCTCCCATAGCGACCCGGTGCGCCGGGCAAAAGTTTCTGCCGGCCGGCCCGGCAAAGTTGAAGAAGAACCCGCTGCGCCCTGGTCACTCTGTATGAGCAAAACAGGGGATCGAGCCATGCGACAGTTGTTAGTTCTGAGTTCCACGGTGCTGTTGGCTGCCTGCGGGCAACACAACACGGCGTCCTACATCGACGCCGCGGGCGCGCCGAAAAGCGCCGAAACTCGTACCCTCGAGGTCGGTGCCAAGCTGCTGCAGGCCAAAGCACCGCTCAATGCTGTGAGTGCCTATCTCAACGGGTTTCACTTCTACAACGGCGACATGAACGGCCAGATGGAGGCGCACCACTACGTCACGCGCGTGAATGAGGACGTGATGCAGGCGCTGATCTACGACGGCAATGGCAGCGATGCCAAGCTCATGGGCGTCGAATACATCATCAGCGCGCGCCTGTTCGCGACACTGCCCGAGGACGAGAAGAAGCTCTGGCACAGCCACGATTATGAGGTGAAGTCCGGCTCACTGGTCGCCCCCGGCCTGCCGCAGGTAGCGGAAAAGCAGCTGATGGAGCAGGTAGTCAGCACCTATGGCAAGACGTGGCACACCTGGCATACCGACCGCGACAAGGAGCTGCCCTACGGAATCCCGGCGCTGATGATGGGTTTCACCGCGGACGGCCAGCTGGATCCGGCACTGGAAAAGGCCCGTGACGACCGCATCGGGGTGGATACCCAGGCAATCCGTCGCAGCCGCGAGTCGATTCCGCAACCCACGGTCGATCCGGCGGCGAATGCCTGGGAGAAAGGTGAAGTGATTCAGCTGCAGCGGGTGCGGGGCGCCGGCGAGCACCGCCACGGTCATACCGCTGGCGAGGCCGAGATCAACGAATCGGGGCGCGTGCAAAAACAGCGGCAGCGTAGCGACACGCGCTGAGCGCCGCTTACGCTCCTCCAGCAATGCTGGACTGAGCGAGGTTTGGCTAGCCTTAGTCTCGTAGGGTGGGCTTTAGGCCCACCAAACTGCCAAGAAAGCGAACGCGCGGTGGGCTGAAGCCCACCCTACGGTCGGCGTGGGATGCTGAAATTGAGCAGTGATCTATGCGCCGCACCACGCTCACTGCTTGTCCTGAAGAGGCGGCGTCGGGCGGATCAGGATCTCATTGACATCCACGTGCGCCGGTTGTGACAGCGCGTAAACCACCGCGCGGCCGATGTCCTCCGGTTGTAGCGCATAGGCTGGCGGTTCGTCGAACAAGGGCGTGTCGACCATCCCCGGCTCTATCAGCGTGACCCGCACGCCGGTCCCGCGCAGCTCTTCGCGCACGCTCAGGCCCATGCCGGTCACCGCCCATTTGCTGGCGCTGTACATCGATCCGGGAATGACGAAGCGCCCTGCTGCCGAGCCGGTAAGCAAAACATGGCCGCGGCTGGCCTTTAGCGCCGCTAGCGTGCAGCGCAGGGTCAGCCCGACGCCGTAGATGTTGGTCAGCAGCATGGCTTTCCATACTTCGGGATCGGCGCCGCTAAAACCGCCGTCGCTGCCGGGGATGCCGGCGTTGGCGTAGACGGCATCGAGCTGGCCGTAGTGATCAAGCACTCGCTGGACCATGGCTTGCTGCTGGGCGTAATCGGTCACGTCGCAGCAAATGGCGATGGCACGCTGCGGCCCTAGCTCGTCCACCAGATGCTGCAACTTGTCCTTGGAGCGGGCGGCGAGCGCCAGCCGGTAGCCGGCCGCTGCCGCCATGCGTGCGGTGGCTGCACCGATGCCGGAGGAGGCGCCGGTGATCAACAGCACGGGATCGCTCATGGCTGCGCCTCAGTAGTTCGGAGTGGTTTCTGGAATGGCACTGTCGTCGGTAATGAACGGCATGCTCCAGGGCTCCAGAGCGCAACCTTTATCGAGTAACTCCTGACGCGTCTGCTCGATTACCTGCGCCATGCGCAGCGGGTCAGCGTAATCACGCACTTGCGGCACTCGGGCGAGTTCTTCGCCTGCCCCGTTCATCACGGTGAAGCCGAAGCTGTCATCCTCGGTGTTGGCGCTGGTCACGCAACCGCAGGGCAGAAAGGCTTCCGAAGCCAGTTGCATGGCGTTGTCCAGGCTGAGCGGGGTAGTGGTCATGTTTATCTCCGTTTCGTTGCAGATGTCTGAAGTTGACCGCCATATCCAGCAGCCGTTTCCCCATCTCCGACCGGCTGTCGCTTGTGCAACGGCAGACGCACCACCATATTCAGTCTCATGACTACCTCTTATCCCGATCCGCTGAGTCAATTCCATCCCGCCGTGGCTGATTGGTTTTGCCGCAGCTTCCCCGCGCCCACTCCAGCCCAGACGGCGGCGTGGCCGCGGATCCGGGCGGGGCTTTCGACGCTGGTCGCCGCGCCTACGGGGTCGGGCAAAACATTGACCGCCTTTCTCGCCGCCATCGATGGGCTGGTGCAGCAGGGTCTGGCCGAGGATGGCCTGGCCGACGCGACGCGCGTGCTTTATGTCTCGCCATTGAAGGCCTTGTCCAACGACATCCATATCAACCTGGAGGAGCCGCTCGCCGGGATCACCGCCGAGCTGGCGCGTCTGGGCCTGCCGCCGCTGGAAATCCGCACGGCAGTGCGTACCGGCGATACGCCGCAGGCCGAGCGCAATGCCATGCGCAAGCGGGTGCCGCATATCCTGGTGACCACGCCGGAATCGCTCTATGTGCTGCTTGGCTCGGCGTCTGGGCGTGAAATGCTCGCCGACGTACAGAGCGTGATCGTCGACGAGATCCACGCCATCGCTGGCAACAAGCGCGGCAGCCATCTGGCACTCTCGCTGGAACGGTTGGAGGCGCTCTGCAATCGGCCGCTGGTGCGGGTCGGCTTGTCGGCGACGCAGAAACCGATCGACGCGGTGGCGCGCTTTCTGGTCGGCGTCGAGCGGCCGTGCGAGATCGTCGATATTGGCCATGGCCGCGCCCGCGACCTGGCGCTGGAAGTGCCGCCGGTGCCGCTGGAAGCGGTGATGAGCAACGATGCCTGGGCGCTGGTCTACGACCGCCTTGCCGCACTGGCTGGCGAACATCGCACCACGCTGGTGTTCGTCAACACGCGGCGCATGGCCGAGCGCACCACCCGGCATCTGGCCGAGCGGCTGGGTGCAGAGGTCGTCGCCGCACACCACGGCAGCCTGGCCCGCGAGCAGCGTCTAAGCGCCGAGCAGAAGCTCAAGCGCGGCGAGCTGCGCGTGCTGGTCGCGACTGCTTCGCTTGAGCTGGGCATCGACATCGGCGATGTCGAGCTGGTCTGCCAGCTTGGCTCGCCACGCTCGATTTCGGCGTTTCTGCAGCGAGTCGGGCGGGCCGGGCATCAGGTGGCTGGTGTTTCAAAGGGGCGCCTGTTCCCCAGTTCCCGCGACGACTTGATCGAGTGTGCCGCGCTCCTCGACGCAGTGCGTCGGGGCGAGCTGGACACGCTGAAGATTCCGCGGGCGCCGCTGGATGTGCTGGCGCAACAGATCGTCGCGGAGGTGGCCTGTCGAGAATGGAGCGAGGACGCGCTGTTGGCGTTGATCCAGCGCGCCATGCCTTACGCTGCGCTGGAGGCGAAGGCCTATCAGGCGCTGTTGAAAATGCTCACTGAGGGCTACACCACCCGCCACGGAGTGCGCGGCGCCTATCTGCACCGTGACTTGGCGACCCGCAGCCTGCGCGCTCGCCGCGGCGGGCGGCTGACCGCATTGACCTCCGGTGGCACCATCGCCGATAACGCCGACTATGCCGTGCTGTTGGAACCGCAGGGGCTGAACATCGGCACGGTCAATGAAGACTTCGCGGTGGAGAGCCTGGCCGGCGATGTGTTCCAGCTGGGCAACACGTCGTATCGCATCCTCAAAATTGAATCCGGGCGGGTGCGTGTCGAAGACGCCCAGGGCATGCCGCCGAGCATCCCGTTCTGGCTGGGCGAGGCGCCGGGGCGCAATGACGAGCTGTCCTTTGCCGTGGCGCGGTTGCGTGACGAGATTGATCGGCGGTTGGCTGAGGGCGCTCCTTCCGCCTGCGCCGGGCGCCCCAACCCTCTCCCTGAGGGGGAGAGGAGGCAGGCCGAGGCTGCTGGAACGAATGATGAAGGGCCAGGCACCGGAAGGGTTGCGACTGCTGCTCAAAGCGGCGAAGCCCCACGCGTGGGTAATGAACAAGCTTCCCTGCCTGTCCCAGTCGCGGACCAGGCGCCCTCTCCCCTCCGGGGAGAGGGCTGGGGCGAGGGGGCGGCGGTGGGTAGAGTGGACCTATCGCCCGCGATCGATTGGCTTACCGACACCCTTGGCCTGGCGGAAACCGCCGCACGACAGATCGTCGAATACCTGGCGCGTGCCCGCTCCGCACTAGGCGCCTTGCCGACTCAGCAGCGGCTGGTGATGGAGCGCTTCTTCGACGAGTCCGGCGGCACCCAGCTGGTCATTCACTCGCCCTATGGCAGCCGCATCAATCGCGCCTGGGGGCTGGCGCTGCGCAAGCGCTTCTGTCGCACCTTCAACTTCGAACTGCAGGCGGCGGCCACCGAAGACGCCATCATTCTCTCGCTTTCCACCAGCAACAGCTTTCCGTTAGCAGAGGTCTGGCGCTACCTGCATTCGACCAGCGCCGAGCAGGTGCTGATCCAGGCATTGCTGGATGCCCCGTTGTTCGGCGTGCGTTGGCGCTGGATCGCCACCACCGCACTGGCATTGCCGCGCATGGCCGGCGGGCGCAAGGTCGCGCCGCAGCTGCAGCGAATGAAGAGTGACGATCTGCTGGCCACGGTTTTCCCCGACCAGGTCGCCTGCCTGGAAAACATCGTCGGTGAGCGCGAGATTCCCGACCATCCGCTGGTGCGGCAGACCGTCGATGACTGCCTGCATGAGGCCATGGACAGCGAAGGCTGGCTGGCACTGCTGCGGCGCATGGAAGGTGGCGAAGTCGAGCTGCTGGCGCGCGATCTGCCCGCGCCGTCACCCTTGGCAATGGAGATCCTCGGCGCGCGCCCTTACGCCTTTCTTGACGATGCACCGTTGGAAGAGCGGCGCACCCAGGCGGTGCTTGCGCGGCGCTGGAGCGACCCCGAATCACCTGACGATCTAGGTGCGCTGGACCCCGAAGCCATTGCAGCCGTGCGCGAAGAAGCCTGGCCCGACGCGCGCAACGCCGACGAGATACACGAGGCGTTGACCGCATTGGGTTGCATCGCCGAAGGCGAAGCTGCCGCCGAGCCGCAGTGGCTGCAATGGCTGGCCGACCTTGCCCACGGCAAACGGGCCACGCGCATGCAGGTCGCCCACGACCGCGCCCTATGGCTGCCGCTCGAAAGGCTCATGCTGCTGCGTGCGGTCTACCCACAGGCGATGTTCGAACCGCATCTGCAGGCGGCCCCCGGATACGACCAACCGATCGGGGAAGACGAGGCGCTGGTGGAGTTGATTCGCGCCCGCCTAAGCGCCTTCGGGCCGTTGCCGGTCGCATTGATCGCCAGGCCGCTGGCGTTGCCGGCCTCTGCCGTCGCGACGGCGCTGATCCGCTTGGAAAGCCAGGGTTACGTGATGCGCGGGCGTTTCAGTGCCGGCGCAGTTGAGGATGAGTGGTGCGAGCGGCATTTACTGGCGCGTATCCATCGTTACACGGTCAAGCGTTTGCGGCGGGAGATCGAGCCCGTGGAACGGGCCGACTTCATGCGCTTCCTCGGCGACTGGCAGCACCTTTCTGCCGCCACGCGCATGCAGGGCCGCGAGGCGCTGGCTACGGTCGTCGAACAGCTGGAGGGTTTTCAGGCCGCCGCCGCGGCGTGGGAAGCCGATCTCTTGCCGGCGCGCCTGAAGGATTACGGCGGAACCTGGCTGGACGAGCTGTGCCGCTCCGGTCGCATCGTCTGGACGCGGCTGGCGGCTCGCTCCAAGGCCAGTGGCGGACCGGTGAGGGGCACGCCAATCGTGCTGCTGCCGCGACGACGGATGAATGTCTGGCACGCACTTGCGGCCGAGGCGCCGGCGTCGGAGTTGTCGTCACGGGCGCAACGGGTGTTCGGATGCCTGCAAGCTCAGGGCGCGCTGTTTTTCGATGAGCTGCAGCACGAAGCCCATCTGCTGCGCGCCGAGCTGGAGGATGCCCTGGGCGAACTGGTGGCGGTGGGTTTGGTGAATGCCGACAGCTTCGCCGGTCTGCGCGCGCTGCTGGCACCGAGCAGTAAGCGTTCGCGAACGGCACGTCGAACCCGAGGTGGCGCCTTCATCGGCGGCATGGATGATGCCGGCCGCTGGGCGCTGGTGCGCAAGTCCGGCGGCGCCGATGCAGGGACTAACGGACGGGCTTCGTTCGATCCCGAAACACTGGAGCATATCGCCAGGGTGCTGCTACGACGCTATGGCGTGGTGTTCTGGCGCTTGCTGGCGCGTGAAGCGGAGTGGTTGCCACCCTGGCGAGATCTGTTACGGGTTTACCACCGCCTGGAAGCTCGGGGCGAGATTCGTGGCGGGCGCTTCGTCGCAGCCGTGGCCGGCGAGCAGTTCGCACTGCCAGAGGCACTCGGATTGCTCCGCGAGGTACGCAACAGGCCTGTGTCCGGCGAGTTGCTCGCGGTGTCGGCGGTCGATCCGCTGAATCAGATTGGCACTTTGCTGCCGGGCACCAAGGTGCCCGCGCTGGCGGCCAACCGGATTCTTTTTCGTGACGGTGTACCTGTGGCTGTACTGGTGGCGGGCAAGCCGCAATGGCTGGTGGAGCTGGACGAAAATGGGCAGCACGAGGCGCGCCGCTTGTTGACCCCAGCAAGACGTTGAGCGCCGAATTCCTTTCTCAGGCCGCCGGCGTCATGCATTTGAGGCTGCCGAAGTCCTTTCGCAATTGCGCCAGGCGACCGGTCAGGTGCGTGCGCTGGCCATCGTCGGCAAGGTTGTAGAGGTCTGCCACCAGTTCCAGGCCAGCCTGCTCGGCGCGCTGCAATGTGGCCCGATCGCTTTCGTTCATCAGTGCCTCGCGCTCCTGCAGCAGCTGTGCGATGCGGTTATCGAAATCGTCGTCTTGACGATCTTCGACAGCCGCAAGCAGCATCGTCTGCCAGCGTTCGCGATTCTCCAGCCAGCGGCTGTTCTGTTCGCGCAGGGCATGTGCCCAGACCAGCACGCGCTGACGCTGCTCTGCATTCAAGTCTCCAAACCAATACGCCAGTCGCTCCTGCATGCGCTCGGCACGTTCACGAATCTGCTGATCCAGCGGCGGAGCCAGGTATTTCTCACGGTGTTCGCGGCGGTTTTCCTCCAACCCTTTGCGCAGCTCCGCGACCTGGTCGTCACTCAGCGCGCGCAGCACGTTGCTGGCGGTCGGGGTGATTTCCACGGCGATGGTGTGCATGGCTTCGCGAACGGCGCGGTAGTGGGGTTGGAGATCGCTTTGATCGAGTTGGCCGTCAGCGCTATCGCGCTCGAGCTGCTCGACGCTGGCGAGCAGTTCTGGCAGTTGGGTGCTGCAGTGCCAGGCGAGGTGTTCACGCAGCCGCTGGCGTAATTCACGTTGCTGGCTGCGATCGAGGTCCAGATAGTCGTTGAGCGTCCAGGGCACCAGCATGTCGATGTTGCGATAGACCAATGTCGCGCGGCTGCAGCCGGTCAACACCATTGTGGTGAGCAGGGTCAGCAGGGTCAGCAGGAGCAGTTTGGCGGTGGGGCGCATCGTCTCTTCCTCCCGGTACGGCGCTTTTCTGTAGAGCAGCGGGACCGCCAGGGGTTCGCGCGCGGGAGTGTTTCGTCGGTGCGAGCGAGCAAAGGCGCCCGGCGTGTGGTCTTCATTACATGCGCCAGCATCGCGCAAGCGAGGTGGTAGACCTATCCCAGCAGCAATGGAGAAACGCCATGACGTCTCAAGTCAAACATCTAAGCGGTGAAGATGTGCCTAAAGCCTGGCGCCCGACCTGGGCCGTATGTTGGGTGGTGGAGTTGAACGGCACCGTTGTCGGCGGCCCCTACGCCACCGAAGAGGAGGCAAGGGCAGTCCTTGAAGGCAAGGAAGAGCCGCGTATTTCACAAACCCCTACGCCCTGACCACCACTTCGTGCCCGTAGCTAGCGTGACTGCTCCAGGCAGTGCTGCGGGCAAGGAGCCTGATAGGGTACCGATGGCGGAGGCGGTGCGACCAGCTGGTTCACCAGCTCCAGCGATTTATCGAATGATGGGTAGCCGCTACGCGCGACATCCAGTTCGCCATAGGCCCGTTTATAGCGCTCGGCCTTGGTAGTGTTGGCCACGTCCAGCAGATAAGGCTCTTGGTAAATCTTGTAGAGCAGTGCCACTGCATGGGGATGGCCTTTGCTCTTGGCCTTCTCCAACAGCTGTAAAACTTCCGACGGCTCCGGCCCTTGCCGAATCAGCAGCAAGGCCTGATAGAACTCGGTCTCGCCGCGCCGATCCAGTTTCGCGCTGCGATCGAGCAGTGCCTGGGCCAGCTCATAGCTGTCTTCATCTGCAATGGAAATCAGAATTTTCGCCTGCATCAGGTCGTTCTGGTAAAGCAGGCGCTCGGCGCGACAGTTGTCGTTCCACAAGCGATCACAGGATTGGCTGGCGCAGCCGCCAAGGGTCAACAGCAGGCCGAACAGCAGTGCCTTTTTCATGGCTGACTCATTCTCCGTTTTCTTTTAGCCAGTATGGGCCGTGCCAGCTTCGATCCGCTAGAACCGCTTACGTTCGCTCAAAAGTAGGAGCAGGGTGCGTTCATCGGTTGCAGACCGTAGCGTCTGAGCAGGGTCTGCCAGCGCGCACTGTGCGGCAGATCGGCGATGAGCTGCTGCACGAACTGAGTGGCGTCAGCGTTGAGGCTGGCTGTCATGAGCACATGGCGATCGAACACATACAGTGGGCTTGGCGATACGTGCAGCTGCCCTTCGGGTATCTCCGTGAGACTGTAGAACAGTCTGGACGACCGTGGAATCAGCGCAACGTCGAGCCGCTCGGAGAGCAGTTTGTTCAGGTTCTGCAAGTCGCTGTGCACGTCTTCGCGCTGTATCAGTCCCTTGTCGATATCGGTCTCCAAGGCTCGGTACCGGTGCCCGAGAATCCCGCCCAAACGCAAGCCGTGCAAGGAACGCGGCCCGTCGTAGTTCACCGGCGCATCACTGCGAGAAACGAAATCCTGAATATCGCACAGCAGTGGACGAGTCCAGCTAGCGTGGGCCGTCAATCGCTCGGGAAAGAACTCTGGCGTAGCCCACAGCAGAACGCCCGGCTTATTGGCGGCGAGTCGGGCATCGACGCGTTTGCGTGGCAGTTGTGTCAGCTGGAAATCGTAGCGGCCGTGATTGGTCGGATGCTCGTTGAGCAACTGCACCATTGCCTCGGATAGCCCCACGCTGTGCCCGGAGGCGAAAGGAGGGGATGGCTGATAGGCCCAGACGGCGATAGGCTCGGCTGCCAGAACATGTAGCGGAAATACGGCCAGCAGCAACAGCAGCAATTTCTGCATCGCGATCCTGTCGTAGCGAAGAAAGCTGTCGTGGCGAATTGCCGCAACGAGCCGGCCAAGACTGATTCAGCGTGGCTTGTAAAGCAAGCGCACTCCGTCAGCCAGTGCTAAAGCAGGGCGAGGGGCGGGTTCAAAAACGCTCGTGTTCGCCCAGAAAGCGCCACTCATTGAGTGGCAGCTTGGCCATCGACAGACGACCGATCCGGATGCGCTTCAAAGCGATTACTTGCAGGCCGATGGCTTCGCAGAGCAAGCGAACCTCGCCGGGTAAAGGTTCCTTGATTACCAGGCGCAGGCGGTTTTCGCTCTGCCAGCTGACCTTGGCCTTGGGCAGTATCTTGCCGCGGTGGCCGATACCTTTGGCGAGCAGCGCCAGCCCATTCTCTTCAGCTTCACCGCTGACTTCGATGACGTATTCCTGTTCCAGCTTGTCACGCGTGCTGGTCAGCAAGCGGATCACGTCGCGCTGCTGGCTGAAGATGGTCAGGCCGCTGGCATCCTCATCCAGTGGCAGCTGCAAGTTCTGCTGAAGCAGATGTCGCTGCAGGGGCTCGATTCGGCCGGGATCGTCATTCCAGTGGGCGCTGGCCAGGAGCGCGCGCCGAGTACTTTCGGCATCCACGCCGATTGGCGTGTCGGCCGGCTTGTGCAGCAGCAGTGTCACTGGTGGTATTTCTTTTGCCGTGGCACCGGGTTGCAGCGCGATGTGCTGTTCCGGTCGCACCTTGATGAATGGCGCTTCGACCAGTTCGCCGTCAACGGTTACCCAGCCACCCTCGATGTACAGCTCCGCTTCGCGCCGGGAGCAGCCGAGTTGTTCGGCGAGGCGTTTGGCAAGGCGTACGGGATCGGTCATGGTGCGCTCGGGACGGGGAAATGGACGCGGAAGGGAGGTGGAACGCGGCGAGCCAGGCATACAGCGGCTCGCCGAAGGCGGTTCGAATTCAGATCATCACTTCTTGCTGATGGTGATCTGCCGGGACGGGCCCTGGGTCTGGCCGCTCACGCCGTTGGGGATGGTCTGAACCTCGCCGCCGGCCTTGATAAAGGCGGCCATCTGCGCAGCGAGGGACTGGCTGGTTTCAGAAGCGGGTTCGGGTTTGCGCTTGGCGCTAGTGGTTTTCGTGGCCATGGATCGCTTGTCCTTGAATCAGTCGAACCGGGCATTATACAGATTTGATCAAAATTTGTTCAGTTATTTGTGCTCCGTCATTTCTTGAAGCGTTTTTGCAACCACCGAGCGCGCTGTCTGGTCTTCAATGAAGCCGCGAAACGTGGGTTTCACGACCGAACTGTCTACCCGGAGGACCAACATGCTGCGCCATGCCATTCGTACCACGCTCTGCGGTTTCGCCATTGCTGCTTCATTGCAGGCCACCGCCGAACCGCAGCGCTACTCAAGCGAGGCCGGCCAGGTGACGGTCAAGGAGATTGCGTCGGGTTTGGAGAACGCTTGGGGGCTGGCCTTCTTGCCAGACGGTGAGCGCATGCTGGTGACCGAGCGGCCCGGCCGGCTGCGTGTGGTGGGCCTGGACGGCAGTCTGTCCGAACCTCTTGCAGGCGTGCCGGAGGTGTTTGCTCGCTCCCAGGGCGGGCTCCTCGATGTGCGGCTGTCGCCGTCGTTCGATAATGATCGCCTGGTTTATCTGACCTATGCCGAAGCTGGTGAGCAGGGCAAGGCCGGAACCGCCGTGGGGCGTGGACGGCTGAGTGACGATCACTCGAAGCTCGAGAACTTCGAAGTGATTTTCCGGCAGATGCCGAAGCTGTCCACCGGTATCCACTTTGGTTCGCGGCTGGTGTTCGATAACGACGGACATCTGTTCGTCGCGCTAGGTGAGAACAATCAGCGACCGACCTCGCAGGACCTCGACAAGCACCAGGGCAAGGTGGTGCGCATCGGCCTGGACGGCAGCGTGCCGGACGACAATCCCTTCATTGGCCAAGAAGGCGCCCAGCCGGAGATCTGGTCCTACGGCCACCGTAACCAACAGGGCGCGGCACTCAACCCGTGGAGCGGTGTGCTCTGGACCAATGAGCACGGTCCGCGTGGAGGCGACGAGGTGAACATTCCGCAGGCTGGCAAGAACTATGGCTGGCCGCTGGCAACCCATGGGATCAACTACAGCATGCTGCCAATTCCAGAAGCCGAGGGTAAAACCGTCGAAGGCACCGAGCCGCCGCACCATGTCTGGGCGAAGTCGCCGGGGGTCAGCGGGATGGCGTTTTATGACGCCGAGCGTTTCCCCGCCTGGCAGCGCAGCCTGTTTATCGGCGCTCTGGTAGACCAATCGCTGATTCGCCTGCAGCTCGATGGCGATCGCATAGTGGGTGAGGAGCGCCTGCTCAAGGACTTGGGCGCTCGCATCCGTGATGTACGCGTCGGGCCAGATGGTTACCTCTATCTGCTCACAGATGCGGGAAGCGGTAAATTGTTGCAGGTTGGCCTCGACGCCAAATAGTCCAGCACTTTCGCGGGGTCGCTGGCCCCGCTGTCTTCCAATCGTGCCAATCTCCGCGCTGCACGGAGCAATCCCGCTCGTCGCCTGTCCCACTCTCAATCGATGGCCACTTCTGCTGGTCGTCGGAACGCTTTTGTGGGTTCGATAACAAGATCGAGGGAGAAAGGCCGTGGCTGTGGTTATCAGCGGATTGTTCTGCATCATCGTCGGCATTGCGCTTGGCGTCGGGGGCGCGAAGGTCGTCAGCCTGGGTGGCACTTGGTACTTCGCGCTCGTAGCGGCTGGATTTCTGCTGACAGGCGCATTGTTGCTCATGCGCCGCCGTGCTGCGCTTTGGGTGTACGCACTGTTGATGCTCGGCACGCTCGGCTGGGCGTTGTACGAAGTGGGACTGGACTGGTGGCAGCTGGCGCCGCGCGGCAGCATCATCGCGCCGTTCGGGCTGTGGTTGCTGACGCCATGGATCGCGCGGCGCCTCGGCTGGCAGCACTTCGGTTTCCGTGCCTGGGGCGGCGCAGCGTTGCCGTTGATGCTGGCGGTCATACTCTGGGGTGCGACGGCAGTTTATGCGATAGGTCATGACAGCCACGACATCAAGGGCATGTTGCCGCCACCCTTGGCCGAAGCGCCGGCCGCCGACGACAGCGTGCCGGCCGGGGACTGGCATGCCTACGGGCGCAGCCAGCACGGCCAGCGTTATTCGCCTTTGGCGCAGATCACGCCGCAGAACGTCGAGCGCCTTGAGCCGGTCTGGCATTACCAGACCGGCGATCTGCGCGGCCCGGAAGACCCGGACGAAACCACCTATGAAGTCACGCCGCTAAAGGTCGATGACAGCCTGTACCTGTGCACCCCGCACAATCTGGTGATCGCCCTGGACGCCGAAACCGGGCAGGAGCGCTGGCGCTTCGATCCCAAGGTGCCGCACTCGGTCAACCGGCAGCATCTGACCTGCCGCGGGCTTTCCTACCACGCCTCGCCGCAGGCTGCCGATGGCCAGGCCTGCCGGCAGCGGCTGTTCATGCCGACCGCCGATGCCAGGCTGATTGCGCTCGATGCCAAGACCGGCGAGATCTGCCCCGGTTTCGGCGATAACGGCGAGATCGACCTTTGGGCAAACATGCCGCACGCGAAAGAAGGCTTCTATTACTCCACTTCACCGCCGGTGGTGGCGCGAGATCTGGTCATCATTGGCGGCGCGGTGAACGATAACGTGCGTGCGCAGGAGCCGTCGGGCGTCATCCGTGCCTATGACGTCTATACCGGCGAACTGAAATGGAACTGGGACCCGGGCAATCCAGAAGCCACCGACCCCATTGCCGCCGGGCAGACCTACAGCCCCAGCAGTCCGAACAGCTGGAGCATCTCCAGCGCCGATGAGGCCTTGGGCATGGTCTACGTGCCGCTGGGCAATCAGGTGCCGGACCAGTGGGGCGGTCGACGCAGCGAGAACAGCGAGCGCTTTTCCTCCTCCATCGTCGCGCTGGATCTGGACAGCGGTCAGTTGCGCTGGGTGTTCCAGACCGTGCGCCATGACCTCTGGGACATGGATGTGCCGGCGCAGCCGAGCCTCATCGATATCCAGACCGAGAACGGCCCCGTACCGGCTCTGGTGGCGCCGACCAAGCAAGGCGACATCTATGTACTCGACCGTCGCAATGGCGAGCCGATCCTGCCGGTGCGCGAAGTACCTGCTCCGCAGGGCGCAGCCCAAGGCGACTGGGTTGCCAAGACGCAGCCGGCGTCGGCGCTGTCCTACGAACCGCCAAAGCTGCAGGGCAAGGACCTTTGGGGTGCGACACTGGTCGATCAGATGATGTGTCACATTCAGTTCCATTCCCTGCGCTATGAGGGCCGCTACACACCGCCATCGACCCAGGGCACCTTGGTCTATCCCGGCAATTTCGGCGTGTTCAACTGGGGCGGCGTGGCGGTGGACCCGGTGCGGCAGATGGTTTTCAGCACGCCGGCCTATTTGGCCTTCACCTCGAAACTGATCCCGCGCGAGGATGCCGAGACGACCTACGTATCCGAGGAGGAGCCGTTCCTCAACGAGAACTTCGGCTCGCCATTCGCCGTGGAACTGGAAGCCTTCGTGTCGCCTATCGGCCTGCCATGCACGGCCCCGCCATGGGGCTATGTGGCTGGCGCGGATCTGCGCACCGGCAAGACTCACTGGCTGCGCAAGAACGGCACGGTACGCGACCGCTCGCCGATTCCGCTGCCGTTCAAAATGGGGGTGCCGAGCCTTGGCGGTCCGATGATCACCGCCGGTGGCGTCGCGTTCTTGAGCGGCACGCTGGACTACTACCTGCGCGCTTATGATGTGGGTACCGGCCGCGAGCTGTGGAAATCACGCCTGCCAGCTGGCGGCCAGGCCACGCCGATGACCTTCCAGAGTCGCTCGGGGCGGCAGATGGTCGTGGTAGTTGCAGGTGGTCATGGCTCGCTCGGCACTAAAGCTGGCGATTCGGTGATCGCCTATGCACTGCCGCGCTGACTGGCGCTAGAATCGCCGCCTTTGATATCGGGACAGCCCACATGGCCGCAATCGGACGTTACAACAGCCTGCAAATCGTCAAGCACACCGGTTTCGGCCTCTATCTCGATGGCGGCCCGGACGGCGAAATCCTGCTGCCCAACCGCTACATCCCCAAGGACATGCCGACCGAGGTGGATGACTGGCTCAACGTCTTCATCTACCTCGACAGCGAGGACAAGCTGATCGCCACCACGGAGAAACCCAAGGTGCAGGTCGGCGAGTTCGCCAGTCTCAAGGTCGCAGAGATCAATCGCGTCGGACTGTTCCTCGACTGGGGGCTGCCCAAGGATCTGCTGCTGCCGCATTCCGAAGAGAAGCGGCCGCTGCAGGTCGGCGATTACTGTGTGGTCTACGTCTATATCGACAAGCGCACCCGGCGAATCACCGCTACCGCGCGCCTGGATCGCTATCTGGACAAGACCCCGGCCAACTACAAGGTGGGTGAGGCGGTGGACCTGCTGATCGTCGAGGCAACCGATCTGGGCTACAAGGCGATCATCAACGGTCAGCATTGGGGACTTGTCCACAAGAACGAAGCGTTCAAGTTTCTGCGTGGCGGCATGCGTGAGCGTGGCTACATCAAGGAGCTGCGGGCCGACGGCAAAATCAGCCTGAGCCTGCAGCCGGTAGGCAGCGAGGCGACCGACGCGCTGCAGGCGTTGATCCTGCAGAAGCTGGAAGAAAATCAAGGCTCGCTGGATGTCAGCGACAAGAGCCCGGCAGAGGAAATCGCCCGCCGCTTCGGCGTCAGCAAGGGCAACTTCAAGAAGGCCATCGGCGGGCTGTACAAGCAGGGCCGCATCATCATCCACCCGGATCGCATCGAACGCGTGTGATGGAGTGTCGGGGCGGTCGCAATGACCGCCCAGCGGCAAGCTCGACGCCGCTACAGATCCAGATCGATCTGCCCGCTGCCGATTTCCTTTCTCAGCGATTCCCCGCCACTAGCCGCATAGCTTAGCTGCCCGCCAATCAGTCGCGCTGGGGCGGTGAAAGGGTGGACTACGGGCGGCTTCTCATCCTGGATGTGCAGCACTTCGATGCCGCGCGTTTTCAACACGTCGGATACCAGCGAGCGATGACAGCGCCACCAGAGCACCTCCGCACACATCATCGCGGTGCGTTCATTGGCAGCCATTTGCAGCAGGCATTGCAGGCCCCGTTGAAATTCGGCGCTCTGCAGGTGGTCGGCGTAGCCCTGAAACGAGCTATTGCGCCACGCCAAGTTGGTTGAATCTTTTACGGGACGGCGCCGGCCGCCCAACTCCTCGATCCAACAATAGTGCACTCCATGCGGCGCCAACGCTTCGCGTAGCGCATTTTCGCCGAACTGTGGAAGTCGCCTGGAGCCTGGGAAACGCCGGACATCGGCGATGGCTTCGATCTGGTGGTGGCGCAGCACATCGATGAACTGCTCCAGCGTGCGTGTGGAGTGGCCGATGGTCCACACCGTCATTGGCTGAGTCATGACTCAGTCCAACTTTCGCAGTGCCGACTCTTTATGCATCGCCACATGGTCGGTCTTGTCGCTCTTGATCTCGTACTGCGGAGCGTCTGGGCTGGCGCGCCGTGTCCGGCCCATGAACTCGGTGTCGGCCGTATGCACGCGAATAATGCGCCCACGAACCCGTCCTGCCTCGGAACTCCAGCTCACATGATCACCTACTTTATAGCGCTGGCTCATAGTGCCTCCTCGTTTGCTTGGTCATCAGGCGTTGGACCGCAGCAGTTCCATGACTCTCCACTGGAAAAGCCGGTGGCCGAACTGAAGCGCGGGGAGTGGTATCGCGCAAAATCCATATACCGTTCGTCGCCTCGATAAATAGGATTTAATCCCTCCGCAGAGTTTGATGATTCAAAAAAACGGCGCTTTTTGAGCGCCAAAATGCCAACTAAAGCGGTTCGGCGTAGTATCACTTCGACACCTTACCCTGAGTGAGTACTGGCAATTTAATGTTATAAGTAGGTTTGTGGCGTTTTTCTGGCGATCTAATAGCGCCATAAAAATTTCCATTATTTTCTGAAAGCTATTATAAAACCGCCACGCAAGACGTTTGACCGGTTTGTTCACGGGGTGGACGACGGGAAATTTCTTGTTGAACGGTTCGTTTGTTGTGATTTAGCGGCTTCCTTTCAAGCATCGCCCCACGACTTATCGACCTCCCGTCACTTTTTAAAGGCTCTGCCTTTGAAGTAGTAAGTTCCGGAGAGACTCAATGTCCACCAACCTGTTTTTCGGTGCCCGCAAGGCACTCGTAGCTTCCATCGCCACTGCCGTCCTCCTGGGTGGCTTTACCGTTGCAACTGCTCCTTATGCGGCTGCGTCTACTACAGTTGCTGCAGCATCGGCTTCTGCCAAAATCAACGCTTTCACTAATGCCGACTGGCTCAATGGTGTGTGGCGTACCGGTGCTGGCTTCTCGATCCCTGCTACCGCCGTCAACCAGGCTGCTTTCAAGGCTGGCGTTTCGGTACGGCTGGCTGATGGTCAGGTGCGCAAGATCAGCCGCGCGCAGATCGTCGGCAGCAACATGAGCATCTTCCTGGAAGGCGCAAAGCTCGACGGCAACAAGGTCGGCGCTCCACAGGTGGTGAGTATCGGCAACGTGGCTGTAACGGCTCCGGTGACCACTGCACCGGCGACCATCGCCGCGCATTCGACCAACATTAACGCTTTCACTAATACTGATTGGCTCAATGGTGTATGGCGCAAGTCTCCTGGCTTCTCGATTCCTGCCAGCGAGGCGAACAAGGCAGCGTTCAAAGTGGGTGCCTCGGCAAAGCTGGCTGATGGCCAGGTTCGCAAAGTTACTCAAGTACAAATCGTCGGCGCCAATATGAGCGTCTATCTAGAAGGCGCGGCGGTAAATGGAAGTGTTGTAGGTGCACCTAACAAGTTGGCAACGGCTGGCACTACTACTGCCACTCCGGCTCCAACTACGCCGACAACTTCGGTCATTGCAACCAGCAACCTGAACAACTTCACCAACACCGATTGGCTCAATGGCGTGTTCCGCGCATCCGCAGGCTTCTCAATTCAGGCAAGCACTGCCAACGTCGCTGCGTTCAAGGCTGGCGCTCTGGTAAGGCTGGCTGATGGCCAGACGCGCAAGGTGCTGCGCGCTCAATTGGTTGGCAGCAACATGAGCGTTTTCCTCGAGGGTGCAGCAATCAACGGCACATCCCTCGGTTATCCGAAAACGGTGTCGGTAGTCAGCACATCGACCAGCGCTCCTTCGAGCCCCGCTTTGACTACTCCGCCAGCAACGGTGACTCCGGCTCCTTCGGCCCCCGATACCACTAACGGTAAGCCGCTATTGGTTGGCGTCAACCTGTCCAGTGCAGGCTTTGGTCCTTCCGTAGTCCCGGGTACCCACGGCACTAACTACACCTACCCGGCTGAGTCGTACTACAAGAAGTACGCCGATCTGGGCATGCCACTGGTTCGCCTGCCGTTTCTCTGGGAGCGCATTCAGCCCAAGCTGGGAACGCCGCTGAACACTGTAGAGCTGGCGCGCCTGAAGCAGTCGCTGGATTTTGCCCAGAAGCACAATGTCAAAGTGATTCTCGACCTGCATAACTACTACCGCTACTTCGGTAAGTTGATCGGCTCCAAGGATGTACCGATCAGTTCCTTCGCTGCAGTTTGGAAGCAGATTGCGCAGGAAGTGGTCAATCATCCCGCCGTCGAAGGTTACGGTCTGATGAACGAGCCGCACTCCACCAATGGACTCTGGCCGCAGGCTGCCCTGGCTGCCGCTCAGGCGATCCGTACCGTCGACTCCCAGCGCTGGATCTACGTAGCGGGCGATCGTTGGTCGAGTGCCTTCCACTGGCCTCACTACAACACTCAGCTGATCACCAATCCGTGGATGCGCGATCCGAAGAACAACCTGGTCTACGAAGCGCATATGTATGTCGACAAGGACTTCTCGGGTAACTACTTCGACAAGACCGAGAAGTTCGATCCGATGATTGGTGTCAATCGCGTCAAGCCCTTCGTTGAATGGCTGAAGCAGAACAAGCTGCGCGGTTACATCGGTGAGCACGGCGTACCAGACTTCTCGCCCTCGGCCATCGTCGCAACTGACAACCTGATGACTTACCTGCGTCAGAACTGCATCCCCAGCACCTATTGGGCAGCTGGTCCCTGGTGGGGCGAGTACGCACTGTCTCTGGACGTCGTGAGTGGCAAGCACCGTCCGCAGCTTCCGGTTCTTCAGAAGCACGCCAAGACTGCGCACAACTGCACCAGCATCGGTCCGCTGTAACGGCTGGATACCTTGCAAACCTCTAACGGGCCTTCGGGCCCGTTTTTGCGTTTCGGCCGTTTGTAAGGCCTTGCAGCTCGTCGGCTCGACAGTTCAGCGGAATCTGCAAGTGCGCTGACCAGTCAGTCAAAATTGTAGTGATTCTTGCCGTTTCGCTTGTTTCATCGCGTCAATGTCGTAACCCGCCTAGCGCGCCGCGTGCGTACTTTTTATAGGCAGATGGCCATCAGGCCGCTGCTCCGCGTTACCCACCCGCTTGCCGTAGGTGCCCACTCAAACCCGGCGCCAATGTCTTGAACCGCCTGGCTAAAACCACGGAACTCAAAAAATGGGGTCCGGTCACCATTTATGTGCGCACTGACAATTGCACGGCCGCGGCAACCCCGCATTGCTGTGCTTCAACGGACCGTGGTCATCCGGCCAATCTATGAACCTATAAAGGTGGACAAAATGACGACACCCGATGAAGAGATCACAGGTTACGGCGGCCAAGCCAAAACCGATTCCCTGCAGACTGGCGCGCCGTCTGGGCGGACATCCGCTCAGACGAGCGCCGGTAGCCCGGATCGGACAGGCACATCTGGTTCCGCTCCTAGTGCTGAAGACATCAGGGCAAAGGCTCGTGAAGCTGGCGAGCAGGTCAAGAATCAAGGCAAAGCGCAGCTCGATAGCTACCGCGGCACTGCTGCCGATGAGCTTGAAAAAGTTGCACAGAGCGTCAAGGCCGCCGCTGGTGAGTTGGAGAATCAGGACAGCACCGGACTCTCTCATTACGTTTCGGACATGGCGCAAAGCATGGTGGATCTGGCCGATAACCTGCGCGGTAAAAGCGTCGATGAACTGGTCGGCGACGTGACTCGTCTGGCGCGGAACAATCCGGGGCTGTTCATCGCTGGCAGCGTTGCACTGGGTTTCGGGCTGACTCGTTTCGCCCGTGCTTCAAGCCATCGAGCGGAGTCCGCGGCGCGTGAGCCCACTACCGACTATGGCCACTCCGATGCCAGCCGCCCGCACCCCACTTCCCCGTTGGGCGTGCCGGCAGACGTAACCGCCGAAACTTTGCCTAGCCAATCCGAACTGGATTCACGTATCTCGGCAGGCTCCACTGTTGGCAGTGTCGGGAGCTCGGGCATGTCGCCGACCACTGGCACCACAGCCGGCGTCGGCAGCAACGGCAAAGGTACAAACGGAGGGCTTAATCGATGAACGAGCAACGTAATCTCAACACTCCTTATGAGCCGGGCAACGCCGAGCATGACAATTCGATCGGGGGCTTGTTGCGGCAGCTGACCCGCGAAGTGCCGTCGCTTTTTACCAAAGAGCTGGCACTGGCCAAGGCTGAGCTGAGCGAATCGCTACAGGCCACCAAGGCTGGCGCCGCCAGTGTCGCGACCGGTGGTGCGGTTTTGCTGGCGGGCTTCATCATCCTGTTGATGTCGGCCGTCTACTTTCTCAGCACCATGATGGAGCCCTGGTTGGCGGCCTTGATCGTCGGCGTGGTGGTCGTGGTTATCGGCATGATCATGGTTTCGGCTGGCAAGAAGAAGTTCGAAGCCTCCTCACTCAAGCCCGACCGCACGATCCATTCGCTGCAAAAGGATAAAGAAGCTGTTAGGGGGCACGCATGAGCACGCATAACGAGATAGACCGTGAAGCACAGAAAGACCCTAGCACGCTGGAACGAGAGATCGACCAGCAGCGGGCGGAAATCGGCAACATCGTCCATGCATTGGAGAGCAAGCTATCGCCCGGACAGATGATCGATACCGCACTGGGCTATGCCAAGGGGGGCGGCGGGGAATTCCTGCATAACCTTACCGATACGGTTAAAGCCAATCCGGTGCCGACCCTGCTGACTTCCATCGGGTTGGTCTGGCTAATGGCAGGGCAGAATCGCCGTCCGGACTACAGCGCAAGCATGTCCACGGGGCCTTCCATGACCGATAAGCTCGCCGCCAAGGCCGCTGGCATCAAGCAGCAGGGCACCGGCATCAAGGACAAGGCGGCTCAGATGAGCCATGACGCGTCCAGTTCACTTGATAACGCGCGCCATCGGGTCAGTGACTCCAGCCGGCACGCTGCGGAGAGCCTGCGGCATACCGCAGATCGCGCTCGAGGCGGCTTTACACAGTTGCTGAACGAACAGCCACTCGCGCTTGGCGCCATAGGCATCGCGTTGGGCGCTTTGCTGGCTGCATCAGTACCGCCAACCCGTCGTGAGGACGAGTTGATGGGGCAGCAGAGCGACGAGCTGACCGGCAAAATCAAGGATAAAGCTCGCGAAGGCTACGAGATGGTGAGCGCCGAAGGCGAGCAGCTGGCGAGTCAGGTCAAGCACGATATCGAGCGCGACCACGGCCAACCGGCTTCACGACCTCACTGACTAGCCGTGCTTTGAGCACTGGATGCGGAGTTTTTTATCGGGGACCTGCGCGGGGTTGAGTCCGATCGCAGAACCCCCGATAATCCGCCGCCTGGCGCCGGTGTAGCTCAGTAGGTAGAGCAGCGCATTCGTAATGCGAAGGTCGGGGGTTCGACTCCTCTCACCGGCACCAATGAAATCAAGGCTCGCAGCGATGCGGGCCTTTTTAGTTTACAGGCTGGGCTAACACTGGGCTAACGCACGATCTGGATCGCTTGGCCAGAGCCTCTATTTGCGGTAATCGTTTCAGGGGCGAGGCATACAGTGTGGAACCCTACCTACGCGCTACCCAATCTCCGTTAAGCACTTCTGAACTACCGTTCCATTTCAAGGCAACGCATATCCGTGCACTGTTCGGTAACTGCTGGTTCGGTCCGACGCCGCGGCCAATGCGGGCATCAATAATGAATGACCAGACCTCGTTCTCTCTTTCAACCTGATCGAAGGTGTTGCCGCCGCACCACACTCCACGTGGCAATGCTCGACCCCTCTTCTTCTGATTTGGCGGAAATACCTGAGCACATTCGAGTACAGGCTCATGCCCCGCTCACTGTTTCTGAATATGATAGGGAACCAGCTTTTCGCCGGTACAGTCCAGGCTCTATCGGGAAATTAGAGCAGACTATGCAACCTGGCTACCTAGCATCGCGAGGAACGCGGATGAAAAACGTTGACTACACGACCCAAAAAGAAATTCGGGAGTGGCGGATCCGTCGTTCAGAGGTCAAGGACCAGATGCGGTTGCATCCTGAAAAGACGCTAGAGCTTTCGAAGGTGCTGGATCTCATGGATGAAGAGCATGCCGAAATTCTTGCCAGGTCCAAGGATAACGAAGCTGCTGGCGCGCATATGCAAGGCGCAGCTCTTGATCGAGCGGCGCCCGCCGAACAGCTAACGTTCCCTGTTGCTGGCAGGTTTGAGCTTCACCTACATGTGGCCGCGGAAAGGCCTGAGGATCTGCGCAGACTACTTGAAACGGCAGTACACGAGTTGCAGCGACAGATCGATACGTATGGCGCGGAAGTAAAGGGCGAGCAGTCGGAATGCTCCGGAAGTATGTCGGGCACCTTGGGTAACTATTACTTCAAGCTCGGCGTAGATGGCGAGGGCAGCAATGATTGACCCAAACGAGGTTAGCGTAGCTGAGTTGCTGGCGCGCGAAACGCTGGCGGAGCAACTGGTGCCGCTCCTTAAGCAATATGACGTCAAATACCGGGGACATGGGCTCCTATATGTCGACCACCAGCAATACAACATCGTGACCGCCCATAGGATTCTTGCGGACTTGAGCACCGGACTTGGTGTGCCAATTCAGCTGGTTCGCTCAAGGTTAGAGGAGCTGGGCTGGTTCAATGATGCCCGATGTACCTCAAATTTGCGGCAGGAAGTCGCGAAGGTTACTGACAAGCTGGAGTTCTGCGTGGCAGATCTGCCAGAGGAGGATGGCCGTAGAATCGGTAAGCATGAACGGAGTTGACCCCGTAACGCTTCGCCCCCTTGGTTGTGAGAATGTATGCACCCTGAACATTTTGAGTTATCGCAGCCCCTGTTCTTACCTGTCACGGATGAAACATGTGCCAGCTTGTTAGGTGCTGATGGGGCGAGAGTACTCACCACCTTGACGAATACAGAGCTGGCGGCAGTGTTGGTCATTCAAAATTTGGCAGTGGCGGCAGAAACGGAACTTACCGCCCATGCGTCTGAGAGAATCTTGGCCAAGCTCATAGCATGGGCAGCTGATGCTCAGCATTCAGCACCGTCAGGATTGCTTTCAGAGGCGCAACGGCTGTTTGACCAAAGGAAGTTGTACTTTGGCCGCAAGGTCATGAAGGCTCTGAACCTCCGTTTTCTCCTGGCCGATGACGTACTGGCGCGCGATTACCTATTACCGGACGGAGAATGGGATGTCGGTTTTAAGATACGTCACTACAGGGGCAACAATCCATTCAGCGCCCAGATGGTGACTCCCAGGCACCGTGAGCTCTGGTTGAGCCCGGCGCAGGACAAGCTTGTCCGGACCTTTCGAGCCAATTTGGACGAACATCTGCATGTCCAAGGTTACGCAGGGATAGGCAAGAGTCACTTGCTAGGTGCTTTGATAGAGCACCTGAAACCGGAAGCGACCTTACTGCTGGCGCACACACCGAGTAAACTCGCGGCGCTTCGCAAGCGAATGGGCAGCGCAAGCGGTAGAAGAGCAGGCCTAACCTTTCTGGAATTTGCGAAGCTCCTTCTAGGAGCATCCGCACCTCAGCCTGCGAGCAAGCCGACCAGAGCGCCAAGCCTGGCGCAGGAGCTAAATATCCTTGGTGTCTGCGGCTACGATGCTCAAGCTACCCTAGCTATCTGCTTGAAGATCCTGGAGCAATACTGTTACTCGAGGGACAACTCACTGTCGGTGAAGCACTTACCTCGTTTTAGACAAGCGCTATCCAATCTGGATGCTAAGGTGCTTCTTCAGTACTCGAGCCGCCTATGGGCTTACCTTCAATCAAACCCCGTATGGGGGAGTAACGCTGATTTCGAAGCGTTGCTATTGATAAAGCGGGCATGCCTCGAAGGCCGTCTAGTGCCGGCTCGTTACACACACGTGCTCATTGACGAAAGCCAAGATGTTCCGTTATCCCTACTAAAAATCATCGAGCGAGGCCGCCAGGTTTTAATCACTCTTGGAGATGAATATCAACAAGCTAAGGGCACCTTGCTTGAGAGAAAACGTGACGTCCGGCATAGCGAAATAAGCTATTCCGTTCGCTCCGGTCGCAATATCGAGCGTTTAGTCAATCCGCTTATTTATCGCCACTCAAATAAGAGCAAAGCCCCCTTCGAAGGTGCTAACGATACTGACGTCGGTATCGAACATTATCCGCTGGGATTCGTGCCGCCCGAGGGCTGCGTTGTGCTCACAGCATCTCATTGGGACACGATGAAGTGGGTCATAGAGATGAATGATGCCAACTCCGCTTTGAGGTTTCCAACTCCAGAGGCAAAAGACGACCTCACACGCTTTATGACCACCGCTGTCGCGCTGTTCAAATCGAACTATTACAGTGTCGGACCAGGCACAGTTGGGCTACATCCGCATTTCACCGAAATGTCCGATTGGAAACAGGTTCATGAGGCGAATCAGTTCGACGAGTCGTTTCTCTGGGTAGAAGCTCAGCTTAATAAAGGCTTTAATGTGGCAGATATAACCCGCCTGACTAGAGTATTTGGTCAGCACGGAAAAAGCTGCATGATAATGCAGGCAGAGGAGGCTGGCGGAATGGAATTCAATCAGGTTTTATTGACGCCTGGGCTTCTAACTACCGTGATGTTTAGGGATGCGTATGAGTTCGATCAACGGATCTGTGCCGTATACATTGCATTATCGCGCGCCAAGCGGCAGCTTTATATTCCGTACGATGTAGTTGAGTGGATCGACTTCCACAGTTCACAGAAATTTCGCGAACTGAGCGGCTACTGATAAAACTAGCAAGCTTAAGAGTTGCGATAACCAATCTGGCGTAACAAATTTGCAGCTGCCAGCTGCAGTGTCCACGTGTTTTTGGTGTCGGTGAGTTATCCGGCGCACGTCAGGGATGGCGCAATGGAAAGCCAGGTGATTTGCAGCGCTTGGGTAGTAGCTCCTCGATTTCAGTGCATCGAGTCACCTCAATAACGACATGTTCTGGTGTCGTTGGTATGACATCACCGACGAGTCCCACCCTAGGTTATTCTCGCTGGTTGAAGGCGAATCACAAGGAGCAATTGAAACGGTAATGGAACTTCATAGCCTCGCAGCCTTGCGCACCGCCTTTGCCCATTTTCGCCCCGCTATCTTCCTGCAAAGCGCTATGTCAGAGCTCCTGCAGCAGGCCGCCAAATGTTTTCTATGTCTGTCATCAACCTTTCAGGCATCTAAGTCGTAGCGGTTTTAGAGCGCCGCAGATCCCAATCCAGCATTGCACGAAGAAGTAGGAGCAGGCATGAGCAAGCCTTTTACAGACCGAATTCGCGCTATGAACGAAATGTACGGACTACCCATCGGCAGCACGCCTACGGCCCAAAAGCGGACAATCACTAATCCTGGCGTCTCTATGGTTTGGGGTATCTTTCGAAACCAGGAACGATTCAGAAGCGAGCGAGAGCAGCATCGATAAAGTGGCGCACCTTAGCTGTTCTTTGGCGGTTGGCTGTGTAAAGCAAGTGCATGGGCCGGCTCGAAGTCTCGTAATCAGCGAGCACTCTAACCAGCTCGCCGCTGCGCAACGCTGGCGCAAGAAAATCTTCAGGACCCAGTACGATTCCGAACCCTTCCAGGGCTGCCGACACAAGGGCTCTACTTTCATTGACCGACAATCTGCTGGGCACTTGTACAGATAACGGCGCAGCGGACCGTTGGACGTTCGGTATTCGGCTTGCAGAACTAAACGAACTGACCGATATCCGGAACGTTATTTGCGACCCGCTCAGAACACTGTTAGCCGACGTTAATGTTGGAGAGGCTGCGCTGGATCAGTTAGAAGCGGTCGTAACTTACTCGACCGTAACTGAAGTGCCTGACTATTACCGGGTGATTCGCTAGCTATGCTTTTTATGCTGCACGCGGCCTGCGCAACGTGAAGAGAGAGCGGGCAGGCATCGCATTAGGCAGGCCATTTACCCTCTGCGACGGCCGCAATGTTTGTTCGGTCGTCGTATATCGAGCTGCTACAGGCCCATAGCTCCAAATCTCAACTCGCCGGAATCGGCCAGAAGCCGCCGTTCAGTGGTGTCTACGAAACTAAGGGCTATTCAGTCATCACACATAGCCAGTTAGAAAATGCTCTTCACCGATTATCAGCGTACTGACTCACGCCCTGGGAACAAGGCCTCCTGCCGTCGGGGCATCCAGAGCTGCCTTGATGCCCGCCCATACTACGGAGCCGAAGGGGTGTCGTTAATAGCCATAGTTGACGTGCCAATTCCTATACCTAACCTCAACGTAGTGACTAGAACTGTTAGCTTTTGCGCGAGCGTACCGATGTCGCGCCCCAAACGGCTTGGCATGTTTGATACCAAACCGCTCAAAGATCAATCCTATAACCAGCGCCGAAGTTTGCGTATGGCACGAACTAGGCCGATGCCCACCGGACCATTCATCGAAGGGGGCATCTAACAAAGCGCCAATCGAGTTTATGTGGTTCGCCTATAGGACTCCAGGTGCAGCAGTTGCCGCGCGTTGACCTGGGTAACCTCTCGCACACGCTCATTGCCCAACGCCATGTGTTGAAACCATAAAAGACTTCCTTCCCGCCAGTGTTCGATACCTGGCTGAGAAGTTTGGCCAAGATCGGAACTGTAAACCACTCGCGGCAGATCGCGCATAACGTAGGTGAAGTCCTCCCATGACTGGTAGCCGAGCAAATAGGTCAACGCGGTTTGCTCTGTGTAAACCATCGGTGCGTTTACCAAATCCAATAGGGCATTGGCGTCCAAACCGGTGAGAGGGTTTGCCGGTTGGTTGAGCATCAGCCTAGGGACATCCAACTGTACTGCCGCGTCGATCAGTAGACGCACTTCATGACCGTCAGCATGACCTGTTGAAATCACGATGGGGTAGTCCTTGGCCATCCGCAGCACGTCTAGCGTTTGCGCGCTCAACTTCCCTTCATGGCTGACGGCCAACGGAAGGATGGGGTATTTATCGAGTATCCAATGACCGCTTTTTCGTTTGAGCCGCGAATGATGGGTTCGTCCCGTCACAGTCGGAAGGTGCACAATCAGCCTGGCGTCGCTGTCGCCGTGCTGACATATCGAACGCTGCACTACCCTGAAATCGATGCCTCCAGATATTTCATTGAGCACCACCGAGCCAGATACGGGAAGCCCTTCTTGACGGGCCTCCCAGGCTTGAGCGGCGGTACATCCCAAATGATTTTTCAGCACAACCCAACCGTTGAGCGAGCCATAGCGTCGGCCAGTCTCCATGACACCATGCCGCCGCAGGAAGGCATCAGGGCCCGCGTGATAATGCACATCAATGAAGTCAGCTTCGAGCATGCTCTGGATATGATTCATGCGGCTGTTCCTAGTGGGATACCCAAGTGACGGCAAACGCTGCTCATCACTAGCGCAGGGGCGTCGAGCAAGGGGCGCATGCCGCCGTCGGGGATGGGAAGGCGGTAATGCTGTGCTTCCTCATTGATATGCACATTGACTGCACGTACGAGCTGAGACTGTTCGCCATAAACTGTCAGCAGTGTGCCGGTGTAGTCATGGCTGGCCTGTCTGACGTCGAGTCGATTCAGTAGACGAAAACCCAAATGCAATCGTCTTCCCTGCAGCGAGGCCGTATCCAGATCAACTTCAATTGGCGACGTGGGGCTGATGCGGCTTGCTGGCTGAACGAGTTGATCGAGCAAATATAGAGCTGTCGCAACATCACCAAGCATGGCTAGGTCAGCCATTTTTCCCAGTCTGCAGTCGAGTATCGGGTCCGCTATGGCGGGGGATGACAGCAGAAGCACTTTCTTGACCTGGAAACCTAGTTCCTTCCCAAGCAACACCTGAACCACCGCACCGCCTAACGCTGAGCCCACCAGCAGATCAATCTTGCCCAGCGCTAACAGCTCTTGATGCCACCGGTGGGAAAAATCATCGAGCGATTCATCCTTATCGCTAAGCAGCGACAACGTATCAAAGACGATCACACGAAAACCCGCTTGGACCAATGGGATGGTCATTGGAAGAAAGAACTGACCTTCATCCCACTCGGGCATCACGGGCGACATTACCACAGCCAGTTGTTTCCCACTGCCCCAGGTGCAGCTAACGACTTTGGACGGTTGCATAATCATTGGCTCCTGATTCAGGCGAACCTGTCTCACGCCAACAGTCGCTGACTGTTGCGCAGGATTTTCGTGGTTTCGCTCAACAAGTCGTTGATGATCATGCGAGCAGGCTTGATGTCGCTTACCAAGTCCAATACTTCTCCTGCCCAGATCGCCCGGTTTTCGAGCTCATCTGTAAGTACCGCCTTGGCATAGTCTTGGCGTACGGATTCAGGCGCCTCCCGGAGCGCATCGTCACGGCCCAGCCACTCGTGAGAAAAACGGTTGGAAATTGCTCTGCCGCTGTAATGCTCAGGCCATTCGATGCCGCGCACCAGATCGAAGATCCGGGTCCGTACGGTGTCAGATGTACTGGCTTCAATCAGGCGCTTCTTATAGGCGTCCGAGGGTATTGCTTCCTCTGAAGCGAGGAAACGTGTGCCCAGCATCACCCCGTCTGCTCCAAGCATCATCGCAGCCGCCATGCCGCGCCCATCTGCAATGCCGCCGGCAGCAATCAGAGGTACCTTTCCACCAACAAGATCCTGCACGGCTGGTAATAAGGGCATAAGGCCGCGGCGCAAACTGTGTCCGCCAGCCTCGGCACCTTGTACGATCAAAGCGTCGGCCCCGGAGTCTAGGGCTGCACTGGCTTGATCCAGCTCGTGGATCTGCACGATGGCTTTCGCTCCAGCTCGCTGCACGATCGGAATGAATGCCTCCGGGTCGCCAAATGACAGGGCCACGACTTGCGGTCCGTACTCCAGGGCTAAATCCAGCAGCGCCATGTTTCGGGAAACGGTGAACATCACCAGGCCTACACCCCACGGCTTTTTTAATTCCCGCATTGGAGCAAGCTCGGTGCGCATCCAATGTTCGTCCCCGTAGCTTGCTCCTACTAGTCCGAGTCCCCCGCCCTCCGATACTGCAGTGGCCAGCCTCGCTCCCGAGGCGCCGCCCATTGGCGCCAAAACGATAGGGTGCAAGATATTGAAAATCTGCGTGAGACGTGTGTCGAGGTCAGCCATATCCTTACTCCGTTCTTATGCTGGCAGGCTGGTGAGGCCCGCCAGCATTGGTTTATTCACGCCATCATTGAGGGAGCGTTTCGGTCAGTGCCTGTGGAATGAAGTCACTTACTTGGTAGAGGTGAAACTCCCAAGTGCCGGTTTCCTTGAGGCCGGAATAACGAGACAGGAACGCCTCGTCCTGGAATAGGGAGTCGAATGCGTCCTTGCTGCTCCACTGCGCCTGGTTGATGACAGTTTTTCCATCGAGGCTTTTGTAAAGGCGACTCCACGTGAAAGCAGGGTAGGTCTGCGCTACGTAGTGGACGGTGTCGCGCAGAACCTCAAGTGCCGCGTCTTGCTGGCCGGGCTTCACATGCACGACGTTGACTAGAAAAATCGCTTGGTCTTCGTCGGGTTTCGGTGCCTGAAACTGTTCTATCTGAGTCATGGTCATCTCCAAGTTGTGGGTGCGTGTCATTGCGTCAGCCGGGCGGATGTCGCCGGGCTACCGTTTTCCCAAAGCAAGGGATTGATGGGCTCGGCAAACTGGACCGCATCAACGCGACCGATGATCACGTCGTGAGATCCGTAACTGAGCTGCTTGTCGAGCGTGCAGATAAGATTCGATTGGGCATCCGCCAAACACGGTAAGCCTTGGATGTCTTCCCAATGGCCGTGGGCAAATCGGTCGCGCCCCTTCACCTGGCCAGCGAATACCGGTACCAACGCGCTATGTGCAGTGCTCAGCAGGTTGACGCTAAAGCGTTTAGCTAGCATGAGCGGGCCATGCAGGCTGGCGGATCGGTTGACGCAAATCAGCAGCGCCGGTGGCGTGCTGCTCACTGAAATCACCGCAGTCGCAACCATGCCTACCGGGTCATCACCGTCGCGGCTGGCGATGATCGCCACGCTTGATGTCAGCCGGCGCATGGCGTTTTTAAACTGATCAGCGAGTTCGGCAGACTGTATGGCGGCGTTGTTAGCGATGGACATAACGGCTACTTCGCCAGTAGAGCCGAGGGCCTGAGGGTATTCGTTCATGCTACGGCCTCCACGATCCTTACTGGCTTGTGTGGAGCTCGTTGTCCGGCCTCTTCCATCAGCGGCAGCACTTCTGTGACGAAGCGTTGTAGCCCGCTTTGGTAATCCAGCCAGGTCAGGTTGATACCGTCTACGCCCAGGTCGGACCAACGCTGCATCTGTTCAACGATCATCTGCGAAGTGCCTACCAGCGGCACGCCGGCAAAGCCCGCTTTGAAATGGAAACGAAAGCGCTCCGCGTCAGCGGTGTCCTTAAACATGCCGCTCTGCAAGCCGATCTCGGCAGTCACGTTATCCAGCGCTGCGTCGTCGCCACGCTGTGTCACGTAGTAGTCAAGCTGGGCCTCTGCCTGCTCAAAGGTGTCTTCGTGCACGACGTATGCATACACCCAGATTTGGATATCTCGCCCTTCCAGACGCGCCAGATCACGATAGGTGTTGATCTGAGCGCGTATGGTGTCGTCATCGTCCTCGTGCTTAAGGATGAGAAAAGCGGCATCGCAGTGTTTAGCGCAGAACTGGCGACCCCGTGGAGAGCCCCCAGCGTTCATCAGATAAGGCCTGTTGATAGGCTTGGGCTCTGCGTAGCCTTGTTTGACGTTGAAGAATTCGCCTTCGTAGTCGAAGTAACCGTTTGCTTCCCATGCGGTTTTTGCGATGTGTATCCATTCATCCGCGTGGTCGTAGCGTTTGTCATGGTCGCGCTGATGACCATTGAACATACCCATTTCCTGACCAAACCAGCCGCATATTAACCTGGCAAATAAATAGGGCATATTAGATAATCTGTCTCCATGAAAATAGATGCCCGTAAACTCAGCCCCCAAGAACAACGTGAAAAGCGCTCCACGGCCCTACGCATGCGTGAGC